>Ga0209724_1000275_pt1 | contig 52388 bp, 56 predicted proteins | sample grotaG_FD_184143 | JGI IMG/M metagenome (GOLD analysis project Ga0209724, IMG submission 184143) | Glacier valley bacterial and archeal communities from Borup Fiord, Nunavut, Canada, to study Microbial Dark Matter (Phase II) -... | ecosystem: Environmental > Aquatic > Freshwater > Ice > Glacier ... | reverse complement strand
GATCGCCGGGCCGGTCGTCACGATCGCACGAAGGGGAAGATCCGCGACGGCATCCAGGATCGTCTGAAGCACCGCCGTTTGCCCCGCGATGTAGGTCGTGCTGAGACTTACGAGAATCGTGACTGACGCCGGCTTGCTCGGTGCGCGCTTCTCGCCGTCTGGCAGAACCGGCCCTGTGTAGGCGATCGCGAGCGGCTTGGATGCGGGGATGTCGAGCTCTTCGAGAGTGGCGGCCACGATGCCGTTTGCTTTCGACCAAAGCTTCCACGGATTGAGGCCGCCAATTCGGGCGACCGCGCCAGGGGCCCCGCGCGCCATCTTCTGCTCGACGGCGGTGAAGAGGGAGTGCACGAAGACAATGTGCCGAATGCCGTTGCGCGACGCGGCGTCGAGCGCTCCATAGAGCAGACCGCGACCGTGCCAGCCACGCAGCAACTGTTAAACTGGTGGCGCAACTGTGTCGACTGCCTATTCACGTTACGGCGGACATCGAGGATGGCTGGTCTGACGACCCCGACGAGGTTACGGAAACCGTGGCCGAGTTGGCAACACTTGGCCTGGCCGGGGTCAACATCGAGCACAGCGAGGCGGGGTACTTGGTGGATCCGGCGGCCTTTGCCGCGAAGGTCGAGGCACTGAACTGAGCGCCCGCAGCGAGCGGTGGCGGACGGCGGGATGCACCCCACCAGTGGCAAGCTGGAGCGCACGGATAGCGCTCGGATACCTGCCCAACGACCGAGCAATCGTCGCCGCAGGCTCGCCGGCATCCAAACGATCCCAGATCGCTTGCTTCTGCGCCTCAGTCCACCGACGCGGCTTCCGTTTCATCACAACCTCCCCATAGAGCAACCATCACCCGCTGCGCGCAGTTGCAATGACCGGTTGAATCCGCCGGACATGCCTGACAGTGGCGCATCGGTGCATCTCTCGTCGCTTGGTACTTCTTGGGAGCACCGCCGTAACACTTGACCGGTAAAAGCCGAATATTCGGCGGCCCCGGTCAGGTGCGGTTCGCAAGTACGTCTTGAAAGGTCTTCGCGCCCTTTCTCACGGCATCCGCGATCTGCGCCTTGTGCACTTCCGAGAGTCGGTAGTCGGGCGCGGCGATAGTGAGGGCACCTAAAAAGACACCGTCGGTTTGCACTTTCGCCGCGCTCGCCCACACGCCACGGTCCACTTCACCGGCGCTCTCTGCGTATCCAGTCTCCCGAAGCGGCTCGAGGTCGAGCTCCAGTTTCGCTTTCGCCTGCTTCGATAGTTCTGGGCCGAGCCTTTTGAGATATTCCGTCAGCTTGCTGGGCGAGAGTTCGCTCAGCAGCAGTTTCGCAGCGGCGCCGCGATAGAGCGGCATAACATTGCCGGGCTGGAAGGAGATAGAGATCGGGTGATCGGATTCGGCAATTGCTAAACAGATCGCGGAGTCGCTCACGCGCCGGAGGTATAGCGCGGTTTCGCCGGTCACGTCGACCATGTGGTTCAGGATGGGTTGAACTTGGGCCCTGAGATCCAGGGTGGATTCGGCTGCTCGGGACAGGCGAAGAATCTGCGGCGACAGCACGAACCGCCCCTTCTCGCGCTCTTCTACAAGGTCTAGTTCACGAAGCAGAGAAATATAGCGGTACGCGCTCGGCACCGAGATATCGTGCTTCTCCAACACTTTGTCGACAGTAAGTTCGGGTGTGCTCTCACTGAATTCAAGCAGGATCTGCAACGCGCGACGAGCACTGTCGACGCCTTTTGTGCGCAGCAGCCCCGCTGACGCATCTGCCTGGCGGCCTGGGGCGGTCGGGGCGCTATTGTCCTTGGCATTCATAGTCACTTCAGTTCGATCTTATCGGCGGGGAGGTAAGCACAGTCGATCATCGCGCTCCGCGAATATAGGTCGTACCGAGGGCCGGTGGCACCACCGAACTTCGAGCGAAAATGATGAGCATCAGGATGACGATGATGAACGGGAGCATCTTGATGATGTCGGCAGGAACGGTAAAGCCGATCAACTGAAGAGCGGGTCCGATCGCCACGGTGAGGCCGTAGACGAGTGACGTGATCATCACGACGAGGATCCGCCCTCGGGAGAGCATCGTGATCACAATCGCGATGAATCCCAGTCCGTTGGTAAGGAACGGACTGAAGGTGGCGGTGGTCAGGAGCGACAGGTACGCCCCGCCCAGGCCAACGAGCATGCCGTTCACCACCACCGCTATCGACCGGGTTCTGATCACGCTACCGCCGGCTGCATCGAGCGATGAAGGCTTCTGGCCAGCAGATCGGGTCGAGAGGCCCCACGTGGTTCGTGCCAAAACAAACGCCAATCCCAGAATCAGAAGGATCAAGATCCAGAAGATCCCGGATTGTTGAAAGACCGCCGGCCCGACCACCGGTATGTCGCCGAGCCCCGGAATGAGCAGCTTCGGCTGCTGCCCGAGGCTGGCCGGAGACTTCGAGTAGTTCTGCAGGTACAGCACGGTCGTGATGCCTTCGCCGATGAGCGTGACGGCAAGGCCGATCACTATCTGGTTTAGGCCCAACGACACGTTCAGCACCAGCATGGCGAGATTGGCAGCGACACCGCCGAGCGCACCGGCGAGCATCCCGATCCAAAAGCTGCCACTAATGAGGGTGGCCACGAAACCCGCATACGCGCCGACAAGCATCACGCCTTCGATGCCTAGGTTGAGAATGCCCGCCTGCTCACCGATCGTCTCCCCGACTGCCGCGAGCATGAGAGGCATTGCCTGCGAGATCACCGTCGCGATGAAGACCGTGATAAAGGCTGCTGACAGCATGTCGCTCATACCGACATCCTTTGGGAGCCGTTTCGGAAGGGACGGAGGAGCGAGCTTCGCAAGCCGGGGGAAAGGTAACTCTGGCCGAGCCTGCGGCGATCGCCGATGTACTCGGTGATCGTCATGGACAGCAGGATAAGGCCGACAATCACGAGCAAGAAATCGACATTTAGTCCCGCTTGCTGCGCGGCGAGCGTGCCCCCGGTGGCCAGCACCGCGTAGAACCCTACGAAGGGGATGGCCGCGACCGGCCGGAACCGGGCGAGGAATACGAGTGGCATAACGGCGTCTCCGTAACGCGGGCTCCAGTCAGCGCGCTGATAACTGAATTGCCCAAGGATATCGATCGACCCGGCAAACGCGATCAGACCACTCGAGATCGCAAAGAGGAGGATGACCATCCATGTCGAGTTGAGGCCGACGTGCCGCGCCGCCTTCGGGCTGGCACCAAAGATGTCGACTCGCAGACCGAATGATGTGCGCGTAAGAACGAACTGGGCCACGACCGCGAGCAGAATCGCAATCACGAACCCGATATGAATCTGAGTTCCCGGAATGAACGGCAGCAAGTTGTCATCCGAGATCACCTGGGTCTGCGGCGTGGTGACCTTGGGGTCTTTGAAGACGCCCTTGATGAGGAGGTTGACAACCCCCACAGCGATGAAGGACATCACAAGCGATGTGATGATCTCATTCGTGCCGTAGTGCGCTTTCAAAATAGCCGGGATGAGCGACCAGACCGCTCCAGCGAGAACGGCGACGATGAAGACGACGATGGTCGCCAGGGCAGTCGGCATGACGCCGAAGAGGATCGGTCCCAGTCCGGATGCAACGACCGCACCGAGTAGGTACTGACCGTTGTACCCGAGGTTCCACAACTGGCCGCGGAATGCAACGATTAGCCCCACTGCGACGATGAGAAGCGGCGACATCAGCGCGAGGCTGCGCTGCCAGTTGTTCCCGGTAAGTCCGTACTTCCAAACCCCCGCGAAGAAATCGGTCGGACTGCTACCGATGGCCAGCATGATCAGGCCCGAGACAACGAGAGCCAAGAGCACGGGCACGACAGATCGCACAAAGCCTTGGAAAATACCCCCGGCTGCGTTGGTGTCAGTGTTCATCAGCGGGTACCTTCGATCGCGCCAGTCATATATTGGCCCACTTTCTCTGCCGTGCCGACGCCGTCATTAACCACGGAACCGACAAGGCGGCCGCGCGATATGACCTCAACGCGATCCGAGAGCTCAATCAACTCGTCGAGATCTGTGGAGAGGAGCAGAACGGATCCGCCGTGCGCAGTGAAGTCGATCAACAGCTGCCGCACCAGATGCACGGTCTTGAGGTCTAGCCCATACGTCGGTTTATTGACGACCACGAAGCGGGCTCCGTTGGTGAGTTCTCGAGCAAGAAGTATCTTCTGGATGTTGCCGCCCGAGAGGGTCCCTGCTCGCGTATCCGGCGACGGTGTTCGTATGTCGTACTCGTCGATGAGGCGCTCAGCCTCAACATCGACGGCCTTCGGCTGAATTCGGCCCGCGCGCCAGAACGGGTGTTCGCCGATTCGCTTGATAACGAGGTTGAGCGCGACAGACATGGAACCGATCGTGCCCTCGTGCAGCCGGTCATCAGTCACATACCGCACGCCGAGTTGCTGCCGGCTGCGAACGCCGATGCGGGTGATGTCGACGCCATCGAAGAGCACGGTTCCGGACGAAGCCAACCGCTGGCCAGCCACGAGCTCGGACAAAGCCCCCTGACCGTGCCCATCGATTCCCGCGATGCCGAGAATTTCTCCCTCCCTCACGGTGAAAGAGATGTCGTCGGCTTCGATGTCGCGCCCGCTGCCGCGACTGGACACCCCGCGGAGTTCAAGGCGAATGGGGCGTGACTCGAGGGCGAAGGTCCTCATCTCTCTGGTGGCCTCTGCAGCCCCCGCAAGCTCGGACGCAACATCACCCACGGACGCGAGATTGTCGCCGAACATCGCCGCCAAGATCTTGTCCTGAGCTTTCTGCTCGCTGTACGACGCAAGCTCGTCGACAGTGATGTGCCCAACACTGCGCCCATCGCGGAGAATCGTGACGCAGTCGCCCATTGCGTAGGCCTCGCGGAGCTTATGTGTGACGAGCATCACGGCCAACCCCCGCGCTTTCACCCGCTCGATGCTCGTGCCGAGGTGCGCAATGGCCTGCGGCGTAAGCATAGAGGTCGGCTCGTCGAGAACGAGCAGCCGACTGCCCTTCCACATCGCCTTCGCGATCTCGACCTGCTGCTGCTGCCCCAGGCCCAGATCGGAGGTGAGCGCATAGGGATCAATTCGTACGCCGAGCAGATCGGCAAGTTCCTCGAGGCGCTGCTTGGCTCGCGTCTTGTCGAGCATGACCCCGGATTCACCAAGCATGAGGTTCTCGAGAACGGTGAATGCAGGCACCAGCGTGGAGTGCTGGTGGACGACACCGATGCCCAAGTCGACGGCGACCTTGGGAGAAGAGATGTCGACGGGCACCCCACCAATGGAGACGGTGCCGGAATCAGGACGCTGCATGCCTGCGAGGATGCTGATGAGGGTGGACTTGCCCGCACCATTTTCACCGAGAAGGCAATGGACCTGCCCACTGACGATGTCGAGGGACACGTTGTTGTTGGCGACAACACCGGGAAAGGCCTTTGTAATGCCCCTCAGGGAGATGACGTCACTCGAGGCAGTTGTCGTCACGTTTGTTCCTAAGATCTGTTCTGCGAGGTTGTAGAAGGGTGGTACCGGGGGCAGAAGGCACCCGGTACCAGCCCGCTACTTCTATTTAGCGCCCTTCGCTGCGATCACCGCAGCAACCTCCTGAGCCGTGGTTGCGATGGTTGGCACGATCGATTTGTCGGTGATGCCTTTGGCCGCCTTGTCGACCGCTGCCTTGATGGCTGCGGTCATGTTTTTGGTCTCCTGCAAATACATCCCACCGTTTGCGACGGTCAACGGGTAGGTCTTCGTGCCGAACACTCCGGCTTCTATGTCCGTGATCGCCTGCATGTAGCTCGGCTCGTAATTCCAGCGGACGGAGGTGAGTAGCTTGGACGGGTCGCTGAGGCCGGGGGTTACGTCGCCGATGTCAGCGATGTACTTCACGCCCGGTGCAGCGTCGATGGCCTGCAGGTAACCGCGGGTCGCTCCGTCGCCCATTCCGAAGACGACGTCGGCACCTGACGCGATGATCTGCTCAGTTGCCACTTTGCCGCCGGCAGCATCCGCGTAAGCGGCCGGGCCGACCGAGGTGTAGAGCACCTGGATGCTCGGGTCGACGCTGTACACGCCTTCGGCGAATCCGGATGACATCGCGAACCAGTTTGCATTGTCGGCCGACACCACGATCCCGACCTTTTTGGTGGTCGTCGACAATGCCGCCGCGACACCCGCGAGGTACCCGCCCTCCTGGCCCTCAGGCTTCGTAGCCGAGATCTGCCCGGGCACGTTCGCCTCCGAACCCGCGTCCTGAACCAGAATCGGGATTTTCTTCGCCGCCGCAGCGGCGACAGCGCCTACGTTGTAGCCGGAGGCATGGGCGATGATGAACTGCGCTCCCCCGTCGGCTACCTGCGTGAGCACGGTCTCGATGTTGTCGTAGCCGGCGTCTGGAACGATCTTCGCATCGATGCCGAGTTTGGATGCCACGGCTTTCGCCCCATCGATACCAGCCTGGTTGTATCCAAAGTCTGATTCGTTTTCCGGGGCAACGAGTGCGAACTGCGTGATCTTGGTGCCGGCCGAGGGCGCTTCGGTGCTACCCGTATCTCCCCCGCGTCCGGACGAACATGCGGCGAGGGTGAGCGCCAGTGCACCGGAAACGGCGAGAACCACCAGACGTGTTGAGGTGCGGTGGTGGGTGCCGCGGATAAAATTGTTCATTGCCGAGATCTTCCTCTCATGGTGGGGAGCCTTCGCAGCGTCATTACTGCGATAGCCAAATCCTCTTACATTGTGTAGAGATAGCGATACGATATGAGAAAAATTGGCTTAAGCCAAGGACCAAAATTTGTTGTTACCTTTCCGAAACACATTCCGTCGACGATGACAGGAGTAGGTGAGCATCATGGATTGCTGGGCTCGCGTGTCGCTCTTCGCTGCGGTCGCACTCGTGCTCACGTCGTGCAACGCCATCCCTCCACTCTCTGAGCGGGACGCCATGGCGCTGCAGACGCTATCGGCGGTGGCTGGGCCGACGTCGAACGTCGAACCCGCATCCGTCACTTTCACGGAGTGCTGGCTGCCCTCTGACCATCTCATCGACGACGAGACCGTGAACGACACCACTTGGCGGATTCTATGCCGCGCGCACTACACCGACCCGAGCGGCGACAGGTATAAAGACACCACGTGCGTTGGCGACTTCGCGGCCACGCCGATGATTGACCATTGCTACCGATGGGCCTACTACACCGGGATGCCGCTGTTCGAGGATTTCCCCGGCGTGCGAGCCGGGTGAACATCCTCGGCGTTTCGCAGGGAATCGGGCCATGGTCCTGCTTGACACACCAGAAATGCTTCTCATATTGTGACGAACACTTAACGCAGAATAATAGATATTGGAAGCGAGAATCACGATGCTAGATCCAAAGGTGTATCTACTCGACGGCGGAACCCTCGTGATAGACGAGTCGGATGTGCACTGGCACGTCAACGCGGGTAACCCAGTTCGATTTCCGGTATACAGCGTTCTGATCGAGCATCCGGACGCACTGATTCTCTACGACACGGGCTTCGATCTGAATCATGTCAACGCCGTTCTCCCATTTGAGCTGCCCGAGCAGAGCGCTCAGCAGACGCTCCCGGCGCAGCTGGCCGCGTGCGGCTATAGTCCAGACGACGTCGACATCGTCGTGAACTCGCACTTCCATTTCGATCACGTCGGAGGGAACAAGCACCTCAAGAAGGCGACCACCCTCGTGCATAAGGAGGAGCTTCGCCACGCCAAGGTTCCCGAGCCGTTCGAGCGACTCGGCTACTCGGATCTGTCCTTCGACCACGCTGACGTGACCTACCGCCCGATCTCTGGAGACTACGAGGTCGTTCCGGGCGTGTGGCTCTTCGAAACGCCCGGCCACACCATCGGCCACTATTCGCTGCTCGTTGAACTCAAGAATGAGAAGAACATGCTGTTCTGTGGGGATGCCGCCTACACCCGCACCACTCTCGAGAAGGAGTGGATTGCGGGATTCCATCTCGACCCTACGAAGTCGGTCGAGGCCATCCGTCGTTTGAACTATCTCGCTCGCACGAAGAACGCCGACGTCTACCCCTCTCACGAACTAGAGCCTTACCTGGACTGGAAGCTCGCCCCCGAGTACTACGGCGGCAACTAAGCACCAGCTGGCAGCCACATCCCCGGATTACCCACGAACGAAGGAATTCCCCATGCCAAAGTCGACGCAACGAGTCGCCGTCATCACCGGAGCCGCGCAAGGAATCGGAGCAGCGATCGCCGACGAGCTGGCTTCCGATGGGATGAAAGTCGTCGTGGCTGACGTCAACGTACAGGGTGCCACCGCGGTAGCCGTGCGCAACGGCGGTGTCGCGAAAGCGCTCGATGTCAGCGACCCCGATCGCGTTCAGGCCGTGGTAGAGGAGATCGTAGCCGAGTTCGGCCGCATCGATGTTCTTGTCAACAATGCAGCCCTCGTGCCCCTCACCCCGTGGGCCGATATCACGTTTGCTGAGTGGCGGCGAGTTATGTCGGTCAACCTAGATGGGATCTATCTGATGACCCACGCCGTGACGGCGGTGATGGGAGGGGCCGGATACGGTCGCATCGTGAACATCGCATCGAACACCTTCATCGCCGGCACCCCAAACTGCGCGCACTACGTCGCGACCAAAGGAGCTTCCATCGGGCTCGTGCGTGGGCTCGCCGGTGAGTTGGGTCCGCTCGGAATCACGATCAACGCGGTCGCCCCCGGCATTATCGCGAGCGAGGGAGTGCTTGGCGGCCCACACGCGGCCGGGTTCGACTTTGTCGTTCCGATGCAGGCATTCGATCGTCGGGGTATGCCCCAGGACGTTGCCCCGGCCGTCGCCTTCCTGGCCTCAGAGAAGGCGGGATGGATCACCGGCCAGACCCTCGTGGTCGATGCCGGCCACACCCGCAACTAGATCCGCTGGCCGACATGGGCTGTGACGTTCTCATCATCGGTTCCGGTTCTGCGGGAAGCATCGTTGCCAACCGACTCAGTGCGGACTCGAGTCGTCGCGTGACTGTGCTCGAAGCAGGCGCGCGGGTGACCGATCCCGAGATGAGAAGGCCCGAGCTCTGGCCGTTCATCCATGGCAGATCGTATGACTGGGCCTACCGAACGACTCCGCAGGTCGGCCTTGCAGGGCGATCGCTCCAATGGGCCAGGGGCAGAGGACCGGGTGGCTCGAGCCTGATCCACGCCATGGCACACATGCGCGGCTGCAAAGCGGACTTCGAACGCTGGGTCAAGGAGACCGGTGACCAACGCTGGTCGTGGGATTCGCTCCTACCTGCGTTCATGCGATCCGAAACGTTCTCCGGGGGCGCCGATGGGGTGCACGGTGGCAGCGGTCCACTCCCCGTGCTCCTGCCCGGCCAGGATCTCTCGAGCCCGCTGGTGCAGGATTACCTCGCTGCGTGGGAGGCGCTCGGTGTTCCCCGCATCCCCGACCACAACCGGGGTGAGATGCTGGGAGCGACTCCCAACTCGCTGACTATCCGAAATGGCGAGCGCGTGACGGTCTCCGACGTATACCTCGATCCGGTACTGGGGCGATCGAATCTGTCGCTTCACGCCGGGGTTTCAGTACACCGCCTTCTCTTCGACCATGGCCGTGTGACCGGTGCCGCCGTAATGATCGGCGATCAGCAGGAGGTGATGGAGGCCGACGAGGTGATCCTCTGCGGAGGCTCTATTGGAGACCCACTACTTCTCATGCGATCCGGCATCGGGGACCCTCATGTGCTGCGCGCCGCCGGTGTCAGGACAATGCTGGAGTCGCCGGAGGTTGGCCGGAATCTGCACGACCATCTCCTGGGTGCCGGCAACCTCTATTCTTCCCAGATGGCCGTGCCCCCCAGTCGGTTGCAGTTGTCTGAGTCGATGACCTACCTCTCCCAGCGCGGGCTGGGAGAGTCGTCGGGTGCAGCTGACTTCGTTGTCGGCTGCGTCGTGGGCCCCAGTGTGTCGGAGGCGCTCGTTGCGGAGGCGACCGAAGGGCGGCCCGGGGAAAGCTACACGTTGCTTTTCGGAGTCACAAACCCGACCAGCCGTGGATCGCTTCACATCTCCGGCCCGAATATCGACGACGAGCCGGTCATCGATCCAAACTACCTCGACACCCCCCACGACCGCGAGATGTTCCGCCTGGCTCTGGACCATGCCCGTCTCGTCGGGTGTTCGCAGGGGCTCGCCCGCTGGCGGCGCGCGGAGATCCTTCCCCGCGAGGCGCTGCTGACGATCGAGAAGGCGGATTCCTTCATCGCACGGGCCGCGATCACGCATCACCATCCGGTGGGTACTGTGCGCATGGGTCGCTCCGAGCGCGCGCCGGTGTCACCAGATCTGCGATTCCGCGGCGTTGACGGTCTCCACGTTGTGGACGCGTCAGTGATTCCGGCAATCACGTCTGGCCCGGTTCATGCGGCGGTCATTGCAATCGCCGAGTCGTTCTCGGCCTCATACCCGACATAGGCCCGCGGGAGTCGAGGATGACCCGGAGGGAACACCTTGTATTAGTCGCGACGAAAGACACCGACGGTGCGCGCCTGCTCAATGATCGAGTCGACGTACCTGGCGAGGAACTCCTCGCGACTGGGCTCGCCGTCAACAACAGTGTCCAACGCATATATGGCGAAGAAGTAGTGGTGCTCACCGTGGCCGACGGGGGGCTGAGGTCCCGAAAAAGCGGCAACTCCCATACCGTTCGGGCCAAAACGCACGCCGGGCGCGGATACGTCGAGTGTCCCTGTGTCGGCGGGAATGCCATAGACGACCCAGTGGGTGAAGCCCTGTGGGAGCGGGGCGTCTGGGTCGTTCAGAATGAGCGCGAACTCGGCAGTGCCTTGCGGTGCGCCGGTGATCTCGATCGTCGGAATGGCGTTGCCACCGTCGGCGCTAAAACGCTCCGGAATTGGTCCGAGCGTAGCGAAGTCGGGGCTTGAGACGGCGAGCTTGTCAATGAAGAGGGCCATGAAAGTTCCTTTCGGTCAGGTTTCGAGAGACTGCAGTATCTCGGCTGCGACTGGTTCGGGCAGTTCTTCGGGAATGTAGTGGTCGGCTCCGTGGACGATTACCCAACGGTCATCCGGCCTCTCGGTGATTGCCTTCTCCCAGGCGAGTTGGCTCACGATTCGGCTCGCACTTCCGCGGAGGTGCGTCATGCGTGTGGGCACACGCCGATACTCTTCGTCGTAGGGAGTGCGGAAGCCGTCGATGAGCTGCGACATGGCCTGCGCCAATGCCAGCGGAAACCATCGACCATCTTCCATCCGTTGATATCCCCAGCGAGCACGACGCGCGACAGCTCCCGGCAGGATCGCAGGATATCGGTCGCGCAGGTACGACTCGATCTCGTCAACATCGGCGAACTGGCGAAACCCCAGCGCCACTCGAGCACCGAGTTCGTCGATCACGGATGCTTCGACGAACGGGGTGTAATCAACGACCACAGCAGCCACCACCCGATCCGGATGACGAGCCGCCGCCAACCACGAATTGCGGCCTCCGAGAGAGTGCCCAGCCACGACGGCCTTCTCGATACCGAGAGCATCAAGCACAGCCACCACGTCGGAGACGAAGTCGTCGCCTGTGTAGCCGCTCGCGGGTTTGTCGCTTCTGCCGTGGCCACGCTGGTCGAGAGCAACGACTGTCGCGTGGTTCTCGAGAAGATCGCCGACGGGCTCCCAGACGGCATGGTTGGCGGATGTTCCGTGAAGCAATATGACCGCGGGGCCGGAGCCCCGCATCCGAAAAGCAATGTCTACGGGAAGACCACGGGTGCGGGATAGGCCGTCACCGATGTTCTCCACGGAGACCATGCCCACCATCAGACGTTAGGAATGGTGGCGAGCGTTTTCCGCACAGCGATGAGGCCTGTGATGATCTCCTTGCGCTTTGCATCAACGTCGCCGTCGCCGTACTCGTACATGCCGCCATTTGACTTGAAGCCGAGCTGGCCAGCAGCGATCTTGTCCTTGATGAACTGGGGGGTGTCGGTGCTGACGTCGAGGTCTTTGTTGAGGTAGCCGGAGACCGCCTGGTAGATATCGAGGCCAGCCATGTCGAGCAACCGGGTCGGGCCGATTACCGAGAGCTTGTAGCCGATGCCCCACTTGACGCACGCGTCCAGACCCTCGGGTGTGACGATCCCCTCCTCAAGCAGCGCCATGCACTCACGCAGGATCGCGTACAGAACGCGATTCTCGACGAACCCAGGAATCTCCTTTTCCAGCACCGGAACGTAATTGAACGACTTGACGATCTCGATGAGGCGACCCACGAGGTCGGGGTCGGTCGCGTTTCCCGGGATGACCTCGATCATCGGAATGAGGTGGGGAGGGTTCGACCAGTGCATTCCGATGAGTCGGCCGGGGACCGTCATGGATTCGGCCATTCTGCTGACCGGGATGCCGGAAGTGTTGGTTGCGATAATCACTTCGTCACCGATCCTCGCCTCGAGGTCGGCGAACACCTTCTGCTTGAGCTCAAGCTTCTCTGGCACTGCCTCGATGATGAACTCAGTGCCGGCAAGCGCCTCGTCGAGGTCAATGCCGAAGCTGACGGAACCGCCAGGCTCCGACGGCGAGCCGACTGCCTCAAGCACTCCCTGCACGACGCCGTAGGCGGCTTCGGCGCGGGCGATCGCGTCTTCGGAGATGTCGTAGAGACGCACAGTGGCGCCGGCTCGTGCCAATGTGGCGGCAATACCTGGGCCCATCGTTCCTGATCCGATAACAGTGGCGATCCTGGGAAGACTGCTCATCTTTATGCTCTCTTTCGCGAGGTGGAAATCTGTTGAATGGTAAATGTGTTGCGGGTCAGACGCCCGGCGGAAGACCAATCGGGGAGATGCCGATGCCGAACACGGTTTCGACGCGATCGAGTCGGCGGTTGAAGTAGGTCCAGAAGTTGTGCTGAGCCTTCGCCGGATATATGCGGTCGAATTTCTCCTTCGTCTCCTCCGCATCAGGCTCAAGTGGCGCAAAACCCGATGCCTTGAGATCAATCTGGAACCGAGCGGCTTTTTCCAAGAAAATCCCGGTCAGGGTCACCTCGGCGACGCTGCTGCCGACGAAGGCCACGCCGTGGTTCGCGAGAAGCAGTGCCTGAGCTTTTCCGAGGGTCTCCGCGGCTGCGATGCCTAGCTGCACTGTCGTGATGATGTGGCTTGTCTCGGAAAAACGGGGAACCCCTTCGTAGGCAAACCACACCCCGTGGTTGTTGTACGGCTTAAGAACCTCAGTGGACGCACCGAGCACGGTGGAGAAGTGTGCGTGCGAATGGCCCACGAAGTTGACGTCGGGACGCGCCTTCATGATCTCGGCGTGCAGTGGCCACTCGATATGTCGTAACCCGGTTCCCTCCAGAACAATCCCATCGAAGTCGATGAGGATGAAATCATTCCCCTCGACTTCGCTCAGCGCCAAGTTTCCCCGCTTGAGCCAAAGGCCCCTCCCGAACGGGTCACGAAACGAGATATGACCCATCGACATGTCGCCGTGACCCTCCAGCTCGAGGATCCGGTGCGCCCGTGCTACATCCGAGAGGACACTGGCGATCGACTGGTCTTCGTAGTACTGCGTGTGCGAATAAGTCACACGTCCTCCTTCGCTCGGTACGGGGTGGGTCAGTTGCCAGCGGTGAACTCGGCGACCGTCATGCCGCCGACGCGTGCGTTCACGCGGCCGCCTGTGGCGACCGCCGCGATGATCACGAGCTCATTGGGGCGGGGCGCGTCCGGAAGCGTCAGCGTGATCGCGTCGTAGTGAGATCGCACGTACACCTCGTCTTTGAACGCCAGCGGCACATCGATCGTGGTCCCGGCCGCAGCCACCTTAGTTGCCGACGAGATCCACGCCTTTCCTCCACCCACGGCTGCGCGCAGAGCGTCCCCGAAGACTGTGGTGACGCACGCCACGACGTGCTCCTGCTCTCCGTTCACACCGACGACACCGCCCTTACCGTAGCTCTCGACCGGGCGACCGCCCAGCAGTGCAACCGCACGCTCACCCAGTTCAGTGCCGAGACTGGCGCTGAACACGGTGAGCGGCGAAATGTCTTCGACCCATTGACCCGCGAACGGGTTCTCAAACACCACCGCAACGGCGGCCTTCACGAGCGGCTGCTCGGGTGCCGGGCCGAGCTCGTGAACGATCTCCTGCACGAAGGAGTGCCAGGCGCGGACTTGGTATATGGAATCTAGGCTCATGATGCGGACACCTCGTGTCGGTGGGGGTCGGTCGGATTGTAGAGAGCGGCCGCGATGGTGTCGCCCGTGAATTGGTTCCCCTTCGCCATCTCGCGGGTGTCGGCATACCATTGCGATCGGTCTTGGGCCTGGTCAGTGATGGGTCGCTCTAGTCGCTCCCACTCGCGCAGCGCGCCGGGCAGGTCATCGGCCGCGGCGGTAGCCGCGACGGCGAGTGTCCACGCGTTCTGCATCGAGGTTCCGGCTCCTTGAGCAAGTGCGGGGCACATTGCGTGGGCTGAGTCGCCGATGAGAGCGACCTTGCCCTCCGTCCAACGTTCGAGGCGTGTGGTTTGGTAGCCGTAATAGCGGCCGTCGGCCTTCGCAGCGTCTTCGAGCACTGGGGCGAGCTGCGGGAAAATGGATGTCCACAGCTCGACGTCGATGGGCACCCGGGAACCATCTGCGTCATCTGAGGGTGACATCAACGCGATGTAGAGCTCCTCCTCGTTCGCGGGGGTGTAGAGCACGCGAAGCACACGGGGATCTAGATTCCAGAAGTCGATCATGTTGTCCCACTCGGTATCGGGCTCGAGCGCCTGCAACTCGGCCTTATGGCGGGGAACCAGAAAGCGGGTGATGCCATCGTGCGAGCGCTCGCGCCTTAAGGAAATCCCGAGCGATTTGCGCACAGCGGATGCCACACCATCGGCACCAATGATCAGGTCAGCGGTTGCTGTCTCGCCCCCCGCGAAGGCGATCGTACCGTCAGGGGTCGCCCCGACCACTTCGGATCCAGCAAGAATCTCGACGCCAGCTTCGCGGGCCGTCGTGAGCAGGGTGTCATGAAGGTGCGGCCGGGTCATGGTGCGCCACCGGATACCCTCAAGCGTCTCCTGAGACTGAATCACATTGTTCATACGCGTCTCGTACGCCGGTGGGGTCATTGATCGCGAGTCGAGGTCGGGGGTGGCCCCGATCTCGTCAAGTACCTGCAGGCTGTTGTTCCACAGAGCTATGCCCGCCCCCTCGGCGCGGAGTTCTCGTGCGCGCTCGTGCAGTCGCACGCTCCACCCCATCTGAGCAAGAGCGCTGGCCGCAGTGAGGCCCGCGAAACCTCCACCCGAGATCTCGGCATGGCGTTGGCGATCGGTCATGTTATGTTCCCGTCTGTTCTGTTCGTAGCTTGCTGTGCACTCGGCGCGCCCTACTCGAGGTTCAAAGCAGCACCTATCCTGATGGCGGAGAGGCCGATGACCTCGGCGGTCGCGATGGCAACCTCTTTGCCGGGTAACCCGGCAAACTCCAACGCGCCCTCTGGAGTGTGGTAGCGCCACCCTTCAGCGCGGCCGATACCGACGAGTGCGGCACGGACAACCTGCGTGACGTTGCCGAAGTCCGTGGCGAAACCGAGGGCTGGTGGGTCGGCGACGAAGTCGCGACCCGCTGCCATGAACGCTTCAGCGACTAGAGCCGTTACGCCGGCGTCGGGCCGCACCGCGGCGATCGGCGCCGAACTGGTCCACGTTGCTGCACCGAGCTGGTCGCGCACGTCAGCAACGAGCTCGTCGAGATCCACCTCGGTTTCCGCGAATACAAGGAAGCTGGCCTCGAAGGTCATCCCGGCCCCCTGCTCGACGTCTCCGTCGAGAGCGACTGTCTCGATGATCAATTTTGCCGGATCGAAGGACTCAGCGATCTTCGACACATTGGCCAGAGCCACGAGAGGGGTCGAGATGAGGTCACGCCGAAGGGTTCGCTCTCCGACGACTCGGGCGGTCTCACGACGCATCCAGAGGGACGACGGCCAAACCGTGTCGATGAACTCGGGGTGCGGGTACAGAGCGACATCGATGTCGTGCCAGACACCACGGTCGGCGGTGAGCGCTTTTCCACTTCCACACTGGCGAGTACGAGGAGAGTGGATCTCGTCGGCCGGGCATCCGATGACCACGACGGCACCCACGAGCTCGTCGCGCAGGGCCGCGAGCGCCAGCGCCGCGCCGATCACCCCACCAGATTGTGGTCCGTGACCGCATGAGTGGACCGGGTTGACGATCCCGTGAGAATCGATGGAGGCGGGGGCGTCGTACACGGCGATGAGCCCAACGGTCTTCCCTGGATTTCCGAAGGCAATTTCTGCACGAAAGGCCGTGGGCATCCCTGCGATCCCCACGATGACGGAGTAACCCGCAGAGCGAAGTTGAGCTACAAGGTACGCAGAGGTCGCGGTCTCCTGATGCGCAAGCTCAGGATGCTCATTGACGAAGTCGACGATGGACTCGATCGACGGCGTCACTTCCAGCACGGTATTTAGATACTTCCGATCCAGCACCGCGTCAGACATTCATCGCCTCCGTAACATCTGCAATTATTAGAATATAGATTGTTTTTTTACCACGTGAAGCGCTTGAGTAGATTATTCACGATTAGACCTGAGGTGACAAGGGGTTCGCGGAGTCAGATTAGGCGCAGCTCGCGCCGTGAGTCGGTGTTCGAGGCTCAATCGTTGTGCTTTCCTGCATCCCCGCCCGGAATCATCCCGGCATGACTGCCTTCGAGTAATCGAGCTTTTATCGAGGGCTAAGCAGCACACGCAGCAACGCCCTAGTAGTGTCGCCCTATGTGTAGACGAAGCTTGAAAACTGGACAGTAACGACGCGCTTGAGAAGAGAACTTAATCGCCCTGGGTTTCGTTCCTCGTTGTTCTCTTGGCAAGCGGTCGCTTCCAAGAGTGATTCGGCTTCAGCGTAGTGCTGGTGTTCGGCTTCGATCGGGGTGCGGTACTCGAGCTCTGAGTGAAGGCGCTGGTCCTTCCACCACACCCCTTCCAGGGTTGCGAGTTCGACTCGCTCGACGGTGCGCCATGGCCCTCGGGCGCGGATCAGCTCTGTCTTGTAGAGCGCGTTGATGGCCTCGGCCATGGCTTTGTCGTAGGAATCGCCGACAGAACCTGTTGAGGGAACAGCGCCGAGTTCCATGATTCGATCCCTGTAGACCAAAGCGACGTAGTTCGATCCGTGACCGCAGGATGTCCGCTTTCAGCGTCGCTGCGACGTTCCACCCGACGATGCGACGCGAGAACACATCGGTGAACAGCGCCGTGTCCTAGTCGAAGAGAATGCGGTAAAGGTCGGACAGGAACTCTATGTTGGAACACCAAAGTCCCATGAGAAGCGCAGCGTTCCCTTCCCGGAATTCCTATCAGGCCCCCTCGCCGCCGAATGCTATGGGAAAGGGCGCGATGCGCTGATCTTTGGAGACGGCCTCGTTCATCTCCGTACCCCCCATAGTCTGACGGGGTGGTTCGTCTTGGCAGCGCAGCGTTGCCAGGCGTTTGACCCCAGCTTTCCAACAATTACTCCCCACGACTTACGTCACACTGCGGCGAGCCTTTCAATTTCGTCGGGTGCAAACGTGGAGGCGGTGCAACGAATGCTCGGACATGCGTCCGCTGCGATGACGCTCGATGTCTATGCAGATCTCTTTGAAGATGACCTCGACGATGTGTCCCAGAGATTAAATGAAACACGCTCAAAGAACTTTGTGGGGTTTTCGTGGGGGATGGACGATTCCTGACATGAAAAAGAGCCGAAATCATTGATATTCCGGGGCAGTTTCTGAGCGGAACCGGTGGGATTTGAACCCACGGTGGGCTCTCACCCACACAACTTTTCGAGAGTTGCACCTTCGGCCGCTCGGACACGGTTCCGGGGGAGAGTTTAGTACACGGGCGCAGTCGGATCGGGTTCGGCCCGGGCGCCGCGGATCGGGCCCCGCCACGTCACAGCGCCCAGCACGAGTGCGCCGGCAACCAGGGCGAGCCCTGCCCCGGCGACCTTCAGGCTCGAACCGGCGGCGAATTCGTCGTAGGAGACCAGCCGATCATCCACCCGGTAGACCCGACGGGCCGTGAAACTGTCGACGCCGTAGGGGTTCGAGAGATAGTCGACCGCGGTGAATGCGAACATCCCCGCGCCGATACCGAACAGCAACACCCCGGCGCCGAGCAGAAGCACCACTGCGCGGTTCATGGATGCGGGCGCCAACGCACGGCATGCAGGAACACGACACCGACACCCGCGGCGAGACCCGTGAGCATCAGCCATGGCGCGAGCCCCTGCAGGAGGGCAGGAAGCACCAGCGCCTCGAATGCGTTCGTGTTGCTGGTAGAGAGGAGCGCGATCCACACTTCGCTCAGCAGTCCCGTCAGAAGGAACGTTGTGGAGAGGATCCAGAGCGCGCGAACCCACGGGTTACCGGCCAGGGATGGGGCGGATGCCCGTGCGGGCTCGTTGAACGCGGGCGTCGTAGCTTCGACGCTGGCGGCGTAAAGGGGATCGCCCAGCCGCGAAGGGTCGTCGTCGGCTCCCGGCTCGAGGTTCCCCAGCGCGAACGAGCTCGGCGCTGGATCGTGGGGAGGCACATTGGCCGGTCCGCTCGATCCGCCCAGCCCCACTGACTCGAAGCCGCGCTGGAAGGCAGGGTCGAAGCGGGGGTCGAACTCCTTATCGGATGCCACACCACTCCCTCATAAGCACACGGCTGCAGGCATCCCCAGACTAATCCCGCGAGTACACCTGAGCAGTGTCGTCCCCCGCCCATAGGCTGACCCCATGGCTCGCTCAATCACTCCATTCCGATGCACGGAGTGCGGGTGGAGCAGCCTCAAGTGGGCCGGCCGCTGCGGCGAGTGCCAGGAATGGGGCACGGTGGTGGACTCGTCCGAGACAATCGGCCTGACCGCCCGAGTAAGCCCCGTTGCCGTCGGAGCCGCGCGCGCGGCGCGACCGATCACCGAAATCGGCGCGGAGGCGGTTGCGTTCTGGCCCAGTGGAATCGGCGAGTTCGACCGGGTGCTCGGCGGCGGAATCGTGCCCGGCGCGGCCATCCTCTTGAGCGGTGAACCGGGCGTCGGCAAGTCGACGTTGCTTCTTGAGGTCGCCTCCCGTGCGGCCGGCGGTGGGCAGCGCGTTCTCTACGTGACCGCCGAGGAATCCGTGAGCCAAGTTCGACTGCGCGCAGAACGAACCGGCGCACTGCATCCACTGCTCTTCCTCGCCGCGGAAACCGACTTAGCCGTCATCCTCGGGCAAATCGATGCCACCGCACCCGACCTGGTCATCGTCGACTCCGTGCAGACGGTGGCGTCGGGTCTCATCGATGGGCTGGCGGGCGGGCCCGCCCAGGTTCGAGAGGTGGCATCCACCCTCATCAGGGTCAGCAAAGATCGCAATCTGCCAGTGCTGCTCGTCGGGCACGTGACGAAAGACGGCACTATCGCCGGCCCCCGCCTGCTCGAACACCTCGTGGATGTCGTGCTGCAGTTCGAAGGTGATCGCCAGACCGCCTTGCGATTCGTCCGCTCCCACAAGAACCGCTTCGGCCCCACCGATGACGTGGGTTGTTTCGAGATGGCGGGCGACGGCATCCGCGAGGTCGCCGACCCCAGCGGTCTCTTCCTCTCCCGATCGCGGGCACCGGTCAGCGGCACCGCGGTCACCATCGCTGTTGACGGCCGCCGCGCGATGCCCGTCGAGGTGCAGGCCCTCATCGTCAAAACCACGGTGCCGCAACCGCGTCGGGTGGTCAACGGAGTGGATGCCTCGCGAGTCGCGATGCTGCTGGCCGTACTCGAGCGGCGGGCGGGCATCCCACTATCCGGTTGCGATGTTTACGTCGCAACCGTGGGAGGTATCAGGCTCACAGAGCCAGCAGCTGACCTGGCAATCGCGCTGGCAATCGCTGGCGCGTATAAGGACATCTCCTATCCGGTGACCCTGGCGGCGGTAGGCGAGATCAGCCTTGCTGGCGAGATACGGCCAGCGGCCGCCATGAAGCAGCGGTCCACCGAAGCGGCCCGGCTCGGTTTTGCGACCGTACTCGACTCCACCGCCCTGACCATCAAAGACGCCCTCCGCCTCGCGGCCGAGTCCTCGATCAACAGACGAGCCACCCTGACACGGGTCGAGGTGGCTGAGGCTTAGGCGAAACAAGTCGAGGCGACGGGCGCTTAGGCGAAACAGGTCGAGGCCGCGCAGCATTGGCACCGGTCACGCCGCGGGCCAGTCGGACCGGTCAGGAGTAGTGCTCGCGACGATCCTTCTCGTCAGCGGACAACTGCCCGGCGTCGTCGGCCTGCTCGAGTTGCTCGTGCTCCGCGATCGCGCTCTTGTCTTCGGCGGCGCTGCGGATGCGGTCGTCTGCGGGAGGAGGAATCTGTGTCATAGACCAATTCCAGCGCAGATACTCGGGCCAGCAAAGCCCTTGCGCTACCGAGATGATGCGGTGCTAGCGCAGCATCACCCAGGATCCCCAGTCCTCGACTTGCCAGGTGATCCAGCCATTTTGACGCTGCAAGCTGATCGCGATCGAGTCGGTGTCGCCACTGGCCTTCGTCGCGACGCAGGTGAAGGTACTACCGATGATCAGTGGCGGCGCTGGGCATTGGAGGGAGATTTTCACGCCCAGGGCAGCGGCATCCGCCACTACCGCTTGCTCTGCTGACGCCGAGAAGTTCGCCGGGAAAAGCGCGATCAGAAGGCCCGGCCATATCAGCACGCCGACAAGAACGGAGGTGAGGGATGCCGCGAAGACCGCGAGCGTCGCGAAACCCTTGCCGGTTTCCCTGTAGGTGCGAAGAGAACGAGCGATGAGGTAGCCCGGCTCACGCAGAAAGGCCCACATTGCACTAGCGGGTTTGGCGTGGCCCCACACCTGCAGAACGAGACGGTCGTACGCCGCAAGACCCAGCACGAGCAGGTAGGGAAACACCCACACCACCACGAGCAGGGGAAGGTTGTTGCCCAACCCCAGCACGGCGACGATGATGACCGAGGCCGCTAACTGCAGGAAGGGCATGAGCGCGATGCCCCAGACCGCGGCCGTGTAGGTGCGAGTCTTCTTCAGTTCGCGCGCCGGTGCTTCTTCTTCGGCGAATGCGGTGAGTGTGGATGCCGCTGGCGCCGCGTTCGTGTGCGCGCTTGCGCGGCGCGGACCGGGCGTGATGTCATCCACCGTGTCGGTCAGGGGCGGCTCGAGTTCGCGCAGAGTCATCGCCAGCAACGGCTGAGCGCTCAGCTCCTCACGAACGGTGTCCGTATCGGTATCGAGATCTGCTCGCAGAAAATCGTTGCCGTCATTCTCGCGACGCTCGCGCTCGCGCTGCTCGCGCCGGGACGGTAGACCCGCCTCGTATTCCTGGCGGGTGGGGAGCTCATCATCATCGGCGAAACCGAGACGGGTCGGGAGTTCCGCGTCATCCGCGAAACCGACCCTGGCCGCGGGCTGGATGACGATGGGCGCACGCGCCTCGGACGTGTGCTCCGTCCACGCCTGCGCATCCCACCAGCGCAACTGCGGCAGACCGAGCGGGTCTGGATACCACCCCGCGGGTACGCCGAACTTGTTATCTTCCACGAGCTAACAGTAGCGGCAGAACATACCTGACAGAAAGCGCTGTCTATATTGACAACACGCCCAATGCGGGGGTCAGTTCTAGCGAATGCGCCTGCACGAATCGGGTCGGCATCATCCGTTCAGCAGAAATTGGCGGGAGCTGCCGGATGAAACCTTGTTGACGATGACGTCGAGGTGATAGCTGGCCCCGCCGGCGATGACCGGGGTCTTGGGCGCAGCGCATGTGTCGACCGATGAGCGGGTGCGATCCCACGGCAGGGACGGCCCGGCCTTCGGCACGCCCGGCAGCAGGAGAGTCAACGCCGCGACGGGTGCGGTCTGGCAGTCTTTCGAGCTCCAGATGCGCTCCGAACCGCTTGTGATCACATACTCCTGAACGTCGGAGCCAGCGGCGAAGGTGCAGGCGTCGAGGGCCGTGCTCTTGAGCGTGAACGAGAGAGTGGGGTTGACGCCGGCCTCGTACGAGGCGGCATCCGTCTCAGCCGTCACCGTGACCTTCGTCGGGTCGCAGGCCGACGCGTCGGCAGGATTCGTCGACACGGCCTCGGGCGGTGCGGAGCTCGTACCCGGCGTCGAAGCGGCCCCGCCACTACCGGGGCGAACCACCACGAGCACCGCGATCACGATGATCACGAGGATGCCGAGGGCCACGAAAAGGCGCCGCCGCCAGTACACGCGGCTGGGTTGGGGGCCCACCGGGTTGCGGAACGTCGACATGCTGACAGGCTAAGCCGGGGTTGCGGCGAGCCCGAGACCGACACGGGCGTTAGGGGCGTTCCGGGTCCCGCCGGCTTGCCTCAGATGAGTTTCAGCATCCGGGTGTTTCCGAGCGTGTTCGGTTTCACGCGCGAAAGGTCGAGAAACTCGGCGACGCCCTCATCCGGTGACAGCGCGAGTTCGGCGAAGACGTCCGAGCCCACCAGCGGTTCCTCGATCGCCCGGAAACCGTGCCGGGAGAAGAACTGCGTCTCGAAGGTGAGGCAGAAGAGCCGACTCAATCCGAGGGCGGCGGCGTCGGATTCGAGCCGCTCCAGAAGCAGTGCTCCGATGCCGAGCCGCCTCGATGCGGGCGCTGTTGCGAGGGTACGGACCTCGCCGAGGTCTTGCCACATCACGTGCAGGGCGCCGCACCCGACCAACTCGCCGTGCTGCGACTCGGCGACGCGAAACTCCTGTACCGCTTCGTAGAAGACAACCCGATCTTTGCCGAGCAGGATGCGCTGCTGCACCAGAGGCTCGACGAGCGCCTGGATGCCGGGCACGTCACTCGTGCGGGCCTGCCGAACGACGAAAGATGCCACCACTCAAGGCTAGGCCGTGAGTGGTGGCATCTGCGCTTCCGGCCGCCGCGCGACCGCGGCATCCTGGCGCTACGCCTCGATGGGCACCGGCTCCTTCTCGGGGAGCCCGGCCTGGCGGGATGTGGTGAACACGTAGGCACCATCGACGTAGTCGACGTGCACGTGGTCGCCCGCGTTCAACTCGCCGTGCAGGATCTTCTCGCTGAGGGCATCCTCGATATCGTGCTGAATGGCGCGGCGCAATGGCCGAGCGCCCAGCGCCGGATCGAAGCCCACCTTGATGAGCTGCTCCTTCGCGGGGACCGTCAGGTCCACGGTCAGGTCGCGATCCATCATGCGCAGGCCGAGCCGCTTGATGAAGAGGTCGACGATCTGCAGCAATTCCTGGGGTGTCAACTGCGGGAAGACGATGGTCTCGTCCACCCGGTTGAGGAACTCGGGCTTGAAGTGCTTCTTCAACTCCTCGACGACCTTGCCGCGCATGCGGTCGTAGCTCGTCGCGGTGTCGCCCTCGATCTGGAATCCGACCGGGCCACCCGTGATGTCCTTCGTACCGAGGTTCGTGGTCATGATGATGACCGTGTTCTTGAAGTCGACGACCCGACCCTGGCCATCCGTCAACCGGCCCTCCTCGAGAATCTGGAGCAGGGAGTTGAAGATGTCGGGGTGGGCCTTCTCGATCTCGTCGAACAGAACCACGGAGAACGGCTTGCGGCGCACCTTCTCGGTGAGCTGGCCGCCCTCCTCGAAGCCGACGAACCCGGGAGGGGCGCCGAACAGGCGCGAAACGGTGTGTTTCTCGCCGTACTCGCTCATGTCGAGGGCGATCAGGGCGTTCTCATCGTCGAACAGGAACTCCGCGAGCGCCTTGGCCAGCTCGGTCTTACCGACGCCGGTGGGCCCGGCGAAGATGAACGAACCACTGGGGCGCTTCGGGTCTTTGAGCCCGGCACGGGTTCGGCGGATGGTCTTGGAGAGCACCGAGATGGCCTCCTCCTGCCCGATGACGCGCATGTGCAGGGCCTGCTCCATGAAGATGAGCCGGCTCGACTCCTCCTCGGTGAGCTTGAAGACCGGGATGCCGGTGGCAGCCGCCAGAACCTCGGCGATCAGCCCCTCGTCAACCTCTGCGGTGGTCGAGACGTCGCCCGACTTCCACTGCTTCTCCAGGCGCAGCCGCTCGCCGAGCAGCTTCTTCTCCTCGTCGCGCAGGGATGCGGCCTTCTCGAAGTCCTGGTCTTCGATTGCGCCTTCCTTCTGGGTGCGGACGGCCGCGATCTTGTCGTCGAACTCCCGAAGCTCCGGTGGTGCGGACAGGATCGACAGGCGCAGGCGTGCGCCAGCCTCATCGATCAGGTCGATCGCCTTGTCGGGCAGGAAGCGGTCGGCGACGTACCGGTCGGCCAAGTTGGCAGCCGCGACGATCGCGCCATCCGTAATCGAAACCCGATGGAAGGACTCGTACTTGTCACGGAGCCCCTTGAGGATATTGATGGTGTGGGGCAGGGACGGCTCATGCACCTGCACGGGCTGGAAGCGGCGCTCGAGCGCAGCATCCTTCTCGAAGTGTTTGCGGTACTCGTCGAGAGTCGTGGCGCCGATCGTCTGCAGCTCGCCCCGGGCCAGGAGCGGCTTGAGAATGGATGCCGCGTCGATCGCCCCCTCGGCAGCACCCGCGCCGACGAGAGTGTGGATCTCGTCGATGAAGGTGATGATGTCGCCGCGGGTGCGGATCTCCTTGGTGACCTTCTTGAGGCGCTCCTCGAAGTCACCGCGGTAGCGGGAACCGGCGATGAGCGAGCCGAGATCGAGGGTGTAGAGCTGCTTGTCCTTCAGCGTCTCGGGCACATCGCCGCGAACGATCGCGAGCGCGAGGCCCTCGACCACTGCGGTCTTGCCGACGCCGGGCTCGCCGATCAGCACGGGATTGTTCTTCGAGCGACGGGAGAGGATCTGCATGACCCGCTCCATCTCCTTCTCGCGCCCGATCACGGGGTCGAGCTTTCCATCACGGGCAGCCTGGGTGAGGTTACGGCCGAATTGGTCGAGAATCTGCGAGCCCTTGTCGGGTGACGAATCGTTGGCGCCGACAGCGACCGCCTCCTTGCCCTGGTAGCCGGAGAGCAGTTGGATAACCTGCTGGCGCACCTTGTTGAGGTCAGCGCCGAGCTTGACGAGCACCTGCGCGGCGACCCCCTCGCCCTCGCGGATGAGCCCGAGCAGAATGTGCTCGGTGCCGATGTAGTTGTGGCCGAGCTGCAGGGCCTCGCGAAGCGAGAGCTCGAGCACCTTCTTGGCGCGCGGCGTGAAGGGGATATGACCCGTCGGCTGCTGCTGCCCCTGGCCGATGATGTCCTGGACCTGCTCGCGAACGGAATCGAGCGAGATGTTCAGCGACTCGAGCGCCTTGGCGGCGACGCCCTCACCCTCATGGATGAGCCCGAGCAGGATGTGCTCGGTGCCGATGTAATTGTGGTTGAGCATCTTGGCCTCTTCTTGGGCCAAAACAACGACGCGCCGGGCGCGATCGGTAAAACGTTCGAACATGGTCTGACTCCCTTGGCGCCGGGCGGATGTCGGTGCCGATATAGAGAGACTACTTTCGCAGCGGGCCGAATTGGCGGGTGTTCGCCGTCGGCGTCACAGCGTCTGGGCGCTGCGACAGATGCCGGGTAACCCGGCTTAGCGGCGGGTCATGTCGCAACCGCCTCCGTACGATCCGGCCGGAAAGTCGACGCCGGCTGCCCCGAGCGCGGCCATGAACTCTTCTCCCTCAGGAGTAGGGATGCTGGCGCCGGAGCACACCCCGACCTGCACTTGGGTAGGGGTCGGTGCGTTGCTGAACTGAACGAGGACCGACACCGGCATACCCACCCGGATTGCCGACTCAACGAGGGCGACTCGACGCGGCCATTCCGGTGTTGCTTCGATCGGGGTGGGCTGTGTCGACGGAGGCGACGACAGCGGCGAGACCTCGATTTGAACGTGTCCGGCCTGCCACAGGAAGTCCACCCTGTCGAGGTCAGGGTCAACGTCGTCAATGCTCACCTGCTGGGCGAAGTCGGTCGCCGCGAGTGGGGGGAGCGACCCGCCAGCGTCGAAATTGCGAAAGTGCCATGACGTGCGGGCGTCGGACAAGTCATTGACGGCGCGCAGTCGGTCCCACGGAATGGCCGCGGCTGACTCGGGCCCCATATCGGCATAGGTGCGGAGGTAGACGTCGCTGCCAGGCGGCATCTGCTGGAGACTGAGGGTCAGCGGGTGACCGTATGCCACTCTAAGACGGAACAGATAGCCGATGTCGGTCTCAAGCTGGTTGTGGGTCAGGGCTACGGTGTCGGATGTCAGTAGAGGGCTGCCGTCGGCCTTGAACGCCACGGAGACTCGCTGGCCCGAGAAACTCGAACCGGCCAAGACATCTTTCACCGATTGGACGATGAGGGTAAAGCTCGCCTCGTCCACCGCTGACAGATTCACTTCGACCGACACGTCAAACGTGTAGTCCCCCGCGATCGAAACATTATTTGTGACCTTCTCGACAAATGGGGACTGCTCGAGTTGATCATTGAGACCCCTGAGGGCCAGCTCCATCCCTGCCTGCTTCGCTGCGGACCCGAGCACCTGCACAGGATTGCCGGTTGAGCTGCAGCCGGCAAGGCCGGCAATCACCAGCATCCCGATGAGCGCAACCCCGCCGCGCGACCGCATGACGGCAGCCTAGTGGGCGGGGTCCGCGCGACACCGAGGGATTGGTGTAATAGGCTCGGCCGACCCCGCCGGTCCTGTCGATTCGCTGACCACGCATGCCATCCACTGCCGGCTTGACGAACTGCTCGCCAGCCGTGGGATGACATTGACCCGCCTCAGCGAGCTGGTCGGCGTCAGTGTGGTGAATCTCAGCGTGCTCAAGAACGGTCGGGCCCGCGCCATCCGCTTCTCCACGCTGACGGCACTCTGCGAGGTGCCCGAGTGCGAGGTGGGCGACCTGCTCACGCGTTCATAACTCCTGCTGATCGTTCATCGGAGGTGCACGCCTCGGCCTGATTGCTGGACGGGATTGGTCGGCCCCTTCGTTCTGCAGGAGTTATCAACGCGACCGGCTTTGGCGCCCTGGCCTCACGCCCGCTTCGGTCGTGTCCCGGCGGCGCGCGAGCCCCCTAAGCTCGTGGCCATGAATGGTGACGACGACAACTCCCCCGTGGGCTTCATGGGCCGCGTTCGCAATATGAAGGTGCTGACGTGGGTGCTCATCGTTGGACTGGGTGCCCTAACAGTCGGAGCGTCGACCGTGTTGTTCGTCACTCAGTTCGCCAACGCCAACAAGTAGCGCTGAGCGCTGGGCTGGAACTTGGCGAGGCCAGAGCCCGGCGCGGGTAGAGCGGCGAACTACCGTTCGGCCCGCTCGGGATCGGGCTGACCGATCCGCTCCCGCTCTTGGGCCTCGATCTTCGCGTAGGCCGCTCTCTCGCTGCGGTCTGACCGGATGATCGCGCGCATCGCGAACCAGAAGATGAGCCCGACCAGAATGGTCGGGGTCACCGAGAAGAGCGCGTTGGCCCAGAATTCCTGCGGCATTCAGCCAGCGTAACCGTTGAGGATGTAGACGATCCCGACCACCAGCAGGATCACAGCGAGCCCGATGCCGGTGATGAGCCGCGACCAGCGCCGGTTCACAGTGGCTCGGCGATAAAACAGGTCACGGGCCCGTCTTCACGACGCCGATGATGCTCGAGACGCGCGCGGAGATACCGACACCGACGACGAGAGCCCGGATCGCCATCCGGGTGTTGGAGATCGTACCCTTCGCCTGCCCACCCTCACCGGGGAGCGTGAGGTCGCTCACCCCTTGACCAAGGGGAACAGCACCGTCTCGCGGATACCCAACCCGGTGATGCACATGAGCAGGCGGTCGATTCCCAGCCCGATTCCGCCGGTCGGCGGCATCCCGTGTTCTAGTGCCCGCAGGAACTCCTCATCGAGCCGCATCGCCTCGAGGTCACCATCGCTTGCGAGCAGCGCCTGCTCCACGAAGCGTTCACGCTGGATGACGGGGTCGATGAGTTCCGAGTACCCGGTCGCCAGCTCGAACCCGCGCACGTACAGGTCCCACTTCTCGACCACGCCGCTGATCGAGCGGTGGTCGCGCACGAGTGGGCTCGTGTCGACGGGGAAGTCGAGAACGAACGTCGGGCGGATGAGGTCGACTTTGACGTAGTGCTCCCAGAGTTCCTCGACCAACTTGCCGTGAGTGGGATGGGCGACCTCGACGCCGATTGCGCGCGCGTGCTCCTGCAGGTACGCCACGTCTGTGCCCGGCACGATGTCGAGTCCGGATGCCTCGGCGAGCGAGTCGTACATCGACACTCGCTCCCAGTGCCCGCCGAGGTCGTACTCGGTGCCGTCGGCCCAGGTGACCTGAAGGTGGCCGGTGACGGCGAGCGCCGCGTTCTGCACCAGAAGCTGCGTCAGGTCGGCCATGCGTAGGTAGTCACCGTAGGACTCGTACGCCTCCAGCATGGCGAACTCGGGCGAGTGGGTGGAGTCGGCGCCCTCGTTGCGGAAGTTGCGGTTGATTTCGAAGACCCGATCGATGCCGCCGACGACGGCGCGTTTCAGGTAGAGCTCGGGGGCGATCCGCAAGAACAAGTCGGTATCGAACGCGTTGCTGTGGGTGGTGAACGGGCGCGCGGAGGCACCACCATGCATGACCTGGAGCATCGGGGTCTCGACTTCGAGATAATTCTCATCGGCGAAAGTGGCGCGGAGACTCGCGTTCACAGCCGCCCGCGCACGCACCGTGGCGCGGGCCTGTTCCCGAACGATGAGATCGAGGTACCGGCTGCGCACACGCCCCTCTTCGCTGAGCTCGGCGTACATATTCGGCAGCGGCAGCACGGCCTTCGCGGCGATCTGCCAGGTGGCGGCGAGCACGGAGAGCTCACCGCTGCGGCTGGAGATGACCTCCCCCGAGACGAACACGTGGTCGCCGAGGTCGACGAGTTCTTTCCACTCCTGCAGCGACGCCTCGCCGACGCCAGCGAGGCTGACCATAGCTTGGATGCGAGAGCCGTCGCCGGCCTGCAGAGTGGCGAAACAGAGCTTGCCGGTGTTGCGCTGGAAGACCACCCGGCCGGCGATGCCGACAATGACCCCGGTCGTTTCGTCGGCTCGCAGGTGGCCGAAACGCTCCCGTAGGGCGCCGATCGTGGCATCCACCGGCACACCCACCGGGTAAGCCTCGCGGCCGGAAGACAGGATGCGTTCGCGCTTGGCGAGCCGAACGGCCCGCTGCTCGAAGGTGGACTCCGCGCTGGACTCCGTGGTCGTCGACTCGGCGCTGGGGGCCGCCGGAGCGAGGGTCGCGTCGTCGGGCTGCTGAGTCATCTCGGCCTATGGTATCCGCAGCTCGCGGTTGTCGATCAGCCGGGTACCGCCGACTCGAGCGGCGGCGAGGCACAGGGCGACGCCGTGAAAATCATCACCGACGGCCTCGAAGGTGACCGGATCGACGAGGCTCAGATAGTCGAGCCGCACCGCACGCTCGGTGCGCAGTGCGCGTTCCGCAGCGGCGAGCGCGCCGTTCACGCCCTCGCGGACGGATGCCTCGGCGGCATCCAGCGCGCGGGGAATGACAGCGGCGGCTCTCCGGTCCTCCTCTTTCAGAAAACGGTTACGGCTCGACAGGGCGAGCCCGTCCGCATCCCGAACGATGGAGATCGACTCGATGCGCGCCGCGAAATCGAGGTCGGCGATCATCCGGCGCACCAGGAAGAGTTGCTGGGCATCCTTGGCCCCGAAGGTAACCACGTCGGGGGTGATGATGCCGAGGAGCTTCGCCACCACGGTGAGCACGCCATCGAAGTGCCCGGGCCGGGATGCCCCCTCGAAGGTGAGCCCAACCGGCCCAGCGCTGACATGAACCCCAGACGACCCCGTGGGGTACATCTCGTCGACGGTGGGCACGAAGGCCGCCGTGGCGTTGGATGCGCCGGCGAGGGCGAGGTCGGCCTCCACAGTGTGCGGATAGCGGTCCAGGTCCTCCGTCGCGCTGAACTGGGTGGGGTTCAGAAAGATCGACACCACCCGCACATCAGCCAGTCGTGCAGCCCGCTCGAGGTGCGCGGAATGCCCGGCGTGCAGCGCACCCAGGGTGGGGGTCAAGGCCACAGAACGACCTTGCTCGCGCCATCCCGCCACAGCGGCCCGCATCTCGGCAACGGTGCGGATGACGGTCGGTGCGCCGCGGTCCGTCACGGCGTCATGCCCGTCGTACCGGCAGTGCCGGCCTCCATGAGGGCCGCCTCGACCGCCGACCGCACGAGTGGACCGAGCACGGCGCCCGGCCGCGGCATCCCGATCCCGGCCAGCAACGCGCTGGCCTGACGCACGATCTCGGCTGAGAACGCGCTGGCCGTCTGCACCGCCTCAGCGTAGGCGGCCCGATCCTCCTCGCGAACGACCACCGGTTCGGCGCCCATCTCTACCGCAAGGGCCTGCGCGATGGGCAGCACCGCAGTAGGGGCGGCGACCGCGCACCAGCTGTCCCGCAGCCGTACGAGGTCGAGGGATGTTCCGGTGAAGACCATCACGGGGTGGATCGCGAGCGGGATGGCGCCCGCCCGCGCCGCCGGAGCCAGCACGGAGTAGCCGAACTCGGGAGCGGTATGGGCCACCAATTGCCCGAGCTGCCAGGCCCCCGTCTCCGCCAGGCCCGTCACCAGGCTGGATATCGAATGGCCGGGGATGGCGAGGATCACGAGTTCGCTGCGCTCCACGAGGTCGGGGATGTCGAGGATCGGCACCCCGGGCACCATCGACTGCGCTCGCTCCCGGTTCGCCGGCGTGACCGCCGACATCCCGACGATACTGTGGCCGGCACCGCCCAATGCCGCAGCGAGCACCGGGCCGACCCGGCCGGCGCCGATAATCCCCACTCCGAGGCGGCCCGTGGGTGTCATCGTTCTAACCTCCCAAGGCAGCGGGCAGCGTCGGGCGCAGCCGGGGCCGATCCGACATCGGATCACCCGCGCCCGCTCTCCAACGGTGGCTGGAATCGTTGACGGCGGAGTCGACGGCGCCCCGGGCGAGGTCGCGGAACAAGCCGCTGAGAGCGGTCCCATCCACGCCCCCGAGATGAGCACTCACGGGCCCCGCGACCGTGTGAAGGTGCACTGAGCCGACGGCGAGGGCACGAAGAATCGGCCCTTGGTGCAGCGAAATACTCTGGATGCGAGCCAGCGGCACGATCACGAGGGTGCGGTGCAGCCGCCCTCGGCGCAGCAGTACCAGCTCGCGATCGAGTAGGTAACCGTTTCGGCGCCACGACAATGGCCGCAGCCAGGCCGCTCGGCGCGGTGAATTGGTGAACCCGTCCGAACCCCCCCGCGAAACTAAACCGGTCTGCAGGAGGTGCCGCGTATCCGGCCCCATCATGCCCGGCAACAGCAGCTCGAGCACCCTGTGCACGTCGGCGAGGTTCCCGACCGGCAGGATCGTCGTGTCGGCCTGGCCCCCCGCACCGCTTTTTTTAGAGGCCGAGGCGCGGTTGATGCGGATCTCCCACCATCCGGCCGGTCGCCAGAGCAGGGGTTGAACGATCTCGATGGCGTGGATGCGACCCGGCGGCAGCGTCTCGTTACTCGTCGACAGCAGCCCGAACCCGACCCGCACCCCGTCAGGGGTATCCGCGATGCTGTAGCGCACCGAGCGGGTGAACCGCCGCACGTAGAAACCCAGGGCCCCGATGAGCCCCGGGACAATCGTGATCAACAGGATGAACTGATGCGTGCCCGCGGTAGAAGCGATGACTGCCGCTGCGGCGATGGTCGCGAAAACGGTGAATCCACTGAGCACGAGCGAGCCGACCAGCCGACCGAGGTGCAACTGCACGACGGATTCGGGAGCCGCGGCATCCGCGGCGAGTTCGGGTGCGAGAAACTCACCCACCCGGCGCGAGATCAAGCCGCCGGTTGCTGCATCCGTGGCCGCGGCGGCCTGCGAGCGGGTGCCCGACGCGAGCAGCAGGATCTCCCGGCGCAACTCATCCGCGGCTGCGGAGCCGAGATAGGCCAACTGCACGTTGGCATCCTGTCCCGCCACGTTGATCTCGAGCTTGGCGGCGCCGACGATGCGGGCCAGCACCGGTCGACCGATGTTGATCGCCTGGATGCGGTCGAGGCGGCCCCGGCGGTTCGTGCGGAACAGAACGCCGCTTCGCACCTCCACCTGCTCGTCGGTTATTCGGAAGGTGTGCATGCGCCACGAAATGGTGAAGCCCGCCACGAACACGAGCAATCCGCCGGCGAGGATGGCCAGGGCGGTCGGCGCTAGGTCGTGTTGCAGCACCCAGCTGAATGGGTCGTACCCCTCGCCGGGGCCCTCCCCGATGGCCAGGTTGATGACCCTGTCACGGAAGTTGATCGCGATCACCCCGAGTATGGCGACGAACGCGATCCCGCCTCGGAGCAACGGGGTGGCCGGATGCAGCCGGTGCCACTGCCCGTCGGCCAACCGGGAGTCGGTCACCTGCAGCATGCGGGCCTCACAGGCCCGACCGTCGTGTCTCGGCCAACGCGACGAGGTGGTCCCGCAGGGTGTCGGCATCGTGCTGAGGCAGCCCGGGGATGGACACCCCGGAGGCTGCGGCGGCTGTCACGAGCTTGAGTTCGCTGAGCCCGACAAGCCGATCAAGCGGCCCGCGGTTGATATCGACCAGTTGCATCCGGCCGTATGGCACGGCGACGAACCGCTGGCTCAGCAGCCCCCGCCGGAACAGCAGGTCGTCCGTGCGCAGTTGGTAACCGATGGCTCGCACCCGGCGCGGCGTCAGAATGAGGATGACGAGGAAGAGCACTCCCAGCCCGGAAGGGACCGTCCAGAGCCAGGCCAGCCCCGTCACGAGCGCCGGAATCGAGGTCGCCGCTACGAGCACCAGGCCGCTGATGAGCATGCCCACGAAGTCGACTACCACGTAGCGGGGAGAGACGCGCAGCCACTCCCCGTCGACCGGCTCCAACCGGTTCGTCACGCCGGGCCGCCCCGATCGGGTCGCGCGCCGAGTGCAGGACGGTCGGGCTTGTCGTCGTCGGAGGGGGGGATGGCGCACATCGCCTCTGCGACGAGCCCGGCGACCACGAGCGCGACCGCACCGATCGTCATCGCGAGCGACATCGTGACCGATCCGACCGGCGGCAGCACCGACCGACTGAGCAGATAGAGGATGACTCCGAGTCCGAGTCCGCCGAGCAGCGCACCGCTGAGGCTCGACGCTTTGGCGAGGGTGACCACGCGGGTGGCGTAGAACGGGTCGACCCGAGCGTCCGGTATCCGCTTAGCAACCCGTCGCACCGGCAAGGCCATGACCACCACGAGAGCCCCGATGAGAACGAGGGCGACCGCGATCGTGAATGGCGGGATGAGAACCGCTCGGCCCGATGCCGCGAGTGCCGTCTGCGTCAGCCAGCTCACGCCGGCCCCGGCTATGGCCAAGAGCACCAAGTGCAGAGGCCGGGTGCGGGTCATCGGTGCGACCCGGCGGGGTGCGAGCGCGCGGTATCGGCATCACGTGCGCTGGCGAGATCGTGGTCATCAGCCCGCACTTCGACCGCGCGGTACGGTTCCGCGTGGTCGTCGAGCCGAGCGAGCAGCTCCGCCACCCGACCGGCCCCCGGAAGCACGGCATCCGGCTCGATCTGCAACCACGGCGCGAGCACGAATGCGCGCTCGGCGGCACGCGGATGCGGGAGCGTGAGCAGCGGCGAAGACGCGATGGTGGTCCCGAACACGATGATGTCGAGATCGAGGGTGCGGTCGCCCCAGCGCTCAGCGCGCACCCGCCCGTGCGCGAGCTCGATCTCGTGCAGTCGATCCAGCAACTCGGCCGCCGTCAGCGGCGTAGACACGGTGACAACGGCGTTGAGGTAACGGGGGGCGTCGACGTCGACCCCGCCGGGCTTCATCGCTGCAGTCTGCACCAGGTCGGATGCCGCGAGAACCCGCACTTCAGCGAGCTCCCCGATCTGCGCAATGGCGCTGTGCAAATGCACTTCCCGGTCGCCCAGATTGCTGCCGAGGGCGATCACCGCCCTGTTCTCGACCCGTATCCGCTGCTGTCGAATCATCCGTTCGGCCCGAATCCTGCGGTGCGACCCGCCGCGGTGCGGGCGCGCCTGATCGTGACGGAGACATCGGTGAAGGGCACATCGATCGGCGCGCTCGGCTTGTGCACGGTTACCGTCGCGACAACCGCCGCCGGGTGGGCGAGCACCACGGCCGCAATCCGCTCCGCTACGGTCTCGATCAGGTCGACCGGGTCGCTCTCGACGGCGGCGACGATCTCGCTGGCGAGCTCGCCGTAGTGGATGGTTCGGCCCAGGTCGTCCGAAAGCCCAGCCTCCGCCAGCGGCAGTTGCACCGTCACGTCGATCACGAATACCTGGCCCGTGCGCCGTTCCTCTTCCAGAACTCCATGGAAGGCCGAGGCCCGCAGCCCGGTGAGGGTGATCTCATCCATCGGATTCACGTTCGGCCTCCGTCTCGCCACGCCACCGCTACCGCCATCGCGGAACGGGTGGAACTAACATCATGCACGCGCACGCCCCATACTCCCGCCATGGCCGCAAGCGCGCTGACCACAGCCGTGGGGAGGTCGCGAGCCGAGGCATCCTCGGCCGGGGTCGCCGTGGCCGGTTCCTCCCCAAAGAGTCGCGCCGAGGTCACCGTCATTGGCCCGAGAAACCGCTTACGGGATGCCCCGATGAGCAACGGACAACCGAGGCTCGCGATCTGATCGAGGTGACCGAGTAAGCGCCAGTTGTGTTCCGGCGTTTTGGAGAACCCGAGGCCCGGGTCGAGCACGATCCGCTCGGGGGAAATGCCCGCCCCGGTCATCGCCTCGAGTCGTTCGCCCAGCTCTCTGCGCACCTCGGCTACGACATCCCCATAGTCGGCGAGCCGTTGCATCCCGGCGCTGTGCCCCCGCCAATGCATGGCGATATAGCCCAGTTGCCTCGTGGCGACTACGGCGTACATATCGGGGTCGGCGAGCCCGCCCGATACGTCGTTGACGATGGATGCCCCGGCTCCCGCCGCCGCCGCCGCCGTGCCCGCGTTCATCGTGTCGACGCTCACGGTCACCCCCGCGCCGGCCAAAGCACCGATCACCGGAAGTATTCGGGCCTGTTCGACGGCCGCGGGGACGCGCTCGGCACCCGGCCTCGTCGACTCGCCCCCGACGTCCACGATGTGAGCACCCGCGGCAACCAGCGCCAAAGCAGCCGCGACCGCTGCATCGACGTCGCGGTATCGACCGCCGTCGCTGAACGAGTCGGGCGTGAAGTTGAGAACGCCGATGATCTGCGTGTGCCCGCCGATCTGTGGCGCCCAGCTGGTCATGCCGGTCAGGCGGTGGCGATGCCGGGAGTCTTGCGCGGCCGTGGAGCCCGGGTACGACTGGTCGGAGGGTCGGACTGCACCCCACCATCCACGAGCCCCGACACCACCGGCACTTTCGACGGAACCGCGACGGGTGGCCGATCGGAACTGGGCCGGGCGTCGCTCGAGAGCCACTGCGGCCGTTCCGGTAACTTCTCGATCCCCTCGAAAATCGAAGCGAGCTCGGTGTGGTCGAGCGTCTCGTGCTCGAGCAAGGCCGAAGCCAGCCGATCCAGGGTGTCGCGATTGGTGTTCAGCACCTGCCACGCCTCGTCGTGAGCGTGATCGATGAGCGTGCGCACCTCTTCGTCGATCGTCTCGGCGATGGTGTCGGAGTAGTCGCGGCTCGCGCCCATGTCTCGCCCGAGGAACGGTTCACCGGCGGTGAGGCCGAGCTTCACGGAACCGACTTTGGCGCTCATGCCGTACTCGGTCACCATCTTCCGGGCGATGGCGGTGGCCTTTTCGATGTCATTGGATGCGCCGGTGGTGGGATCGTGGAACACGATCTCCTCCGCGACGCGGCCGCCCATCGCGTAGGCGAGCTGGTCGAGCAGCTCGTTGCGCGTCACCGAGTACTTGTCTTCCAACGGCATCACCATCGTGTACCCGAGGGCGCGACCGCGCGGCAGGATCGTCACCTTCGTAACCGGATCGGTGTTGCGCATGGATGCCGCGGCAAGCGCATGTCCGCTCTCGTGGTACGCGGTGATGAGCTTCTCTTTGTCGTTCATCAAGCGGGTGCGGCGTTGCGGACCTGCCATGACCCGATCCACTGCCTCGTCCAGCGCGCGGTTGTCGATGAGTTGCGCGTTGCTGCGAGCGGTGAGCAGCGCCGCCTCGTTCAGCACGTTGGCAAGGTCTGCACCCGTGAAGCCGGGCGTCTTCCGCGCGAGAACCGCCAGGTCGACGCCCTCGGCCATCGGCTTGCCCTTGGCGTGCACGTCGAGGATCTGCTTGCGGCCCAGCATGTCGGGTGAGTCGACGCCGATCTGCCGGTCGAAGCGGCCGGGCCGAAGAAGGGCCGGGTCGAGTACATCGGGCCGGTTCGTCGCCGCAATCAGGATGACGTTGGTCTTGACGTCGAACCCGTCCATCTCGACCAGCAACTGATTGAGTGTCTGCTCGCGCTCGTCGTTTCCGCCGCCGATACCGGCACCGCGGTGACGACCGACCGCGTCGATCTCGTCGATGAAGATGATGGCCGGGGAGTTCTGCTTCGCCTGGTCGAAGAGGTCGCGAACCCGGCTCGCGCCGACGCCCACGAACATCTCCACGAAGTCCGATCCGGAGATCGTGTAGAACGGTACGCCGGCCTCGCCCGCGGTCGCGCGCGCGAGGAGGGTCTTACCGGTTCCGGGAGGTCCGTAGAGCAGCACGCCCTTCGGAATCCGTGCGCCCACGGCGAGGAACTTTGCCGGCTCCTTCAGGAAGTCCTTGATCTCTTCGAGCTCTTCGATCGCCTCGTCGGCGCCCGCGACATCCGCGAAGGTCACCTTCGGTGCCTCTTTGCCGACGAGCTTGGCCTTCGACTTGCCGAACTGCATGACCTTGTTGCCCCCGCCCTGCATGCGACTCAGCAGGAAGTAGAACAGCGCCCCGATGATGAGAAATGGCAGCAGGATGCCGAGCAGGCTGGTGAAGAAGTTGGCCTGCGGCACCTGGTCGTCGAACTTGACCTTCGCGGTGTTGATGGCATCCACGATCTCGCCGCCGCGAGGGGCGACGTAATAGAACTGAACCTGCTTGCCGTTGTCGCCAGCCGCCTTGTTCAGCGTGAGGTCGACGCGCTGCTCGCCGTCGACGATCTTGGCCGAATCGACCGTTCCGCCCTTGAGCAGGTCGAGGCCCTCCTGGGTCGAGACCTGCTTGAATCCGCTACCGGTGAGGAGGGTCGAACCGATCCAGACCGCAGCGATCGCAACGATGATGTAGATGTACGGGCCGCGAAAAATCCGTTTGAAATTCATGTTGTACGGGCCGTGACGCCCAGCACCTTCCTGCCAGTGAACCTTCGGCCAACCTACCGCCACCGTGCTGCACGCCGACTGGATGTTCGCCCAGCGCGGAGCGCAGTTTGCCAGCCGAGGCTCGACCTACCGATACACGTGGGGGGCGAGCACGGCGATCCCGCGGAGGTTGCGGTACTTCTCTGCGAAATCGAGCCCGTACCCGACCACGAAGGCGTTCGGGATGTCGAAACCGACGTACTTGACCTCGACGTCGACTTTCGCGGCATCCGGTTTGCGCAGCAGCGCGAGAATCTCGAGAGAGGCTGGACCGCGGCTCTGCAGGTTGGCGCGCAGCCACGACAGGGTGAGACCGGAGTCGATGATGTCCTCCACGATGATCACATGCCGACCGGCGAGGTCGGAGTCGAGGTCCTTCAGGATGCGCACCACGCCGCTGGATTCGGTACTCGCGCCATAGGACGAGACCGCCATGAAGTCGATATCCACGTGTATGGCGAGCTCGCGCGCGACATCCGCCATCACCATGACCGCACCCTTGAGAACCCCGACCAGTAGCGGACGCTCCCCGGCATAGTCGACCTCCACGAGGCGTGCCAGTTCGGCGATTCGAGCCGAGATCTGCTCGGGCTGCACCAACACCTCGGTGAGGTCATCGGCGACGGCGGCGAGTTCCATAACGATCCTTACCTCGGGGGTTGAGCGGAAGACTCGGGAGCTGCGTCGTGCGCCGCGATCAGGGCAGAGGTGTCGTGCGACCAACGGTGAAGAGCAGCAGGTCTCGCTGCCGCTCAACCCTAATGCCGGGCAAGTCGAGCGCTGATTGGCCATGCCAGTCGGTCACTAACCGGGCAACCTCGAGCGTGTGGGTTCGGCTGAGGCTGACGCCGAACTCCGCCAGAACGACTAGACGGATCAGTCGCTGGCGAAGCGCAGCCGGGTTGGCCGCCAGCGCGTGCACGGGCAGGCCGATGCCCGCCTCGGTATGCACGGCGAGGTCTTCGGCGAGTTCGTCCGCGAAGTGATCGAGGGCGGCGGCATCCTCCCTCGAGAGGTCGGCCGTGCGAGCCAACGCCTCGCGGATACCCGGCCCGAGTTGCTGCTCGAGCACCGGCAGAACGGTTCGGCGCACCCTCACCCGCGCGAACGCGGGATCGTCGTTCTGGGGGTCATGCCACGCCAACAGGTCGGAATCGAGACAGAACTGTTCGGTCGTCGATCGCGGGATGCCCAGCACGGGGCGCCGGTAGAGGCCTGCCGACGATGCCATGCCGGAGAGACTGGTCGTGCCACTGCCGCGCGCCAGTCCGAGCAGAACGGTTTCGGCCTGGTCGTCGAGCGTGTGTCCGAGGAGTATCGCCAGCGCGCCGTGCTCGAGCGCCACGAGTTCGAGCGCTGCGTAGCGGGCTGACCGGGCGGCGGCCTCGGGTCCGCCGACCGTGCCGACGGTCACCGTGCGCACGAGTACGGGATCGAGGCCGAGTTCCCGCGCTTGCGAGGCGGCGCGAGCCGAGGCATCCGCTGAACCCGGCTGCAGCCCATGGTCGATAATGACCGCGCCCGCTTGCATCCCCGCTCGCGGCGCCTCGAACGCGGTTGCCGCCGCTAGCGCCAGGGAGTCGGCTCCTCCGGAGAGGGCGACCAGTACGAGCGGCCGGGTGCCCGCATCGGACACCGACAGTTCGCCACCCGTGGCGTCAGCATCCGGCATCCCCGAGAGAACCACGCGCACCGCGCGGCGCACATCGGCGATCGCGGGGGTCAGCCTGGGACGGTTCGGTCGCATCCGCTAACGTTATTGCAGCCGTTTGGAGCAGCAAGGAGAACCAGCGTGGCCAAGTACGACGTGATCATCGAAATCCCCAAGGGAAGCCGCAACAAGTACGAGGTCGACCACGAGACCGGGCGGGTATTCCTCGACAGGTATCTCTTCACAGCTTTTGCCTACCCGACCGATTACGGCTTCTTCGAGAACACCCTGGGCCTGGACGGCGACCCGGTGGATGCCCTCGTACTACTCGACGCACCGACATTTCCCGGAGTCGGCATCACGGTTCGCCCGGTTGGTGTCTTCAACATGACGGATGACGGCGGGGTCGACTCGAAGGTGATCTGCGTGCAGGCGAAGGACCCGCGCTGGTCGCACATCCAAGATCTCCAGGACGTACCGGCCTTCACCCGGCAGGAGATCGAGCACTTCTTCGTGCACTACAAAGACCTGGAGCCCGGCAAGTGGGTCACCGTTCAGGGGTGGGGCGACGCGGCCGAGGCCGAGCGCATCGTGCAGGCGGGGATTGCGAAACTTGCGGCCGAGGGTCACTGAGACGGTCGCGCGGGACCCCGAGGTTCGCTCCTTCGTTGCTGCTCAAACTATCGCCGTCATGAACGAGAAGGTCGATCTCGGCAACATCACCTCGGATGTCATCGACGGCCTCATCGCGCTGGCATCGGCTCGAAGGCCACGACGGCACGGGAAGCGCTCAAGGGTCCCGCCGCGCAGGGGGCGCAAACGCTACTGCAGAACAAGGTGCGCGCCTTCGTCGACTCCGACGCTTTCGCCAGCGTCTGGGCCGCGGCGCTGCGAGAGAGTCACACCCTGTTCGTCGCGGTGATGCAGAACGACACGAGCAAGGTCGTGCAGGTTTCGAACGGCGGGGAGATCGGCAATCAACTCGCCCCGATCATCGCCCTGGCGATCACGATGGCGCTCATCCTCGCGGGCCTGGCGACGGGCAGTATTTTCTTCATCTCGGCCCTCAGTCCCGCAGTGTTGCCGCCAACGTTGGCGGCCATTCTCTTCGGTAGCGTCACGGTTGACATCCAGGCGAGGGCAGCCGCAGTCCTGACGATCGTTATCGTGCTGGCGATTGTTGCGTGGCTTGCCGGGCCCTTCGCGACCCCGCGGCGCCTGCGCGCGTTCTGCTCGTCGGGTGCGGACAGCATCCGCGAGCCAGCCGAAGCGCGCGGACTCGTCACCGGCGCAGTCGGCGAGTGGATGTACGCGCAGCGCGTTCTGCTGCGGGTGGCCATCGCCGTGGTCGCTGCAGCGATCGTGCTGTTCTCGCGCCCGCTCAGCCCGACATCTACCGTCGTGGTGGCTTCGACGGACTCCGCGGAACCTTATCCCAGCGTGATGCCCTGGTTTTCCATGAAAGGAACGGGGTCGGTTACTGTGCCGTTCACGATCACCTCGAAGTGGAGGTGGCAGCCCGTGGAGTTGCCGGATGTGCCCATGCGGGAAATGTTGGTGCCCACCCCGACCGAGTCACCCGTTGAGACCAGGATTCCGTCCGGGGCGATGTGACCATACTTCGTGCGGACGCCATTGCCATGGTCAATCTCGATCATGTTGCCGTAGCCGCCATTCCACCCGTACCCGGCGTACGCCACGCGGCCACTCGACGCGGCGTACTCGTTACTTCCACATGCGTTCGCCAGGTCGACGCCCTTGTGGAAGCTCGCGCCGTACTGCTCGCTCCAGCCGAAGACGGAACTGATGTACCCGCCCGCCGGCTTCGCCCATCCGCTCGTGCTGATCTGGCCGCCGTCGAGACTGGCATCCGCGGCGATGGTCGCCTGCACGCCGGCCAGGTAATCGGCCTCCGTTGCGGCGCGCTTCTCGGTCAGCACGACGAGTTGCTGCTCGAGCCGGGCAGCGTTGGCCCGCTGGGCATCCAAGGCTGCGGCCGCCGCGACCGATGCAGCGGATGCCTCAGCGAACGCCTCCTCGGCCGCGACCTTGAGGGTTTCGAGTTCCTTCTTGGCTACTTCGGCCTGGTCTGTCAGCGCCTGCGCGTTATTGAGGTCGAACTGAGCGCGGGTGAAGATGTCGTTGGCCTGCTCGGTGATGCGGCCGGACATCCCGAGACCGTAAAGGAGATTGTCGGCGTTCGCCGAGTCGAGCAACAGCTTCGCGGTGAGGTCTTCGCCGCCACCGCGCATCATCTGAGCGGCCATCTGACCGGCGCGCTTCTTGGATGCTGCGGCAAGCGCGCTCGCTTCGTTTGCCTGTGCCTGCAAAGCTTTCTGCTTCACGTTGGCCGTTTGGAACAGGTCGTCGGCCGTCTGCCACGCGGTGCCTTTCGCCTCGGCGTCCGCTTGAGTGCGGGCCGCTTCGGCCTGCAGGGTGCCGAGGAGCCCCTGGATCTGCTGCACGGCGGCATCCGTCGCGGCCTGATCGTTTCGCACCGCCTCGACGTCATTCCACGACGGATAATCGATGGCGCTCGCGGGCACGGCCGGGGCGAGGACGCTGACTCCCGCGGCGAGGCTCAAGGCGACGATGAGCGCTCCAAGCCGGCCGCGCACGTGCGGCCTCGTCAGGGCGTTCATTGGTCTCCGACTTCGGATCGGGTGAGTGAGCACGGTGTCACATCGATAACATTGGCAACAGCGCTCACATTAGCAACGGGATGCGCGTTTGCCTAGGGCGTCCCGAGCTTGGTCGCGATGCCCCGCCTGCGACGGTACCGCCAGTCTCGTGACTTTGGGCGAACATCCACGCCGTCGACTGCGATGCAGTCGTTTGGCATTCGTCGGGTGCCCCCTTATGCTTGAGCCTCGGTAGCTGAGAAGTTCTGTGACTTCGCGGCCCCATCGTTTAGTGGCCTAGGACACCGCCCTTTCACGGCGGCAGCACGGGTTCGAATCCCGTTGGGGTCACCAAACACAGGCAGTAATGTCGAAACAGAACAATCAGCAAGGCCCTGTAGCGCAGTTGGTTAGCGCGCCGCCCTGTCACGGCGGAGGTCGCCGGTTCAAGTCCGGTCAGGGTCGCTCGGCACGATCACTCTCGCCAGTGGTCGTGCCGTACCCGGCTCTGCGGCCTTCCCGGCGCTTGGCCTGGCTCTGTAGCTCAGTTGGTAGAGCGTTCGACTGAAAATCGAAAGGTCACCGGATCGACGCCGGTCGGAGCCACTACTGAAACCCCCGGAATTCCGGGGGTTTTCGTCATTTCTGACGGCTTCGCGAACCTGAGAGTGAGGGCTCTGCCCACACTTTGCCCACACTTCCGGCAGTCGCGCTGGCGTTCAAAGCCGTCGCAACGGCGTCCAGGTCATCATCGAAGAGGTCCGCGTAGACATCGAGCGTCATCGCTGCGCTCGCGTGGCCGAGCATGCGCTGCACCGACTTAACGTTGGCGCCGGCCGACACCGCGAGGCTTGCCGCGGTGTGCCGGAGGTCGTGCGGAGCGATGTCGGGGAAGTCCGCATCCTCGGCTCGGGCTCCTGCCACTGCGGAAGCGAACTGTCGCCGTCGAAAGTTTCCGCTGCGGAGTACCCCGCCATCTGGCCCAACGAACACGAGTTCGTCCCGCTTGCGACCTCCACATCGCCTAGCAAGCGGCTCTGCAAGGAACTCGGGGAACGGCACCGACCTGCTGCTATGACTCTTCGGGGTGCTCCAGACAAGCTGGCCGCGCGGCATCGTGACGCCCTCGGCAACATCGATGCGGCGGCGCAGCATGTCGAGACGGCCAATGCGTAGCGCGGCCATTTCGCCCCATCTCAGCCCGGTGTAGGCGAGGAATAGGACGACGTCCCCGTACTCGCCGCAGCCCGCTGCGAGCGCCCGCACTTGGTCGTGCGTCAAGTACCCGCGTCTACCCTTGACCACCCGCGGTAGCTGGACACCTTCGGCAACGTTCCGATCGAGCCGACCATCGCGCATGGCGTACTTGAGCAACCCCGACAGCACCAAGTAGATCTGCCGAACCGTCGACGGCGCGAGAGTCTTCGACAGCTTCGAGACCCATGCCTGAACGTCGGAGTGACCGATGTCGACCAAACGCATGAGGCCCCATCGGGGCAGCACATGCTTATCGAGCGAGTGCCGGTAACCCGAGAGGGTCGTGGCCTTCAACTGGAGCTGAGCGTCGTATCATGCCTCCGCCCATTCCTTCACGGTGATCCGCGACCTGGTCGGGTCCACCCACTCCCCCCGAGCTTGGAGACCTCAACCGACGCGAGAAAGTCCTCTGCCTCGCGCTTGGTTCTGAAGCCGCGTTTGTCCGTCTGATGGCGGTCGGGTTTTCGATAGCGAACCCGGTATCGCTTTCCGCCCGATGTTTCGTACGACGAGATGGTTCCCGTAACTACTCCCCACGCATGGTAGACACGGTTGTCTATTCAGGCTAGGACGGGCCAACGACGTCACGGTTGCAGATTTGGAGGATCAGCGCTCGAACTCTCGAATTGACAGGGGCCTCGGAAATCAGTCACATCTCGACTAGACACACACCCAGCAGTAGACCGATTGGCCTTTCGCTCGCGCTTGCCGAGCGAGTCCAGCGAGATCACCCAGCAACGACTTGAGCACTTCCGGGTCGGCTTGCCCCCAGAACTCCTCCGTCTGAGACCACGCGCCGGCGAGCGCGCTCAGCTGTTCGTCGTCCGCGTCGGCAAGAGCGGCGACCAACGTGTCGGTGACGGTCACAACGAGGCCTTCCCCTCCGTCACGATCGGCAAGGATCCCGCCCCACTTGGGGTCTGATTCCAGCTCGTCATACGGACGTCCTGTAAGCAACTCTTCCAAGGTACCGGCCTGCACAACCGGATCGAATGCTGCGTCTCCCACGGTCAAATAGGCAGGCATCCCGTGCCCTTTCGAGCGACCGAACAACCCGCGAGGCGCGGGAAGAGCAACGCCTGGGCCACTCGTTCTTGCAAGCGTTGCCGCTGCCTCGTCATCTGACGGCGCAATGAAATAGTCGAAAAGAACTCCCATAGAATGACATTAAGTGACGAGCAAAGGTCAGGACTACCTTCAATTCTTGATGGTGATTGGCGCCCTGACTCCGCGAAGTCGCCATCGAGCGCTACGGGCTAGACGAATACGTCACGAAAAGGGGTGTTCCGAAAAGTCGCGCTGCCCTTGAGCCGACCGGCGATTTCTTCGCGCCGACCACGAAACGCGTCAGGCACTACTCGATCCCAATCTTCCGCCCGCGGGACGTCCACAAATGTACCGATGAAGAATTCATATCGAACTTCGCCTTCGCGGTACTCTGCGGTCTCCGTCGTTGAGAAACGAACGCTGAAATCCATACCCCTCCGGGCGTCTAGCTGTGACGGAACTCCTCCACACTGCGTTGCGATTAGAGCTTTTCCACGGATGCCAGCGCAAGATTTTCGCGCTAACCGAGCGGAGAGTTGGATGACGATGCACAGACGGTCAGCTGGCGGGGAATAGACCCCTAGCGTGCGTCACATGCGTGGTCGGTGGTGTAGCAAAACGAATCAATCTCGTGAGTGTCGAGGTCGTAATAGAAGTACTCCCCGGGCACGCTTGCGTTAACCCGCAGCACAAAGTCTTCGCCGCCCTTGGTGATCTGATAGGTCATCGTCTGGCCGGGGCTCAGCTTCGCGACGACCGCGCCCTCCACAGAAACCGTGCCGTCGGCAGCTGCGGTCACGGATGTTGGCCAGTGGTAAGCACTCCCGTGGGCTCGGATGCCTCGCTCAATTGTTCTGGTCGTCTCGAAGAGGGTGGCCAGCTCTGCGCTGTTCGGATAGGTCACCGGAATTCCTTCGGCCTGTGTGTGGATGGCTGTTTGACCCAGCCACGCCAGGGTGCCGAGTCCGGAAAGAATCACGGTCAGCACGATTGCGATGATCGGGGCCACTAGGGAAGCGGCCTTGCGTTTACCGCGAAGCACCAATGCCGTGACCGCGGATGCGACGGCCAGAATGCCGACAGGAATCATCACCGGAACGAACGCCGGCAGCTGCAGAGAGACAACGATGATTCCCAAATCCAGAAGGCTCAGCGCTAGCGCAATCCAGCCGAATGCGTCGAGCCGACGGTGCCGAGGTGATACTAGGGCTTGCTGCTCATAGGGAGCATATGGCGTCGGTGGCGTCACTGACGAGACGTGACCTGTCCAGTTGACGCCATCCCACCAGCGTTGCGCGGAGGGGTTCGGATCCGATGGATCCTGATACCAACCAGCCGGAATAGTCGGTGTCGTCCCAATCGACAAGATGCCCCCCACCTCATGGGCCTCACGGCCGCTCCCACGCTAGGACCAACGAGGGCGGTTCACATCCCCCAGTTCGCGGGCGAACGATAAACCTGACGTCGGCCCGCGACAACTGCCGCGAGAACTTAGTCAGCGAGGGCGCGCGCGGCGTTGAGAAGGTCCATCTGGCATGGCATTACCGGCTGGTTGTTGAACCGAAACTCCACCACGTCGCGAAGGGCCATCGTTTCCCGCGTCATGCATGGCCTCGGCCCCACTGGTCGTGCTTGGTTACGAGGTAGGTCAAGGCATCAACCCCGCACTCATCGGCGAAGCAACTGGGGTGCATCAGCCGTCCGGGGCTGGCCCGAAGGTCTTCAATGAACGCACCCAGTTGGATTCCCAAACTTCGCGATCGTCAAACGAACGATCGGACGCTACCCCAGGGCCACTGGCGAGCTGTTCTCGGCCGCAGACAGGGCACGTCAACGAGGTCACAGCGCTACTTCGGATTTCCAGATGTTGCTTGAAACCGGAACTCCACGACGTCGCCGCTCAACGGCCCGGCTCCCAGCCTTCGCTGATGATCCAAGACGCAAGCCATTCGAGCTCCTCGCGTGGGGGCATCTCGTACCCGATGTTCGGGTCGTCCCGCTCTGCGTCGTAGCCTAATTCGATGATGTCGGCTAGCTTCTTGACCCGCGATAAATGGGCGGATGAGTCACTCAGACCGCTCATGATTCTCCAAACCGGAATTGGACCGAATTCCAATCCAGACTGAGGGCAGCAGTCATGGCGTCACGAGTGCTTCCCAAAATCCGGACGACTGCATATGAGTCCGCAAGCACTTCCACAACGGTTTCCTTGAGAGGGAGAAGAAAATGGCGGGGCTGAGGACCAAACGGGCGAGGGACCTGTGGTCCGCCTTGTACCTCCCCCATCCAAACCAACGTATTGAGGCCTGAATGGTAGAGCGAATGGTCTCTTCGGCCCTCATCATTCGGATAACCCATCGATGCTGAGTACACGCCCCGCCAAAGCAAAACCACAGCGCTTTGGTCGCCGTCATCAAAGTGAGGGTTAAGAGCCAGCACAGCTCTTGCACCGTCATCAGTGCTCAGGACCGCCTCCGGGGCGTTCGGCTCCCAACGCAGCGAGTCTGCGAGAGCGACTACGCGAGTCATGTTTTTCCAAACCTGAACTCCACCACGTCAAATTTTCGCTTCTTTAGCGTGGTCTTCAAAGGGCCTCGGGATCTGGTTCGTTTGCGGCCCAGTCCTTGTCGTCCGGGTTGTCTTGGTCTTCGACGTGGGGGACACCGTTCCAAAAGACCTGCAAGTCCCTACCGCCGAACACCCTCGGCTCGGCCGCTAGGTCAAGGAATCGCTCGGTACGCTCACCACAGCAGAACGATACTGCCGTTGCTCGCCTTGTACGGCCGACATCCAACGGCCGCGCGTCGACAAAGATCGGGGCTTGATCACTCGGCATAGGAATCTTGGTGCTCGGGAAGATTCTCGCCAACCCATCGTGCTCGAGAATCGAACGTGATCGTCGTGGTCAACTCGGCCCGCTCAGCGGGCATCATCCATCGCTTCGACTCGCGGTTGATCACGCAGTCGACGCCGGGCGCACCGAAGTAGCTGACGCGGCCAATTTCACCGGCCCCCATCCGCCTCGAGAAGCAGGCGAAGATGTGCTTGTACCGTTGCCATGATTTCGGAGTGAGCTCAACCTCGACGATCTCGGTGACGCCGTCTCTAATTGCTACTCCGTCGGCTTGATGGTCCATGAACCCTTGCGGCTGTCGATCGCGCGTCCACTCGTATCCTGCCGCCATGTACCGAGCCGACACCGAGGCTACGGCGACCTCATGGCGAGTGGTCTGGCGGAGCAAGTTGGGAGGACGCTGACCTGTCGCCATCCTCGTCGGGTACACAATCGACCCGTCCATATACACGGGACGGAATCGCCCCACCAAGCCGACGCTCTCCAGACGTGCCGACCACTGCTGCGCCTTGCGAAGGCTGACCGGCTCACCCGCACCGGCTAGTGCACCGAGAGCCCACCGAACCCCGTCCATGTCAGCAACTCGAACCAGATCCAACCACTGAATCATGTCCCAGTCACGCTCTGTCATTTGCATCCTTCATCCCCCTTTTTCTTCTTCTTCTTTCTTTTGCCCCGGATTTCCGTCTCCCCTTTATGTCCCAATCTCCCCTCCACACTGCTGGTGTGGGTGGGAGATTGGGACACGAGCTCTGCTCGGGGGAGGCGGAAATCCGGGGCCAAACGACCGATAAACGGTCGTTTGGCTATTCGCGACCAACGAACGGCCAAGGGAACACCCGGCGCGCTCACGAACATGCATGAAACCGCCCCGAGGAAGCCCTCACGAACCACGCTAAACAGCACGACCGTCTTTCCCGACCCGGGTCGAAATTCAAGCCTGAGGCCCAAACTCGGGCCAGACTGGCCGAGGCGGCACGCCGTGTTCGACCGCGTTCCTCCAAGTCCGCAAGACCCGACGAGAAGGGCCCCAAAGCCTGACCAACACATCAATCGGCGACCCCCATCGCGATATGCGAAGGCCCCCGAGCACGACTGGGACAAGCTCGCTGAATCAATGGGTGTCTGTCGACAAGAGTGTTGCGTCGGTCACTTACGACACCCAAACTGGACCACAAGCTCGCTGGAGTGGAGCGCTCGAGAGAGTCGCCACCCGGGCGAATTGTCGGCCACGCGACGTGGCCGGGTACCACGTCGCGATTGGCCAAATCGGCAAAACGCCCTCGGGCAGGAACACCGAATGAGGAGGACCGTTGTAGACATGCACGTCTCCGTCGCGGTGTCGAGCTTCAACCAGGGGACACTGGTCCGTGAGGCCGTCAAATCAGTGCACTCTCAGACGCTGCGCGCGGACGTGGTTGTTGTCGGTGATGGTTCTACTGATACGCGATCGTTGGATATTCTCGCCCAGTTAGCGGACCAAGGTGTGCGTGTGATCCGGCAAGCCAATGCCGGGGTAAGTGCTGCACGCAACACCGGAATTCGCGCGGTGCAGACCGATTTCATCGCTGTCCTCGACGGTGATGACCGCCTTCAGCCGGGCTTTCTGATGGCGGCAGTCAACGAACTCACGGATGATGACAGCGTCGCGGCCTCATCCGTGGTTGAGCATGTTCGGTACTGCCACGGGGGTTGTTAGTCCTACGGGTGGCCGAGTCGTGGACTTCCTATCCAGAAATTCCTGCCCGGCTCCGGCTTTGTTCCGGCGTGCCGACTGGGAGAGGGTCGGGGGTTACGCCGAAGACATGCGCGAAGGGTTCGAGGATTGGGATTTCTTCCTCCGCCTACTCACGGCCGGCGGACGAATCGCGATCGTGCCTGAGGCGTTGATCGACTACAGAACACATCGCGCATCGACCAACCTCGAGAGCATGAATCATCGCGTCCGGCTCTACGGCGAGATCATCGATCGTCACCATTCACTGTTTGCTGAGCACACGAAGGACGTGCTTCTCAGGCAGGAATCAACATCAATCGAGCGTTTGGCCCGCTGGGAACAACTCGTGCTGGCTGACCCTAGCGTGGATCCTGGTAGCGCCTCGTTCGGTGATGGTGGGATGGCAGCCATCGTTCGCATCGCGAACGCGCGCCTTCTGAGCTCTGAGATCGATCAGATCTGAGCGACGAGATCAGCCGCGGAGCACGCAGCGCACCCTCTGCTAGTTAACGACGGTAGATGGCTGCACAGTTGGCTGTCCGCAAGTCGAGCAGGGTTATGTTGATTGATTGAGTGAGAACAGCGTGCGGTAGTCGGCGTCTCCCCCTCCGCGATTGGTTTGGGGCCGGGCACCTTGGACGTCAGCCATAGGTCGGTCTCTTTCTCAAGCCATGGCTTAGAGCACCATCACCTTGCATGTGCCAGCTGCGCTCCGGGTGCGACCAAAGCAAACGGTCGCGACTGCTCTGGCACCGGCGACCCTTAGATCTCACAGGTAACGCGGTACCTCATTCGAAAATCGCGGGACGCCCGCTCGCGCGAGCGACTGCAGTAACTCGTCCATCGTCACGGCGGGGTCCTCATAGATCGCGACCAGTCTGCGCAGGGTGGTCACGACGAGGCCTGGGAACAGGTCGAGCTGGTCGAGCAGAAACATGTCAGGGTGCACGACCTCGATGTCGAAGGCTTTGGTCGAGTCCGCAGGAAAGTCTTTCAAGTTGAACGTGACGAGCACCTCAGCATTTGCGCGAACCGCTGCCGCAAGGACGTGCCGGTCTTTCGGGTCGCAGGTCATGCCCGGGATCAGATCCTCATAGCCGTCCACCATTGCGTCGGGAAAGTACGTCGTCATAGTGCGGATGCGCTTCGCCACGAGGTCCGGAGTCTCACTGTTCTTCAACAAATTGCGCTCAAGCTCGTCCATCACGTCTGCCGACCAGAGAGGTCGGAACGCGCCGCCATCGGCGAGCCACAGCAGAAGATCGTTGAGTGTCGCTCCATAGCGCGCGCTGGTATCGAAGTACGCGGGGAAGCTCACTTAGGCGGCGTCACCCTTACGCACAATCACGGGAGGCTCGCCGCTCGGAAGCGTTGACTCCTGACTCGCGCGAGCGAGGTCCGCGAGAGCTGCTCCTCGGTCGACGCGAGAACGATTCTGGTAGTCCACTACGTCTCGGAGAGTTACTCGACGATGCCGCCCTCGAAGCTCGAACGCGATTTCTCCTGACTCGAGAAGCTTCACGAGGGTGGGTCGCGATATGCCGAGGAAGTCTGCCGCCGCTTGAGTCGTCAGCTGCATCCCACATGGCGCGACGGTGACACCGTTACCGTTCGCCAGTGCATTCGCTACCTGCTCTAGGGCACGAAAGATCTCGTCGGGGATCTGGCGTTGATTGCCGTGGGGGTCCACCAGAGCAGCTTTGCTCGAGTTCGCGGCCAAGTATGCCTCGATCTCGCGAAGCGTGTTTGCAAAGTCGACGATCTCACTCTGCGACGAGGAGTCGGGAAGGTAGGTGTGTGCTTTCGTGGTCGGCGGAGTCGATTCAGTAGTGGCATCCATGGCGAAATTCTATTCGAAATATTCGAAAACCCCGAATAGCGACATTCAGCCTCTGCACTTCTGCCCACACTTTGCCCACAATTGAGGTAGTTGTTACGTCATCGCAATGTGCCTGATGTGATCACAATCGCAGCAAAATGCTGGGATTTTCCGGCTCGGCCGCGCAACTCCAAGGCCCTTAGACCGACTGAAAATCGAAAGGTCACCGGATCGACGCCGGTCGGAGCCACTCTCAAAACCCCCGAAGATCAGCTTTTTCCTGACCGCTTCCGCAGCTTTTCCGCCACGTCTGCTGAGTTCGGTGACATGGTCTGGATGACTGGTCCCCTGATCCGGCCGGATCGTCTCTGCACAATTTATTACGGGTACCCTCCCGCAGGAGGTTCCCAAGTGACACGGTATCGGTGCGCCGCCGCGTTCGGAGTTTGCGCCCCAGATCTGTCGCGTTGGTCGTCTGGCATGCGGACACCATGATCATCGATGGGCTGATTGTGGAAGAGTGCGGTGGACGTGGTCATGGGATCGGTTGCGAGCGAGGGCAAACCAACTTGTTGCGGGAATCGGTAGCTCGTGTCGCCGGGCGCACCTCGATCTCCCGGGTCGCCTTTACATGTCCTGGAGTTCGACATCGCCTGCGCGCTCGTACACCAGTGAAACCGCGCCCTTCGGAAAGGTGCGCGCCGGTTGCGACAGCCGGAACCTGGCGGGGATGGTCCCGTCGGCGAAGAGACGCTTCCCCTGCCCGAGAGTGAGCGGGTAGAGGTAGAGGTGGAGCCGGTCGAGCACGTCCGCCGCGATCAGCGAACGGATGAGCACACCGCTGCCGAACATGTGTACCTCGTCGTACTCCTCTCGCAGCAAGCCGGCGGCAGCGGCATCCGGCAGTACCGTCGTGCCCTCCCAGCTCGGGTCGGTCAGGGTGCTGGAGACAACAAACTTGGGTACTCGGTTGAGCGTGTTGCCGATGTCGTCTGATTGCTGCGGCCAGAACGCCGCGAAGATGTCGTAGGTCTTGCGGCCGAGGAGCAGGGCGTCGATGCGGTCGATCTCCGCACCGATGACCGCGCCAGCCTCATCGTCGGAGACCGGAGCCTGCCAGCCGCCGAACTCAAAGCCATCCGAGGTGTCTTCCTCGCGGCCGCCGGGCCCCTGGTAGACCCCGTCGAGGGTGAGGAACATGTTCGCGATGATGCTGCCCACAAAGGTATCCTTCCGTCGAGGCCGGCACCCGGTACACCGACGCACAGCCTCCATCCTCCGGCACTCGCTTGGGGCTGTCCACCGCCGGGGTATTGCCCTGGCGCGCGCATCCGTCGCCAATCGCATTATGAACAACCGCGTCGACTACTTCGAAATCGGCTCACCGAACCCCGAGGCGAGTCAGGCCTTCTACTCCGGAATGTTCGGATGGCAAATCGGCGCCCCGTCCGAGGCGCAGTACCGCACGGTCGACGGCGACGCCGGCGGCCTCTGGGACACCACAGCGTTGGGGGAGCATCCTGGGCAATCTTGTAGGTGCACTTAATCGGTGGATGCAGGCCTACAACTGCAGGATAATCGTGCGGCTCCGGTTCGCTTGATCAGCGCACTTTCATGAGGTGCTCCTGATAGTTTCGGCATCAGTACTGTGACCGGGGATGAGGTGGGGTTGTGGTGTCCGAACATCTCTCCCTGACGCCGCTGCAGCAACAACAGGTCAACCAGTTTGATCAACCCGCACACGAGGTGCGACGCCTCGTCGCTGAGGCCGTCGGTACGTTCCTTCTGGTCATTGTCGCCGCGGGCGCGACGGTTGTCGACGCGATCACCAACGGCGCGATAGGAAGGGGTGCCTCCGTCGTCGCGCCAGGACTGATGGTGACGGCAGTGGTTTTATTCATGGGTGCAAATTCCGGAGCGCACCTCAACCCAGTCGTCACTATTGCCTTCGCCATTCGAACTGACTTCCAGTGGCGCCGCGCGCCCGGCTATGCATTTGCGCAGATCGTGGGCTCGGTCGCCGCGGTCGCAGTGCTGCGCCTCACCTTTGGAGATTCAACACGCC
>Ga0209724_1000274_pt1:20000-52496 | contig 52496 bp, 51 predicted proteins | sample grotaG_FD_184143 | JGI IMG/M metagenome (GOLD analysis project Ga0209724, IMG submission 184143) | Glacier valley bacterial and archeal communities from Borup Fiord, Nunavut, Canada, to study Microbial Dark Matter (Phase II) -... | ecosystem: Environmental > Aquatic > Freshwater >... | reverse complement strand
GCGGCCTGCCCCGAGAGGTGCGGTCTGGCCCGGTAGGCGGACAGGCCCGGTAGGCGAGCTGGCCCCACGGGGTGCCGTTCTGCTCAAGCGGTCAAGCGTCCTTATGGGCGCTGCTCTGACCAAGAAGACAGTGCCGCTTCGTCCAAGACAGTGCTGTTCAGACCAAGACGGCGCAGTTGGGCTGTGAGTGTGCTGTTCTGCTCAAGACAGGAATCGGAGGGGTGTGGCCCAATCATTTCGGGACTTGTTGGTTTGGCAAGAAGCTATGGATTTGGTGGTCAAAGTTTATGCTCTTGCTCGAGAGTTTCCTAAGCAGGAGCAGTTTGCTTTGACTAACCAGCTTACTCGAGCCGTCGTGTCCGTTCCTGCAAATATTGCCGAAGGTAATGGGCGTTCCTCAAGAAAGGACTACGCTCATTTCATCTCCATTGCTCGAGGGTCTATGGCTGAGGTCGAGACCTTGCTTCTAATCAGCCTACGACTCAATTACATCACAGCAACTCAAATGGCTCCTCTTCTCGACCCAATGAATAAAATCGGAAGAATGCTCACATCTCTCCACCAAAAACTTCAGGTCTAACCCGATTCCCTGTTCCCTGTAACCCATCTATGTGGACCTACCTCTTAAAACGGCTTGGATTCGTGGTTTTTGTGGTCTGGGGCGTTACCCTGGCCACCTTCTTTATTGCCCAGGTCGTCCCCGGCGACCCGGCCCTTTCGGCGTTGGGCGACAACGCTCGAGAAGAGCAGATTCAGGCGTGGCGGCAGCTTCACGGCCTCAACGAACCGGTCATCGTGCAGTACGGCATCTACCTGAAAAACCTGCTGGGCGGCGACCTGGGCACCAGTTTGCGAACCGGGCGTAGCATCGTGGACGATTTGCGCGATTTCTTTCCCGGCACGCTCGAGCTGGCGCTCACTTCGGTGATTTTATCCATCCTGTTCGGGATTCCGGCGGGCATTCTGGCGGCGCTGTATCAAAACCGCTGGCCGGATTTGCTGGTGCGCTTACTGGCCTTAGTGGGCGGCGCAACCCCCATCTACTGGCTGGCTATTTTGCTGCTCGAGCTGCTCAACAACCGCCTGCACTGGCTTCCGGGTCCGGGGCGGCTGGACGCTTACCTGATTGCCCCTCGAGCGATTACCGGCATGGTCGGTCTGGACGCGTTGCTGGCTCGAGATTTTGTCACCTGGGTGGATTCCATGAGGCACCTGATTCTACCCGCCATTGTGCTGGGCGCGTTCAACGCCGCCTTGCTCGCCCGAATGACCCGTTCGGCCCTGCTCGAGGTGCTGGGTCAGGACTACGTGCGAACCGCCAAAGCCAAAGGTGTGCGCTCGAGCACCCTGATTTTTCGCCACGCGCTGAGAAACGCCGCCCTGCCCATCCTGACCGTGCTAGGTGGTCTGCTCGGCGGCCTGCTCTCGGGCGCAGTACTTACCGAGACCATCTTCAGTTGGCCCGGAATCGGGCGCTACGCCACCCAGGCGGCGACCTCGCTGGACTTTCCGGCCATCATGGGCGTGACCCTGCTGGCAGGTCTGGCGACCTCACTCATCAACCTCGTGGTGGACCTGCTTTACGCCGCCGCCGACCCCAGGATTAGCTATGGTTGAGACCGTCAAGCTCGAGCAAAAAAGTCCCCAACTGCGGAGCGAACGTGCTCGAGCGTTGTCGAGATTGTTTCGCAATCCGGGGGTGGTCCTCGGCGTGGTGCTGATTTTGGTGACGCTGCTGGTGGCCCTTTTTGCCCCGTTCATTTCACAGGACCCGCTGTTTCAAAACCTTTCGGTGCGAAATCAGGCCCCCTCGAGCGCGCATATTATCGGCACAGACCAGTTAGGGCGCGACGTGTGGGCGCGGGTGGCGCACGGGGCCAGAATATCTTTGTGGGTGGGCTTTGCGGTCACGGCCCTCTCGCTCACGGTGGGAACTTTTATCGGTTTAATGGCAGGCAGTTTCGGCAAGGGCATAGACAATATTCTGATGCGCTTCACCGACATCTTTCTGGCCTTTCCCAGCCTGATTCTGGCCATGGCCATTGCCGCCGCGCTCGGCTCGAGCGTGACCAATACCATCCTAGCGGTGGCGGTGGTGAGCTGGCCGGGATACGCCCGTCTGGTGCGGGCGCAGGTCCTGGCCCTGCGCGAGCGCGAATTCGTGGAAGCTGCCACCGCGCTCGGCTCGAGCCGCCTGCGAATCGCGCTGCAACACCTGCTGCCCAACGTGCTCACCCCGATTCTGATTCAGGCCAGTTTCGACATCGGGCAGGCCATTTTGATTGCGGCGGGTCTGAGCTTCATCGGGGTGGGCGTGCAGCCTCCGACCCCCGAATGGGGCGCGATGGTGTCTGAAACCCGCAATTTCATCTCGAGCGCCCCGTGGTCCTCGAGCGCCCCGGCCCTGGCGATTCTGTTCACGGTGCTGGGCTTTAACCTGCTGGGCGACGGACTGCGCGATGTGTTGGACCCTCGAGCGCGGAAGTGAGGGAGGGTCATAAATAGCACTTGTCGGATTAGTTTGCTCGAGTGGTCCGCCCTTTAAATGACGGTAGTGGTCAAAATCAGACTGCTCGAGCAGCAGAAATTTTTCGCGTATCTCGTGTGGCACACAAAACTTTAAGGTTTCAGAAGCTTTGAGCAGTCTCGGAAATACCACTACCTAAATGACTACTCAGCTTAGAGATTATCCACAGTCCACACCACCTCCCTAAACCCTATATTGAGCAGTATTCGTATGAATATGACAAGGAAATTCTATGAAATTATCATTTTCTGACATCGTACCCAATTTCTCCGAAATTGAAAATCTTGTAGTCATAGACGATACGATAGATTCATTTGTCAACTTGTCTAAATCTTTTGGTGAGCAAATCTATAAATCAGGTGAAAATCCAATAATGCCAAGTACAATACTATTTGGAGGGAATTGGGACGCGTTTACGGAATATTTAGTTGTAACATTAAAAACGCGCAGCGATTTTGTAGTTTTTCATGAAAAGCTGCCAAAGTTGGACGATTTAGATATGAAGAACTATATTTCTACTATTTTATATGCTTTTGGTAAGCATTCATCCAGCTCTAGTCATTACTTATATTTCTCAAATGAGGCTATGGATGAGCTTTTAGAGAAAATTGATAGTCTCATATAAAAATGTGGACTCTAATTGGATTCCGGGGAGATGATTCTTTTAGAGCGAGTGCTCGAGTGTGGGCCTACAACGAAAGCACAGCGAGGAATAAATTCAAGTAAGACCCAATCGGGTGAGGGCAGGACATTTAAAAGTCGGTAACATACTCAAGACCGCTCGAGCGCACCGTCTGGCTCATTACTCATAACTCATGGCTCATCGCTGCTACACTCGAGCCATGAGTCTCAGTTTTGAAGCCGCCTCCGCTCGAGTTCACGCCTACGTTTCGCAGTTTAAAGAGGGGTACTTTCCGCCGCTGCTGATGCTGGCGCGGCTCACCGAGGAGGTGGGTGAGGTGGCCAGGGTGATTGCCCACCAGAACGGTAAAACACCCAAAAAGGGCGAGCCGGAGGGAGACCTCGAACTCGAGCTGGCCGATTTATTGTTCGTGATGATTTGCATGGCCAACGAGCGCGGACTCTCGCTCGAGAAGGGTTTCGAGCGCATGATGCACAAGGTGGAAGTGCGCGACGCAGACCGCTGGACCCAGATTGACCCTGTGGAAACGGGGGAACAGTCGGGCGAGTAGAGGCTCGAGTATCAAAGACGCAACATCGCTCAATTTCTACATCAGGACGAGGTATTCAAGCGCTCGAGCAGACCCGCAATCTCGCCCTCGAGCGCCGCCACTTCGGCGGTGCGGGTTTGCTCCATCTCCTCGAGCTGACCCAGACGGTTTTCATGCTTCTCGAGGTCGCGCACCAGCCTCGAGCGCAGTTTGCCCTCCTCGCCCCCCTGACCCAGCGGCGCGAGGTTGCCCTGAATCTGCTTTTGCGCTCTGTAAACCTTTTCGCGCTCAGCCTCGAGCTTCTGACCCTGACCTTCGAGCGCGTCCAGGCGGCGGTACTTCTCAAGCACTTGGGCAAGCCCCTCGGCCAGCGCGTCGCTGAGCAACCTATCTTCCAGGTAGCGGCTCAGCGCTTCCCCATTCAGGCTTCGCACCGACTCAAAGCGCCTGTTCAGGGTGCGGTCCTGGACCGTAAAAATGGCGCTCGAGCGCGGTCCCACCGACACCTTCCAGCGTATGAACTCGGCGTTTTGCTCGAACGGTTTTTCGCTCTCGAAAAGGGTGTACTACGAATTTACACTTTCCTCGAGCGTGACCACCACCGCTTTTTCCAGGGTGTTCTCGAGCGTGTAAATCCTTTCCCGAAGCGCGTATTCCTCGAGCAGCAGGTACTCGTTGTGAATTCCAATCCGCTCGAGCTGGCTGCTGTAAGCCTGGCTTTCGCTGATTTTGAGGCCCAGTTCCACGGCAAAGGCCGCGATGACCTCGGAACCGCCCACCGTGAAAGGCAACACCGCCTCACCCGCGTAAACGCCATCCTCGAGCACCGTAACCGGGCCGCGCTCGAGGGTTAAACCCGTTGTGTTGAGAAAACGCAACGTGGCGATGGGGTGGCGTGGGTGCTTCTGGCCGTTGTAGAGCAGCTCATGGCGGCCCTCGAGCTTTTGCGAGAGCAATGGCACCAAGGCCGACTGGCCGCGCCCCACGCTGACCGGGTGCGGCAGGGTGTAGCTGAACAGTGCGCCTGCTTCACTGCCACTGGCCACGCTCGAGACCGACTGCTCGAGGGCCGCACTCGACATCGGGGCGGGAGCAGCCAGCTTGGCCACACTCCGCATCCGGGGAGCACCTGCCGCCACCGCACTCGAGGCGTCCATCCAATCTATACTGACTCCACCTGACGCCACCTCACCCACCGAGTATGCCATGCCCTCAAACTCGAGCGGAGCGCTCACCGTGCGGCGTTCATCCTGCACCAGCGGGCGCTCGGGGGTGTTGGGCGCGTGCAGCGCGTAGCGAAACGACACCGGCATTCCGGCCATCAGGCGCAGTTCCACATCCTCCAAATCCTCGTCCAGGGTGTTATCGAACAGCGCATAACCCTGAAGCAGCAATCCTCGAGACTCTGTATCAGTCGGGTCTGTACCCATCTCGGAGAGCAGGCGGTAACTCACCCGCCAAGCCGGGGCCGGGGCGATGTAGGCCACTTGCAGGTCGTGTTCCCCACTCGAGAGGTGCAGGGTGGCGCTCGAGCGACTCTCCACCTTACGGGCCTCGCGCAGTGCGAACTCGAGGTCCTGACCTGCCACCGGGTCGAGCACTTCAAAGCGCTCGAGCTGCTCGAGTCCAAGGGTCCGCACCTGACGGCTCTCGGGGATAAAAAAGCTGACCCGTGCCCGCTCGAGGTGATTCTCGTCCTCGAGTTCCACGCCCAGCACCTCGGCCTCAAAGTGTTCGCTCGAGGTTTCTACCCGCACCCGTTGCCCCCGCAGCGCGCTCAGTAGCCCAGTCAGGCTGCGCTCACCGGAAAGCTCGAGTGCGGGTTTTGATACCTGAGGGTTGCGGTCCAGCGGGGTCTCGAACTCGAGGCCGTGAATCTCACCGCCGCCCAGTGAAAGCACCACCAGGCTCTTGAGCACATCGTCCATCGCCCCAACGTCGAACTCGAGGCGCAGGGTGGGTCCGGTAGCAAAGCCGCGCCGCTCGAAGTAGCCCAGACCGTGCTGATACAGGTGGATGCGCCGGATGGGAGGGGTCATGGGTATAGGGTATAGGGTATAGGGTATAGAGCTTTCATCTGCACTCGGTTTGGTACTCGAGCGAAGATTGGGTTGTGACGCCTGTCGTGGCACTCGAGTGGCAAATCTTCAAGGCGGCTCTGGCTTACCTGCTCGAGATAAAAGGAAAAGCCCCGTCGTTGACGGGGTTTCTTTTGGCGGACGCTAGAGGACTCGAACCTATGACCCTCGGTTTTGGAGGCGTACTCAGCAGATTGCAGCCTTTCGAGCGCCTTCTTCCACACACACTTTGACCCTCTTTCAGACTGCCACAACCCACTTCATACGAGACAATACGCTTCAGGTTGTGGCGCGGTTGTGGCACTATTGCAGACATGGCGAACAAGAATCCTAGCCCCGCAACACAGTTCCCTAAAAACACCGATGGTTACAGGTCTAGTAAACCTATTCGCTTCAAGCTTCCCGACGCTCTGGTCGCCATGCTCGAGGAGATGGACAAGGATAAGAGGGACGCCTTGATGCTCGAGGCATTGACACATGAGCTGGACAAGTCCCGATCTCGCAAGGTCGTACCGCCCAAGTCGGGGGGCATGGATGACTTTCTGGCCACCCCTGAAGCTACCCGAAATCGCCTAGCCCAACGAACTCCATGGAGAAATAAGGCGAAGTAAGACACTCGCACAAGCGAATAAATGAAAAAAGCGCCCCCTGAGAGGCGCTTTTTCTGTCTTGTGATTGTTTTTATACGTTGTTCAGGGAAAGGAACTTTTTTTCTTCGTCCTGCACACGTTTTAGAAATCGCTATTTCTTGCTTTCTTCTCTGGGGGGTATCCGCTACGGGCGTAGCGCAACAAAATTACCCTCTCGACTTCCCCATTATACCATTTCGGCTCTCTTCGCACAAGTTGCCCCCTCGCCGCCCGAACTCGAGGGGGGGACCCCCGACTCGTTCCGTAACGTCGGAGCAAGGAAGTCGCACTCGAGGCGACCCCCGGAACGAGGAGAGCACCATGACCCAGGCCACCGTAGTACCCACCCCCGACGCCACCCGCCCACTACTGAACGTCACCGAGGCGCTGACCTACCAACGCGATAACTCGGGGCACGTCGCCTTCGGGCGCGATGCCCTGTACGCAATCGCCCGGCGTCGGTTAGTCCCCGTGGTGGTGGTTGGCACCCGAAAAGTCCTATTCCCACCCTCGAGCATCGATCTACTTCTCTCGGGAACGGTGGCCCTGTGACCCCTGGGGTGCTGCGCTGCCCCCCCGAACCCGCCCATGTCCGCTGTGTCTGGGTAGGACCGCACTCTCGACTCAAGGGCAAGGAAGTGCCCCCCGCGTTCCACTACGTCACCCACTGCAAGCCGCTCAACGGAGACCGCATGAACCAGACCGCCGCACCACAAAACCCCTACCCCGAACTTGACGCGGTGCTCTACACCCGCCTCGAGACCGCTCAGCTTCTAAAAATCAGCCGTAAGACGGTGGCCAACTTGATTAGGTCTGGGCAACTGTCAGCCCAGAAAGCAGGCTCGAGGGTGCTGATTCCTCGGGCTGCCCTTCTCGCCTTCCTTGAAGCGGGGCAAAAATGAAGCGGCCCGTCGCACCACGGGCCGCCCACTCCTACCTGCTTGGTTCACTTGCTAAAAGCAGTATAGCACAGGGTCGGACCCCAGAAACCACGCTCGAGTGGGCATGGTGGTACGGCGAAGACTGGCTAGACCTACTGCTCAAGGAGGGCCAAACCCTCGGGCACGGGGTGGTGTCGTGAGCGCCCTTCTGGAGCAGGCTATCCGGGAGGTCAACCTCGCGAGCCTTCTGCGCGAGGAGGGTATCGCCTGTGACCCAAGCGGCGGGCTTATCTGTGACCCGCGCCCTGACCACGAGGAGTCCAACCCTTCGTTTAGCGTTAGTCGGCACAGCGATGGGGCGTGGAGTTGGAAACGTTTTGGTGGGGATGACCAGGGCGGCAACGCCTTCACTCTCTTGGTGGCGATGGGGTACAGCAAGGCTGACACGGCTAATCGAATCATCAAAGCTGCGGGGTTAAGTGACGAGGATAAAGGTTCGCGTCACTCGAGCGAGGTAGCCCCACCTCGCCCGACCCGCGAACCTCCTACACCGCTCGAGAAGGCCACGCGAAAGGCCCAGAAGCTCAAAACGCTTAGCCCCTCAGAAGCCACTCGAGCAGCTTCCCTCGTTTCTCCCATAGAGGAGGGCGACCCCGCCCACGCTGCCCTTGCCGAGCGCGGCCTCTGGGGAACAAACTCCTCGATTCTTCGAGCTACCCATCTCAAGGCGGATTATCACGGGAGTAAAGGTAAACTCCTCGCCCTGCGCGGCGCATTGGTTTTCCCCATACTCGGCCCCGATGGTCAGCCTTACGCGGTCAAGGCGAGGAACCCTGGAACGAAAGCAGAACTCGAGCGACAGGGACTCGAGCGATATGTCTACCTCACCGCTGGGCATAGCACCCCGGCAATGTGCAGCCCCAAGCTCTCGGAGCAGCCCGCCCAAATCTGGCGGGAGGGTGAGCTTAACGGCGTCGCCCTGACTCGAGCACTCCAGCACCGGGGCCAAGCCATCGGGGTTCAGGGGATTGCAGGGTCCGGGGCAAATCCTCACCTACAGTCGCTCGAAGGAGTGACTATCTACCTCTCGGCAGACGGCGACACCGCTGGACAAGAAGCCCTTGAGCATTGGGGTGTCCTAGCGCTCGAGGGCGGAGCCGCAGAAGTGCGCGTTCTCCCCCAACTCGAGGAGGGTCAAGACCCCTGTGACCTTTTGGGGCGTGACGGCATTGAAGGCTTAGCTCAGTGGCTTAACGGTGCGCTCGAGCAGGCGATACCGTGGCAGCCCAAGAGCGATTCTAAAGCCCCGAAGCCTCCATCCCTGACCGAAACCCATCCCACGCTCAATGAAGCAGCCTTGCACGGTTTGGCGGGCCATGTGGTGCGAACCCTCGAGCCGAGTACCGAAGCGGACCCGGTAGCGGTGTTGATGACCTTCCTTGCAATCATGGGTGCTTTTTTCGGGGACCGCTTCTTTATTCGTCAGGGTGGCGTCCACCCCTTGCGAATCTGGGTAGTGTTGGTGGGTGTCAGCGCCAAAGGACGCAAGGGTACGTCCTGGCAAGCGGTCAAATTGGTGCTCGAGCAGGTCTTCACCGATGGATGGCAGCTTATCGTCAAACACGGCCTCTCGAGCGGTGAGGGATTAATTCACGCGGTTCGAGACCCGGTTTGCAAGATGACCAAGAATCAGGACGGCAAGCTCGAGGAAACGATAATTGACCAGGGCGTGAGCGATAAGCGAGCCTTCATTAAAGAAGAGGAATTCGGCTCAGTGCTGAAAGTCGTACCTCGAGAGGGCAATACCTTAAGCGCAGTGGTGCGTCAGGCGTTCGACATGAGTAAGAAGGACACGCTCCAGGTGATGACCAAGAACTCCCCAAACGTGGCTACCGGTGCACACGTTGGCATCCTGGGGCACATCGTCAAGGACGAGTTGCTGCGCTACCTCGAGGATACTGAAACCGCGAACGGTTTTGCGAACCGCTTCTTATGGATGTCGGTGAAGCGCTCGAAAATCCTTCCCTTTGGCGGCAATCCCGATAAGGCAGCACTCGAGGAACTGGCCCAGAAGGTTCGTGGGTTCGTGGCCTGGGCAGAACAGCAGCAAGACCGGGAACTCGAATGGAGCGAGGACGGGCGGGAAGCGTGGGCGGCAGTGTACGGGGCGCTCTCTGGGGATGTACCGGGGCTAGCCGGGGCGCTACTCGCTCGAGCAGAAGCCAACGTACTCAGACTCACCGGGCTATTTGCGATATTGGACTGCTCGCTCGAGATGACTGCTCAGCACCTAGAAGCGGCGTTGGCGGTCTGGGAATATGCGGAGGACTCGAGTACCGGAATCTTTGGCGGGAGGTTTGGCGACCCGGTAGCCGACGCACTGATAGCCGAGATTCGTAGCCACCCGAACGGACTTACTAAAACTGAGCTATCGAACTCCACCGGGCGAAATACGAGCGCGGCGCGGCTGGACAACGCCCTCAGCTTGCTGCTGAAAAGTGGCCGAGTCGAACTGTTCGAGCGCAGGGCGGACAGTGGCAAGGGTCGGCCCGCTCAGGTTTATAGGGTCCGGGGTTAAGGTCGTGGGCCGATACCTCGAGCTGACCAGGGCCATTAGGTACGAAAGAAACGAATTAAACGAAGGAATAGTCCCACACGAGAAAAATTCACGCGAAGGAGTGCGGAAGAATACGAAAGAATACCCTGCGCCCCTCGAGCAGTCGGAAGGGGTTCCCTATTCTTTCGTATTGTCCACCGATTTAACACCGCGAAAAATACCGTCCCAGACGCTTCCTTCGTTTAATTCGTTTCTTTCGTACCCTAAAGCATTTCCAGACCTCAGTCCAGACCATCACCGCATCCTCGAGCGGGCGCAAGTGAGAGGGTGCTGCTTCCTCATCGACTTTATGACGAACTCGAGTTTCGAGCACCTCACCGCTACCCAACACGCGGTTGATGAGCTGCTGAGTCTGGGATTGCTCGAGCGAACCCAGAACGGACGCAAGCGCACTTCGGTCTATTCGCTGAGTCGGTACGAATTTAACGAATTGAAGTACTCAGACGATAAAAGTCCAGCTCCAGCAGAGCTTGAAGTTTGCGGGATGTATGCAAAGGAACCTGTAGCCCTCATAGCCCAACCCTTGCCCACTCTGGGCCTGGTGGCCTGCTTTGAGCAACCCATCCACGTCCATAAACTCATGGCAGCACTCGAGCGCGCACACATCCCCTCGGACTACAGCCGCACGGATGACCCGCTGCCTCACCAACTCTCGAGCACTCACCCCGACGCATTCAGCGTGGCGAAATCGCTCAATATCACTTATTGCTCTTTGGAGGCCCTATGAACCCAGCAACCGAACAAACCAAGATAACCGAACAAACCAAGATAATCGAGCTGGCCTACCAACACGCCGCCTCGTTCGCCGTCACCCCGTCGCCCCACGCTTCCCCACGCCTTGAGCAGCGATGGAGCGACGTGCGCGGCATCCTCAATGCACACCTCGAAGAGCTGGGAGTCACCGCTGAGATTGCTGCTCTGCTCGAAGCGACGGAACCCGACCCGGCCCAGCGCTTTAAGGTCCTCTCGAGCGTGCTGGACATGGGCAAGTACACCCTGACCGCTACCCTTGGGAAACTCACCAAAGCTTCGCTAAAGGCGAAATTGCAAAACCTCGAAGCGGTCAGTGGTCTCTTGTGTATCGCTTTTTACGGAACGGTTGCCCTCGAGCAGTGGCCCATCCGCCGCTCTCCCAGCCGCCTCACCCGACCCCGCACAGGGACTTGAGTGCGCCACTGAACGGTTCACGGGACCATCGGGCAATGGGGCAACTCGACACACACACTTTATGAGACAAAGAACCCCTCGAGTAAGGCTCACCAAAGGCCGCTCGAGGGGTCTGTCTTACCGGAAAAGTCTGTACAGGACGGGGGGGATGTGTCGGAACGCTAGAGTGCGCGGCCCTATCTTAGACCCGGCCCCCAGACTTTTTTTGAATTTTTTTCGTCTGAGAAACTTCGCGCCGATGAGGGTGGGAAACTCCAGGTTCTATAGAACCTGGAATGGGTCACTGACCCGACATCAGGCGCATCTGGTGGCTCTCCTCATCGAGGTAGCAGCGATACCCCGCCACCTTGCCGAACAGGGGGAAGTGAACCAGGAGGCGATAATGCCCGAGGCGCTGATCCTCGACAGTGGCGTCGAAGGTCCCCTCACGCTTGGCCTGCTGCACTTCGCGGCCCGCCTCGTAATCAAGCTGCGTATGCCAGTGAAATTTGACCACCTTCGCCAGAGTTATGTCCCCACCCGCGCCAAAGTTATCTGACCACCCGCGCCAAATTGGTGTTGTCCACCCGCGCTCGAGTGTCCTGACCACCCGCGCCAGAGGTGCTTGGGCATGTCCACTTTATTGCGGGACAGGGGGTAGCGACGCTGAAATCTAACTGGGTTGGGGTCTCATCATGAGGCCATGACCCGAAAGAGGACGGCGATGCGAAAAATCAGGGAAGTCTTGCGGTTATCCAAAGATTTGCAGCTCAGCGACCGACAAGTCGCCCAGAGTTGCCGAATGGCCCACGGCACGGTGGCCAACTACCTACTACGGGCTAAACACGCCGGGCTGACCTGGCCGCTGCCCGAAGACCTCAGCGACTCAGGTCTTGAGGAGTTGTTGTTCGCCAAAGGAACCTTCCATGGCAAGCACAATGGTCGTGCCGAACCGGATTGGGAAACAGTCCACCTCGAGCTGAAGAAAAAGGGGGTGACGCTGTATCTGCTGTGGGACGAATACCGCCAGAGCCATGAAAATTCGCTGGGGTACTCGAGCTTTACCGACCGTTACCGGGCTTACCGTAAAACCATTACTCCCGTGACCTTGCGACAGGACCATAAAGCCGGGGAGAAAGCCTTCGTGGACTACGCAGGGATGACCTTACCCATCACTGATGCGTCAACGGGTGAGGTGACTCAAGCACAAGTATTCGTGGGCGTGCTAGGGGCTAGCAACTACACCTATTGTGAGGTGACGGCCAGCCAGACCATCCCCGACTGGCTGGGATCGCACCGCCGGATGCTCGAGTTCTTTGGGGGAAGCCCGGAGATCATCGTGCCAGACAACCTCAAAAGTGGGGTCAAGAGTGCGTGTTACTTTGAACCTGAGATTAACCCCGCCTATGCGGAGTTCGCTCAGCACTATGGGGTAGCCATCTTGCCCACTCGAGTTCGCAAACCACGAGACAAAGCCAAAGTCGAAGCGGGGGTGCGTTTCATCGAAGAACAGATTCTGGCGGCACTCCGCAACCGGACCTTCTTTAGCGTGCGAGAAGCCAATGACGAAGTTCAGGACCGCCTGACCACCTTCAACGCCAAAGCGTTTCAGAAGCTCGAAGGGTCGAGGAAATCGGTGTTTGAGGCGGTGGACAAACCTGCCCTCAAGCCTCTCCCGCTCGAGCCGTATGTCATCTCGCAGTGGAAGAAAGCTCGAGTGGGCACGGATTATCACATCGAAGTCGAGAAGCACTATTACTCGGTCCCCTACGAACATGCTGGCAAACAGGTCGAGGTGAGGCTGACCACCAACGTGCTCGAGGTGTACCTGGACCGGGGCCGCATCGCCTCGCACGCCCGGAAACCAGACCTACCCCGCTACAAAGGTCGCCACTCCACGCTCAAAGAACACATGCCGCCCCACCATCAAAAGGGACTCGAGTGGACTCCCCAGCGCTATGTCGACTGGGCCGCCAAAACGGGGCCGTCCACAGCCCAGGTCGTCGAGAAAATCATGGCCTCGAGAGACCATCCCCAGCAGGGATTCCGGGCGTGTCGCGGACTCATCGGGCTGGGAGAAAAGTACGGCCCTGGGCGGCTCGAGGCGGCGTGTCGTCGCGCAATGGCCATCCGGGGTCCGAGTTACCGCACGGTGAAGTCCATCTTGATGGGCGGCCTCGAGAGCCTTCCCCTCCCGGAAGACCCTCCCAGCCCATCCCCTGTAGCTCCGCTCCACAAAAACGTGCGTGGCTCGAGCTATTACCAAAGTTCCAAGTCAGACGAAACATCCCTCCCAAGCCCACTCCCCACCACCGCGCCACTCGAGGCTTGAGGTCTTTTATGCTCATCCATCCCACCCTACAAAAACTCAGCAAACTCGGTCTCGAGGGCTTCACCCAAGCATTCCAGGAACAGCTCGAGCAAGGCTTGTACCAGGACCTCAGCTTTGAAGAACGTCTGGGCTTGATGGTGGACCGTGAGTTCACCCTGCGCGACACTCGAGGCTTCGAGCGCCGTCTCAAAGCCGCCAAACTCAGGCACGACGCCGCCCTCGAGAACGTGGATTTCAAGCACCCCCGCAAGCTCGATGCTTCTTTAGTGCGTTCTCTGGCCACCGGAAGCTGGATTCGGGAAAAGCGCCAGGTTTTAATCACCGGACCTACCGGAACCGGGAAAACTTATCTGACTTCAGCCCTGGGACACGCCGCTTGTCGTCAGGGATTCACCGTGCTCTACGCCCAGATGGGTAAACTCTTGCCCGACCTAGCGGTGCAGCGCGGTGCAGGACGGTATACCCAGAGCTTGAAGCGGCTGAGCAAGGTGGATGTCTTGTTGCTCGATGACTGGGGACTCGAGCCACTCTCGGGTCTGGAAACTCGCATTTTGCTTGAGCTGCTTGATGACCGCTATGAACGCTCGAGCACTTTAATCGCCAGTCAGTTTCCAACAGACGCTTGGTATGGACTCCTGAACGACCCTACCCTGGCCGACGCCATACTGGACCGCATCCTGCACGGGGCATACCGCCTCGAGCTTCAGGGGGAGAGTCTACGGAAAACTAAACGCACAGTTTAAGAGTATGGGAGACCAAAAGGTCTCCCATACTCTTAAACGATAAGTTCGTACAATAAAAATAATGATTTGGAAGGCGGATTTACACTACCCAAACATCAAACTCAGACCCAACGAAGAGTAGACAAAATTAAGCGGATTAGGAAAAACAAAAACCACCAATGCAAAAGCTGAAACAAAAAATAGTACAGGGTAGAGATAATGTTTATTGCTACTGGTGACCACGATAAGAAAAATTGTTGTAATTGCCAGAATAACTGTAGGATTTTTTAAATAGGCTCGAAAATACGCGGATGATGCATTGAAATCAGGGTGATTGAGTACGTACGCGAGTGGAAACCGCATTAAAAAAGGGGGTAGCAAGAACGCGGTCAGGGTTATGGCGAGACCAGTGACTGGCTGCCCACCTGGGAGTACACCAGGCAATCTAGTCCAGATAGCATAGTGTACTCCCAATACAAATATTCCTAACCCTAGACGGATAGCGAGTATAGTTAAGGCTTCGACGGGGGGTAGCTCAAGATCGAACCGATTCATACGGACTACCCAAGCCTGATGGGTAGGCTTTGCCGCATATTCGAGAAGTACATGGATTAATGCGAACAATCCCATGACTCCCCAAAGAAATTTGAAATAGACAGAAGGCATTAGGAGGCTTTCAGCAAGTAACAAAGTTAAAGTCGAGTACGCCTAATCCCTGAGTCTGCCCTGCCGATACGCTAAATTGCGATGTTGTAGGAAGGTTAAAGTTGAAAGCATTACAGGGATAGGTATCCTGAGAAACGCTAACGTCATCAGGAATACCACGCAAAATGTAGATACCGGTTCCAGCACCTGAGAGGGGATTTTCCTCGCGTACGTACTTTAAGGGAACTCCCTTACGATAGAGTTGAACATATGCACTACTGGTAAAATTTCCTTCGATTGTAACTAATGCACGCGAGGAACCTGAGTCAAAGCCTTTAAGAATACAATTCGTCCGACGATGGTCTGTACCCAACACCAGATTGCGAACCTCACAGGTGCCGTCCGCAAAGTTAGTCATCACATGGTCATAACCAAAAGCAGAAGCCGTTAAAGGAAAGCCAACCAGACCTGTTGTACCTTGCCCTGGATTACTCAGGAAGTAGGCAAATCGAGTTTGAGGGAAGAAGTTAACAGCTACATCAGACAAGGAAATGTTTCTTCTTAAAAAAGTGGAGGAGTTGTCTGTAACTGAGTAATAATCCGTATTAAAATCACCCATAATCAAAAACCTGAATGGTTTTGGATTGAGCAAACTGCCATTGAGATAGGTACCCCGCATAGCCGTGAGCTGTTTTGTCCTACAGTCAGCTGAAAAAGCATCAATCATATGAGAATTCACCACATCAAAGTAGGTAAAATTCTGCATTCCTGCTGAGGTTCTCAGACCTACAGTTTCTACTTGGTAGCCTGTATCCGAACCTCTGTAATACACGGTACTGCTGAGGGCGGCATCGTCACACGGGGGTTGAATGGTGCGACCAGGAGTGATTGCATTTCCGAAACGGTCCGTGTTCGGAAAGAAAAATATGCTTTTTTGGATGGCAACACATTCGTACCCATTGACATATTTATTCGCTTGTAGAGCACTATTCGGGAATTCACGAACCGGGCTGCACCGATAATCGTACAGGTTGCGACTGATCAACCGTCCAATTTGCTCATTTCCACTCAGGCGCGTTTTTGGATTTCCGCACACGCGGTCAATGTTACTTACAGTTCTGGGAATGGATATAAAGCCAACGATAGTGACCTGAATTACCTCAGTACCCTTGTCGTCCGAAGCCTCACAGCGGTTATTCCACAATTCTTGAAGAGCCATAAGGTCCAAGGGGCGTTGTTGGGCATCTTTGATCAAGGCACCCCGGATATTAGCCTCTATCGCTAAGCTGCAAAGTTTAACTTTATAACCATAATTCAAGCAATAGCGTGGCTCTCTATTTGCTCCGGAAAACAATCCGTTGCCCACATTGAAAGTTATAACGTTGTAGTTTTGCGTTACGGTTTGCTGAGCAGTGATGCCTCGAGCAGATTGCCCTGATAATCCGCCCCCGTCAGGAAAGGGCAGCTCACAGTAGGAACCGTTGAAGCTTCCCCCACGCGCCGTACAGACCTGGGTATAGGCTGCTACCGGAGCGCGGACCGCTACCAGAGTATCCCCACCAGGAGTGAGCTGGATAGGTTGATATAAAAAGTTTTCAGGACGTTCATCAATTCGGATACGGGTATATGAAGTTCCGTCGTATCGGTAAAGTTCAGTGATGACTTCTTCATTGGGGCTATAGGATGCATCTATGGGAAAGAGGATATCGACAGGCGTGGTGAATATGGGTTTATCAGCCTCGAATCGATACGCACTGACGACACGCGCTCCGGGGACCTGGTTGAGCAGGAAATCGTCTTCCAGGGGAATGGGACTGGGTGGCGTACTCAGCCGTGTGATGGTAAAACGGGTATCGTCTAGTACTGCTCCACTGGCTGCCACAACAAACGCAGTATTATTCAAAGAAACGGTTCCCCCAGCGCTTCCCAGCAACTGGGTTACAGTGTTGGCACCTACGGTTATGCGAGTATCGAAGCGCACCGCCAGCGGATTGACCAGAATATTGCCGCTCGAGTCCGCCGCTTTGGTGCTCAGCACCAGCGTGTAATCCTTGCCCGTCTCCAGCGCCATACTGGGCTGAACTGTCACTTTCTTATCGTCGGCACTCCAGGTGAAGCTGAAATCTGAGGTCGTGCAAACCGCTGGATTGGATGCCTTGACGTTCTGCTGAGCCGTTCCCACGAACACCCGCACCGTTTTTCCCAGACTCGAGCTGAAGAACACATCGGTGTTACCCGGAACAACTCCGACACCCCGTTCCGTGGTGCTGTAAGCATCCCAGGCAAAGCTGATCGGGCTGGCGTTGGAGTTGCGAACCCGCCAACGTCCGTTGCACATGCTGGTCAGGCCCAGCTTGGTGAAGGTCGCTGGATTGGCGCTGAGGTCGTACTTGCCTGGGAACAGGGCAAAAGCAGTCTCAACGCTCGAGCGGTTGGCCGCCTGGGCAAACTCGAGTTGGAGTCCGGCGCTGGTGGCCACTCCGGTGGCTCCCTCAGCAGGGGTGGTCCGCACCACGCTGGCATTGTCCTGGGCGCGCAAAATCTGGCTCGAGGGGGCGGGAAGGGCCTCTAAGCCCAAAGAATCTCCCTGAGCTTGACTTTGGGGTGCTCCCGCACCGCAGGCGGTGAGGATGGCAGTCAGCACCGCAAAAATGACGGGTACTTTCCAGCTTCGTTTGGGGCCAGAATGGGGCATCGAATCTCCTGGTAGAACAGGAATGTGCTGGCTTGTGAACGGGGTGCGGACAAAAAAAGCCTAACATGGCGATTGTGAGGCCAGCGTCAGGTTTTTCACACAGCGCCTGCGGCGATGGGGGGTAATTGCAGGCGGGAATTCAAAGCTTGACGTATACTCAAAAGGAGCGTCGCTACGCGCCGAAAGTGGGTCAAGGGGAACGAGCGTCAAGTGGACACATAACTCAAGCGCCGATGGATAGATTGGCTAGCGTACGCACAAGCAGGGCCATACAGCGCTGTGCGCCCTCTATCTGCCAACTGGCCTCACTCGAGAGGGTGGGTGTCTGGGGAGTGCTCGAGTCCGCTTCGACATGGGCGCGCGGCCTAAACAGTAACACCCCTCCCAGAACCAACACACCCACCATGACCACCCGAGTGATGAGGGATAGTCTCCCCCATAATTCTTTGACCACTGCGGAGAAGAGTTTCATGGCTCGAGTGTAGCAGCCCGCATACTGGGAACTCCGATTGTCAAGCCTCCCTACCCATTATTAGCCTGACCTAATGTGGGACGGGGAAAATGAAAAATAAATTTGCCTAATCCCGCGTCATCTCCAAGATGGGTTTGGGTATCGAGGGATCGAAGTGGCAGAGGTAGTGGTCTGGGGGGCTGTTGGTGAATTGGATGTTGTACCGGACGGTGATATATCCCACTACCGGGGCGTCGATGTATGCTGAAACCTGCCCGTTCGACATCAACCTGTCCCCAACGAGGTCGCGCATGATGTCCCCGCACCATCCCGAAGCGAACTTGCGCCACTCGGATAGCCTGGACTGAGCATCCCCCTGGCCTTGGTTCCCTCCCTGCACCGCTGTCCCACCCGCTCGAGGATGAGGTCTCAACAGTATCAGCACCCCCAGGGCGAGGAGCAGCACCACCGTCACTCGAGTAATGGGAGCCAAGCGTCCCCAGAGTTCCTTGAACACGGCTAAGAAGAGGAGTAGGGGTCTCGGCATGGAGAGGAGTGTAGCAGGGTGCCGCTACGCCCGCAGTGAAAGGGGGGCAAATTTTCTCCCCTGATAAGGGTCGGGCAGAGAACAGCTCGGGGTCCAGGTGCTGAGCATCCAGCGCACCGGAACGTGGGGTTCCCTGCTCGAGATGGCGACCAGAAAGCCGTGAACGTACAGCTCCCAGGTGCCGGGAAAGGATTGTCCGTCGATAACCAGGTCGGTGAGCACCGCCTGAACACGGTCGGCACTCAACTGGGTATAACTGATCTGAACTTCCTGGCCCCGCTCAAAATGGCCCTCTGCGTCCAACAAAAACTCCCCCCGTCCCCGAATGCTCTTCATAGTTTCCCCCCTAGTGTTGTTTAAGTGCTCTTCATTATTTAAGGACCGCTCGAATACTGCTCGAGTCTAGTGTAAGGGGTGAGATTTGTTTGTATCTCAATTCCAAGTTGCTCGTAAAGAGTATTTTTACTCGTACAGAGTATTTTACCTCTAAAAAGGGTATTTTACTCGCACAGAGTATTTTAGTCCAGACGATGAAGCACCCCTCGAGCAAGCACCCCCCATTCTCGAGGGGTGCAAGCTATCTGTCTAGCTCAGCCACGCCTCGAACATGCCGGTTTCCTCTTCGGTCTGGCCCAGGTCGGCCTTGAACTGCTCGAGGGCCTGGAGTTGGGCGTCCTGGCGCTCGAGCAGGGCACCGACGCGCTGCTCGAGGTCACCCATGACCGCATCTCCGGCGGCGTTCTCGAGGGCCATTTCTGCGCTGCACTCGAGGCGGTAGGCTTCTTCTTGCTCAAAACGGTCTGCGAAGATTTCGATGTCGTACACTGGGTTCACTTCCTTGTCACTGCGGGGATTTCAGAGAGGGGGCGCTTGTTCTTGTCGGGACTGTGCGCCCTCTCTTTGATGCCTTATAGTAGCACCAAAAGCTACATGTGTCAATAGATTAGACAGTATGCTATGATGCTACAGAGGTGATAGATTATGGAAATGCACAAATCGGTACGGGATGCGGTACGGGAAGTCATGAACGAGCGCGGGTTGTCTCAAGTACGACTCGCTCAAGAGCTGGACATTGACCGGGTGAACCTTACCCGCCTGCTTTCTGGGCGCGTCAACGGTGTCACCCCTACATGGCAAAAGATTCTTGACGCGCTGGGCCTCGAGCTGACCGTACAGAAGAAGGAGGGCTGAGCGTGGCTAAAGCACGGAAGAAAGCCAACGGGGACGGCACACTCAGCAAGCGCCTGAAGGATGGAAAGCTGGTCGGCTGGAAAGGTGCAGTGTCGGTAGGGTACAAGGCGGATGGCAAACCCGATAGACGGTGGGTCAGCGGCAAGACAAGGGATGAGGTCAGGGCCAAGATGACCGCGCTTGAAACTGCCAAGCGCGGCGGGATGCTGGCCCAGGCGGACTCCCCCAAGCTGAGCGACTATCTCAAGCGCTGGCTCGAGCACATCGAAGCAGACGGTAAAGCTTATGGCACCCTGCGCGATTATCGGCGGGTAGTCGAAAAGCGGCTCTCGCCCCGTATAGGACGTTACAAGCTTGATAAATTGAGCGTGCTCGAGGTTCAGGGGTGCATCAGTGGCATTCAGAAAGAGGTCAGCCCCTCGGAGGCGGCGCGGGCCTTGAAGCTGCTCAAGGCGGCGCTCACTCAAGCCCGCGTATGGCAGATTGTGCCGCGCAACGTGGCCGAAGATGTCAAAGCGCCCAAAGTTGTAAAGGTGGAAATGCGCTTCTGGGAAGCCACCGAAGCCTCACGCTTCCTCGAGCACGCCCTCAGTCACCGCATGTACGCGGCTTTCTACACCGCGCTCACCCTGGGCTTGCGAAGTGGGGAGCTGCGCGGCTTGCGTTGGCAGGATGTGGACTTTAAGGGGGGATGGTTGCATGTAAGGCAGAAAGCCAGTGACCAAGAGAGCGGTGAGGTGGTGCTCGAGAACACCCTTAAGACGGATGCCAGTAAGCGCAGAATCAAACTCGAGCCTGTCATTCTGGGCGTGCTCGAGGGACACCGGGCCAGACAAGGGGCCGCTCGAGCCGCCATAGGAGCCCCACACCCGGCCCTCGAGCGGCGGCGTGCTCGAACGGGTCTCACCAGACAATGGCAAGAATCTGACCTCGTGTTTCCTTCGGAGGTGGGAAGCCCCATCAGCGGTAGTAACCTTCGGCGCGACTTTAACGACCTATGCGACGCGGCAGGGGTGAAGCGCATCCGGCTTCACGACCTCAGACACACAGCGGCCACCGCCATGATTAGGCGCGGTTATCCCCCCAAACTCGTGGCTGACATCCTGGGCCATACCGACCCGGCTTTTACCTTGCGCGAATATGCCCACGTCTGGGAAGAACAGCGCGAAGAACTCGCGCCCAGTGCGGCCCATTTGTACGGATATTTGAGCGAAACTCTAGCTTTAAATTGAACGGTTGTGACGCGGTTGTGACACTCGAGCATTTTTAGGCGAGTGCGGGCAGAATGACAAACAGAAAAACCCTGTACTAGACAGGGTTTCTTTTGGCGGACGCTAGAGGACTCGAACCTATGACCCTCGGTTTTGGAGACCGATGCTCTACCGACTGAGCTAAGCGTCCGTGGTTGGGCGTGTGAAGAATAGCATACGCTCGAGGGCAATTCAAGGGGTAAGTTAGTCTTCTTACCCCTCGAGCAAATGACCCGCCAACTACTTGAGCTGCGCCAAGGCGTCCTTGGCGTCTTTAAAATTGGGGTCCAGTCGCAGGGCCTCGTTAAACTGCTTTTGTGCCTCGGTGCGGTCTCCATTGGCTGCCAGCGCCTTGCCGTAGTACAGGCGGTACTCGGCCTGGGTCGGCTCGAGCGCCACCGCTTTGGCCAGATTGGCTTTAGCGTTCTTGGCGTCGTTCTTGTCCAGGTAAATACGCCCCAGATACGCGTAAAACTCGGGATAGCGCAGGGAGTCGCCCTGGAGTGCGCCCTCGAGACTCTTTTTCGCCGCGTCCACATCGCGCCCTTCCTTGACCACATACTTGGCGATGCCGTACTGACCCAGCACATAAGCATTCTTAGGGCTAAGCCTCATGGCGCGGCTGAGTTCGGTCAAGCCCTCTTTGCCCTTGCCACTTTGCACCATCAACTTGCCCAGGAACGCCCGGTTCACCGCGTCACGGGGATTGAGCGCTACAGCTCTGGCCAGGGTAGTCAGCGCCTCGTCGGTCTTACCACTCTGATAAAGCAAGCTGGCCTGATTGGAGAGCACCACATCGTCGTCAGGAGACAGTCGAGCCGCTTGCGCTGCCGCCTCGAGCGCTTTGGGTAAATCCTTCTTGCCCGCGTAAATCAGCGCCCGCTGGTTGTAGATGGCTGACAGGGCCACATCGCTCGGCTTGAGCGCCTCGGCGTCCTTGAGCACGCGCAGAGCGTCGTCTAAATTGGTCTTGACTGTATCGGGGTCGTCGCTCGAGCTGAATTGGTCCTTGTAAGCCTGCGACAGCGCGATGTAGGCACTGGTGTTACGGCTGTCAGTTTGAATGAGTTTTTTGAAGCTCTCAATCGAGGCCGAGTACAGGCGCAGTCGCAATTGGGTGCGCCCCAGACCCAGCAAGCTGTCATTGCTCTTGGGGTCCAAATCCAGGGCCTTGCGAAACGCGTAATAGGCCGAGTCGTACTGACCCACGTAGTAATAGTATTTACCCAGCGTCAGATACTGCTTGGAAGTTGGAGGTTTGGCAGGCGTCGTCTGGGCTGGGGCTGCGGGTGCAGCAGGGGTTTGAGCCAGAGCAGGGCTGCTCAGCAAGGATGCCGAAATCAGGGCGAGCAGGCCGAGCGTATAAAGTCGCTTCACTAGAATATCCTCCGCAATCAAAGACACCGCCGGGGACATTCGACTCGAGCTTGAGAGTCAGATGTAAACCTCACTCGAGTCACCAGACTGATGCCGACAGAACCGTCCAATAATACGGTTTTTCAGGCTGACTTGGGGTGAAGCAGGTGTGAGAAGGGTTTGGGAAACCGCGACCTGGCCCGATAGGCGAGCAGGCCCGGTAGGTGCTGTTCTGCTCAAGACAGTGCCGCTTAGGTCAAGACGCGACCTGGCCCTGCGGGGTGCGGTTCTGCTCGAGACAGTGCCATCTTGCTTAAAACACTCGAGAGCGTTGGTTTGAGCGGCAGCAAAGGGTGAGCCAGTAAAGTGTATCCATGCAGCGCATCGGTATTACGGGCAGCATCGGCAGTGGCAAAAGCACCGTCTCGAACCTGCTCAGAGCCAGGGGCTTTACCGTGCTCGACGCCGATGAAGTGGCCCGCGAGGTCTCGAGCCAGACGGACACCCTGCTCGAGGTAGTTCAAGCGTTCGGACCCGAATACGTAACCCAGAACGGCCTCAACCGTCCGTTGCTAGCCCAGCAGGTGTTCGGGGATAAAGTCCAGCTCGAGCGCTTGAACGGCATCATTCACCCTCGAGTCAGGGCGCGGATGGCCCAACTTGAGAGAGAGGCCGAGGGCCGCGCAGTGTTTCAGGACATCCCATTGCTATTTGAAAACGCCCTCGAGCACGGCTTTGACGCCACCCTTGTGGTGGACGCCCCGGTGGAGCTGCGGCTCGAGCGGGTCAGGGCGCGCAGCCAGCTCACCCCAGAGCAATTCTGGGCGCGCGAACACAGCCAGATGCCCCCGTCAGAAAAACGCGCTCGAGCGGACTGGGTTATCGAAAACACCGGAACTCTGAACCAACTCGAGCGAGAAGTGGCGCGGGTGCTAGAGGGGCTAGGATTGAGCTGAGACGTCAGTGAAAACGGGCGAGCTACCACTCGCCCCTACGACCTGTTTTTCGATGATTATTTTCCTTTCAATTAAACTCAAACCTCTCAAGCTCATAACTCACCACCCAATCACGCCTTCTCGAGCGACTGACCTGCCAAACGTCCTTTCTCCCGGCCCTCGAGCGCGGCCTGAATAAAGGCTTTGAACGGGGGACTAGGCCGCATGGGGCGGCTCTTGAACTCCGGGTGGGCCTGCAAACCCACATAAAAAGGATGGTCCTCCAGCTCGATGGCCTCGACCAGCCCCGCACCGCGCCCCTGCACCCCTGGCGTCACCGCGCTCACGGTCAAACCATGCGCCACCAGCGTCTGTACGTAGGCCGGATTGACCTCGTAGCGGTGACGGTGGCGCTCGAGCACCGTGCCGCCCTGTGGAAGGCCGTAGATGCCAGCCAGTCGGCTGCCAGCTCGCAACTCCATCGGCCAGTCGCCCAGCCGCATGGTGCCGCCCATGCCCGAGACCTCGAGCTGTTCCGGCATCAGGTCAATCACTTTGTGCGGGCTGTAGGCATCGAACTCGCTCGAGTTGGCTCCCTCGAGACCGCTGAAGCGGGCGTACTCGAGCGTGGCAATCTGCATTCCCAGACAGATGCCGAAATATGGAATTCGCTTTTCACGGGCGTAGCGCGCCGCCCGAATTTTGCCCTCAATACCCCGGTGTCCGAAGCCCGGACCCACCAGAATACCGTCCAGGTGCTCGAGTAAACCCGTCACCGCCCCTTCTTCCTCGAGCGCCTCGGCACTGACCCACTCGATGTTCACTCGGGCGTCGAGCGCAATTCCGGCGTGTTTGAGCGCCTCGAGAATGCTCAGGTAAGCGTCGGCCATCTGCACGTATTTACCTACAAAGCCCACGGTGACTTCGCTCGAGGGCGAACGCAGCTTGTTCACCGCGTTTTGCCAGAACCACAAATTGGGTTGAATCTTCTCGAGCTTGAGCCGCTTTTCCAGCGCTTTGCCGAGTCCCTGGTCCTCGAGCGCCAGCGGCACTTCGTACAGGTGCTCCACATCAAAGCTCGAGAACACGCTGTCCGGGTCCAGGGTCGAGAACAGCGCAATTTTGCGGCGCAACTCGTCGCTGAGCAAGGTACTCGAGCGCACTGCCACGTAATCCGGGGAGATGCCCACGTTCCGCAGCGCCGCCACCGAGTGCTGGGTGGGCTTGCTCTTGATTTCACCGCCCACCACGGTAGGGGCCAGGGTCAGGTGAACGTAAACCGTGTTTTCGTAGCCTTCGTCAAAGCGCATGGTGCGGATGGCCTCGAGAAAGGGCAGGCTCTCGATGTCGCCCACCGTACCGCCCACCTCGATGATGCAGATGTCAGCGTGCGCTCTGGCCGCACTTTCCCGAATGCGGCGCTTGATTTCGTCGGTGATGTGTGGAATCACCTGCACCGTCTGCGACAGGTACTCACCGGCCCGTTCCTTGCGGATGACCTCTTGATACACCTGTCCGGTGGTAATCTGGCTGCCGTCGGGCACGTCCATGTCCAGAAAGCGTTCGTAGTTGCCGATATCCAGGTCGGTCTCGCTGCCGCTGGCGGTCACGAACACCTCGCCGTGCTCGTAGGGCCGCATGGTCCCCGCGTCTATGTTGATGTAGGGGTCGATTTTAACCGCCGTGACCGCGTGGCCTCGAGCGCGCAAAATTGCGCCCAGTGAACTGGTGAGAATGCCCTTGCCCAAACTGCTGACCACTCCGCCGGTGACGAAGATATATTTCATAGACACGCTCCTGCTCGAGCCTGCGGGGTTTTGATAGAGTCTTTGGGGCGCTCGAGAGGTGCTCGAGGGTGTGACCCAAAGAAAAACCGGAGGCTCGAGGCTTCCGGGGTTTGAGTATATCAGTTTGGAGCGGACACAACGGTCAGAGGGTGATGTCCAGGCTGAATTGGGCGTTTGGCACCGGGAGGTTGCGTGGCACTAAAGGAAAACTATATTCGGGTGTGGTGACAACCTGTCCGTTGGATAGCTTTCGCTCGCCCTGTAAGTACAAGGTGGCAATATTCATGGAAGAGATAAACGCGTTCAGATTCGTTGCACTAACCGTGGTTGGGCAACCTGCTTGGCTGATTGTAGTAACTTTCGTCCCACTCGAGGGTATCAAGTTGCCATCCGCACCCCGGCAAGCCACCGGCGTGATACGAAAGCCCATCGGTGTCGTTGAATTGACGTAACGAATATAATCGGCAACCAGGTTACCGGACAGATTCGTAGCGCTGCCTACGTAGCTCACTACCTGAGAAACCTTGCCTTCATAAGCGGTGTAGGCGGAGCTGTTAGGCAACTGAGCTTCGTTTACTAAACGTCCGTAGGGAAGCGTCACGCGGTACTCGTAAATCATCCGTTTGCTGTTGTTGGCCGGCAGGTCCGGTCCTGGATTGTTTGCACCCGTCGCATTGGTCACCACATCGCTGCGAATCAAGACGTAATAGGCCACGAACGTCAGGCAAGCGTCTCGAGTGGGTGTGGTTAGATTCGAGAAAGAGTTTGTACTCGTGGGAGCACAGAGGCTCGAGGGTGCGCGGACCTTAGGTGGCTCGATAAAGGCAATAAAGGGATTATCTGCATCGGCAACATTCCATGTCGTGCTGCCGTCAGATGCGGTTTTAGTCCAGCCGTTCCCAGTGTTGCTCAAACTGATACTGGTACCCGGGGAAAAAACGTATACAGCCTTCCCGACTTGATCAGCGATCATCTGACCTGCCACCCGCACATCGTCAACCAAACTGGCTTGTGTCACTGTACTAGTGGTGTATTTGATCTCAGAAACAACGGTTTGAACAACGAACGAAAGCAAAATACCCAAAACAGCTAGCGACAAAAGTGTTTCGACCAAAGTGAATCCCGAATTCTTTTTCATAGGCTTATCCTATTGTGGAGCCGTAATCCAGGTGGACACCGGCGACCCTCCAGCGTTTCGAGCTGTGTCCACTGCGGCGACCACCAGTTCTCGGGTCCGGGAAGTACCATCGGTCAGCATGTTCGTTCCTGCGGTTAGACTGCCACAGCTCGATAAAAGTATGTTTGCGCTGCTCGAGGGGTTATTACACGTGATGGTCCATGTGCCGGATGCAGCTACACTGCTGGCTTTATACTTTTCATTCACAATGATGTTTAGGGAGTATTTAGGAGGGATGGAGATGTCGGGCAGGTTGGCATTTGTATAAAACAAACCGTTTTGCCAAAAGCCTCGCACGGTGTCCACGTAACTGCGGGCGAGGTTCAAACCACCGGACTCACCCGCTGCCCGAGAATTCATGCGAAAGGCGTTGACTGAATAACTCAAAATACCCACCGCTATCCCAATAATGGCTGTGGCGAGCAGCACCTCGACGATGGTTAAGCCTTTAGTTGAGCGCATCTACAGCCACCACCTTTCCAGTTACTCCAACCACATTCACTCGAGCAGTCACAATTGCCCAAGCAGGTTGAAGCTGAAACTGCGTATCGAAAATTCCACTGTTATCGTCACGCCTGCCAAACGGGGCGGTGAACAGGACAGTGTTGGTTACGGGATTGCTACCCGTGATCTTGGCTCCTGACGGAAGCACTAGCGTCTCGACATCGGTGGCCCCCTGCTTTAACTTGAGTGTCTGCTTGTCCGCCTGAATCTCCACCGACCAGTCGGTAGAGGTACGGCGGGCTTGGCTGCGGGCCTTGTTGATCATTTGAACGAATTCTTGCTGAGCTTGTCGAACTTGCTGAACCGCTGTGGCGCGACCCACCCAGTTCAGGGCAATGGGCAGTACTATTGCCAAAATAGCGAGCACGATAATCAGCTCGAGAAGGGTAAAAGCAGCTCTGCTGTGCATAAATCTCCTTAGCTGCTCTTCACTAGCTTGTAGTACGAGCGGGCGACTTGGGCTGGGTTTTCTACGCTGAGCAAGTCCTTTGCTCGAGGATCGTAGTGAACCTTAAGGCCATAGGTGTCTTTCCCCGCCAGCTCATCGGCCACCGACTTCCTCTTCTTGCCACCCGATCCTGCGGCCAACAGACCCATGTCAGGCGAGATGATGGCACCGTTAACCACCATCTGGCCATTGGTCACCGAGCGCTGAGTCCCGCCGTTGTTGCTCGAGCCACGCACCAACCCGAAGATGGCGTTGCCTGAATACAGTGCTGCGTCTATTCGAAGCGGGGTGTTAGCAGGACGAGTGGTGTCCAATTCAACATTATTGATCCACTCCTGCTTGACCGACTTGTCGGTTCTCCAGGCGCTCGTTGGGTCCAGGGAGGCAACGACAAAAGCTCGTCCGTTGCCCAAGGGGTTCAGAGCGTCGAGCTTAGTAGTATCACCCACATTATTCGCACCCTCTCCACTACCCGAGTAGGCGTAGAACTTGGTGTCCGTGCTTCTGAATTTGTAGAATCTGGGTACGTATGCAGAATTTTTCTGCGCTTTGTCATACTCGAGCTTGTTGAAATTAGTGATCTCAGACAAAACAAAGCTGTAACTGCCATCCGTCCAGTTTGCCACACTGTTTACGTTAAGGTGACGTCCGGTTGTGTCACCGTCTGAGCGCCCCGTCAGGTAGTCACCCATAATGATATTGCCCCCCGCCAACAGCCCCAGGCTGGAGGGTAAAGTTGTGGGATTAGCATAGTCCGTATTGGAACAGGTAGTGGACGCAGTGCATCTGTATTGCAAGTCTCCAGTAACGTAGATATTGCCTCGTGTTACGATTTTACCCTTGCCCAAGACCCGCCCCGTGATCATGACATCACCGTTTACGTACACAGTTTTGTCAAGGTTAATGTCACCCTTGATGTAGAGGTTGCCATCGATTCCGTTGGCACCGCTCGAGGCTGGATTGGTTATGACCTTCGGGTTGCCGCTGTTATCAAACAACTGCATCGTGCCACCAGGGTTGACCCCGATGCTGCCATAAGCTCCTTCTTTGGCCGAGGTTCTGGCGATGTCGCTGGTCCAGTCAGAGGTGGTTATCACTCGGGCTAGCGGATTGGCGAGCTTGACAGGAGGGGGAAAGTTGGTCGGCAAGTTACCGTCCAGTTTGGTGGCGCTGTCCCCCTGTGGATAATTGAGATAGAAATTATTCTGACTCGTACATTGGCTCGCGACGTTACAGTCTTGTACATTCAGTGATTTACGGGTGGTATCCGCTATTTTTCCTGTAGCAGGGTTGGTGTTGTAGGTCTGAATATCTTGAATCCCACCAGACAATCGGCTTTGGGTGATATCCACACGGCTTTGATCTACGAATTTCCCACGGGTGTAGAGCGTTCCTCCGATGAGCGTATCGGTCGAGTCGGGACCCGAATCTTTGAAACGTACCTCGAGCGTCTCGAGCGTACCCACGCGCGCGCGGTCCGTTCCCGCCGCACTCCCTCCGTAAGCTGCGGCCATCGTCGCAACCTTGGTATGGCAGAAGGTACAGTTGAGGTTGTTGCTCAACACCGCGAAATCGGGCGCAATTACAGGAGCCTTGATGTAGATGTACTGCTCGAGGACCCGGCGGCTACGCTCACCGCTCGCGTTGGTGACTGTTCCTACCGAACGCACGTAAATAACCGCTTGGTCAGCCGAGGGATTTTCGATGCGCTGGACTTTGACGTCAAACGCTGTCAGTGCCCCTGCCCCGCCTACCGTGCTTTTAAAATTGACCACACCGCTGCGGCTGTAACTTGCTCCACTCAAACTAGTATCCAGAAAAGGCGTTGTGGTATCGAGTGCAAAAGTGTTTGCTGATCCTGAAGCGAGATTGACTGTGAATGTCTTACCGAGTAATTTCTGACGGTAAACTGTGAGAGTGCGCGACTCATCAGGTAGTCCTTCAAACACATCCAACACAGCTTGGCGGTATGCTTCATCCATACCTGCTTCTGCGGCCACTTGTGCTTGAGTAGTAAGTAAAGTATCCGAGCTTCTGGTTCTGTTGGCAAGACCTAAAAGCATACTTGTCGCTACCAAAACCCCTACTATAACTAGAAAGGATAGTGCAGTGACAAGAGCGAACCCATCTTCGCTGTGTTCTCTCATGCTCATGGCGCTCGAGATGTGAGCCACTCGAGGACTCGAAACCGCTCTTGATTTTTCGGGTTCACCTTTCATGGCCCAATGGTAAAGCTTCTCACTCGAGCGCTCTACCCCCCGCTAGGGGCAAGGTTTCCCATAGCCACCCTCGAGCGAATGAGGTAGATTAAAAACTATGAAGTCCCCTCGAGCATTTCTAAAACGAGCTTTTCTCCTTTTTCTGGTCTGCACATTGACTCAGGCGGCCCCAAGCAACGCGAGCAGCTCGAGCAAAGCCCTCTCGAGCGCCTACATCCCCAGCCTCACCTTCGAGCGCCAAAGCTGGAACAACTGCGGCCCCGCCTCGGTGGTGGGCGTGCTAGGGGCTTACGGCTTCAAAGTGTCGCAGGAAGACGCAAAAAAAGTGTTGCGGCCCACCGGGGTCGGCTACATGACCGTGGACGTGATAGACGGTTACGTTCAGCAATACGGTCTGCGCGCTACCCACTTCAGAAGCGGCAACCTCGAGAGTGTTAAACGCACCATTGACCTGGGCATTCCGGTACTGGTGCTTCAGTGGCTGCGGGGGGCCGGAGAAGGCTCGAGCTTCGTGGGCGAGATTCCCCATTTCAGAACCGTGCGGGGCTACGACGACAAGCAAAAAACCTTCTGGGTAGATGACCCCATGCTAGGGGCCAACGCCACCATCTCCTACAAAGATTTTCTGACGCTGTGGAGCGTGTATAACAACGATTTCATTCCCATCTACCCCAAAGGCATGGAGAGCAAGCTCGAGCGAACTCTGGGCGTTAGAATTCCCCGTACATGAGCCTCACGCTTTCCATTGACACCGCCACCGAATATTTAGTGTTGGGCCTCGAGAGTCCTACTCTTCAACTCGAGCGTCAGATTCACCTAGGGCGTACCCACGCCGAACACATCGCGCTCGAGGTCCAAACTTTTTTTAATAGCGTGAAACTCGAGTTCAGGGCAGACCAAATTGTGTTGGGTCTGGGGCCAGGGTCTTACACCGGCCTGCGGGTGGGCGCGAGTTACGCCCTGGGGCTGGCTCGAGCCTGGAATGTCCCTGTCATCGGGGTAAGCACGCTCGAGGGGATGGCGGCACGTACCAATGGCAAGGTCGCCGTGACGCTCGAGGCCCGCAAAGGCAATGTGTACGGCGGCATCTATCGGGTAGAAGCGGGTGAAGTGGTGGAGGTCTTGCTCGAGGAGGATAAATTCGAGCGCGCCCACTTCCTCGAGCGGGTGAGTGAACTCGAGGCCGCTCTGCTCGAGGGAGACGCGCCCAGCGGGTCAGGCTTGATTCGCGTGGCACGGAGTCGGGGTCAGGAGAACTGGAAAGTTAAATACCTATAGGCCCACTCCTCGAGCGAAGCCTTAAACTAAGCTATGCCGCAGCTCTACGACCTGCATCCCTATCAGAAAAGTTTCGAGGCCGAGGTGGTCGCGCTCGAGAATCACGCGCTCAAGGGTTATAGGGTGGCGCTCAGCCAGACGCTTTTTTACCCCGAAGGTGGTGGGCAGAATTCGGATACTGGAACGCTCGAGTGGACTACGGGACTGGCGCAAGTCGTTGGTCTCGAGAAAAAAGCGGGTGTGGTCTGGCATGAGTTAGAAGGTACGGTTCCGCCTCTGGGAACCGTACTCGAGGGCCATATTGCCTGGTCTGCTCGTTACCGCCATATGCAGCGCCACAGCGCCGAGCACCTGCTGGCTCAGGCTTTTTTGCGAGTGAGTCCTGCCTTCAAGGTCCAGGCGGTGAGTATGCGAAGCCTCGAATGTACCCTGGATTTCGAGGGCCATCCTACAGAGTCCAACGCGCTCGAAGCTACTAAGGTTTGGATGGAAGCGGTTTACCGCAACCTTCCCATCCGGTCTTTCGAGGTCCCCGACTCTGAACTCGAGCACTTTCCCTTGCGCCGCGCCCCCAAGGTGAGCGGTCTGGTGCGGCTGGTCGTGGTGGACGACCCCACCGACCCCAGCGGGTTCTGGGAGGTCAGCGCCTGCGGAGGCACCCATCTAGCCCACACCGCAGAAGCGGGACCGCTGCTGATTCACCGCCTAGAGCGGGTCAAAGCCGGACTGACCCGCGTGGTCTTCAGGGCCGGGTGGGAGGCATTTGAAGAGTTTTCGCAGACCTACATAGACGCTCGAGGTCTAGCTCAAAGTTTCTCGAGCGGACTGCCTCAACTGGTCTCGAGGGTAGAGACTTTAAGCGACGAACACGCCCTGCTCAAACGGGCGCTCGAGGACAGCAGGTTCGAAGTGGCCCAACATCGGGTTGAGTCTGCACCTTCTCATGTGTGGAACGGAGGAGTTTTGAAGGTGCTCGAGCTGGAAAATTCAGAACTGATGTCTGCCGTCACCAAAGCGATGGGAACGCTCGAGCGCACCCTGGGAATCGTGTACTGTGAGGGCAAGGTGGCCGTGACCAGCACCCTGGAGACTCGCGCTGGAGACGTATTGCGCGTTTTGCTCGAGCAGAGCGGCGGCAAAGGCGGCGGCAAGCCCGAACTGGCTCAGGGCAGCGCCGACCCGGAGAAACTCAAAATTGCCATCGAGCAGTGGATTCTCTCGAGCATCTATTCACAAGAGGTCACATCATGAAATCACCCTCGAGCAGTCTCACCCTTGCAGAACCGTCCAAGCTCGAGAATCCCCAGCAGGGCTACAGCACTCGCGCCGTGCAAAGCGGCATCCCCCGCACCTCTCAGCACGGGGTGGGCTTTGCGGTACAGAATATGGTGGCTTTCCAATTCGAGACGCTCGAGGAGGGAGCCGAGGTCTTTGCCAGCGGAGACGGTTACAGCTACGCACGGGTGCAAAACCCCACCGTTAAAGCGCTCGAGGAACGGCTCAGTGCGCTCGAGGGGGCCTACGCCACGGTGGCCCTGGCCAGCGGTCAGGCGGCCTCGTTTACCGCCATGCTCTCGACCTGCCGGGTTGGAGACCACATCGTGGCCTCGAGCAGCGTATTCGGTGGCACCAGTGGCCTGCTCAACAACGTGCTGCCCAATCTGGGCATCCGCTCGAGTCTGGTCGAGAACACCGCAGAAGCGGTTCAGGCGGCCCTGACCCCAGACACCCGGCTGGTGTGGGTCGAAACGCTGGGCAACCCGGTGTGCGACGTGCCCGACCTCGAGCGCCTCGCCCAGATAGCCCACGCTCACGGGGCGCTGCTGTGCGTGGACAACACCTGGGCCGGAATCGGCTTGCTGTGTCGGCCCTTCGAGTTCGGTGCCGACCTCATCGTACACAGCCTGAC
>Ga0209724_1000274_pt1:0-15000 | contig 52496 bp, 51 predicted proteins | sample grotaG_FD_184143 | JGI IMG/M metagenome (GOLD analysis project Ga0209724, IMG submission 184143) | Glacier valley bacterial and archeal communities from Borup Fiord, Nunavut, Canada, to study Microbial Dark Matter (Phase II) -... | ecosystem: Environmental > Aquatic > Freshwater > Ice >... | reverse complement strand
GGCTATGACTGCTTGTAAGTCCACGGTTTCAGGTTCTATTTCACTCCCCTCCCGGGGTTCTTTTCACCTTTCCCTCACGGTACTGGTTCACTATCGGTCACTAGGAATATTTAGCCTTGCGCGGTGGTCCGCGCAGATTCAGTCAACGTTCCACGAACATCGACCTACTCAGGTACCTTCTCCCTGCTCACGTGTTTCACCTACAGGACTTTCACCCTCTTCGGTCCAGGCTTCCACGCTGGTTCGGTTTCACGTTCGCTTTCGGTTATTGAAGGCCCTACAACCCCCATCCTTAAAAGAACGGGTTTGGGCTGTTCCCGCTTCGCTCGCCGCTACTGGGGGAATCGATGTCTCTTTCTGTTCCTCGAGTTACTTAGATGTTTCAGTTCACTCGGTTCCCTTCTCCTGTAAACAGGAGATACCTATAAATAGGTGGGTTTCCCCATTCGGACATCCCGGAGTCGATGCTTGCTTCCAGCTCGTCCGGGCTTTTCGCAGGTAGCCACGTCCTTCGTCGGTTCTAGTGCCAGGGCATCCACCGTGGACCCTTATTACCTTGATAAACCCAATGCAATCCACCATGAGTAGTGGGCATCGGCCTCTTGTCCTTCTTCCTTCCCTCTTAGCTTGTCATGGTTCTCGAGAACTTGCGTTCCCTCGCCCCTGGGCGCACTAGGCGCTTTCGGGGCGAAGAAGAGAATACTACGCACTTTCGCTTATGTCAAGCAGTGGTTAACCCCCAACTCGAGAAAGTGTTCAAAACGGGCATCAAACTTGGCTCAAAAGCGCCCTGCTCGAAGGTTAGAGGCGCGGCAGCGTGACCCCGGTCTGACCTTGATACTTGCCTTTGCGGTCGCGGTACGTGACCTCGGGGCGCTCGCCCTCAAAAAACAGGAGTTGCACGCAGCCCTCGCCCGAGTACATCTTGGCCGGAAGCGGCGTGGTGTTGGAGAACTCGAGGGTGACGTGGCCCTCCCAGCCGGGTTCCAGGGGCGTCACATTGGCCACAATTCCCACCCTGGCGTAGGTGCTCTTCCCCAGCGCAATCACCATCACGTTGTCGGGAATTCGCATGTACTCCACGCTACGGGCCAGCACAAAGCTGTTGGGCGGAATGATAATTTCGTCGCCCTCGAAGTCCACGAAGCTCGAGGAGTCGAAATTCTTGGGGTCTACCACGGTGTTAAACGCATTGACAAAAATCTTCCACTCGCGGGCGCAGCGCAGGTCGTAACCGAAGCTCGAGAGGCCGTAACTGATAACGCCCTTGCCGGCCTCGGTGCGAACCATGCGGTCACAGAACGGCTCAATCATGCCCTCGAGCGCTCGAGCGCGTATCCAGTGGTCGGGTTTGATGCTCATAAATTGGACTCCATAGGGGCATTGTAAGGGTGAGCAAAAGTCAAAAACTTTTGGTGTATAGAACCGACTCACTCGAGCAGCCCCAAAGCACACTTCTCCCCTCGAGCGTGCGGTATACTCGAGCGCTTATGAACGAAACTGACTTCGACCCCACCGTAAATTCGGACGCGAACGTGACCACCTCCCACCCGGTAGAGACCGACCTGCAAGGCGCACACGAGAACCCTTCGGACGAGTTGCTCAGCTCGAGCGCAGAACTCGAGGACCCACTCGAGAATGATGATGGAGACGAGGACGACGAACTCGAGTCCGAGAACTCATCCGATTTCACGCAGAGCGACGGGACCCGCTCCGGTTTTGTGGCCATCGTGGGCAAGCCGAACGTGGGCAAATCTACCCTGCTCAACAATTTATTGGGCGTCAAAATCTCACCCATCACCTCGAGACCCCAAACCACCCGCCGCAGCGTGCGCGGCATTTTTACCACCCTCGAGCGAAGTCATCAAATTGTCTTTATTGACACGCCGGGACTGCATAAATCCAAGGACGCGCTGGGCAAGTACATGAATCAGGAAGTTTCGAGCGCCCTGTCCGACGTGGACGTGCTGGTATGGGTGGTCGATTTGCGTCACCCCCCCACCGACGAGGACGGGATGGTGGCCCGCCAGATTCGGGAAGTGCCCAAACCCATTATTCTGGTGGGAAACAAGACCGACGCGGCCAAATACCCCGACGAGGCTATGCGCTATTACGCCGACCTGCTGGGCGAGAAAGAGTTTCAACAGTGGATGCTCAGCGCTCAAAACGACCCACTGAAGGTTCAGGAACTCAAAGCGGCTATTCTGGCGCTGCTGCCCGAGAATCCCTTCTTCTTCCCCGAGGGCAGCGCCTCCGACCAGACGCGCGAGTTCTGGGCCGCTGAAATCGTGCGCGAGGAAGCCATGAAGCGGCTCGAGGAGGAAATTCCTTACGCCATCGCCACGCGGGTCAACCACTGGCATGAACGCGAAGACGGCCTGCAAAAGATTTTTTGCGATTTGGTGGTGGAGAAAGCGGGCCACCGCGCCATTGTGATTGGCAAGGGCGGCAGCAAGCTCAAAGAGATTGGGCAGGCGGCCCGCAAACAGCTCGAGGTGCTGCTCAACACCAAAGTTTACCTCGAGCTGAAAGTCATCACCATGCCGCGCTGGCGCGAGGACCAGGAAGCTTTGCGCGAATTGGGTTACGAGTAAGCTGCTGAGCGTTGCGCCTCCGGCGGGTTATTGGTCATTGGTTTTTGGTGGGTTTGATGTTGGGCGCTGTCTTGGTCTAAGCTGCACGTCTTGGGGTAAACGTCACCTATGCCATCCCGCCTATCGGGCCAGACCGCTCGAGAGCAGACCAACCAATGACCAAAAACTAAGAACCCGCCGGAGGCGCAAACCCAGCAACCCCAAACTTTCCATGCCCGACCCTATCCAGACCTTTTTACAAACCTCCTCGAGCCGCCGCGAGGTGCGGGCCATTGCGCTGGGCCGTCCGCTGACCACCCCGCTCGAGCAGCAATTTCAGAAGCCCAAGCTGCTCCTCTTCGAGCGCCGTCTGGACGCGCCGCTCGAAGAGGAAACTTCTGAGCTGTGCGTTCTACGCTTTCCTTTTGAAACGCTCGAGCGCTGGCGTGACTGGGACGCGCTCGAGCGTAAGGCTCCACTGCACCTGATGTTCAGGTTCGAGCCGCTTTACGACCCAGCCGATGGGCTTAAGCGCGTGGCGAAAGTGTTTAGTTCACTCGAGCCTAAAACCCTTAAAAAGCACGCGTTGGACAAACTCGAGGCGGCAAAGCGTCAGCTCGAGGATTGGAAGAAACGGGCGAACAGGCCGGACCACCGCTCGAGCGAACAGATTCTGGCGTTGGTGCGTGCCCGAACGCTATTGCGAACCCATCTTTACCCGGCGCTGCTGGCAAGGCGCGGCGTGTGGTTCGAGAGTCAGTGGGGCTATCCAGAGCTGCTGCGAGATTTGGCGCTGCTCGAGGCCCCCCGCGCCGTTTACGCGCTGGACGAACTCTATGGCTTTGGGGGCGAGGAGGAAGCCAAAAAACTCATTCCAGCCACTCGAGGTCTGGGCCTGAGCGGGGCCGAACGTGAAGCTAAAAAGGCGCTCGAGGGGGCTTACTTCGACGGCGCGGTGATGTTCCTGCGCGACGAAACCGCCAAGCGTCGGGCTGAGGATTTGAGCGGCTGGACGCACCTTACGCCCTCGAGACAGGAGCGGCTGAGCTTACTACTAGGCCTCGAGCGCGCACCGCTGGGACTGGTGGCGCTGGCGACGGTGGAGCGGGTTCTGCTCGAGGTGGAGCGGGTGATTGGGGTATGAGCGATGAGTTGTGAGCTAAACAAGGTTTGAAATGCTGTTTTTTAAATCTACTGCACTGGTCAGAAAATTAAAAATAGGTAGGGGCGTTTGGCAGAACGCCCTTTCCCGCTCGAGCGCAATTTAAGAGCCGCCTTACAGAATCTCTCTCAACTTTATAGAGCTTTACCTTCTTGAAAAGCTTGTGCTGAAGCGGTTCCGGGCGTTCTGCCAAACGCCCCTACAATGTCATGTTTGCGTTGCACACTCGAGCGCAACGTAAGTACAGACCAAGCAGGAAAAAAGCGCGGTAGTGGTATTTCCGAGACTGCTCAAAGCTTCTGAAACCTTAAAGTTTTGTGTGCCACACGAGATACGCGAAAAATTTCTGCTGCTCGAGCAGTCTGATTTTGACCACTACCAAAGCGCTATCTCCCTCGAGCTTCAGGGAATCACCACCCGCACCGCGCCCACCTCGTCGGTCCGCAGCACCTTCACGCCCTGAGCGCGCAGCCGCTCGAGCACGTCCGGGTTAGGGTGGCCGTAGGAATTGCCGCGCCCCACCGAAATCACCGCGTACCTTGGGTGCATCTGCTTGAGCAGGTTTGCGCTGGTGGAAAACCTCGAGCCGTGGTGAGCGGTTTTGAGCACCGTGAGCGGCCCGATGCCCAGTTTGTCCTCAATGTCGCTGGGCGCGTCGCCGGAGACGACGGTTTTGAAGGTCCCACTCGAGATTCGTGTCACCACAGAATTTGGGTTGTCCTCGCTGGGGTTGAACGGCTCGAGCGGCCACAGCACCTCAAATTTGGCCCCGTTCATGCTAAAAGTGTCGCCGCGCCGGACCTCCTGCACCGGAACCCCGCGCTCCTTTGCCGCCTCGAGCACCGCATTCAAAACAGCGTCTCCAGTTTTGCGCTGCCCAATCCACAGCCTGCCCACAGGCATGAGTTTCAGCACGCTCGAGAGACCTTCAATATGGTCCGAGTCGGCGTGGGTCGCCACCATCAAATTCAGGTGATAGACGCCCAGCGCGTGCAAAGCAGGAACCACCGTCCCCGCGCCCACATCGAAGTCACCGCGTGGGGTTCCGCCGCTATCGAACAGCGCCGCAAAGTCGCCCAGGCGCACCAGGGTGCTGTCGCCCTGCCCGATGTTCAGGAACACGATTTCTCGAGGGGGATTCACTCGAGCCGTGACCGTGCTGATTAGAACGGCAGCCAGGGTGAGGCTCACAAACTGTGGTGCACGAATGCGGCGCAGCATCCACAGCGTCAAGGCCGCTGCCCACACCGCGTAAAGCGCAAAGCCCGCCGCGCTGATGCGGCCCCACGGAATCGGGTCGGGTTGCGCGAAAAAGCCAACCAGGCCCAGCAACACATCGGATAGAAAGCCGATGAGCCAGTTGACCAAAACCGCCGCCGGACCCAGAAAGCCCGAGAGCAGCCCCAGGGGAACGAGTAAAACCATGAAGGGGCCACACACCAGATTGGCGGGCAGCGCCACCCACGGCACCTGCCCGAAGCTATGCGCGACGAGGGGCAGGGTCGCCACACTAGCGACTAAGGTGATGACCAGACCCTCTTTAACCGCTCGCTCGAGCCACTTTGGAATTCTCTTCCACTCGGGGAAACGGCTCGAGAGGGCGGGTGCAAACGCGATGCCCAGCACCGCAAGGTAAGAAAGCTGGAAGCCGACATCAAAAATCCATAGCGGATAGACCGTCAGGCTGAGCAATCCGGCCAGCGCCAGCGTGCCCAGCAGCTCGAGCCGACCCCGACCCACCCAGAGGGCCAGCAGCACCGCGCCCCCCTGAAGCACCGCCCGCACGATGGAGGGCTGAATGCCAACTAAAACCAGATAAAGACCGAGCAGCACGATAAGCAGCGGGTAGCGCCACAGGCCCAGGCTCGAGAGCAAAAACAGCGCGATGCCCACTAGAATGGCGACGTGCTGACCGGACAGGGCCATCAGGTGCGCCAGTCCCGCTCGAGTGAAGGCGGTCTGTACCATGAGGCCCCCATCTGCACCCGTGATGGACAGGTTTTTCACCTCGTCGCGGTCTCCCAGCTCGAGGGCGGTCATCAGCGCGCCCTGCCGTTCGGAGAGTCCCGCGTGCAGGCCGCGCACGAACCAGTTGCGAAAGCCGCTCGAGGGCGCGCTCGATTTGACTTTTGCTGCGTACAAAACCGAGCGCACCCCGCGCAGCTCGAGCCAAGCGCGGTAATCGAAACCACCAAAGTTTTGCGCGGTGGGCGGGTCGCCCAGCCGCCCGGATACGCGCAGCCGACCTGCCCCCTCGAGCGGACGGGGTGACAGGGCCACACTCGAGGCGGGACTCTGGAGGTACAAGAATTGTCCGTCCCAATCGCCCTCGAGCGTGACGTTCTGGCCCGAGTAAATTTGTAAGGGGTTGGCTTTAGGCTCGAGCGCGTCGTGTCCACGCCAGAAACCCAATCCCAGCGCCAGCAGCGCCGCTCCAACCATCAGTAGGCGACGGTCATAGAGCAGCACGGCCAGTGGAAAGAGCAGTGGCCACAACAGCCCGCTCGAGAGCAAAATTCCAGCCACCAGACCCGCAAAAAGCGGCACGGGCAGTGAAAGCGTGGGAGGTGGCCCGCTGGGCACAGTGCGTGTTTTTCGCTCGAGCTGGAGGTAGGCACTCATGAGTTAGCGAAACACCAGAAACGGCGCTAGGCGCTTGAGGGTGGTGTTGCCCACGCCTTTCACCGCGTCGAGGTCGGCCAGGGAGCGGTACGGCTTGCCCGCTAAAATGCGCCCCGCCAGCACTGGACCTACGCCGGGGAGGGCCTCGATTTGCTCACGGGTGGCGGTGTTCAGGTCGAGCGGCCCACTGAACAGCGGGGTCACGCTCGAGGTGGTCGGCAGTTGGGGCAGTCCCGCCGCAACTGGCTCGAGCGCCTGCTCACGCAGCGGCAGGGTGTCGCGCACGGTCTGGGGAACGCCTGCGCTCGAGGGCGAAAGTTTGGGCCACAGCGCCCACAGGCCGCAAGCTACGGTGAGACCGGACAAAATCCAGGTGAGCTGGCTCGAGCGCTCCATGAGGACGAGCTTAACAGGGTTGGGGCTTGAGAACTGGAAAAAGTTGGCAGGGGGGACATGAGAAGTTCAATCCCTCGAGCGGTTATCTAAAGAAAGGCTTCTTCATTAAAGTGTCTATGAGTGTAAGATTGTGTTAGCATTTAGGAGCCAACACTTTTTCGCATCACTGGGTGGTTTATGACCTTTAACTTTTCCATCGGGCAGCGCGTCAAGCTCTCTGACCTCACTTCCAGCCAACACTTTACAATCCAGATTGATTTGAACGGTTTTTGTGCAGACCTGTCCTGCTTTGGTATGGATGACCAGGGGCAGCTCTCCGATGACCGCTACTTCATATTTTATAACCAGCCAGACAGCCCGGAACGAGCCATCTCTTCAGGAGGCGACCTGACGGGCGGCAGAGCCTCATTCACCCTAGACCTCACCCGACTTCCCTCCACGCTTCGCAAGCTGGTTTTCACGCTCACGGTGGATATGGGAAGCGTGGCCCAGATGTCCGCAGGAGCTTTGACCCTACTCGACTCGAGGGGGGAGCAAGCCAGATTCGCATTCAAGGGTACGGATTTTGCTCGTGAACGCGCCCTGATGCTGCTCGAGGTGTACTTCAAAGACGTCTGGCGTGTTTGTGCGGTTGGACAGGGTTTCGATGGGGGTCTGCAAGCCCTGCTCGAGAATTTTGGAGGTGAGGTGGCCGAGAACCCAACTCCACCTGCTCAACCCACACTGCCGCTGGGGGTGGAAGCCTTTTCCGAATTGTCCTCCGCAGCCTCGAGTTCACAGACCACAAACGCTTGCTCGAGATGTGGTCAGAGCGCGAACCTGTTCAACCGATTGGACAGCACAACCCGTCGCTGTGGCAAATGCAAAGCCGAGGTTCAGCAGAAACTCCACACTTTCCGACAATCGTTTATCGCCTTTTGCAGCGATGGAATTTTGACGCTCAGCGAATGGCAGCTTTTGCAAGCAGAGCTGCAACACTCCCGCCTGGACGCGCTCGAGGCGCTCAACTACGTTCGAGGAGACGCACTGGGCTTTCTCCAGCGTCACCTCAGCATGGCCGAAGCCGATGGTGAAATCACCGCTCAGGAAGAAAGAGATTTTTACCGCCTTTCCCAACTGCTCAAAGTGCCACCCTCACTGATTACTTCGCTCGTACAGCGGCTCGAGCAGCTCAAAGAAGCCGCTGAAATCCGGCGCGGTGTGCTTCCAAGTATTCAGAGCGCAATTCATCTGGAATCCGGTGAACTTTGTCACCTGGAGATTTCAGCCACCTACCAGAAAGTGGGTGCTCGAGCGGTGAAACACATTCCTGGACGGCTCACGGCTACCAGCAAACAGATTTACTTCAGCTCGGCTGAGGGCGGCTGGAGCGTGAAGTACAAGAATGTGCTGCGTGTAGAAGAGCTGGGTCAGGGGGTCAACCTCGAGCTTTCGGTCAAAGCGGGGAGTGGAAGGTATGAGGTTGAAATACCCTTATTGGTAGGCGCGACTTTGGACGCGCTGGTTCGGCTGGAAAAACGGCTTCTCCTAGCCCCTCAGACGGAGCGAGCTTCTAGGCATATTCCACAGGACGTTCGCCATCAGGTGTGGCAACGAGACCGCGCCAAATGCGTTGAATGCGGCTCAGACCAATATCTCGAGTTTGACCACATCATTCCGCACTCAAGGGGTGGAGCGAACACGCTCAACAACGTGCAGTTGCTGTGTCGCCGCTGCAACGGACAAAAAAGTAACCGCATCTGACACTTGGAGCAACCCTCGAGCGGTGAGGCGCGTATTATTCCTAAAGGAACCCCAAAATGACTATCGCCATCGCACTTTTCGTGCTCGGTATCGCCCTGCTCATCGTCAGCCGTCAAAACGCCGCCCAGAAGGGTTTATTTCGCCCTGGTATGGTGCTGGTTGGGCTAGCCGCCCTGGCCTATGTGGCCGCCAGTGCCATCGTGGTGGTTCCGGCGGGCCGGGCGGGTGTGGTGTTCAACAACTTCTCCGGGGTCAAACCCGGCGCACTTGCCGAGGGCTACAACCTGCTGATTCCCGGCCTCGAGAGCGTGGTTCTCTACGATGCCCGCCAGCAGGAACTCACCCTCTCGAGGCGCGGCGAGGACGGCCCCGATGTAGACGAGAGCATCGTGGCCCGCAGCAAGGAGGGCCTGGAAATCAGCGCTGATGTGACAGTACAGTTCCGCATCAAGCGTGAGGAGGTGGCCCAGCTTCACCGTGAATTGGGTCCGACCTACATCAAGGCGGTCATCCGTCCACAGATTCGCAGCAAAGTCCGCGACGCCATCGGGCAGTTCGGCGCAGCGGACTTGATAAGCACCGGGCGCTCCGAACTCGAGGCCCGCGTCACTGACAATTTGCGTCAAGTGTTCGACAAGAGTCACCTCGAACTGGTGTCGGTGCTGCTACGCGAACTTCGCATTCCACAGAGCGTGGCCAAGGCCATTGAAGAAAAGCAGACCGCCGAGCAGCAGGTGGCCATCGAGAATAACCGCCTGCGCCAGTCCCGAATCGCGGCTCAGCGCAAGGTAGCCGAGGCTCAGGGCGAATCTGAGGCCGCCGTGGCCCGCGCCAGGGGTGAGGCTCAGGCATTGCGTCTACGCGGCGAAGCGCTCAAGGGAAACCCTCAACTGATTCAGCTCACCATCGCGGAGAAGCTTGCACCGACCATTCAAACGGTGGTTCTGCCCTCGAATGGCAATTTCATTATGGGTCTGGACAATTTGCTCAAGAGTAACTCGAGCCAACCCGCTCCCCCTAAGCCCTGAACCCCCCAAAGTCTCGAGCGAGATTCAACCCAGACACCTGCTCATCCCATCCGGCATAATGCAGGGGTGCAAACGCTGGCCCCTCGCTATCACCCATCCCAATTCCTACGCTTGCTCTATCTAGGGTTGCTGTGCTGCATCTTTCCTATCGGCATATTCATCAGTCTGGCCCTGTCCCACGTTTTTACGCTGGGCCTGCCGCGCTACGACTTCATTTTGATTCTGTGTCTGGGGCTTCAGGTCTACATGGTCTCCAGCAAACTCGAGTCGCCCAGAGAGCTGCTGGTCATCTGCGTTTTCCACGTTCTGGGTCTGGCGCTCGAGCTGTACAAGACCGGGGCCGGGTCGTGGGCCTACCCAGAGTTCGCGTACTTCAAAGTAGGCGGCGCAATAGGCACTGTGCCGCTTTACAGCGGGTTTATGTACGCCAGTGTGGCCAGTTTCATCTGTCAGGCGTGGCGGCGCTTCGATTTAAAAGTGCGTGGCTGGCCCAGGGGCGAAATCATCACCCTGCTGGGTCTGGGCATCTACCTCAACTTCTTCACCCACCACTTTTTGCCCGACTTTCGCTGGCTTTTGATGGGCGCGGTGGGCCTGCTGCTGTGGCGCTCGAGCGTGCGGCTCAGCGTGGGTAGCCAGGATTACCGCATTCCGATTACGCTCAGCTTCGTGGTGATGGGGCTGTGCATCTGGGGGGCGGAGAACATCACCACTTACCTCGGCGCGTGGCAATACCCCGACCAACAACAGGGCTGGAAGCCGGTGGGGACGGGTAAAATCAGCAGTTGGTTTCTGCTGTTCATCGTCAGTTTCATGGTGGTGGCGGGGCTTAAAAAGCTCGAGGCCAAAGAACGAGGGCGGCTCGAGGGATTTTGACGTGACCTTCAACCACGGCTACGCCTATCGCGAGCAGCTCAGCGCTCGAGCGGCAGGTCTGACCACCCTCGAGTATCTAACCCGGTTCTATAAACACTCCTCCGAACTCGAGTGGACCAAGCGGCTGGCCCGAGGTGAGGTTTTGCTCGAGGGTAGGGCGGCAAGCGGGGGCGAGCACCTGAAAGCGGGACAAGAATTGGTGTGGAACCGCGAACCGTGGCAGGAACCCGAGGCTCCCTCGAACTTCGATGTGCTTTACGAAGACGACGTTCTGCTGGCGGTGAACAAGCCCAGCGGCCTGCCCACCCTACCCGGAGGCGGCTTTCTGGACCACACTTTGCTGGCTCTGGTGCGGACCCAGTACCCGGAGGCCAGCCCACTACACCGTCTGGGGAGAGCTACTTCCGGGCTGGTGCTGTTCGCCCGCACTCGAGCGGCGGCCTCGAGCCTGTCCCAATCGTGGCGTGACCACGAAGTGACCAAGCAATACCGCGCCCTCTCGAGCGGGGTCGCCGCGCAAAACGAGTACGACATCACCGCGCCGATTGGTCCGGTGGACCATCCCCGTTTAGGTTCAGTCCACGCTTTCAGTGAAAGCGGCAAAGCGTCGCACAGCATCGCTACCGTGCTCGAGCGCCGGACAAGTTCCACGCTGTTCGAGGTGGACATTCTCAGTGGGCGTCCGCACCAGATTCGTATTCACCTGGCGCATATCGGCCATCCGCTCGAGGGAGACCCGCTTTACGCGGCGGGAGGTTTGCCCCGGTCCTCGCTGCCCGGACTGCCCGGAGACGCGGGCTACTTGCTGCACGCGCACCGTCTGGCTTTCAAACACCCCTCGAGTGGGCAGATTATGCGGCTCGAGGCTCCTTTACCGGCGGCGCTCGAGTTGAGTGAAGAAACCAAACTTCCTTAGCTTCACTACATGTATTGCCCGCTCGAGAATGTCTTGAAACCACGGAAGCGAGCGTACGCTGTCAAGGTCTGAGTCCGTCTCGAGGTGTTTACGAGGGGGTAAAGTTCCATGCTCGAGGCAGTTTTCAAGGTATTTTTGACATTCTTCCGGATGCTGGGTCAGGGCCTCGAGACAGGCAAGGTTATAGGATTCGGTGGGTGCTCTATCATAAGCACGCATAAGAATATCTCTAGCTTGAGCAAATAAAGTAGCCCTTTCTGCTCCAATTTTGGTTTGCGCTTGAGTAATCAGTGCAATACCCCAGTTACTGAGAGCTACACGCTTGTCGGGTTTGATCTCGAGCGCTCGAGCGTATTTATCGTAGGCTTCGCTCCATAATTGGTCGGCTTCTGCATCACTCTTGGTTTCCGCTTGGTCAGCGAGTGCATTTCCCCAATTATAGAAAGCTTCATGCTTGTCAGGTTTGATCTCGAGCGCTCGAGCGTATTTTTCGTAAGCTTCGTTCCATAACTGGTCGGCTTCTGCCTCACTCTTGGTTTCCGCTTGGTCAGCGAGTGCATTTCCCCAATTATAGAAAGCCTCATGCTTGTCAGGTTTGATCTCGAGCGCTCGAGCATATTTCTCGTACGCTTCACCCCATAACCTGTCCGCGTCTTCTCCGCTCTTGGTTTTCGCTTGATTGGCGAGTGCAGCTCCCCAGTTATGGAGAGCTTCATGCATATCGGGTTTGATCTCGAGTGCTCGAGCATATTTCTCGTACGCTTCTTTCCACAATCGGTCGGCTTCTGCCTCACTCTTGGTTTTCGCTTGATCGTCTAGCGCATTTCCCCAGTTATAAAGAGCTACACGCTTGTTGGGTTTGATCTCGAGTGCTCGAGCGTATTTATCGTAGGCTTCGCTCCATAATTGGTCCGCGTCTTCTCCGCTCTTGGTTTTCGCTTGATCAGCGAGTGCATCTCCCCAGTCAGAGAGAGCTTCATGCATATCGGATTTGATCTCGAGTGCTCGAGCGTATTTATCGTAGGCTTCGCTCCATAATTGGTCGGCTTCTACTCCACTCTTCGTTTTCGCTTGATCAGCGAGTGCAACACCAAGTAAAATAAATACCCATGAATAGGTACTATTCAAATCCTGCGAGATGTCATTTAAAAGGGGTAGGCTTGCTATTTTTTTAAGTGAATCTAAGTCGTTAGCAAATAGAGCAGCACGCATATCCTCAAGCGAGAACACGTTGCCAATGCTTTGGCTGGCATCTTCCAAATACGCTTTTTTCAACCTGTCTTTCACTTGAGATAAATAGTCTGGTTCACCACCCGCAAGTTGAGGAAGGCTTTTGATATCTTCAAATACTTCCAAGAAATGAGCGAAGGGTCCCGCTATTGCATTAGGTGGAAAAATGCCAAGTTTTTTTGACATTTCTATAAAAAATAAATCTGCTCCCTGATTCCCCAAATAAAATGCATATTCTTTTGAAAGCAAAGAGGACAAATGTCTCCCAGGACCATTATCGGAGTATCCAATCCAGTACAAGTGTCGGTTACACCTTATTGATTCAATCAAATTATATACTGGGTCACTTTGTCCGCTATAACCTACTACAATGGTGGGGCTATTCATTATTGAATCTTTCAAAACTTCAAATATAGGACTTTTGTATAGTTCGTCCTGCTCTTGTATGTAAATTTTTGAAAAACCAGAATATTGCCCATGAATGTAGAATATTGACGGCTTTGTCATATATAAAGAATTATAATTTGTCAATTGTTCAATATCGTAAACCGCAGGGATAAATCCTAGAGCCGCTCCGGCTCTTATGAGCAAATCATCGAAATTGAACGTAATCACCCGTCCAATAAAGCCCAATCTCATAAGTTCAATTATTGCAAGATTAGCCCAGTTTATTTTGGCAATCTTTATGTAGTTCAAGTGTATATCGTGTCTTTCAAAGTTATCAAGGTGTTTCATAAAATCGGGGTAGCCCACCATCACACCATCCCCTACTTCCTTTTGCGCTTTATCAAAAACTGTTTGGTATTTGGCTTTGTTATCTTTAACAATGCCGTTGGCCAGAGGAATACCTGCTTCTACTGAGCAACCAGCACCCATAATGAGCGTAGTCGCAGGCTTTCCATTCCAATTTTCCCCAGACAGATTGCGAACATTGCGTAATTTTTCAACAATATCGTCTATTGAGCAATCCTTCCACGCCTGCGTATCCTTCGGTATCATGAGAGCAGTCTATCAGTTTTCATCTTCTGGAGAACGATACCACCAGAATCATTTTTCATAAAATTGTGGGTGAATACCTTAACCCTCCCTACCGTCCAAACTTATTAGAGCCAAATTTCACATTGTTTTTACGCTCGAGCTGTGGTTAAATAGACTTACAGAAACCTCGTTTTTCAGCCCGTCAAGTCCCGCTTTTTCCCGTCTCGAGCAGCTCCAAAATTTCGTGAAAAAGAGCACGAGAGACCGCTCATAGTCACATAAAGACCGTCAAAGGAGCCACACCGTGGGAGATTATGCAAACGTACTGCTGATGCTGCTCGTTTCAGGCGGCATCGGGGTGCTAGCGCTGGTGGTAAGCGCTATTTTTGGCCCCAAGAAGCCGACCAAAGCCAAGCTGATGCCCTACGAGTCTGGCAACGACCCGGTGGGCACCGCAAGGGAGCGATTTCCGGTTCACTTTTATCTGGTCGGAATGCTGTTCATCGTATTCGACATCGAAACCGCCTTTTTTTACCCGCTGGCGGTGGCCTACAAGAAGCTGGGCGTTTTCGCCTTCTGGGAAGCGCTGAGCTTCGTGGTGCTGGTGTTGGTGGGCTATTTATACGTGCGCGGGAAGAAGGTGCTCGAGTGGAAGTAAGCGCAAATTACTCGAGGGGGAACTGAAATGGCACTACTCGATTTATTTTCCAAAGACGTACAGGAACTCGAGAACGAAGGCATTCTGATGACCTCGCTCGAGAAACTGGTGGCCTGGGGCCGCTCGAACAGCTTGTGGCCTGCCACCTTTGGGCTGGCTTGCTGCGCCATCGAGATGATGAGTTCCACCGACGGGCGCAACGACCTGGCCCGCTTCGGGTCCGAGGTGTTCCGGGCCTCGCCGCGTCAGGCCGACGTGATGATTGTGGCCGGACGCCTGAGTAAAAAAATGGCCCCGGTGATGCGGCGGGTGTGGGAGCAGATGCCCGACCCCAAATGGGTGATTTCTATGGGAGCCTGCGCCTCGAGCGGGGGCATGTTCAACAACTACGCCGTGGTGCAGAACGTGGACAGCGTGGTTCCGGTGGATGTGTTCGTGCCGGGTTGTCCGCCACGCCCCGAAGCGCTGATTTTTGCCATCATGCAGCTTCAGAAAAAGGTGCGCGGGGAGGCCATAGACGAGGGCCTCACCAAGTTGCCGATGGTGGAAGCATGGTCACGGTGAGTACGGTGAGCACAACCGACACCAAAACCCTGCTTCGCAACGCGGGCCTCGAGTGGCAAGAAGGCGCGCTCGAGACCACCGCCCTCGTTGCTAAAGCCAAAATCAAAGAAACCGCTGAGCAGCTTCAGCGCGAAGACTGGATGCTGCTCGACTTGGTGGGCGTGGATTACCTCGAGTTCTACAGGGGGGAATCACAGCAAAACGTAGCGCTTGCTGTTCGGTTCACAAAGTGTTGCGTAGCATGGGTCCGAAGC
>Ga0209724_1000273_pt1 | contig 52532 bp, 14 predicted proteins | sample grotaG_FD_184143 | JGI IMG/M metagenome (GOLD analysis project Ga0209724, IMG submission 184143) | Glacier valley bacterial and archeal communities from Borup Fiord, Nunavut, Canada, to study Microbial Dark Matter (Phase II) -... | ecosystem: Environmental > Aquatic > Freshwater > Ice > Glacier ... | reverse complement strand
ATACCGGCTCAACAGTATCTCTGCCATCACATTGCATTCGTTACCGAAGTATTTGATGGGCTGTTCAATACCCAGATCATCGAAGCAAAAAGCCTTGTTAGTCCGGAAATACGGGGAATTGCAAAAGGCCAGGTTGCTGTATCTGTTGATTACCCTAAAACCATCTTTTTCAAATTCAAAGGGGATTTCCCGGACCGATTTCAGGGTATACTGCTTCTCCTGAGGGAAAAAAGCTTTGATCAGGGTCATCAGCGACGTTTTTCCGCACCCGACAGGTCCATTCATCAGAATTCCCTTTTTCAGACTCAGATTGTGTCGTGCTGAATTTTCAAAATCACTGATGGCATATACCAGCAATTTGTAAATCAGTTCGTGATCCTCTGCAAAAACAGTGAAGTGATCTCCAAATAAAACCCGTCCTTTTTTTTGCAACCAATCAAGGCTTGTAGGAAAGCTAAAATTGAAAAGTCCGTTCTGCTTTTCTGCAATTTCTTCATAGGGGTTCTGAATAATCTTTGTCATTTCCAAAGCGGATTTGTTGGTTTCCGGATGGCTTTTTTCCTCTTCCATTATTCAAATTTTTATTGGTGTCCTGTTTATTAAAGTTTGTAATGTTTATATAATAGGAAGCAGTATCACTACCGGTATCACTGCCAGTATCACTGCCAGTATCACTACCGGTATTCCTCCCAGTATCAAAACTGATACAGGTAACATGGCTGCCAAAGTAGTTATTGGCAGTGGAAACATACCGGATATATCCCCATTCCTGAAGTTGTTTAATACATCGGGCATAGGTATTTACAGATCCGATCAGTGACAAATGCATTGTCTCGTCGCGGGAGATCGCAAATGGATTTCTAAACCGGTTCAGGTTCCAAAGCTGGAACAGAGCCATATAAAGGCTTACATGAAAAGGTGTCATCAGCTGGTCCTGGCTCAACCGGGCAAAAAAGCCATTTAAGTGTCTGATATAGTTCATCGTCTATATTTAATGCTAATCTGGGATTTTTGCTTTGTAGGTTCCAGCATTTTACGAACGTCCTCATAATCATAAAACATAACACTGCCGATTTTGGTAAAAGGCAGATTACCATTCACCCGAAGATTTTGTAATGTTCCAGGAGAAATTCCCAATAAATTACGGATTTCATAAGATCTTAGCCATTTTTTTGCAGGCTGGCCATGGTGCTCCTGGAACATTCTTTTTAACTCACACAATAATTCCAACTTGAATTCCCGGAGATCGTCTGTGGTAACAATTTCTGTAGGCATAGTTTTTCAATATTAAATGGTTTATTTTGACTAAGCCCAAATATGAAAAATCCTAAAATGTATTTTACCCCAGTTGTACCCAAGGTGGGTGTTTTATATAGTTAAATATCAAAATGATAGTTGAATACAATTTGATACAGAATAGTTTGTTTTAAATACTGAAAGGTTAAATAGAGGGATTCTGATATTTCAAACGAGATTGTTTTAAACTATTTGAAAAGAAAAAATACTTTTAAAAAGTTGAAAAGCCGGAAAATATTCAGGTAAATCTTCAAAAGATGGAAGTGTTGAGATAAAAGTAAATAGCAGTCATCCAGTTGGGAATGGATGACCGTAGTCTTTTAGCCTGTAAACGAAACGCGTCACTTTGAGTGAAGCAAGGCTTGCGAGAAATATTCATATCTATCGACCGGATTCTTTAGGTGCATTCATATGGAAAGCAACCAAACAAATTGAGGCGAAAAGACCGAAGAAACATGCGAATTTTACATGCAACGTATTTGTTTATGGCTGCAATCTATAATTGAAACATATATCAATTAATTTTCTGGCAACAAATTGAAACGAGGTGTCCTTTATGGCTTTGATTGAATATACAAAAATAGTTCATCTTTTAATGCGTGAAATATTACAATCTTGAATTTACCAAAGTTTAAATCTTTCCACTCCTGGATCTTCACATGTTGGGTATTTTATATAATTAAACAGGAAGAGAATATTCATTCTCTTCCCGTTTGTATGTCAATAACCCTTGTTGTTATTTTTGGTCATAATCATCCATACGCTGTATCAGGCTGAGCTTAAGATTGTCTATATATTTTGTCCGGTCTTTTTTACGCATTCTAATTTCCGCAAACGCATGATAGAGATCTCCTAACTCAATATGAAACAATTTTTCCAATACACCTGCTATAACCTTAATATCTGTTACTCCTTTATTGATTGCTCCTGTACTGTGAATCGCATAAATCAATTCAATCAATGCAATTTTGTTAGCAGTCCAGAATAGTCTCGAGTTGATCAGGTCTTTCCCAATTTCCAAAATCTCGTTAGCACTGTATTTTGTGTCAAGTCTTGCAAGTTCTTTTTTCAGGTAAATAGTTAATATATCATAGGCTTGTATGTATGCTACGGTATGATCGTGGCTCGTAGAAAATTCTTCATCAATCATAAAATAAATATTACCGAGAAAAAGCCGGATATCAACGTTGCTCCGTAAAAAGTAATGGTCATCCAGGTTCGTAGTGTTGCATCGGTAATACTGGTAAAACTCCAGATTGTCATTGGTATAAGAATGGATTTTATTTATTTCCGCAGTCAGAAATTTCCGCTGGACTTTGTTGCTGCTATTAGGACGCTTACTCTCAATCAGAAAGATCTCCGAATGGTAAATTAACTTACTGAAAACCTTAGGCTTGATCTTTTTGAAGAATTTTATTTCATCCTTCTCATTTTTGAATCCATTTTGGTGGACGACTTCCCTTATTTCTGACATAGCAGTTTTGCAAAAAACAACAGCTTTTTGTGAACTAACCAAAATATGATCAGTTTCTGATTCTAAATCAGCTAAATTTTTCTCAAGATCTTCAATGATCTCTAAACATTTTTCATTTGACATGGTTTAGGATTTAATAATTTGTTAAATATTTGGTTGTTTGTAATAATTCAATAAATATAAAAATTAATTTGCAAAATAATTTAAATGATTAGTAAATAATTTTGCACAATGAAACTGTTTCCACTCCATATCCTAAAATAAGATCAATTACTTATTTGCAGGTTTTTCGACAAGTAATTTAATAATACTATTCTATTCACACACAATAATATGCATAAATTTAAAAAATGAAATATATACGTTATTATTGTCGCGTAAAAACGAGATAAATATGTCTTCTAGCATGATTAGTATGGATTATACTAAACACATTTGCCGTTTTGTCTAGATATTGTAACTTGTTCTTAGGCGAAATTCCGAGCGCATGAAGTATAAAACAATCTTTCCGACTGGAAGTCAGTAAAGAACCAATATAAAGTCTTATTCCTGTTGCTTTTAATTTCCGAACATAGTAATTAATTGTATTGCGGTGAATCGATAAATTGGAGTAACAACTTCGGTTGCTCTCGACTCTGATTTTTAACTGAATTAATTGGCAAACATCCATGACATCTAACTTTTTTGCGGCCATATCCCGGATTTAAGTTTACGGAGATAAGAAAGAAAACATTCCTTTAATTACGCCTCTGGCACAACTTCGACCGAAACATGTGGCACATCTTCGTCCGACACAAAATATTAATGCCCAACCTGAAGTGGCACAACTTGATCCGACTGCCAAGGCACAACTCGAAGTATTTAATCTAATATTATCACTTCTGCTATTAAGTGAACAAAGGTTAGTTTAGAAGGTCAAAGAGTGTGAAGAACAAACCAGCATTGAAAAAATGATAAGGTTCTTGTATTTTGATAATGATACTGAATTAAAAATCCATATGTTATTGATTATAATATCAGATATTCATACACTTGAATATTTTGAAATTCTCATTTCAAAAATGGTTACTTCAAGAATGAAAATTTATTTAAAAAATTAACTGCAAAAGTGTAACCTATAAAATCATTATTCGTATTCAGTCTTAATAAAAATAAAATCGTTTTAGGGATAATATTCACATTTCATCAGAGATGCCAAAAACTGAATAGAGTAGGCATAACACCTAAAATTTAAAGAGATGATTTCTATTATTTGTTTTTCCAGGCAACTAAAGTTCAGCATTCACAAGACTAATTTGTATCAACTGGCAATTTGACATTTTGAAACTGTTAGTTCTGCCGGATCAAAAAGTGTTCTAATTTTAGTAATCGCTTTTTCTAAATCGACAAATTTCAGTTTTTCTGAATTTGATCTGTCAGTATAACGGACTTTTATTTTTTCTGAATTTACAATCATTACCAGAAAGGAGTTTATTTTCTTAATGATATTCAATTATTTGGCAACGATAAATTTACGAGTAAAATAATTTCATTGTCTTGCTTCATTTACATTACTATAGAAAATCTTGCCAAAAAAGATAAATTTAATTTGTTTGTATTCTGCGTTTATCTATTTTATAATATTTACCTGCTTCATAGCATAAAATGGATTTAATGTGAAATATCTAAAATATAGCATGTGACTGAAAGGGCGAAGCCGAGAAAATCTACAACTAAATAACAAGCTATATCAATACATATCTGATAATTACTGAGTATAGTATATTTAGAAAAAGTTCTATCGCATTTTATGACAAAAGATAAAAGCAATTAAAATATTTTAACTGTCGAATTACATGTCAAATAGTGAATCATGATATATCCAAATAATGCATTCCATTTATTTATAATGATTTAACCGGTCGGAAATATCCTATCTTTTCCGCCATTTTAAAGAAACAAAAGTGATGGATCAAAACGAAATTAAAACTTCAACTTCCCAATTCCTGAAAACAGATGGAGGAAAAACCAAATCTAATTCGATTGAGATTCCGTCTATTTCATTGCCCAAAGGAGGTGGAGCAATAAAAGGGATTGACGAGAAATTCTCGGTAAATGCATTTAATGGAACATCTTCATTTTCAATACCGCTTCCTTTTTCCCCGGCCAGGGGCGCATCGCCGTCGCTGTCAATTTCCTATAACTCGGGATCTGGCAACGGAGTTTTTGGATTGGGCTGGAGTTTAAGCCTTCCGTCAATTAAACGTAAAACAGATAAAGGGTTGCCACAATATTTAGATGCGGATGATTCGGATATATTTCTTTTTTCGGAGGCCGAGGATTTGATACCTGAATTTGAAAAAGAAATTGATGGAAGTTTTAAACTTGATCCTGAAGGTGAATATATAATTAATGAAATGGATTCTCTGGCAGGATTATTTCGAATCAGATTTTACAAACCCAGGATTGAAGGGCTTTTTGCACGAATTGAGCGTTGGATAGAGAAATCAACCGGCTTAATAAAATGGAAGGTTACTACAAAAGATAATATTTCAACACTTTTGGGGTGGAGTTCAAAAACGGTTATTTCAGACCCAAAAAACAACAACAAAACGTTTGAGTGGCTACCAGAATTTGTTTTCGACGACAAGGGAAATTGCGCTCAATATATTTATAAAAAGGAGGATTCCAATGGTTTTGACAATTCCTTGGTTCACAATCGTAACCGGTTTAAAAACGGTGAAATAACCTACACAAATATTTATCTTGAAAAAGTTGTTTACGGAAATAAAACACCCTACAAACAATTTGGCGATGCCTTTCCACCCGAATCGGATTATTTGTTTTCAACAGTTTTTGATTACGGTGAATACAATCAAAATTCCCCCTTCGATAAAATAAAAGACTGGAATTTCAGGCCCGATGCATTTTCCAATTACAAACCAGGTTTCGAAATCAGGACAACAAGGCTTTGCAAAAGGGTAATGCTTTTTCATCATTTTAAGGGATTAAATGAATATGAAGGTTTAGTACATTCTGTTGATTTTGATTACAATATTTCTGCCGGGCAGTATTTAACTTTCTTGAAATCAATAATATCAGTTGGTTACATTAAAAATCTCGATGGTTCTTATTCATTTAAAAAACTCCCGCCAATGGAGTTTGAATACCAAAAGCACGAATGGAATAACCAAATAAAGTCAATTTCAGCAGATTCCTATGTTCATGCACCTGCAGGTATCGACGATCAGCAATACCACTTTACCGATTTAATTGGCGAAGGTTTGTCAGGAATATTAACAGAGCAGGCAAACGGTTGGTTTTACAAGCACAATCTAAGTGACGGAAAATTCGAACATGCAAAATTGGTTTCCCCGAAACCTTCATTCGTCGGCTTGGGCAGTGTGTTACAATTAGCCGATTTGGATGCTGATGGTGGAAAACAATTAGTTAGTTACAGTACTGAACCTAAAGGATATTTTGAACTCGACGACGATAATGAATGGGAGGGGTTTAAGTCATTCAAGGGTATACCTAATGTTGATTTTAGGGATCCAAATACCCGGATGCTGGATTTAAATGGTGATGGCTTACCAGAAGTAGTAATTACAGAAGATAAGGCTATTACCTGGTATCCTTCTGAAGGAAGAAATGGATTCTCGGAGGCGCAAAAAACACCAAAACCATTTGATGAAGAGGAAGGTGCCCATATTTTATTTGCCGATTCAACACAGTCGATTTTTCTTTCAGATATGTCGGGCGATGGAATGACAGACATTGTTCGGATAAAAAATGGTGATATATGTTACTGGCCTAATCTTGGCTACGGGAAATTTGGTTCCAAAGTGGCTTTTGACAATCCTCCGAAGTTTGATCATCCCGAATCATTTAACCCAGCTTATTTACGATTGGCCGATATTGATGGTTCAGGTACAACTGATATAATTTATCTAGGCAAAAATAAATTTAGCTGTTGGAATAATTTGAGCGGAAATAGCTTCAGTAAAATCCCTTTCGAAATTGATGGAATTCCTGAAATACACGTGTTTGCAAAAATTTCTGTTATTGATTTATTGGGAAACGGGGTTGCCTGTATTGTTTGGTCGAGTCAACTCTCAAAAGATGCCAATGCTCCCTTAAAATATATCGATTTAATGAATTCGAGGAAACCGCATATTTTGGTTTCGTATAAAAATAATCTGGGAAAAGAAGTTTCACTGGAATATACCCCATCAACAAAATTTTATGTCGACGATAAATTAGCTGGCAATCCCTGGGTTACAAAATTGCATTTTCCTGTTCATTGTGTTTCAAAATCTATAACTGAGGATAAAATTTCAGGTTATAAATTTGTAAGTGAGTACAAATACCACCACGGTTATTACGATCATCCTGAAAGGGAATTTCGGGGTTTTGGCATGGTGGAACAAATTGATTCTGAAACTTTTGAGCACTGGAAAAAAAGAAACGCAACAAATATTGTGGAAGAATCTTTGCACCAGGAACCTGTGGTTACAAAAACCTGGAACCATACAGGGGCATTTCTGCATAAAGACAAAATCCTAGCTCAGTTTGCCAAAGATTATTGGTTTGAAGAGATGCAACGAATGGGATTTAACGTAACCCACCATGAAATTGAACTGCCGGATGCACAGTTAGTTGTGGCACCAGGGTTAGAACCATCAATTTTAGATCATCTTTCAGCCGTAGAATGGCGGGAAGCTTTGCGTGCTTGTAAAGGAATGGGTTTACGCACTGAGATTTTTGCAAAAGATGCGGTAAAATATGGCAATACAGAAGATGCCATTAAAAAAGAGTTGACCCCGTTTTCAATAGCTGCACACAATTGTATTATTGAGATGCTGCAACCAAAAGGCAAAAATAAATACGCTGTTTTTGTCGTCAAAGAAAGTGAGGCCATAACTTATAACTACGAGCGTAATCCTGAAGATCCAAGGATATCCCATAGTCTGAATATCAAATTGGATAAATACGGTAATATATTGGAATCAGCTTCGGTGGTTTATCCCCGGTTTTCCACCGATGTTTCGTTACCCATAGAAACGCGACAGGAACAAAGAAAAACTGTCATTATTTATACACAAAATAGGTTCACAAATGATGCAATTACAAATGATGCATATCGTTTACGTTTGCCTTCAGAGGTGAAAACCTATGAATTAAAGGGAGTAACAAAAACAGGATCGTTTTATTCCCCAACCGATTTTGAAAATATACTTTCAGACCTTAGGTCGGACACTATTTTATATCACGATATTGATTTTCCCCCGGCAGGAATAAAAGCTCAAAGGCGTTTAATAGAGCACAATCGCTCAATCTATTACTCAAATCTGCTTACGGGCGCGTTGCCTTTGCATAATTTAGATTCATTGGCCTTGCCCTTTGAAAATTACCAATTGGCTTATACCCCCGATTTAGTTGTCGATATTTTTGTCGACAAAGTAGATAATGATTTGTTGACAGAAGGCAAGTTTACAAACAGCGAAGGCGACAACAATTGGTGGATACGATCTGGAACAACCCAATTTATTAAGGATGCAGAAAATCAAACACATGCGCAAAACCGGTTTTATGCACCTGTTTCATATACAGATTCTTACGGAGCAGTAACCAAAGTGAAATACTTTGGAAGTTATTTTCTTTTTATTGAAGAAACTGAGGATGCCCTGGGAAACAACGCGGGGGTTGAAATTTTTAATTTCCGCATACTGGCACCACAAAAAATTCGCGATATAAATGAAAATTTTTCAGCAGTTATAAATGATGAACTCGGATTTGTTAAAGCTGTTGCACTTTTAGGAAAAGGTAACGAAGCCGATGATTTGACAGGTATTACTGAATTAACAGATGTAGGCGAGGAAACTATAATCAGCAATTTTTTCCAGTCACCAAACTCGACTCAACTCGCTATTTTAGGGAAAAGTTTATTGAACCATGCCACAACCCGGTATATGTATGATTTTGAGGCATACTTAAAAACCGGAAATCCAACTGTTGTGGCCACTGTCAGCCGGGAAAAGCATTTTTCGGCTGATAATAATTCGCCCGTGCAAATTGGATTTGAATATTCAAATGGGATTGGCGAAGTTGTGATGAAAAAAGTTCAGGCAGAAGCGGGGCTTGCCAAACAGGTTATTGCCAATCGTGACAATTCTATAATAGTTGATGAAATTGATACTTCATCCAGCAATCCCAAACAATTGCGCTGGATAGGAAATGGCATGACCATAAAAAACAACAAAGGGAATGCTGTAAAACAATACGAACCCTATTTTTCAACATCGTTTCAATATGAAAACTTAAAGGAACTTGTTGAAACCGGTGTGACACCAGTAATGTATTTTGATGCTGCCGGACGTTTGATAAAAACCGAAATGCCCGATGGCACTTTTTCAAAAGTTGTATTTGATTCGTGGAAACAAACTGTTTATGATGCGAATGATACTGTTACGGAAAGTACCTGGTATTTAAAACGAACCGATAATTCACGAGCAGATTTTATTACCGATATAAAAGAACAACAAGCTGCTGCAAAAGCTACAAAACATTCAGAAACCCCCACTGTTCTTCATTTTGATACTTTGGGAAGGGCTGTTTTATCCATCGAACACAATAAAAACTCAGTAACAAATGCCGATGAATTCTTCCGGACAAAAATAAAACTTGACACTGAAGGAAATCTCAGGAGCGTAACCGATGCTCGTGAAATTGCTGAGAATGGCAATAAAGGCAATGTAGTGATGCAGTACAAATATAATATGCTTGGAAACCAAGTATATCAAAACAGCATGGATGCCGGTCAACGCTGGTTGCTTACAACAATTTTGGGAAAACCGCTCCGCACCTGGGATGAACGCAACCATGAGTTCCGGTATTTTTATGATATCCTTCAAAGGCCGACCCATGGAATTGTTCTTGGTGTTGACGGGATTACACCGTTAAACCATATTTTTGATAGAGTGTTTTATGGCGAAAGTTTATTAACCGCAAATCGCGGGAACGAAGAAGCTTTGCAAACCCGAAATATTTTAGGTCAAGTAATTCAGCACTACGATACTGGTGGAATGGTCGATATCCCAAATTATGATTTTAAGGGAAAACCAATTGCAACTACTCAAAAATTATTCAGAAAATACAAAGAGGTTGCCAACTGGATTGATGCAAATTTATTGATTGACTTAGAACCCGGTAAAGGATTTACTTTTACCTCAGAAACCGATGCGTTGGGCAGGATTACACGGCAAATTTCTCCAGACGGAAGCATTATTACACCATCGTATAACGAAGCAGCTCTTTTGGATGGGGAAACTGTTTTCCATCCCGGGGCAGCACTTGCCACGACCTATATCAAAAACATTGATTATAATGAGAAAGGACAACGCGAAAAGATTGTTTATGGAAATGGTGTCATCGCTAAGTTTTATTACGATAAGGAAACGTTTAGGCTGAAACGGCTCGAAACCAAACGACAGAACAATCAACTTTTACAGGATTTGTACTACACCTTCGATGCAAGTGGAAATATCACGCACATAGAAGACAAAGCAATACCAATCGATTTTTTTGCCAATGCAATAATAGAACCTATAAGCGAATACACTTATGATGCATTGTACCGTTTAGTGGAAGCTACAGGCAGGGAAAACAATGCGGCACTTGCATTTGGAAATTGTGACAACTGGAGCGACAAGCCATTTTTAAACCAAATGAGCCAAGGCGGCCCAATGGCAGTACGAAATTACACACAACGTTATCAATATGATGCGGTTGGAAATATCATGGAAATGAAACACCTCGCTTTAGGTGGAAACTGGACCAGAAATTACAACTATGAAACAAATAGCAATCGTCTAAAAAGCACACTTATTGGCGATAATGGAAATCCAGCGAATTATGTGAATTACTCACATCATCCAATGCACGGATATTTAGTAGAGTTACCCCACCTTGAAAACATCAGTTGGAATTTTAAAGAGGAAGTAGTTTCTACAACCCGTCAACATTGCATCGATGACAATACTCCCGTTATTACCTATTATCAGTACGATGGGAATGGGCAACGCATCCGTAAAATAACCGAGAACCAAGCTGCTGCTGGAGCTGATCCCACAAAAAAGGAGGAACGTATTTACATTGCTGGTTATGAACTCTATAAAAAACATAGCGGGGCAGATGCAGGATTGGAACGGGTTAGCCTGAGTTTGATGGACGAAGGCCACCGTTTTGTGATGGTTGAAACCCGCAACGATGTGGATGATGGCACCGAAAAACAGTTGGTTCGCTATCAATTGCACAACCATCTGGGTTCTGCTGCCTTAGAATTAGATGGAACACTCGAAGCCAAAGTAATTTCTTACGAAGAATACCATCCGTTTGGCACAACAGCCTATCAGGCTAAAAACAGTGACATTAAGTCGGCAGCCAAACGCTACCGTTACACCGGAATGGAGCGCGACGAAGAAACCGGGCTGGAGTACCACAGCGCGAGGTATTATTTGCCGTGGTTGGGAAGATGGTTAAATGCTGATCCAATTGGAATTGAAGATGGAGTAAATATGTTTGCTTATTGCAAAAATATGCCGGTTACCTGTAGTGATCAAATGGGATTGTCAACCAATTATGATGAAATGCCTGAACAAATATTGAATGTTCAAAAGTTGTTTTCAATTTCGGATGACGCTTCAAAAGGCAGTTCTGTAGGTGGAATTTTTGATGAATTTCTTAATACAATCTCAGAAATTGGATCTGCTATTGGTTCTGCAATTGTTGCTGTTGGTGAATGGATTGCTGAAACTGCCGTTAAAGCTTGGCATTGGATAACAGAAGCAGCAACTGCTGCATGGGACTGGATAAAACAAGCCGCAACTGACGTCTGGAATTGGATAAAAGGGGCTTTGGCAACAGCGTGGGATTGGACTAAAAATGCTGCCTCCACGGCCTGGAATTGGATAAAAGATGCGGCTTCAAGCGCCTGGGAATGGATAAAACAAGCCGCGGCAGATGTTTGGAATTGGTTTTTAGCTCCCGTAATACGAACTGCCACAAATGCGTTGGGTGGATTTGCCATCGGTTTTTTAAGTGGTGGCCTTACTGGCGGAATTATTGGAGCTGCTACCGGGGCTGCTACCGGTGCAATACACGGTTGGGCAATGGCCGATGCACATTCATATGACTGGGGTAGCGGTTCAGGATGGTTAGGTTTTTTAGCTGATAATACCTGGGGATTGCCAAATTCAATGGTAGGTTCGTTATTTGCAACGGCCAATATTTTAGGTGGCAACCCAATTGACAGAACAAACAGTAGGGATTCAAATGCCTTGATGTTTGAAAATGAATGGTTTAGTGGATATGCAACTACATTAGGTAATGTTATTGTTGGAACTAAAGGTTTAGCGCACGATGTGGTTCAACATGAACTTGCTCATGTCCTACAGGCGCGAATTTTTGGGCCTGTATTTTATCCTTCAATGTTAGCTCATTATGCAATTAACACCTTCCTTCCATTCTGGTTAATTTATCACAACGCAAGATATCCGAATACACCAATCAGGAATTTTGGAGAATATTTTTCACGAGGTGTTTATCCGCATACATGGGCAGAGGAGTGGGGTTATTCGGTAGGCGGGCACCCAAATTAATAGTTAAATAAATAAGATGTAATTCATAAAACATTTAAAATTATAATATTATGGAACAGATAATTGCACCCATAGTTCCCAACTCGAAGGGAAAAGATGTTGCCAATTTGCATGAAGCCCTGAAATTATTTTTGGCGAAAGGCATTTTTAAGGTATTCAATCCACCCAACAGGCCAACAAAGGAAGAATTAGCAAAACTCGGTGAAATATTTAAAACTGAAATTGAAGCCAGTTTGTATGGAAAAGCAACTTTAGAACTGGTTCGTTTTGTCCAGTTGCAACAGCAGTTAGGCGATAACCTCGGCGGAGTTGTGGAAGAAAAAACTGCCCGTTTAATGAATTCAATTTTAAAAGAACTCGGGGCATTTGACAAACCAACAGATCCAAAACCGACCGACGACAATCTCAATAAAGTAAGTGGTGTTGTGATAAACAGCAACGGGGTTGCCCTTGCCGGTTATATTACAGAGGTATTGGTTATTACAATTGAAAAAAACATTTCGGTAGGCGCAACAAGTTCAGGCAGAAACGGGGAGTATTCAGTTTCTTACAAAAACCCGCTACGGGATACGCCCGATATTCAGGTTATTGCTTATCAGAAAGGCGACGAAAAAAACGTTAGCCATTCAGTTACAAAATATAATGCTACTGCTTTTGAAATACTCGACGTAATTGTTAACGTAGGAAATCAACGGAATGCTTCTGAGTTCAACTTAATAGTTAGAGATATTCAGGCACAACTTGGTAGTTTAAAAATCAGCGAATTAAAGGAAGATACAAATACGCAGCAAATATCTTTTTTATCGAACAAAACAGGGTGGGACGGCAGGATTACAGCAATGCTCGCCACAGCACACAAACTGGGCGAACAGCTAAAAATAAATCCTTCACATGTATATGCTTTGTTACGGTCCGGAATTGAGGGTTCCACAGAAGCCTTACTCTCCGTTTCCCTTTCAACCGCTGAAACTGCATTAAAAAACGCTATTGACAACAATATCATCCCAAATACAGCGAATGTTCACGAAACTTTGAATAATTTAATAGCCCAATCAGTAAATTTTGTGCTTACAAACAAACCATTTGCTTCAGTTTCGAGCATGGATGAAATGCTGGGTTTGCAATTAAACCAGGCACAAAAAACAGTTTTTGCCCAAACTTACAAACAAGTTGGCAACAATTCTGCCGAACTTTGGTCAACCCTGCAGCAAAACGGTTTTTCAAAAGATATAATTTCAAAATTGCAGTTAGACGGGAAATTGGGTTTTCTAACAGGGAACAACGTCCCGTTAATGAAAAAAGTTAATGAAAAATTTAATATTAAGTCTGAAATTGAATTAGTTAGCAGCGGACTATACAAACCCGAAGAATGGAAAAGTCTGATAGGGGCTGAAATTCCGGAAGGCCTTACTGCCGATGAATACGCCAATCACCTAGCCCGCCAGGTAGAATTGAGTTTTCCAACTTCCTTAGTTGCCGAGAGGATAAAACGATCGGAAATAAATCTGGGAAATAATGTACCCAAAGATGAACTGGTTAGTTTTATTTCGGCAAATCAATCAAAAAATATTATCGGAAAACAACCTATAAAAACGTGGGATGGTTTTGATCGATTGAGCGTTCCGGCAAAAGCTGCCGCCAAAACGTATGAAAGGTTGTATCAAATTACGCCTTCAAATCATGCAATGACAGTGTTAGCCGACAAACAGATTTATTCAGCTTATCAAATTGCAAAATATACAAAAAACGAATTTCTCACGACACACGGCGACAGCTTTGCCGACCTGAAACAAGCCGAACTTACCTATACAAAAGCAAGTGAAGTTTACAGCGCTTCGCTGGGCATTGCAACTACTTATATTTCAAGCCGAACTATGCCAAATGTGTATGCAATTACCGGCACATTGGAGCGGGTTCAAAACAAAACAATTGCATATCCAACACTTGAGGAGCTTTTTGGAAACATGGATTATTGTGCGTGCGAACATTGCAAATCGGTTTTAAGTCCGGCTGCGTATTTTGTCGAATTGATGCAGTTTATTGATTTAAATGATGTACCGCACCTTAAATCAAATCCAATCGATGTTTTGCTGGAACGACGGCCCGATATACAGCATATCCAGTTAACCTGCGAAAACACGAATAAAGCGTTGCCATATATCGATCTTGTAAACGAAATACTTGAATACTATATTATTAATGGAAACCTCACCGATTTGAAAGGTCACGATGTTACCGATGAGATTACGCAAAGCGAGCTGCTTGCCGAACCACAATTTGTTGAAGAGTCTGCCTATGATTTGCTAAAAACAAAGGTATATCCTTACAATCTTCCGTACCACCAGCCGCTTGAGGTTTTGCGTAACCTGTTTCAAATCTGGGATATTTCATTGGAAAGTGCGCTGGGTGTTTTTTCCACAGCCCTGCTATCAAGAAAGGAAGGATTGGGTCTTAATGACGAAGAGTACAAAACGCTTACAGACATTACTTTTAAAAATCTCCCGGCATATTTTGATCAGCCGGAAGGAAATACACTTGCACAATTGAATGCCGCCATTGCCGATGGGAAAACTTTCTCAAGATCGGTTGGGATTAGTTATGAGGATTTGGTTGTGTTGTTAAAAACCAATTTTATTAATCCAGGATATTCAATTGTCCCATTATTTCAAAAACTCAATATCAATCTGGTTGATTTGCAGAAGTTTTTTGAAGGTATTATTACAGATAATCAATTGGATGTACTTATTCCAGCCGAAATTATTCCAGCCGATTATGATGGCGATGTAAAACAATGGTTAAGGGATCGCGAGCAACTGATTATGGGTTTGATTACCCTTACCGATGTTGGAAGTGGAGCTGCCGAATGTAATTTTGCCGAAGTTGAATTGCGATTTGCACTTCCAGACAATACTACCAACCAGTTAACTGCAATTGCTTATCACAAATTCCATCGCTTTCTGCGGATTTTGAGAAAAACCGGTTGGGGGATTGCCACACTTGACAATTTGTTGAAAATAATGTTGCCAATTCCATCAGAACAAATTACCGATGTAAATATTGATGAAACATTTGTTACGGTTTTAAACCGGCTTGCGAATTTCAAAAAACTGGCCAATCTCTTGTCATATTCCGAGGAGAAATATGGCAATCTATTGTTGTTGATGGATTCAAATCGCTCCCTGTCTCTTCGGGTTGAACAGTGCGCTAAAATACTTAAAATAAGCATCCCCGATCTTTTGGAACTTTCGGCAATTACAGGTATCGATGTTCTGACCAACGATTTTGAAACCGATGAGCCTTCGTTACAAAAGTTAATAGTGGTTGCCAAAAGTTTAAAAAATCAATCGTTGAAAGTAGTCGATTTGGCTTACATTTTACACCATATCGATTTAAACGGGAAATTAACTCCAACAGATGAATCGCTTCTGAAAAATATCAAATTATTAAGGAGTGCAATAAATACAGTAGAAGCTGAAAATAGCATCGCCCCCGATAATGCCGATTTCAATTTCGCGAAAAGCAAAATGCTATTGGTTTATGATGCCAAAACAACCGATGAATTTTTCGGATTACTTCTAAATACAAAAACATTCTCAGCAACATTTATTACCGATGAAGAGAGTTTGCCAGCACCGCTTTTAACAACGGATCCCAACATTGGTTTCGACCCGTTTAAAAAGGAACTGATTTATACAGGAATACTTACAAATCAAAACAAAGTGTTACTGGATGCTGCAGCTGATGCTTTGGTTTTAGCCGATGTTGAAATAATTACGCTTCAAGCTCAATTGAACACTTTTATTGCCGATTTAAAAAACGCTTTAAACAGTATTGAGACAGTCAGCAACTCCGATCTGCAGAAGTTTGCAACAAATTTCCCAGATTTAAAAACAATTTACGACAATGTAAAACTTGAACCTACACCCTCGGCACAGGCGCAAAAATTGGTAAACCTGGTGTTGCCCGAATTGAAAAGCAAATTGAAAAAGAATGTCCTTCAACAGGTTTTATCAGGGATTTTAAAATCGGATCCCGACACGGCGAATGTTTTAACGGCGCAAAAGGAGATTCTCAAATCGGCTGCAATAGCTTCGGAAGCGGTTTTGTTCGATTTTATACAATTGGAACAAAAAGTTACGTTCAACAATAACCAAACTTACCAGTTTTATATCGATGTGCCGGTTAGTGACGATTACCTGCTGTACATTTTGGCACCTGAAAATACGATTGTAACATTGAAAATTGACAATCAGATTATTATTAACAGCTTAACGGTTGGCGCAAACAAAGAGGTAAAAAATGCATCCGCTTTGTCGTTAAAAACTGGTACACTAATAATGGCAGAACTTACAATTTCAGCTTTACCAGATGGCGAAAAAGCGGAAATTTTATGGAGGACGAAAGGAATTGCCAAAACCAATATTTCTGACAATAATATTTATGAAGCCAACAAAGTAAATTTCGCAAAAACCTCGCTGATTCGGCTTTTCAAGGCATCACAGGTTCAACGCTTGTTTAAGTTTACACCTTTGGAGTTAGCGTATTTTGCTTCAATAAATTCTGAAACAAAAGACTTTCTAAACAACCTGAATACCGACGGCTCAATTTCGGTCGGCGATTTAATTGCACTCTGGAAAAAATTCGAATTGCTTGCTTATTTCAATTCGCTTAAAAAAGAAAACGAGCCAGAAGAAAATACCTGGTTGCAGGTTTTAATAAATCCTTCTGTATTAAATGCACAGGGCAAATTGTTACTCGAAAGTTTTAACCTTTGGCAGGAAGCCGATTTGACGGAAATACTGACTCATTTTGCGCTTTCACGCGCCGACCTTTCAAAAATAAGTGAATTTAAAAAGGTAAAATCTGCGATGGATTTGGTCACAGCAACAGGTTATTCAGCTTTGCAAATCATTGGCTGGACAACCAGCAACCCAACTTATACCCTAGTGGCAAATGTAAAAGATGCGGTAAAAAGCAAAGTAACCGAAGCGGTTTGGCTCGAAACCATGCAATCGGTAAGCGATCCTGTACGCAATTCGTTACGCGATGCGCTTGTAAGTTATATCCTTCATTATAAAAAACCTTCTGTCGAAATTATAAATCCAGACAAGCTTTACGAGTATTTCCTGATCGATGTTGAAATGGATGCCTGTATGAAAACCTCGCGAATCAGGCAGGCACTGTCAACCGTGCAGTTATTTATCCAGCGCTGTTTGATTAACCTCGAACCTTTTGTCGATCCGTCTTCCATCCGCGCCGATCATTGGGCATGGATGAAACGATACCGGGTTTGGGAAGCCAACCGCAAAGTATTTTTATACCCCGAAAACTGGTTAGAGCCCGAATTGAGGGACAACAAATCATCACTTTTCAAAGAGTTGGAAGGCGAATTGCTTCAAGGCGAAGTAACCGACGAATCAGCAGAACTCGCGTTTCTGAATTACCTGAAAAAACTGGATGATATTGCTAAATTGGAAATGGTAGGCATGTACCTTGAAGAAAACGAAGCAAACAACCAGGACGATGATATTCTACATGTTTTTGGCCGCACAAACGGTAACACCCGGCAATATTATTATCGTCGTTACGAATACGGCTATTGGACTCCCTGGGAAAAAGTGAGCCTGAATATCGAAGGTGAGCATGTATTCCCCGTAGTTTGGCGAAAACGCCTGTTTGTATTTTGGTTAAATATTTTTGAAAAACCAGATCAGGTTTTAGGTACTAAATCAGCCCAAGGGATGAAAGATGACCAGTTGAACGTGAATGCAAGGAAAATTGTAGAAATAAGCATGAGTTGGGGCGAATATTACAAGGGTAAATGGACTTCCCCAAAATCTACCGATTTGAAACGACCAATGATTATCAAAAACATCACATCGTTTGACAGCAGCAACTTAAATATTTATGGACGGAAAGAAAAAGTTGAAAATCCTGCCGGAAAATTCAGGGAAAGGTTAATCTTTCATATTCGTTACTATGGCGATGGCAACAAGGCAGTATTTACTTTTACCTCGAAAAATGCGCCGCCATATCTCGAGTATAAAGATGATTTGATTCTTTACAACCAGATTAGGGACAATTTGGTAACTACACATTACAAACCATATGAATCAATTGGAAATACTGATTCCTATTTTACACGCTTACTGATGCCGGGGAAAAATTTTAATGTGAATGTGAAACAACCCGCAGGAGCTACTTCAACTGAAAAAACTGAAAGTGTTTTGACCAAGAAGAATGTGCTGACCAATGGATTTGAAATTTTACCTGCGTGGTACCCTGTTGAAAACCAGTTTGAAGCACCGATTTCTTATGCCGATGAACACAGCACATTTTTTGTAAAGCCCGATGAAAATGTATTTGCATCCATTTGGGGTTTTAATGATTATTATCCTATTAAAGAAACACCTGTTTTAATCGACATACCAATTCTGGTTGAAAAACCGATTAAAAATTGGATTCCTGAAGAAATAATAAATATTGACAATACAGTGATTGCAGGTAATCCATGGGAAAAGAACACGTCACAAATTAATGTCAATTTGAACTACACAAAATTACTTGCTACCGAACAAACATTTGCATTTGGCGATACCACATTTGGTGCTGGTGGCAAAATCGCAAATAAAGCAGGAAATATTATTAACCAATAAAAACTCAAAATCATGGCATACGAAACAAATTTTCATAATACTGAGATACTAAAAGTTAGTGGTTCTGATACCTACAAAAGCTGGGTGATAAAGAAAAAACCAAACAGGGAAATAAAATACAAGTTTTCAACCCATTATCATCCTTACACCGATGAGTTGATAGAAACGCTCAACCGCGACGGTTTGCCCGCTTTGCTTGATGCAAAATACCATGAATCTTTGGCCCAAAACCTCACCAATTGGTATATTCCGGGGAGTTTTGCCCTTACCCCTTTTCCAAAAGAGGAAATTGATGTGAGCGATGATGGATCGTACTCCATTTACAATTGGGAGCTTTTCTTTCATGCACCGCTCACAGTTGCTGTGCATTTAAGTAAAAATCAGCGTTTCGACCAGGCACAGAAGTGGTTTCATTTTATTTTCGATCCAACCAGTAACGACAAAACAGTTCCTTCGCCACAGCGGTTTTGGAAATTTCTTCGTTTCAGGAACGAAACCAAAACCGAGTTTATCCAGGAATTGCTTGCTGAACTTGCAAAAGGTGACGACAACGATTTAAAGCTACGGATGGAAAAAAGCATTCAGGCATGGCGCGACAAACCTTTCCAACCACATGTAATTGCCCGCACCCGCTATTTGGCTTACCAAATAAATGTGGTGATGAAATATTTGGATAACCTGATTGCCTGGGGTGACAACCTTTTCAGGCAGGATACAATTGAAACCCTGAACGAAGCGACACAGATTTATGTTTTGGCTGCCAATATTCTTGGGCCAAAACCTCAGAGAATACCGCCACGGGGAGAAACTACTCCAAAAACTTTTAAGCAGTTAAAAGATATTGGTATCGATGCCTTTGGAAATGCTTTAATCGAAATTGAAAACGATTTTCCGTTCAACACAAGCCCAACTTCAGGTAGTTCTGTTGATGAAGGCGCAACAGCAGCAGCATTTGGCATTGGCCGGACTTTGTATTTCTGTATCCCGCAAAACGATCAACTTCTTACCTACTGGGATACAGTTGCCGATCGGCTTTTCAAAATAAGGCATTGTATGAATTTTGAAGGAATTGTGCGGCAACTGCCACTTTTCGATCCACCAATCGATCCGGGAATTTTGGTAAAAGCTGTGGCTGCCGGATTGGATATCAGCAGTATTGTAAATAATATCAACCAGCCATTATCAACTGTCCGCGGGCCGCTCTTGCTGCAAAAAGCTATTGAAATTTGCAACGAAGTTAAATCACTGGGTTCTGAACTGCTTTCGGCTTTGGAGAAAAAAGATGCTGAAAGTTTATCGCTTTTGCGTCAGCAGCACGAGCTAAACATTTTAAAGCTGGTTCAGGACAGTAAATTTCTGCAATGGAAAGAATCGGAAGCCGCAACCGAGTCGCTGCTTCGGAGCAGGGCTACTACTTTTGAACGCTATCGTCATTATAAAATGATACTGGGGAGCAAAGATGCAGATATAGATAAACTCAAAGTAATTGAACTAGCCAGGAAAGAGTTGACAGAGGAAGTTTTTGACGAAGTTTATGATCAGTTTCTTGGTCAGTATGCCAATGAACTGTCAAAAGAAGACTACCGGAAAGAAACATCTGTTGGGGGTTTAATGGAGTTTGCCGGCAATATTGTAACCGGTGTTTTCGGTGGGGAACTGGGAAAAACCCTTCCATTAAATAAAAATGAAAATGCCGAATTGAATATATTCCTGCCAACTTACGATACATTCAGTACACTTTCAACAGTTTTGAAATTGGTTTCGCCAATTGTAGCGCTAATTCCGCAATTCGATGCCCATGCCACTCCGCTGGGTGTAGGTGCGAAAGTGGGTTTTGGAGGCGTTCAGTTAAAAGGACTTGCCGATGGCGGTGCCGATATAGCACAAAAAGCCGCATCTGCATTCTTAACAAGTGCCGAAAGAGCCTCAAAAATGGCTGGTTATTACCGTAGAGCGGAAGACTATGTTCTGCAAGCAAACCTGGCAACGGATGAATTGATGCAATACGGACGACAAATCATCTCTTCTCTTATCAGGGAACAAATCACCAAAAAAGAGTATCAAAACCACCTCATCCAAATCGAGCAATCAGAAGCGATTCAAGCTTTTTTGCAGGACAAATTTACCAACGAAGAGTTGTATTCATGGATGCAGGGCGAAGTATCGAAAATATATTTTGCCTGTTACCAGTTCGCCTTCGATGTTGCCAAAAAAAGCGAACAAACATTGAAATATGAGTTGATGCGCAAGGAATTCGACGATTTGAATCTCATTAAATTTGGTTATTGGGACAGCGCCCGCAAAGGATTATTGGCCGGCGAATCGCTTTATCTCGATTTGAAACGTATGGAAATGGCCTATCTCGAAAATAACAAACGTGAATATGAACTCACAAAACATGTTTCACTGCACAGGTTAAACCCAATGGCGCTTTTAAAACTGAAAGCCACTGGTTCATGCGAAATTGAAATACCAGAATGGTTGTTCGATTTGGATAGCCCGGGCCAGTTTAACCGCAGGATTAAAACTGTTTCGATTTCAATTCCTTGTATTACAGGGCCATTTACTACAATTCATGCCAAATTATCGCTGTTGCAAAGCAGCATCCGCATTTCGTCGTTAAAAGGCGATGAATACAAACGGGCGGATAGCGAAGATGCACGTTTCCGAGATTTTAATGGGGCAATCCAATCGATGGTAACCAGCACCGCACAAAACGACAGCGGTTTGTTTGAAACCAATTTGCACGACGACAAATACCTTCCGTTCGAAGGGGCAGGTGCCATCAGCAGGTGGCAAATTGAAATCCCGAACGATATTCCACAGTTCGATTTTGAAACAATATCAGATGTAATAATGCACATACGCTATACCTGCCGTGAAGCAGGGCATTTAAAGCAGGATGCAAGCACACACGTTAAAGAAGATATCCTTCAATTAATCGACGGGGGTTTGCTACAACTGTTTAATGTAAACCACGAATTTGCCAACGAATGGAATTTATTCAAAACCGCGGCAAGCGATGCAACACGCAGTTTCAAACTCAACATCAACAAAAACAGTTTTCCGTACTGGACCAAACCACTCGGGATGGAAGATACAATAACGGCAACTTTTTGCAGCATCGACTGGAAAAAGAACAAACTCACCGTTGCCACCGAAAACGTCGTTTTTAACGGCGATGCTGATATGGGCTGGGATTTGACCATTGACAATACCAAGCCTGTCCCGTTTAATTTCCTCAATAAAATCAGAAAAGAAAACAGGATTGCGTATGTAGTAATTTCATACCTGGCAAAATCTTAAGGGATGTGGATTAGATAATGGACAGATGTTTGGACAATTCGCTTGTTGAATATAAAGACGGGCAAGTAGCAGTCAAAATTACTTACACCTTGGGCACTGCATTAGCACTTATTCCAGATTTCGCATTAGGAGGTTATGTATTAAAATTTAAAACTACAGCAAACTAATGACCTTGCAAAATGTGCTTTAAAAACTGAAGCTTCCATATTCACAGGGAATTCCAGAACCCTTGAATATGAATGATGGCGATGAATAAAGAGTAAATTTCTATTGCAATATTTAATATATTCAGCATGAAAAAAGAAGACATTATTTCGCTGCTTACCCGCCTGCTCGGGCCACTTAAAATGCAGCCACAGGAAGAAGGTTCCAAATTTGATAAATTTCAGGATTTATTGAAGCAATTTCTCACCCAACCTTTGTTTGAGACGAAGAGGACAGGTGTACAATTTCCGGATTATCAATCTAATATGTTACCGCAAGATATCGGTGAAGAACTGGAAAAAATGGCCGATGAAATCATTGCTGCTCAGGCAACCCGGCAACCCAATGACCCTGTTTTCCAGCTACGTCAGCGAAATATTTCCGTTACGGCAGGTTTTGAAGAAAGCGCCGAAAATTTCCTTGAACCCGAATTCTCTTTCGGCCCGTTTATAAACAAACAATCTAAAAAAGTTTGGTTCGATTTTTTTCGTGTTTCCAAACAACTTAGATTTGAAATTTTTCAAGGTGGTATTTCAGACTTCCTGGTTATTACGCTTCCGCTGAATAATCCGCTGCCGGATGCGGGAAGACATGATACGCTGAGTTTTGATGATTGCACTATCTGGTTATCCGTTAAAGCGGTGGCTCCGAATGGCGATAAAAAATATGTCGGTATCAGGGCAAAAAATTGCGTTCTAACCCCTACGGGAATAATCGGAGTACAGGCCAGTGGATTTGCATCCATAATAGCACAAGAGTTCCAGCTGAGCTTTGAGCCGTTTGATCAGTTTGCCGATGGCATTGACAATAATTCCCAACCCAAAGCCATTTATCCTGATAAAATTACGCTTTCATTTGCCGGGCCAAGATGGTCATTGATAGATTTTAACAAATCTGTGATTAATATTACCGGGGATAGTATTAGATTAGCAGAGGGTGTAAATATTAGTCCGGTCTATCTTGAATCCGAAAGGTTGGTCCATTTTCCAATACCAGCAAATAAAGATTCCTGGGAAATTGTCAGTAACGATACCGAGAGATTCCGGCTTACGGGAAATGCAACATTTACTGACCCAGGTTGGTATTTGCCGGTTATCAGTATCGATAATTCAGTGAACATAGGAGGTCTGGGAATAAATATTTTTTCAGGATATCTTGGATTCAGGGGACTGGATGGATTTTCGCTTGATTGGCCCGGACTCCAAAATGGAAAGCTTACAATCAGTAAATTTCTCCTACTTGCGCGGCCGGGTAGAATGAACCTGAAATATACGTATGATGCGCCTGCCCGCACAAAACAACAATTGGCAACCTGGAAAGCAGCTTCAGGAACTGGTGACCGTAATCAAACGACTGTAAAACCCTTGCTTTCGGGCGAAGGAAATTGTATCGATGATAACCAGCAGATGGAAATCCTTATTCAATCTGTGAACATTTCAGCGAAAACCGACCGGCCCTTAAATACCAACGAGCAACGTTTTGATATTTCCGGACACCTTGGAGCAATAGTATTTATAAAAATTCAGGAAGAACGTTCTGTTTATCTATTAGGCAGCCATCCTCCGCCGTTGGAAGGTGAAATCAGAAAAAGAAGGATCCCGCAAAGCCTTTGTCTGCAAAATGCTTTGCTCACAACAGATAATCCTCTGAGCATTTTCCTCGAGGGACGGCTTCTTACAGAAGAGATCATCAGTGAGGGTTTCTTTTACCTCGGTTTTCCTGTTTACCGATTGGTCAATACCTTACCAGATCCATATATTAGCAATCAGGATGGTCTTTTTGACCTGGCTGAACTGGAACGCTTTAATTTATTGTGGAGAACCGGTCAGGATACGTTGAATGATCAGTTTATGTTTTCTATAACTTCTGTCGTGCAATGGAATAATGATGCAACAACCATAGAATTCATCATGAACCAAACAGCGGTTATGACCCGGTTAAATGACCTGGAGATATTCAGGATGTTTCAGGGAGTGAGCAGTCTGTGCAATGACAATGCGGATGCTGCAGGTGCTATTCTTCAGATTGAGGAAATTAATAAAATAAGAATAATTGATCCCGCAAATGTAGCTGGTGCTTATGATTTTATGCAGTTGCTACCAGGCAACCGGATGCTTGTAGATGTTTCAGGGAGTGCAAATCATTGGGGGGTATCATTTTCTGATTTTATACCTGACAATCGGACACAGCTTGCTGAAAGCCTTGGTTTCCCTGTCCGATTCCCTTTCAGAATAAAAAATATGGACCTCGTAAGTTCGGGAAGGATGAGCAGGTTATTTACGCTTCCACATATTCAATGGGAGCCGGTTATGAAAATTGATAATCCGTTGGTGCCTGATGCAGATATTGTTCCGGACATTATTAATTTTTCAGGCAACGGAAACCCTACAAGAATTTCGAGTTCACAAAAAGCTGAAGTAATACTGTCTCCAAAAAAATTGTATCAATTTATTCTTGAAGGTTTTAATAATGCAGAAAAACCATTTGGGGCAGCTGCAAATTTTACGCTGCCATTTGGCATTTGTGCCTTTGCCTACTTTAATCCGCAAAAAATTGTGGGTTTGCCCAGTGCTGTTGTGAGTACCAACGAACCCGCATTTTCATCAAAAAAAACAGGTGAACTCAGCGGGGGGATGCAAATGCATATAAACGCTCTTCCCGTTACTCAGTTTAAAGGAAAACCGGCTTTAGATCAGCAGCCCTATTTTATCGGATCCGCAACACAAATGCCCGTTGCACCTGATATTTCAAATAATATTCTTGGCCAAAGAATTTTCGGTCAGTTTACGGAATTCTCAAATCCTGCCTCTGCAAAGGTTCCGTTGGAACGCATTGATTTTGCAGGTTACGGAGCCAGCATATTCAGCAACTGGCTGAATGAAAAAGCAAACTTTGGAAGGGTTAGCCAGGTGAAATTTGACGTATTGATCGGACGTACCGCACATGAAGTAATCCAGATAAAAAGTATTTTATTTCCATGGGGCGTACCGGTTGTCCGTTCCATCGTGATCCAAAGAAAGAATACGGGTATGGTAACACGGTATGATTCCGGTTGGGTTGCACAAGGGCCCGGAGAATTTGATTTTCGTTCGCATATAGCCAGTTTCAGGCCGGAGAATAATCCGTATAATTTCCATCCCGGTATGGTAACAGGTATTTATAATGTACGGGAAATCAGAGAACTGCCAGATGAGATGGATATTCTGGTCACAAATCCAAAAGGAAACAAAATCAGATTTTCGGGCGTCTATTTTAATGGCGATATTCAGATTGAAAATATCATTAAAGGTGCTTTGCCAAAAACGGATGGTACTCCGCTAAGGGTTCATTCTGCAGGGCAGTTTGGTTATGTAATGCTTGCAGATCCAAAGCTGGTTGATAACAAAACTACGCTTACAAATCTATTCCCTTCAGTTTCTTTTAAACAATTATTAACTGATCCAAAGATAGGCGGAAGCCTTGGCGGTCCTGTAAATGCCGTGATGAATATAGCTTCTACGGGTCAGCGGATGCAGGTAACCCGTGTGGATGTTTCTGCAAGTAATGAAACCAATCCTGGCTTTGTTGTAGCCGTAAAAGGTACTATTGAACTTCCCAAAGAAGGTTCATGGACGGTTGTAAAATGTCTTCCTTCAAAGGATATTATTCCTTTGAATCCTTCAGAAGCAGTACCGGTAATCCGCAATGGCGTACTGAATATCATAACCGGAATTACAGCCTTTAATAATTCGAGCCACAGCCTCGGAGATCCGGCAGAGATTGACAAATATGCTCCTGGTGCTCCGGCTCCTGCCCTTCAATACAGTCTTTTACAAACCACGGGCACACAAAAATTGTTATTCAGGCAGCCCTCTTTTTTTGCGGGACTGGAAAAAATATCCACGGCCGTTCCCGACCTTGCAGATGCTTTCAGGCTGCTTAATTGCAATACGATCTTCCCCAATCTTTCCAAAATACTTTCGCTTCCAAAAAATGTAACCGGGCTTAATATTACCGGTGAAGGCAGCGGGTTGAAATTTGATGAGACCTTATTTGAAGGATTGGAAAACCTGAATAATTTCGTTCCGCCTCAATTAATAACCATTCCTGATTCGCAGGTTTATAAATTGATTGATGAATCTGGTTTTCAGGTTTTAATATGTTACAGTTCTAAAGATAAAAAACCTTCCGTTTTTCAGGTGGACCTTAGCAGTGATGCCATTGATGATGCGTTGGATGGAGCAAGAAAAAAATGGCAGACTGTAAATAAAGATGTTGCCATAGTGGTAAACCTGGGTTCCTTAAAGCCATTGCTTACTTTAAGGGGACAGTTTCGCTCAGAAGCCGGCAAAGATCCGGCTTTCGAAAATCCCGAGTGTGTATTGGGTGATGCGTTGCAGACAGTGAAAGACATCCTGGAGGTATTGGCTCTGCTAACGGGTAAAGGCAAGGAAGTTTCCGACAGCTTAAAGGTGGTGATGGGAAACAGCCCGGATAGCTGGAACTACAAAATGAGCATTGAACAACGTATTCCTGTGCTCCAGTTTCCGAGTACCGAGATGATAACGCTCTCAACACCACCGCCACTAATCATTGAAGCAAGTCTTTTGCTGGGTGTGTTTTTCAATCTTTCACTAAGTCCTGATCCGAAAAATCTTATTAAACCCGGTGCAGGAGCTGTTTTCGGATTTGAAGGGATGATACAAATACAGCTCATAACAATCGGTATCGCTGCTGCTTATGGCGTAGGTATTACAAAAATTAAAGCCTATGTTGACCTCACAGAACCAAAACCTCAATTTGAATTCACTTTTGGTTTCGGCGCTACGGTTATTGTCGATTTGCCGGTTGTTGGTCTGGTGTCGGTAACCCGTTCGTTTAGCCTCACGGGAAATATTGATTCGGGTAATTTTCTCGCTGTGGCCGGACAGATGTTAAGAGGTGTATTATCTCTTGCAGGTGGTTTACTCGTAGTTGCCATACAAATAGAAGGCAAAGCGGGCGTTGCAAGAAAAAATAAAGCTGATGAAAATGATACAAAAACAACGGCCTTATTTGAGATGATATTTACGCTTGATGTAAGCCTTGCGTTTGTGATAAGTTATGATTTCAGAAAGTCATACACCGAAGAAATTGCACTCAATTAATTAAAGCTCATCATTATGAATAATCTTAAAACAAAGCTTTTCATATTTACCCTTCCGCAGCAGGTTGTTATTAATGAAGCTGAAAATAAGCTCGTTTGCAACATCGTTGTAATGCCAAAATATGATCCGTTAATATCGTTGATAACCATGGCCGATGGAGCGCCAAAGGATTTTGTTCCATTTGCTGATTCGGATATTCAGTTTAATGCCTTTCTGGTGAAGGGAAATGAATTATTGCCGACCCTTATCAATCACAACGGCGATTATGCTATTGCAGAAACGGTGCTTCCTGCAATAAGTCCCAACCGCACTGAGATATTTACTCAACTCAAAGATTTTTTCAAAATTGACGACGAATATGGCAGAGGGAATGTAACAACCGTACCAATAAAAAAATACCTTCCCGAAGCATATCGGAATGCATTCGGGTTTGCAGGCGCAAGACAGGGGGCTGTTACAGATGACAGTTATTTCTGTGATTTAAAAAAGGACTCTTTTGCTCCTCACGATCCTCCGGCAGATAAGGATAACGTCAACTGGTCGCAGGTAATGGCTTTCTGCCTGCATCAGCCGGAACTCGCACGGCAATTAGGCATACTTTACAAGTCAATAGAGATGAACCTCCCTTCTGCAGATTATTTTGCGGATGGTGGATGGGTTTATACCGACATCAAAGAAGATTCCAGTTATGGAGACTTGCCAGTTGAAAACATACAACGTTATGCTGCATGGATACCGGAAGTTGCCAATAGCAGGGAACTGTTTAGCCCAGTCCTTTTTCCCGTAGAAGAGGCTGCGGCACCTGGAACTTTCGATGATATCTATGACGAGGTGTTGCGGTACAACGACGGGTATGCAAAAATAGTACATGCAAGCCAGCCCGTAAGTACCGATCATCTGGGTGAACAGCCGAATGGCACTGCTCCTGTAACAGATATGGGTATTCGCTTGGCATGGGATGACGAGCAGGTACTGGAATGGTATAACCGGGGATTTCAATCTCAGGGTAAGATTGGCACTCCGCAGTTTACAAGTGATACACCTTTGGTAGTAAGCCGCTACCGTCTTGATGCTGCAGATATCACCAACCTCCCCGATTTATTTGGAGACACCGATCTGCTTGAAAAAAGCGCTGTCTGGAAATCGCAGGTTTCCGTCACCGCGGATGAATTAAAAGCCGGGATTATTGATCTTGGATCTTTTAAGGATGAATTGGGTGTTCAGGTTTCTCCGGCCAAACATGGCGACACCGGCGATTACTGGTTGCCGGCCTATTTTGCCAATTGGAATGGTACCAGTTTATGTTTACCTGATCCGTTGCCTGAAAAATTAAACCAGCTTGACGAAATAAAACAGGAATTGACAAGGATTAAGGGCGGAAATCCTAATGATCTACCCAAAGTACTATATCAGCAACCGGTTGAAGATAAAGTAGCGTTAAAATACGGAAATACTTATGCATTTCGTGTACGCCTGTCTGATATTTCAGGTGGCGGCCCAGGTCCGGGTACCGTATCCAATAATCGCGGCGAGCATAAAATTGCAATACAAAAATTTAAAAGATTTGTAGCACCTCAGCCACCCTCTGTAACTGCCTCTGCCGATCAGCAATCCGTCGTGATTGAAAGGCCCAGGTTGAATTATCCGGCCATCATGTTTACCAATGTGAATAATGATGCTGCTGCTGCAGAACTATTGCTCGACAGGGCGCGTTTAATTGAATTGCGAAACGATCATGAAAATAACCCTAACCGAAAATGGCTCAGAGAAGTAAGCCTGCCGGATCCCGATGTAACCCAGGTGGAAATTGTGGTTGAAATAAAAGGACTGGACATGGATCGTGAAGGTTCCTACCATGCAATTAATAAAATCTTACCCAAAGAACCTTTTGTTTTTCTTTATAAAACCTTCAGAAAATTTCCTGGTTATCAATTAAATCACGATCGTCCGGATGATGTGATTAACCTGACATTTTCTTTCCAGGATATCAGCGTGATTCATTTTTTAGTTCCGGATAATGAACTTGGATTAATCGGCGAAATACACAGTGATGACGGGCCTTTGTTGCTCCCAACGGCGAGGGAAATCCGCCTTACCATCCGATCTTTTTGTCCTGGCGAAAAGGTTGATTATTTTGGTTCCGAAGAGTCGAGGATAAGTATTCCTGTTTCTAAAACGCTTCGAAAAGATCCTGTGAGGCTTGAAGAAACCATTTTATTAAATGATCCGAAAGATCCTATAATCAGCCTCTTCTTTCATCCGCTACCGGTCATTACCCCGCAATTCAGGGAGCAGCAAAAAATGTCCGGAAAAGTTAACGAGGCAGATTCAGATTTGCTCGACCAGTTATGCGAACTAACAGGATTGGTTCATAAAAAAGGTTCAGTTTTGGGCACTGATAACATACGAACACAATTTGGTTGCAGTGCTCTACTCAATCATTCTATTTCACCCGATCGTAGCTCCATCACTTTTTCGGGCAGGGACGATTTTTACCATAAATGGATAAATATTATTCAGCTTGACCTTAACCGCGACTGGACATGGGATCTTTTAAAACCAGATAGCTTTAAAGTATTCAGACAATGGCGGCTGGATGGGGATGAGTTGTTTCAACCCAAAGAAGAGCTGGGTGGAATATTTCTTACCAAAGGGTTGAACTGGCAGGCAATGAATGAACCTGATCGATCATTTACAAGGCTGATATTTATTGATGCGCTTGATCCCAAACCAGCAGCGGGTAAATTTCCTGAACCATTGGAAGTGATTTATTCAATTGAACCCCAATTCAAACAAATTAAAATAGATGACATACTGACCGATCTTGAATTCGATGCAGATACCGCTGTAAAGAAATTGAGTAACCTTCTGCCCATCACAACCGTACCGGCACAGGTTCCTAAAATTGTTTCCGTGGGTATCGCATTAACACCCGACAGTCCCGATGAGGCTCTGATAGCCAACCGCTATGCCGAAACGGCCGCTCGTAACCGATATCTTTGGATTGAATTTGATCAACCACTTGCAGATGAAAAGGATTTGTATTTCGGTCGTGTGCTGGCTTATTCACCTGATCCGATGCTGGCGGCACTTGATGAGGAACTTAATGGCGTTTTACTCATAGGTGGCAAACTGGTAAAAAATCCTCCTCTGAATTGGCAAAGGGATTGGAAAGATCATTTAGTAAAAGAACAAACTGAACCACCCATCAACCTTGATCCCGAAACGGTTCGTGTGGTAAGGCCCGGACAGCCATTCGATCAGAGTGGACTGGATGCCATGCAGGCAATGCTTCCTGCTAATACCGATGCCGATGTGAAACCGCGGCACTTTCTGTTGCCACTGCCTCCCGGTATCTATCCCGATTCGGAAGAATTATTTGGATTTTTCACGTATGAGTTTCGGGTTGGTCATCATGATCCGAAAAAATGGTCAACCGCCCAGGGACGTTTTGGCTCCCCTTTACGCTTAACGGGCGTACAGCATCCTGCTCCTTCCATGATGCTAAGCACAGTAAGGGACAGGGATAAAGTACTCTTGACGACTCGCCATGCACAATCATTTTTCCAGGGCAAAAATGTTACCCCTGCCAAACCAAGAACAGATATTTACGCCTGCCTTTATGCCCAGGTATTACAAGCCGACGGCATTCATTACCGCAATATTCTTATTGATAAGTTATTGCTGCTCAAACCATCTTTCACAACGGATATGAATGAAATTGAAGGTTACAACAAACGCAAAAAAGACCGGGAAGATACGAGCAAACCATTTACTCCGCCCGAGGCACCGGTATTGTTGCCCGGTACACCACCGCAGGCAGTTGGTTTCTGGAACATGAAATCAATACGCGAAAAGCTGCGCTATCTTGGCATCAATGAAAATTCCTCTTTGAGTGTTTTATCCATTGAGCTCATGCCACGAAATGATTTTCACAATAACGAGATTCCTGGTCCGAACATATTTATTCAACCCTCACAACCCCAGGAACTTTTGCTTGACCGGATAAGGATATTGAGGACATCCAGGTTGTGCCCGGTGACAGAGACCTGCGCTGTGGAAGCATGAAGAGTATGTCAAAAAATAAATCGGCCATTTCTAAATAATGTATTTCATTAATCTATAACACGTTAATCAGATAGAATCATCTAAATTTTTCCGCCATTTTAAATAAGTAAATGTGATGGATCAAAACGAAAATAAAACCCCAACTTCCCAATTTCTGAAAACGGATGGAGGAAAAACCAAGTCGAATGCGATTGATATTCCTTCTATTTCTCTACCTAAAGGCGGCGGAGCAATCAAAGGCATTGACGAAAAATTTTCAGTGAATGCTGTTAATGGGACTGCATCTTTTTCCATACCACTACCTTTTTCACCTGCACGTGGCGCATCACCGTCGTTAAGCCTTTCATATAATTCCGGCAGTGGAAATGGAATTTTTGGGTTGGGATGGAATTTAAGTTTGCCTTCAATTAAAAGAAAAACCGACAAAGGCCTGCCACAATATTTTGACTCAATCGATTCTGATAGTTTTCTGTTTTCTGAAGCTGAAGACCTGGTGCCAGAGTTTAAAAAAAATGCAGATGGAAGTTTTTTACATGATGCAGTAGGGGAATATGTTATCAATGAAAAGGATTCATCCGATGGGTTAATAAAAATTAGATGCTACAAGCCACGCATTGAAGGTTTTTTTGCCAGAATTGAACGCTGGATGGAAAAGACTACAGGTATAATTAAATGGCGCATTATTACAAGGGATAACGTAACTACCTTGTTTGGCTGGAGTAGCAATAGCGTTGTGGCTGACACTACTAACAGCAGGAAAATATTTGAGTGGTTGCCCGAATTTGTGTTTGATGATAAAGGAAATTGTTGCCAATACAGTTATAAAAAAGAAAATTCAGTTGGTTTTGATCTTTCGTTGCTACACAATAAAAACCGTTTCAAAAGCGGGCAGATTACTTATTCCAATTGCTATCCGGACAGAATTTTTTATGGCAATATAACCCCCTTTAAAAAATTCGGAGATGCCTTTCCTGAAGCCACTGATTATATGTTTCAAACTGTTTTTGACTATGGAATTTTAAGTGATACTGACCGGGTTGATACTCTGAATGATTGGGATTTTCGTGCTGATGCCTTCTCTGATTATAAGCCAGGCTTTGAAATAAGAACCACCCGTTTATGCAAACGGGTTTTACTATTCCATTTTTTCAGTGAATTGCCTGGTGGTTACGCCTTGATAAAATCGATCAATTTAAATTATGATACCAGTTCTGAAAAAGATTTTACATTTTTAAAATCGGCTACTTCTCTTGGATATATTAAAAAATTAACTGGTGCTTATACCAGCAAAAATCTTCCGGCTATTGAATTTGAATATCAAAAACATCAATGGAATAAAGATGTGAAAACGATAGCTGCCGAAGAATTAATTCATGCTCCCGTCGGATTGGACGAACAGCAATATCAATTCACTGATTTGTTCAATGAAGGCTTATCAGGAATTCTTACGGAACAGGCAAACGGTTGGTATTATAAACACAATCTGGGAGATGGGAAATTTGAGCAGGCAAAATTGGTTTCTCCTAAACCCTCTTTTGCTGGCTTAGGTACACAATTCCAATTAGCTGATTTGGATGCCGATGGGGGTAAACAATTGGTCAGTTTTGGTGCTGAACCTAAAGGATATTTTGAATTTGATGATGACGATGAATGGCATGGCTTGAGGTCATTCAAAGCCCTGCCTGATATTGATTTTGGGGATGCCAATACCCGAATGCTAGATTTGAATGGTGATGGAAAACCGGAAGTGGTTATTTCGGAAGACAATGTTTTCACATGGTATGCCTCCGAGGGAAGAAATGGATATTCCGCAGCAAAAAAAACCACTAAACCTTTCGATGAAGAAGCTGGTCCGCACATTGTTTTTGCTGATATTAAACAAACCATCTACCTGGCTGATATGTCAGGGGACGGCATGACGGATATTTTACGAATCCGGAATGGAGAAGTATGTTATTGGCCGAATTTGGGATACGGGAAATTCGGCGCAAAAGTGGCAATGAATAATGCTCCAGTTTTTGACAACCCTGATTCCTTTAATCCATCATACCTTAGATTGGCAGATATTGATGGCTCAGGCACATCCGATATTATTTATTTGGGTAAAAACAAATTTACCTGCTGGAAAAACCTGAGCGGAAACAGATTTAGTACAACTCCATTTGAAATTAACGCATTCCCGGAAATCGATTCCCAGGCCAGAGTAACCGTAACCGATTTGTTGGGCAATGGAGTGGCCTGTATTGTTTGGTCAAGCCCATTGGCCAAAAATTCAAATGCTCCCCTAAGATACATTGACCTGATGAAGAGCAGGAAACCTCACATCATGGTTTCTTATAAAAACAACCTGGGAAAAGTGGTTTCACTGGAATATACGCCTTCTACCAAATTCTATATTGAGGATAAATTAGCAGGAAAACCTTGGGTAACCAAATTGCATTTTCCTGTTCATTGTGTTTCCAAAACCACAACAGAAGATAAAATATCAGGGTACAGGTTTGTGAGTGAATACAAATACCACCATGGCTATTACGACCATCCCGAAAGAGAATTCAGGGGTTTCGGAATGGTGGAGCAGATTGATGCAGAAACTTTTGAACATTGGGTAAAAAACGAAGCTACAAATATTACCGATGCCTCTTTACATCAGGAACCGGTAGTTTCAAAATCATGGCACCATACCGGGGCGTTTTTGCAAAGGGATAAAATTCTCCATCAGTTTGCAAAGGACTATTGGTACGAGGAAATGAAACGGCAAGGTTTTGCGATAAACCATCATGAAGTGGCCCTGCCGGAAGCACGATTGGTTACAGCTCCCGGAATTGACCAAACAATACTCGACCATCTTTCAGCTCAGGAATGGCAGGAAGCATTGAGAGCGTGCAAAGGAATGGGATTGCGATCGGAGACATTTGCGAAGGATGCGATAAAGTTTGGCAACACACCGGATGCTATACAAAAGGAACTCACGCCTTTTTCAGTAGGTACACATAATTGTGTGATTGAATTATTGCAACCCAAAGGCAAAAACAAACATGCCGTCTTTGTAGTTAAAGAAAGCGAAGCGATTACCTATAGCTACGAAAGAAACCCCGAAGACCCACGAATTGCCCATAGCCTGAATATCAAACTGGATGAATATGGTAATGTGCTGGAATCTGGGGCGATAGTGTATCCCAGACTTATTGCAGATGAATCATTGCCTGCAGCAGTGCAACTGGAGCAGGCCAAAACAATTGTCAGCTATATGCAAAACGAGTTTACCCGCGATGTTGTAAATGAGGAAGCTTATCGTTTGCGGTTACCGGCTGTAACAAAAACATTTGAGCTCAAAGGTATTGCTAAGTCCGGGGTACTTTATTCAATTCGGGATTTTGAAAATGTTTTGGCTGTCGCAAATGAAGTGCCTTATCATCTTGTAAATTCCGAAGCGTCAGGAGGAATTCCCCAAAAAAGATCAATAGAACAGCTGCGTATTACCTACCGAAGCAATAACCTGATAAATGAATTGCCATTGGGTGAAATGGAATCACTGGCAATGCCTTATGAAAGTTTTCAACTGGCGTTTACACCGGAACTGCTTACCGATATTTATGGAACAAAAGTGAATGAAGATTTTCTAATTGAAAACAAATTCATTCACAGCGAAGGTGATCACAATTGGTGGATACGCTCCGGCACCACACAGTTTATTGCAGAAACAGAAACAGTGGCAGATGCACAAAACCGTTTTTACCTGCCGCAATCCTATACTGATCCTTTTGGTGCAACTACCAAAGTAAAATACTACAACGATTATTTTCTTGTCATCAATGAAACAGAAGATGCAATGGAGAATAAAGCTGTTGTTGACCTGTTCAATTTCCGTACACTTTCACCCAAAAGGATGAAGGATGCCAACAATAACTTATCAGAAACAATTTCTGACGAATTGGGAATGGTAAAGGCAATGGCTATTTTGGGTAAGGGCAATGAAGCAGATGATCTCCGGGAGTTGAATGAATATACAGATCAGGCTGAAATGGATTTGATCCGGGAATTTTTTAACCTGCTGCATACTGCCGCTGGCATTGCTGATTCTATAACCCTCCACCAAAAAGCAAAGCAGCTATTAAACCATGCCACTGCCCGGTTTGTGTACGATTTTGATGTATACAAAAATACGGGCAAGCCTTCAGTAGTGGCATCGATTGTAAGGGAAGAACATTTTCAGCAAAACAGTGATGCTGTTGTGCAGGTAGGTTTTGAATACTCCAATGGCCTTGGGCAGACAGTGATGAAAAAAGTACAAGCTGAACCAGGTGTTGCTAAAAAGGCAACTGTAAATGAGATTGATAATACGGTAACCATTGAAGAGGTTGATACCAATACAAAACTCCGCTGGGTGGGCAATGGCAGAACCATACTAAATAACAAAGGCAATCCCATAAAACAATACGAACCTTATTTTTCGGTTACCAACCGTTTCGAAGATATAAAAGAACTGGTGGAAACTGGTGCAACACCCGTGATGTACTATGATGCAGCCGAACGTTTGGTCAAAACCGAAATGCCGGATGGCACTTTTTCGAAAGTAGAATTTGATTCGTGGAAACAACAAAGCTTTGACCCCAACGATACCATATTGGAAAGCAAGTGGTACAGCGATAGAATAAATAATTTGCTTGATTTTGAACAATTCCAAGACCCAGCTAAAGAAAAAGAAGCAGCACAAAAAGCGGCATTACATTACAATACGCCTGCTACTATTCATCTGGATACATTGGGCAGACCATGCTGTAGTATTGCACACAACAAGCGAAAAGATTTTAGCAGCAATTCGATTATTGAGGAATTTTACAACACGTTTGCAGTACTTGATGCCGAAAGCAATTTGCGTAGTGTAATTGATGCTGCTGGCAATACAGTGATGCAGTACAAGTATGATATGCTGGGAAATATGCTGTATCAAAACAGCATGGACGCAGGCGAACGATGGATGCTAAACGACTGCATGGGCAAACCTGTATATGCCTGGGATGCTAAGGGACATGAGTTTACAACTACTTACGATGAACTCCACAGACCACTGACTTCTTCACTGATTAAAGAAGGCAATGCCATAATTACCGGAAGACAGGAATATGTTGACACAAAAGGGTTAACCCCGGCAGAACTCTCAGCAATGCAGGAATTGAATCTTATTGGTACATCCAACATTCAATACGACAGTGCAGGAATTACCAGGCTCAAAAAAGCAGATTTTAAAGGAAACCCTTTAGAAACCTCAAGGGCTTTGTGCAAGGATTATAAAGTTATACCCAACTGGACAAACACTGCTGCTATAGAAATGGAGGATGAAATATTTATTTCCTCCGGTGTGTTTGATGCAATGAACAGACCGGTGCAAATGCATACACCGCATACTGTTGATGATGTAATACCTGCATCTGTAATGATGCCTGTGTATAATGAAGCCGGAGTTTTGGATGGCATGAATGTAAAAATCAGAAGCAGTTTGGATACAACCGCTTTTGTTACCAATATAAATTACGATGCCAAAGGGCAGAGGGAAACTATTTACTATGGCAACAATTCGCTTACCAGATATACATACGATAAAAATACTTTCCGTTTGCTTCGTTTATTAACAACAGGTAATACCGGGACGAAAATCTTCCAGGATCTTCGTTATACGTATGATGCAGTTGGAAACATCACGCATATTCATGACCAGGCGCAACAACCTTTATTTTTTGACGGTCAGCGGATAAACGCAGTCAATGAATATGAGTACGATGCCATTTATCAACTGATAAGAGCCTCCGGCCGTGAGCATATCGGTCAAAATGCGGTAAACGAAACAGGAACCAATACTAATAACCGCAATTTCCCTTTTGAAAATAGAGCCAATGCAAATGATGTGCAGGCATTGCGTAACTATACCCAGCAATATTTGTATGATGCAGTTGGCAATATTTTACAGATGAAGCATTTAGCTGCTGACGCTAATTACACCAGAAAATACTGGTACAACAACAACGATACCCATCGCAATGAACTGGGTATTGCTGCTGTTGTAAAAAATAATCAACTGCTGCAGACACAAATTGGTACTGCCACACCCACCCGTTACACCCACGACATACATGGCAATATGCAAAACCTGCCGCATTTGATGGGGATGGTTTGGAATTACAAAGACCAGTTAGAGCAAATTGATTTAGGTGGTGGTGGCAACGCCTATTATGTATATGATGGTGGTGGACAAAGAATAAGAAAAGTGATTGAAAGAAATGACGGCACAAAAGAAGAAAGACTATACCTGGGTGCAATAGAAATATACAGGGAGAAGAATAATGCTGGTGTTGTAAAAAAGCATACAGATACCTTGCATGTAATGGATGATAGTAGTAGGATTGCTATGGTGGAAACACCTGTTATTACAGATGATTTTGAAGAAAAACAGGTTATACGTTTTATTTATGGCAACCACTTAGGTTCCTCTTCTTTGGAGTTAAACGAAAATGCCATTACCATCTCATATGAAGAATACCACCCTTATGGCACTACCAGTTTTAGTGCCAACAATGCCAACATAAAAGCCGCTGCCAAACGATACCGCTATACCGGTATGGAAAGAGATGAAGAAAGTGGCATGGCTTACCATAGTGCCAGGTATTATTTACCTTGGTTGGGGAGGTGGTTGAGTGCGGATCCGATTGGGATTGGGGGCGGGATGAATTTGTATCAAGCTTTGGATTGTAGTCCCCTAATTAACATAGATTTAACAGGAACTAAGGTCTATATATTAATGAGAGTAAATTCTGATAAAATATATGAGGCAGCCTCAATAACTAGAAAGAATGAAATTATATCGAGTAAAGATTTTGACCCGAGAAAAGATAAAGTATTTGAAATCTATGTTCCAGATTTAGGAGAGTTAGAAAGTAAAATTGACGAGATTACTACTATTGCAAAGGAAAATAGTCTAGGCAAAACTGCTGAACTTTCTGTTTGGGGACATAATGGCAAAATTGATGGCCCTTTAGGCGATAAGGCAGCTACAGGTCCGCATAGATTTTCTGCGTCACAGCAAATGACACTTGAAGGATATAAAGTGATTGATTTTAATTGGGATACGACCGAATCTATAGCGATATTCTATGGATGTGAATCATTCAATTTTGCAGAAAAATTCATGTCAGTACAGCCTAATCTATCCTATTCTGCTGGATTTCTAAGGAAGTCATATCCGACAACACAACGTACTGGCGGAGAACGGGGTAATCCAGGATCAGACAGCGATGATAAAGAAATTGAAGAGGCTGCAGAGAAAACTATTTCTGGAAAAGGAAAACCTGGAATTTGGCATATCGGACAAAAAAAATATTCAATTGATAGATTATTAGGACTTGGACATGCTCTAGCTTTGATTAACAAAGACCATGATAAGATTAGAGTATATCCGAGTCCTTCATTTGCTGAAATAAAAGAAAAATTTAGACAAATTAGGTTGACTCGGATTTTTGAAGCTGGAGCAATTGAAGATGCAAAAGTTAAAGCTCGTGGCGATTGGCATCAAGAACCAATGCCTGGTGGTGGGGAATGTACTGGTAAGCCGGGTGAGACTATTTGTACATATGAGCATGGACATGGAGGTTATATTGAATGAGATTAGTTTCCATCCTAGCTCCGCCTTGGTTAGTGGCACACGAAACAACAACACAAATAAAAAATAAGAAATGCTCAACTACTCCAAACAAACCGATACCAACCTCTCCCTCTGGATGTACTTTCCCGATGATGCGACAACTGTCGGAATTAGAATTTTCAGAATAAGAGGTTTTCAGAATTATAAAAATGGATTACTTAAAATATAAAATATCATGGCAACAGCTGTTCAACCCATCGCTTACAAGGTAAACGGAATCATCTATGATGAAAACGACCTTCCATTAAAGAACGTATTAGTGAAAGTATTTGATAAAGACCTTCGCGCAGAAAAATTACTTGGGGAAAAACTAACTGATGCAAAAGGATCTTATGCCATTACATTTAAACCGGAAGTGCCGCTGAACCCTGAGTATAAAACAGCTGATGTTTTTGTAAAAGTATTCGATACTGCCGGTCTTTTACTTGGCCAGTCCCCCGTGAATTTTAATGTAGCGGAAGAAACAACCATCAATTACAAAATTGGTAATACTCCATACAAAGGCGTAACCGAATTTGATGCCCTTCTTGCAATTATTGAACCCATTGTAAAATCAAACAATGTGCTGTTGGGTGACTTACAGAAAAATGACAAATTCGATGACTTCAGTTTCTTAGCCGGTGAAACGGGTGAAGATGCAGAAAGAATCCGGTTACTCAATACCGCTTCTGCTTATTCAAAAACAACCACCATTGCAGCCGATATATTTTATGGGTTATTTCGTATGGGTTTTCCAACAGTGCTGAACGAATTGTTACTCATAAAAGCTGATAGTATTAAAAAGGCTGTTCAACAGGCAATCAATGAAAATATCATTTCATCAAAATGGGGAAAAGGCATTGATAAAGTAATATTGGCAATCAACGAATTAGCGGTTAAAAAAATAACAGAGGGCAATGATGAGCAGGCTCTCGCATTCAAGAAATTATTTGATTCAGCATTATTGCCTAAGTTGCAAAAAACTTTTGTCCAAACTTATTTTGATAATGAAGAACAACCCGAAAAATTTTGGGAAATACTAAAAGATCAGGATGGTTTTAATGATCCACTTGGCGTTGCGATTAACAAAACGAAACAGTTGCTCAGTCTTCACTCACTAACCGATAACCAACCAGAACTGGCACAGCAGCTATTCAAAAAACAAACATCCGATGCTGATTTAAAAGATTTGAGAGGTTTTGCAAAATTCAGTAAAGCAGATTGGGAGCAGCAAATTACTGCTGCCGCTGTTTCTGCATTCCCTGCATGGGTTAAGGGAGCCACTACAGCCGAAAAAACAGCACACTATGCCGAATCTTTGGAAACGTTGCACAAACAATTGTACCCTACAACATTTTTTGCATCAAGAATGAAACAGGATACTGATTCTGCATTTTCAAATAAAGCACAATTGACTACATTTTTTAGTAAAAATCCCAATTTTGAACTCAATACAAAAAATATCAATAAGCAATTAGATGCCGCCATTTTTGAAAACATCATCGATAAAGAAGCAGTTAAAAAAGAATTAAAAACAATCAACCGTTTATACAAACTTACCGATGATTACAAGCAGGTAAATGCTTTGTATGGCAAAAACCTTTTTTCAGCTACAGATGTTGTGCGTAAATATGGAAAGGACCAATTTGTAAAACAATTTACAACAATTACAGGAGGCCCGGATAAGGCGAAACTATTGTTTAGAAATGCGGTTTCGGTCAATAATAAAATTGATTTTATACTGGCTGGATACAAAATGCGATATGATATTCCCTTACATGTGATGGATGGAGGCCAGCCGGCTCCCAAAGGATATCACGAAATGTTTAATGACGGCGAACTCTGCGAATGTGAGCATTGCCAGAGTGTATATAGTCCGGTTGCCTACTTTGTGGATATGCTGTCTTTTATTAAGAGCGAAAATAAAGATGCATTTGATAGATTGCTCAGTCGCAGACCCGATTTGAACCATATCCTGCTAACTTGCAAAAACACCAATACATCGCTACCTTATATTGATCTGGTAAATGAGTTATTAGAGAAAAAGGTGCTTGCATTATCAGCGCCAACAGGGGTGGATCCATTTTCAATTGAAAATCATTCTTTTCAAACCGAAGGGCTGCCCGCGGAGTTGATTGCCATGCCTGAACATGTAAACCACAACGCGTATAACGCGTTAAAAACGGTTAGCGGTAACGCTGTTTTCTCTCCGCTATTACCGCTTGATCTTCCTTTGGAAGAATTAAGATTATACGCTGAGAAACTGGGCCTGAAAAGAGAGGAACTAATGGTGGCATTTTATGGCAACAACACCCCTGGCATACAGAATGATGTAAACCTTGCTGCAGAATTATTTGGTTTTGCAAATGCCGAACTGGCAATTATAAATGGAAGTAATCCTTTTACTGGAACACTTCCACTTACTGAAGATGGCAAATGCACAATCAAAGATTTGTTAATAAAAACAAAGTTTACTTATATTGAATTGCTGCAATTATTGGAAACCTATTTTTTAAATCCAATAGCAGATGGCGAAAGAAGAATAAAAATTGTACAGGTTGCTGAAAGAGGTGAAGAACTCCCATTGCTCACTTGCAATCTGGACAAGCTGTTGCTTGCTGGTGCAAATAATGCATGGTTGAATAAAGCAGTACGTTTTGTAAGGCTTTGGGGAAAAATGGGATGGGATATTTTTGATATTGACCGCGCCTTAACAGCACTTGGCATTACCGATTTTCCTGTCACACATACAGAATTCAATGAGAAAGTGTTAATACCATTTGCACGTATTGAAAAAACAAAACATTGGCTCAATCTGCCAATACAGCGGCTGGTAAGTTTCTATACTGATATTGATAATGCTATTTATTTAGATCATGCAAAAGAAGGGCAACCACGTATTATTTCTTTACAAGATGAATTGTTCAGAGGCATTGGTGTAAATAATGTAGAAACACTGTGCGCTGCATTCAGAATTTCAGCAGCAGATTATGCAGATTTAGAAGCCGAAGCAGATTTCTCTTTGCCAAACCTAAGCAAACTTTACAGACAGGTTTTATTAGCAAAGGCACTTGGAATTTCAATCAGCGATTTAAAAGAAGTGATCAGCATAACCGGCAATTCAACCGGGGCGCATATTTGGACACCCGAAAAGCTATCTGAATTTTTAGAACAATGGAAAACTTTCAAATCAGCCGGTATTAAGATTTCAGAATTCAAAGGATGTTTCAATGCGGTTCCTGATGAAGAATACACAATTCCTGTCGATTATATTTTGATGAAGTCAGTTATAAATTGCACTAAAGATATAACGGAAATACAAAACAACACCACAAATACGGATGAACAACGCAAGGTATATTCGGTTGAAAAATTATCTGAACTTCTACAGTCATTAGGAGATAATGTTTTACTTAACGAGGCATTGGATTTGTTGACTCCATTATCAAATCCGACTGATGCTGCCCTTAATACAGTACTTGAAAATTATCTTGAAGAAGCGAATTGGGCAATGCTACTATCACTTCCAATTGGTGAAATGATAAACAAACTGGAATCGCTAAGTAAATCCTTTCATGATTATACCGCTGTAGTATTAAAAAAAGCACCTGCTTTATTTGAAAAACTGAGATTTGAAGCGTTGGAAATCCTCTGGATGAAAGATAACAAAGAAGCTTTGGGGATAGAAATACTTTGGAATGAAAGTATTGATTTTAACGCTAATACTTACAAAGCCTTTGGCCAATTGTACCTGCTCTCCGTGCTTGCAAAAATCAAGAATAATACATCAGTTACCTGGATTGATTTAATAGATTTAACGATACATAATCAACTAAATACTAAAGCTGACTGGTTTGCAAAAGCAGTTTCTCTTTATAATATTTCCGAGTCCTCACTTGAATTTCTCCTTGGCTCAAAAAATGATATTAATCAAAAAGGAAAACTCAATTTCAGTTTTCCTGTAGATTATAATGATGCTGCTCATTTAGTTACCATCTTCGATTGCTGCAGAATGATCGAAAAACAAGGAGCTAATCCAGCACAAATGAACGCATTGCTTATTGCAGACGCATCGGTTGAACATGCTCTTGCATTGCTAAATTTAATGAAATCGAAATATGATAATAAGGAGTTGTTAGACATTATTAAACCCATTAACTACAAACTACGAAACAAGAAAAGGGATGCACTGGTTGCATGGCTGCTAGCAAATACCAATGACAATAAGTGGAATCCGGCTGATGCCAATGACATTTATGAGATACTGCTGATTGATACAGAGATGGGTTCATGTATGGTTACTTCCCGTATTAAACAGGCGATCAGCAGCGTGCAATTGTATATAGACCGCTGCCTGATGAATTTGGAAAGTGGCATTAGCCTGAACGATGATTTCGCAAAACAATGGCATACCTGGCGCAAACAATATCGCGTATGGGAAGCCAACCGTAAAATATTCCTGTACCCTGAGAATTGGATAGTGTCTGATTTACGCGATGATAAAAGCCCATTCTTTAAAGAACTTGAATCGCAGTTAAAACAAAATGAAGTTACAGAAGAAACGGCTAAAGAAGCATTGATTACTTACCTGCAGAAATTGGATACGGTTGCCAATCTGGAAATGGTGGGCTTGTTTAATGATGAAGAAACCAATATTGTACATGTATTTGGAAGAACACATAATATTCCTCATCAGTATTTTTACCGTAAGCAGGAAAACAATGTGTGGACAGCCTGGGAAAAAGTTGAGGTCGATATTGAAGGTGACCATATTTTGCCTGTGGTGTGGAATGGAAGATTGATGTTGTTTTGGGGGATGTTTACGGAGAAGGAAGAAAGATCCGGAGGGTTTGAGGTACCGGGTAAAGGTGATATTATAGAAGAGCCTGCAAAATATTGGGAAATGAAACTCTTTTGGAGCGAATGCAAGAATGGGAAATGGGGTGCAAAAAAGCTTTCAAATGAACAGTTAAGGCTTTTCAGAAAAAATATTATCCACGATCATCGCAACGGTAGTAATAAAACCCATACAGTTTATCTGAAAAAGGAAGATTGTTCATTGACATCTTCGATAACTAATACGGGTTTATCTGTAAACATTTTGTTGCGGAGATACGGTTTTGTTAACCGGAGATCCTTTTATGCAAGGTTTCATTTCGATTTTTGTCATTCATTTCCTGTTTTAAAGGATATTCAAACTACGCTTCCATCATGGTATATTCAAAATGCATCAGGTACAAGGATTGATTTGATGACTGTGAGTGAATGGAACAAAGACAATTTTAATTTATTTGATAAAGGAGTTTACCGTGTTGACAGCCCTGGCAATAGCGACCCAATTAGAAGTGAAGTAATCTTAAATAATACACCAGGTATTTTTCGCTTGTCTACAAGTCATCACGCCATCTGGCAGGAAAAGCCAAGTGACTTTTTTTATGGATCAAATGAAAAAAACTTTTATGTGAAAGCTCTTCCTTCTATAAATCACTCTCTGGACCTCTTGGCTATTAAAAATCCAGGGGTCGCAATTTTTAGAATAACGGCCGGAATTGATGAGAAAGATATTGATTCAGGTCAAAGCTCTGAGAACTTAAGGGAAATTAGAAAATCTGAAGCTAATAAATTCAATAGCGTAGATATTCCGGTTATAATATCATCAACTGATATTGCCCCACATAAAGATATTTCTGTTTATAAATACCGTTTTGAGAATTTTTACCACCCTTATGTCTGCAGTTATATTAAAAAGCTGAATACTAAAAGTATTGATGATTTATATAGGAAAAATGTTCAAAACAGGGAACTAAAAAACATATTTACTACAACAGAGTACGATCCTACATCTTTGGTATTGTACCCATATCCAAAGGAAGAAGTCGATTTTAGTTATGCGGGATCATATTCACTTTATAATTGGGAATTATTCTTTCACATTCCTCTATTTATCGCAACACGCCTTACCCAAAACCAAAAATTTGAAGAAGCCCGAAAATGGTTTCACTACATTTTTGATCCCACAAGTACATCTAATGAAGATACGGGAGCTACCAGATTCTGGATTACAAAACCATTCAGAAATGAAATAAAGCAGGGAATAATGCCACTGGAGGATTTACTAAATTTAGAAGAAAATGCGGATGAACTTGAAATACAATTGAGTAACTGGGAACAAAATCCATTTAATCCACATGCAATTGCCAGGTTGCGTATTTCCGCTTACATGCGAAATACTGTTTTGAGGTATATTGATAACCTTATTCAATGGGGCGACCAGCTTTTTAAAAGAGATACTATTGAATCAATCAATGAAGCCACCTTATTGTACATTCTTGCTTCAAATATTTTAGGAAAAAAACAGGAAACAGTGCCAGCACGTGCCAAACCTGTTGAAAAATCTTTTTCAAATATTGCTGGTGAATTGGACCGCTTTGGAAATGTAAAAGATGAAATAGAAACATTTATTTCCCCATCATCGGGCAACGATACTCTTTTGATGCCCTATTTCTGTTTGCCAAAAAATGATTACCTGCTTAAATATTGGGATACAGTGGCAGACCGGCTTTTCAAAATACGGCATTGTATGAATATAGAGGGTACAGTAAGGCAACTTCCATTATTTGAACCACCGATTGACCCAGCTTTACTGGTAAGAGCTACTGCAGCAGGCTTGAATTTGAATGAAATCTTAAATGATATGAATGCAGTCCTGCCTAATTATCGTTTCCAGGTAATGCTGCAACTGGCTAATGAATTGTGCAATGATGTTAAATCGCTTGGCAGCTCACTGCTTTCTGCTTTGGAGAAAAAAGATGGTGAAGAACTGGCGTTACTTCGCTCTATTCATGAATTGAGAATGCTGGAAGTGATAAGGGATATAAAAGAAAACCAAAGGGATGAGGCAAAGGCGAATTTGGAAGGTTTGATTAGATCAAAAGAAATTGTAGAGAACCGAGAGGATTACTACTCAGGCAGGCAGAAAAAGAACGATAAAGAGCAACAGCAATTGAATTCACTAAAGGATGCTTTATCTAATCTGGAATTAGCTATTTATGTTGATCTTGCAGCAAGTGCCCTTGTTGGAATTCCTCAAACAACGATAGGAGCTTGGTCCTGGGGGGCAACTTTTGGTGGGCAGCAAATGGCAGGAGTATCTCAATTTGTAAGTTCATCTTTAAATAAGTTGGCTAATTATCAAAGTAGTTGTGGTGGTATAGCAGGTATTGAAGGTGGCTATGAACGCAGAAAAGACGATTGGGATTTCCAGGCAAATTCAGCAAATCTAGAACTAAAACAAATAGACAAACAAATCATCGCCTCAGAAATAAGATTAGCAATTGCAGAAAGGGAAATTGAAAATCACAGCTTGCAAATGGAGCAATCAAGAGAAGTGGATGATTATATGCGGAGCAAATTTACCAATACAGAATTGTACGACTGGATGGTGGGACAACTTTCAACGGTATATTTCCAAAGCTATCAATTGGCATATTCTACCGCAAAAAAAGCGGAAAAATGTTTGCAGCATGAATTGGGTTTGGAAGGAACCAATTTTGTTCAATTTGGCTATTGGGACAGTTTAAAGAAAGGATTATTAAGTGGAGAAAAGCTACAGTATGATTTAAGAAGATTGGAGAATACTTATCTGGAACTGAATAAACGGGAATACGAAATTGTCAAACATATTTCAATATCCATGCTGGATCCTTTGGCTTTAATAAAGTTACGTTCAACAGGAAGCTGTGATTTCGAAATACCGGAAGTTTTGTATGATATGGATCATTCCGGTCAATTTTTCAGAAGATTAAAATCAGTGAGTATTAGTTTACCTTGTATTGCTGGACCATACACTTCAGTTAGTGCCAAACTTTCGTTGGTCAATGACAGGTATCGTAAAAACACTAATCCTGACAATGCTGCGAACACGGGTTTTGCCGAATACCCTGGTAATGACGACAGGTTTATATACAACATAGGCGCCATAAAATCCATTTCTACCAGCAATGCCCAAAACGATAGTGGGGTTTTTGAATTAAACTTCAGAGATGAACGCTACCTTCCTTTTGAAGGCTGTGGTGCTATAAGTAAATGGAAACTGGAATTACCATCAGCAATCAGGCAGTTTGACTACAATACTATTTCTGATATGATTCTGCATGTTAAGTACACTTCCCGCGATGGTAGTGATGTCTTTAAAGGACTGGTTGAAGCTGATCTGATTAATAGACTTGGGATAATTACCCAACAACTTGTGGAAACAGGGTTGCATATTGCCATTAATTTAAAACATGATCTACCTGATCAATGGTACGTTCTGAAAGAAAATGGCTCAGTTGACTTGAAAATAGATAAATCAAGATTGCCATATTTTGCACAATCATTGAAAGCAAATATTAAAAGTGTACTATTTATCGTAAAATGCACTACACTTCCACCTTCGACAGTTGATTCGATATCAATGAACCTGGTTCTTCCGGCCACTACTACAAATGAAACAATCACTTTATCTAAAATTACGGAATGGAATGAAATGCCGCAAGGCCAAAGCATCTTAAAAAGTCAAAATGTAAACCAGATTGAGCTTGATTCAGCCTTTAAAATATCTATTGATAAAACTCAATTTGATAGTCTGGATGAATTAATAATGTTGGTAAAGTTTAATTTTTAACAGCTAAAAATCATGTAAAACATTGAATATTAAGGCAAAATTGAGTTTATAGGTATTCTGGAAATATGAAAAATCACAAAACCCAGCCGAAAACACTCAAAATGCCATCAGTCCAATGTTCTAAGAGAGAAAGCGACAATGAGGATATAGAATATTTGAAAACGAAGTATCAAATGGAAAAGTGTGATTGAAAATTTTGAACTAAATGCCTGATTGATATTTTAATCCTGCATAAACTTTTTTAAAAGGTTGAATGTTTTTCTTCAAAATTCTCACATAATAAAAGGACAATACGTTAAGTATATCAAAATGAACAAACTCTATTTTAAAACTCTAACCCATGAGCGGAAAAGAATACACCAAAAGTCTACCCAAAACTCCGGAAGAATATCTGGATCAGGAACTTCATCCACGGCTTTATAAAATGGCTGTGAAGGCTAGCTTTTCGAAACGAATGTTTTTTACACTCCGAACAATTGCAATTATTGGAGGCGTATTGCTTCCAATTCTAGTTTCGATCAATAATAAGAGTAAATATATTCAGGTTTTATCAGTAGTACTTAGTCTTATCATTGCCATTTCGATTGCCCTTGAAGAATCACTTAAATTCAAAGAAAGATACATTAAATTTGAAGGACTTATAAATATTGCTAATAAGCTCAAAAGCGATTTCATCGCAAAGGAAAATGATTTTGCTGGTTTAACTGATGAACAAAGAATAACAAAGTTCGCATCTCTCAGTGGAAATGTAATCCTGAAATCGCAGAATAGCCTGTTGGAAGCTTTCAGTAGTATGGAAACTCCAATGAAGAAATAATTTTCACATTGCAAATTTGATTTTATTTGGTGCAGTCTGTCCCTGAATTTATTGGTGAACATTTCAAATTGTATGTGTTTTTCAATTTATCCGATCATTTCTAAAAGGTTTGCTGAAATTTATTAAAAACTTGCAAAGTTAATGACTGGAAACCACTATTTTTTAACATCTAATTGCTAATATTCAGACATTTATAACCTGTCTTTTCACCTTTACAAGTTCGACTATTTAAAATTTAGTAAGTAAAGCTGCATTTTTAATCCTTTCCTCCTGTTCAAAGCTCGCGAGATAGTTTTCGGTTGTTTTTTGGTCTGCGTGTCCCAACGATTCAGATATATAGGCAATATTTGCCCCGGATCGTTTTAATACAGTGGCGAAACTGTGACGCGCAGAATAAGTGCTTAAATGGTAAATATTCAAAGATTTACCGATTTCTTTTAATCGCTTATTGGTCCGCCTTATCAACTCAAGCGACTTCACTTTTGCCTCCATTGGGGTCTCATTTCCTGTTAAGTATGGAAAAATGAATTGATCGGATGCCTTGTTCTTATTACCCCACCTCTTTATTATCGTTTTCATCTCTGTTGTAAGAACAGCTTGAATGTCCTTTTTCACTTTTGATGTTCGCTTTGTTTTCTCTCTCAAATAGGAGATTTCATTGTTTTGAATATTCCCATATTTAAGATGAACTATGTCTGTAAAATTTATCCCATTGCACAAATATGAGAAAAACCAAAGATCCCTATAACGATCTGTTGTAGTATTGCCATCTGAAAAATCAACAATGCTTTTTATCTGAGCAAGTGTTAAAGCTAATTTTCGACCCGATCCGGTCTGAATCTCTTTTTTATCACGACCAAAGGGATATTGATTTGCTTTGATTATCCCAGAGCGTATTGCTTCATTTAGAATTGTACGTATGGCACGTAAATACATGCCAATGGTGGTATAACCTCTACCCTCTTTTAACATGTATTTTTCGTAACGATTCAGCCAATCGATTGTAACATCAGAAAATAAAATATTTGCACCGGCAAATTTTTCGATGCTAACCAAGGCAGCATTGTAATAAAGTTGCGTCCCTGATCTTCCTTCTGATTCCAGGTTTGAAATTTTGGCCTTAAAAGCAGTGTTTATGGTATCATTCAGACTCTTTCCCAAATCTCTGTTTAATAATTCAAATGAAAAATTGTTAGTTTCCTCTAGTGTTTGAACAATTCCTTTGACCTTTTCAAATGAATTTTGAATGTCGGATTTTACTTCAGAAAATGACCGGATTTTGGTTAATGGAAGTTTTTCCCAATCTTTCAACGAAAGATATTTTCCTGTGGAATAATATTTTCGTCCTCTATTGAAAGTTACTCGGATTTTAACGGGAAATTTCTCATCTTTGGTAGCGTGACGTGTGTCGAGCATTGAAACTATGGTAATTCCATTATGCGAATAAGTAAACATTTGTAGTCTTTTTTATGTTATTTGAAAAGCGTTGCACACAATTTGCACACAAAAATAAGCAAATAAAGAAAACAAATCCAAACTTTAATAAAAAAATAAATTTCTTTATCACTGTATTACAGTATATTAATGCAACAAATATAAATTAAAGAAAATGTAAAAAAAGCAAAAATTTCGACTCTTAATCAATGGGTCGAGGGTTCGATTCCCTCCGGGGTCACTTTTTAAATCACAATACCGCTGTAAATTAATTATTTACAGCGGTATTTTTTTTGACGACATACAATATTACACACTACCATCAGATTGCATCTTTCACACATGTCCAAAAAAAATAAGGGAACCCCTCCCCTTTTTTATTTCAAAAAGTGTAAGGATTACCGCATCCGTTATTAACATCTTCATCACCTGCTCTTGCAACTAACTGCCGAAGTACTTCAAAGAACAGTTGTTTTTACGGGTCAATAGACCAACAACATTTTGGCATGCAGCAAAACCGGATTTTTGTTCGTTTACCATGCGAAGGTGAATTTGGAGTAAGTCCAATATCACTTTCATCGCGGAAGATAAATGAATCTGCAATTTTTCAATTCCTTGAAGCTTTCTATTTGCACCTATTTTAATTCAAATCTTTCTTTTTTGCGTAACTTTTATAATGACAATTGAACTCTATTACAATTAATGCCCATTGTCATTTAAAAAATTCTCTAGGGTCTTTTTGCAGATTCCGATATTGAGTTTTTATCCTAAATGAAGCAGCACATTTTTTGATCTCTGCAATGAATCATTAATAGTTTAGAGATTTCATGGTTTGATAAGGATTCAAACAATTCTAAAAATAGTTGTTCAACAAGGCAACCAACGTTGTTGTATCGTACGGTTTTGCTATATAATCGTCACATCCTGCATTCAGGGCATCCTCGCGGTCGCCGGTTAATCCAAAGGCAGTTTGAGCAATGATCACAACATTATGGTTGAACTGCCTGATTTGCCGCGTTGCTTCATACCCGTCCATTCCAGGCATTTTAATATCCATCAATATTAAATCGATATCCGGATTATTACGGCAAATATCGAGTGCTTCAGTGCCTGTTCGTACTTTAAAAATATCTCTGCTGTATGTTTTAATTCCATAAGAAGTGTACTTTTCTGAGATTTCATCATCTTCTGCAATTAAGATTTTTAGTCCCCGAGCATTTCGAATCATTTGATTCGCTGCTTTTTTATCAAAAACATCATTTTCTGTGTCTGCACTTTCTTCTACCACGAGGTTGTAAGGAAGGGTAAAGTAAAATATTGACCCTTTCCCCACTTCGCTTTCCACCCAGATTTTTCCACCCAGCATCTCAATGTAAGCTTTAGAGATGGACAATCCCAATCCCGCACCTTCATAATTTCGATTGAGTGATTCACTTCCCTGTCTGAACCTTTCAAAAATAAATTCCAATTTTCCAGGTTTAAGGCCAATGCCCGTATCTCTCACAAAGAATTCCAGTTCAGAGGGCTTTCTGTCACTTTTCAGGTCATATCCAAACTCTATTGTACCTGAATTGGTAAATTTAAGGGCATTCTTCACAAGATTCGTGAGAATGGCATAAATTTTCTCCTTGTCGGTTTTTATCGTTGCCTTTTTTGCCGGCAGTGAACACCTATAAAGCAACTGCACTCCTTTTAGAGACGCCTCGGGTTTAAAAAACGTATAAATGAATTGGAGTTGCTCGTTTATATTCGTTTCTTTAATGGAAAGTTCCATCTGACCCGATTCCACTTTTGAAATATTGATGATATCGTTGATGATATTAAGCATCCGTATTCCGCTTGTCTCAATCAAACTTATATATTCATCCTTTTCTTCACCCGTTAGATCCGGCTCCTTCAGTAATCCAACAAAACCAAGAACACCGTTCATCGGGGTGCGTATTTCATGACTCATATTGGCAAGGAAAGCGGACTTTAACCGATCGCTCTCTTCTGCTTTATTTTTGGCTTCTATCAGTTCCTTCTCGGCACGTTTCCATTTCGTAATATCCGTCGCAACTCCAATCAGCCCGCTTGGTTGGTTATTCTGATCCCTGATAATAGAAGTTGAAAGCAAAATAGGGAACTCACTTCCGTCCTTTCTTTTATTAAGCAATTCACCTTTCCATTCTCCACC
>Ga0209724_1000269_pt1 | contig 52655 bp, 38 predicted proteins | sample grotaG_FD_184143 | JGI IMG/M metagenome (GOLD analysis project Ga0209724, IMG submission 184143) | Glacier valley bacterial and archeal communities from Borup Fiord, Nunavut, Canada, to study Microbial Dark Matter (Phase II) -... | ecosystem: Environmental > Aquatic > Freshwater > Ice > Glacier ... | reverse complement strand
GCGGTTGCATCATCAGTAAGGATATCGGGTCGTATAACACCTGCAATCACTTGTGTGTTTATTGCTATGCGAATACTTCTCCAGAGGTGGTGAGGAAGAACCTACTGGAACTAAGTGCTGATTCTGAGAGCATATTTCCCCATGTTTAAATGATACCCATATAATCTATTTTCAAGGCATTGCTGCTATAGGATGTCGGAATAGGGTCAGGCGATTTTCAATCGCTCTATTTTTATCCGCGATTGCAAATCGCGGGACCCAAAAAAAAGCTGCTCCAAAATGTGGAACAGCTTTTTCTAATATCAAAAAATCAATTGATTATTTTTTCTTTTGTGGCGTATTCCGTTGTTTAGCCATCTCTTCGAGCCTTGCCGTAAATTTCGATTTTACAACCGGCATCTTCTGTTTGGCCTTCAGTTGTGCATGGATTGCTTCTTCATTAATCAACTTCTTAAAGATCCACATCTGAACGAAAGTAAATACCAGTGACAAGAAGTAATACAAGCTTAATCCTGATGCATAACTGTTAAAGATAAACAGGAACATTACCGGCATCAGGTACATCATAGTTTTCATACCCGGCATTTGTGTGGTTCCGGCGCTCATTTCGTTGTTATACTTCACATACAGAATGTTAGTAATAGTCATCAGTAAGCAGAAAAGACTTACGTGAGATCCGTAATACGGGATTTTAAACGGCAGCGTAAGAATTGAGTCGTACGATGAAAGGTCATGTGCCCAAAGGAAACTTTCCTGCCTCAATTCGATCGAGATCGGGAAGAAATAGAACATCGAGACGAGGATTGGCATCTGAAAGAGCATTGGTAAACACCCCCCCATCGGATTGACTCCTGCCTTCTTATATAGCGCCATTGTCGCCTGTTGTGATTCCATCTTTTTGTCATCCCCAAATTTTTTCTGAATCTCTTCAATCTCAGGTTTCAGCAACCTCATTTTTGCCTGCGAGATATACGATTTGTAGGTGAAAGGTGCAATAATCAGCTTCACGTAAATGGTCAATAACAAGATAATTACCCCAAAGTTGCCAATATACCGGCGAAGAAAATCGAATGCAGGAATGATAATATACTTGTTGACCCATCCGATAATGGTCCAGCCCAATGCTAACTCGTCATCAAGTTTTATATTGTACTGCTTGAGCGTGTTGTATTGATTAGGGCCAAAATAAAACCGGGACTTGAAAGATTCACTACCTGAATTATCGAGCGGGATCGTCAAATCAGCCGTCATATCCGATACAAAAGTTGAATCTTTATCTCCTCTTACTTTGGTGCTTACCTGGCCGTTCAGGAAGGCTTTATCAGCAATTAATATGGATGAAAAGAACAGCGTTTTAAAACTGACCCACTCCACTTTTGTCGTTAACGCTTTTGTCTCCGATTTTGTAGTTGCTATATTATCAACGTCATCCTGAAAATACTTAAAGTAAGCGGTCGCGTAATTATCCTCGCTAAATTGAGATACTTTCTCCTGGCGTGGCATTTCCTGTGTCCAGGCAAAGTTGATATAATCGGAGTTTGCACCCATCACTTTTTTAAGCCCTGCGGTCTGGATATCGAAACCAACCATAAAAGAGTTGTGCTTCAACGTATAGACGTAAGCGACAGATACTCCATTTCCGGCATCAAGAAGCATGGTCAGTGACTTGGAATCCTGTTGACCTTCCTTGTTAAATTTCTCGCGTCCTTCTTTTCCTTTCGAAACTGCTGCACCGGAAACTGTCAATATAGTATCCGAGACTGAAGGTGTAAAAAAGAACTGGTCGGTTTGAATACTCTTGTTTTGCGAAAAGAAATTCAATCCGAAACGGTTTTTGTCGCCTTCAAAAAGAACGAGGGGTTCGCCATTATACCTTTTAAACCCTTTTAATTCAACAGAAAATATTTTTCCCCCTTTTGTTGAAACCCTGACCTTCATCAGGTTATTCTCCAGGGTGATGAATTTCTCAGTTCCCTTGACAGCTTCGTAAAAAACACCGTAAAGGTTCTTAAGGTCATTTTCAACGCCGGCAATACCAGCACTATCTGTAGGTGGAGTGGTTACTTTTGCCTGAAGAGTAGCCGTAGCCGCCTTCGCTTCAGCTTCGGCCTGCATTGCTTTTGCTGTTTCAACCTGAACAATTGAATCGCGTTGTCGCTTAGCCGCTTCAATATCGCTTTCCGATGGTTTGTTTAAATAACTGAATGTTATCAGAATCACAAAAATCAGGGCCAGGCCTGTGATCGTATTTTTATCCATAAGTTATGACTGATCGTATTTTTTTATTTAGAGTTATCGAGAACAGATTTAATAAATGCCACAAATAAAGGGTGAGGTTGCATAACTGAACTACTGTATTCAGGATGGAACTGAACGCCCACAAACCATGGATGATTTGGAATTTCGATTACTTCAACCAAAGTAGTGTCAGGATTAACCCCGACTGCCTTCATCCCTGCATCTTCAAATTGTTTCAGGTAGGCATCATTAAATTCATAACGATGTCTGTGTCTTTCCAATATTTTCGATTTTCCGTAAGCTGCGAAAGCTTTTGAATCCTTTTTCAGGTGACAGGCGTAAGCTCCCAAACGCATTGTGCCCCCTTTATCGGTGATCTCTTTCTGTTCCTCCATCAGGTCGATAACAGGGAATTTGGTTTCCGAATTCATCTCTGTTGAGTCGGCATCACACAATTTCAGAACATTACGTGCAAATTCTATCACAGCAATCTGCATTCCGAGGCAAATGCCGAAGAATGGAATTTTATGGATGCGGGCATATTTTGCAGCAACAATTTTTCCTTCAATACCACGATGTCCGAAGCCGGGAGCAATGATTATTCCGTTGCACCCCTTCAATTTTCGTTCAATATTCTCTTCGTTTATCTTTTCGGAATGAATCCACTCGACGTTAACCCGGCATTCATTGGCAGCACCTGCATGAATCAGTGCCTCAGCAATCGACTTGTAGGCGTCGTGAAGTTCAACATATTTTCCGATCAGTGCTACTTTTATTTCTCTTTTTGGGTTTTTATACCTGTACAGAAATTCATTCCATTCTTTAAGTGCGGGTGGATCTCCCAATTGAAGACCTAATTTTTTAAGGACGATTTCATCCAGTTTTTCCTCCTGCATTTTAATCGGAACCTCATAGATCGTTGGCACATCTATCGACTCGATAACCGACTCTTTGTTTACGTTACAAAAGAGGGCAACTTTCTCTTTCAAACCCGGCGAAAGAGGATGTTCTGTCCGAAGAACGAGAACGTCCGGCTGAACTCCGTTTTCGAGCATCGTTTTAACTGAATGCTGAGTAGGTTTAGTTTTTAATTCGCCAGATGCCTGTAAGTAAGGAACCAGTGTAAGATGGATAAAAAGAGCATCGCTCCCCATCTCCCACTTCAGCTGCCGAACAGCTTCTATGAAAGGTAAAGATTCGATATCACCTACCACGCCCCCAATCTCAGAGATCACAACATCGAATTTTTTCTTCGATCCCAGAAATTTGATATATCTTTTAATTTCGTCGGTAATATGAGGGATGATCTGAACCGTTTTTCCCAGGTAATCACCACGACGTTCCTTGTTAATTACAGACTGGTAAATTCTGCCCGTAGTAACGTTATTCGCTTGCGTTGTAGGTGAATTAAGAAATCGCTCGTAGTGTCCGAGATCGAGATCAGTTTCGGCGCCATCCTCGGTTACGTAACATTCGCCATGTTCGTAGGGATTTAAAGTTCCCGGATCAACATTGATGTAGGGATCTAATTTCTGAATTGTTACCTTGTATCCTCTTGCCTGAAGAAGCTTCGCAAGGGATGAAGCAATAATCCCTTTTCCGAGAGAAGAGGTCACACCGCCTGTCACAAATATATACTTCGTTGTGGCCACAATAATAAGATTTGATGTACGTTCTAAAAGTTTGCAAAGTAACTAATAATAATCGTAACCCATGTAGCTTTTGATTAAATTTCGGTTACTTTATTACAATGAAAAACCCGTTCCATTTGACCGGAACGGGCTTTTAAATATCAATAAAACATTAGTTTACTTCTTCCTGTGAATCGATTATCTTTAATTTTGCCTTCAGGTAATCAATCTGGACTTTAATTTTTTCCATCTGAGCGTTTACCCCTTGTATTAACGATTGAGCACCTTTGCTTGATCCAAAGAATCCAACATTATTACCAAGTGTATTTATATCGTTCTCAAGCTGTTTCAGATGCTGTGACAACCGATCGCGTTCCATATTAATTTTCGACCAACCACGTTGTTGAGAAGCTAAATTTTCGATTTTGCTCTTAAATTTAAAAAGTCCCATGTCCTGATCATCCAATTTCAACTGATCAAAATAAGCATCGACCAGACTGTGGTATTTGGTTTGTAACTCCTCTTTTTTGCGGAATGGAACGAAACCAATTTCTGACCAGCGGTCCTGAAATTTCTTAAGAATCTCAATATCTATTTTCGCATCGCCGGTTGGCTTCCATGCTTCAATTTCAGCAATCAATGCCTTTTTAGCTTTGTAATTCTCATCCTGATCGCCTGTAACGCCCGAAAAATGGGTCGTCTTACGATTAAAGAATTCATCGCAAGCAGTGCGGAATCGCTTCCAGATCAGCTCTGATTGTTTGCGCGGCACCGGTCCAACCTCTTTCCACTTTTTCTGAAGCGCAATCAACTTATCAGTTGTTGCTTTCCAGTCTTCAGTATCTTTCAGCTTTTCAGCCTGTTCACAAATCTCCAATTTAAGTGCAAGGTTCTTATTAAGCTGATCTTTACTTTTATTCCAGAAATTACGTTTATTCTGGAAGAATGCATCGTTGGCAGCTCTGAAACGTTCCCAAACTTTCGCATTCTCTTTACGTGGACCAAATCCGGAAACTTTCCAGGCCTCCTGAAGAGCGATCACCTTCTCTGTAACATCATTCCATTCACGCGGATTATCCGAAATAAATCCGGAATGCTGTTCAGCCAGTTCACAAAGTTCAATTTTCTTTTGTAATTGCTCTTTTTGAGTGGAACGCTCCTGTTCAAAGAACTGCTGATATCGTTTGTTTATTATTGTAGTAGCTACCTTAAAACGCTCCCACAAATCTTGTTTGGTATCGCGGGGTACAGGACCTATTTCGCGCCATGCTTCGTGGAGTTTCTGAAGGTCCCTGAAAGTCGACAATGCATCGGCATCAGCCGCAGCAAGTTCTTCCGCTTTTAAACAAAGTTTGGTTTTCTCATCCATGTTCCTGCGAAGATCGAGATCGCGCAACTCGCGGTTGATCTTCACAAAGTCATAAAACAACTCAACGTGGTAGTGGTAATTTTCCCACAAATCCTTGACCCTTGTTTGAGGAACCTGTCCTGTGGCCTTCCATTTATCCTGAAGATTGTTGAACTCCTGAAAAGTCATATTAATCGACTCTTCACTGTTTATCAAGGATTTAATTTCCTCAATAATAGCCAATTTCTTATAATAGTTTTCTTCTTTTACTGCTTCCTGCTTTTTATTTAATTCAGCGCGAAGATTCTTATATTCACGGAGAAGATCCTTTAATTCAGCTTCAAACGAGTCTGCCTGAGGTTCAAATAACTCTTCGTCGTTTCCTTCAGCAGTAAACGCAAGTTTCTGCTCCTGGATTTCGGCATTCCGGATCTTATAAAAACATCCTTTTATTGCTTCAGCGTGTGGCCTGATTTCGTCAACCGTGCCTTCTGCCAATATTTTTCGTAAAGTATTTATTAACTGTATTTTGCTGTAAGAAGAATAATCATGGATTGGAATTGCATTCGCATCCGGTTCTCTGTCGCTGAAAAGATCGTCGTCATCATCCGATTCTACCGGAACCTGAACAATCTGATCAATTAAAGCAGTTTCTGCAGTTCCGGAAACTTCCTTCACAGGAAATGGAATCGCTTCGGTTGCAGCAGGTTCCTGAACATCTTTAGCCTCTACTATATCTTCAACAACCTGTTCAGCAACAATATCTTGTGTTTCTGATTCCTGTACATCTACCTGTTCGGTAGTCACAGTATCAGAAAGATTTGGTTCAGGTATAATTTCAGGACTTGTTTCCGGTATAAGTTCAGGAGCAATTTCTGGAACTAATTCCGGGGCTATTTCTGGTACTAATTCCGGAACAACCAGAGGTTCTAGTTCAGGAACAGGTTCTGGCTCTAATTCAGGGGCAGGTTGAAGTTCAGGTTCAGCTTCAGGTTCAGATAAAATAATTGGCGAAGATTCTACCTCTTCAACCGTTGTTTCAATTTCATTGTCAGTGCTTTCGATGATAGCAACTGAAGTTTTGGCTTCATCATTGTGAACGTTTTCACCATTTTTGAGAAAACCAGTTTCTTCGGATGCTACGTCTTTTGTCAATTTGTTAGATTCCATCTGCAATTTCGTTACGGCGATTAAGCCAGGATGTGTGTACAATATTATTTTTCACGAAAATAGATATTTACAAGCTAATACTCAACAAATTCGAAAACATATTTTTGAACCAAATAAAACCAGGGGCTGCAGTTATTTACCGCAAGCCCCTTAAAGTATTGTTTATTAAAAATATAGAAACTTAATCGATCAAAATATCTTTAGGATCCTTTTCTTTCACTTCTTCCATTTTAGGCACGACAATCGTTAATATTCCGTTCAAAAAGCTTGCACTGATGCGATCGGTCTCTACCGTTTTTGGAATCGAAAAGCGTCTGATAAAACTTTTCAATCCGAATTCCCTTGACAGATATTTCTCTTCATTATCTGGTTTTTCATCCACACTGCCTTTTACAATTAGAAGATTGTTCTGAAATTGAATTCCAATTTGCTCCTTTGAAAATCCGGGAACAGAAAGATCAAGTCTAAAGTTGTCCTTGCTTTCAACCACATTGGCTTGTGGAATATCATAACATGTTTCATCTTTCAGATCACTCAATAAACTATTTAATGAGCTATCTAATAATGCATGGTAACGTAATGGGTTTGCAAATCTTAAAACATTCATAGCTTTATTATTAAAATTGTTTAACACTAGAATTTAATTCTTATTCAGTGTTGTTCTAATCAATTGGCATACCAATGCGTAAATTATTGAATTAGCAAACACAAAACAGCCACAATGACATACAATACAAGATAAATACGCCATTATGGCACTAAAATGAAATTTTTGAAGCGTTTGATCCGGTCTTTTACATTCGGTCAATTGCGAAGATCGATCCGGAATATTACTTTTACAAAAAAACTATCATGCGTATCGATATTCTTACTGTTGTTCCTGAATTATTGGAAAGTCCGTTTAATCATTCTATTTTGCAAAGAGCCAAAGACAAAGGACTTGCAGAGATCTATATTCACAATATCAGGGACTGGTCAACAAATAAGCACAAACAGGTTGATGATTACGCATTTAGTAAAGGTGCTGGGATGGTTATGTCTATTGAACCGATTGATCGTGCCATCACTGAATTAAAAAGTCAGCGCGATTATGATGAAGTCATCTTTCTCACACCGGATGCACGTCAGTTTGTACAACGCGATGCCAATCAGTTATCGCTTAAAACTAATCTGATAATTCTTTGCGGACATTACAAAGGTATCGACCAGCGGGTTCGCGACCACTTAGTGACATTGGAGTTATCGATTGGAGATTACGTACTGACTGGCGGAGAGTTAGCTGCAGCCATCGTTGCAGATGCCATTGTGCGATTGATTCCCGGGGTTTTATCGGACGAAACCTCAGCACTTACCGACTCTTTTCAGGACGGGTTACTAACTCCTCCTGTATATACGCGACCGGCGGAATATAAAGGATGGCGTGTTCCCGAAATCCTCCTATCTGGTAATGATAAACTGATCGACGACTGGAAACAGGAACAGGCATACGAAAGGACCAGAAGAATAAGGCCGGATATGCTGAAGGACAATGAAGTCTGAATTAAGATTTGAGGATTTTTGTGGAAGCAGCTTATTACCATATTGCCGAATCACTGTCCCATAATCCTAAAATACTTTAATCCTGCAAATCCTAATTCAGACAGTTACTTCCTGCAAATCTGCCGATAGGAACAGTATTTACAATGCTCCTCATTTGTCGTCTGAATAAAAGGAATGGTTGTATTGAAGATTTCCTCGAGCAACACCCTGAAATGAGTTTCAAACTGGTCTGAAACCGACATAAATTCCACAGGTTGATTTCCAATCTCTTTCGAACGAAGTGACGGATCAAAGTCCTCTTCAAAAATTCCACGCAACGAATAGATTCCGGGATGTATGTTGGTGATCGCAGGTTGATTTTTATGCAGAATATAGGAATATACAAGCGTCTGAAAAGCTGCCTTGTTCCTTGTCTTATTCTCTTTGTCGAACAGCGAAATTAACATCGGGAAACTTATTTCTGCACTACCTGTTTTATAATCAAAGATATATAACTGGCCATCCTTCCGATCAATGCGATCGATCGTTCCTCCAATTAAAACATTTTGCTTCAACTCATTAATTGAAATCGTTGTCTCCACCTTTTTTTCGAGCCCGATGATCTCAAATGGAGCCCGCTTCCGGTCAACTTCCAGTAATCTATTCACGTATTTCTTAACAACTTCATAAATCAACCAGTTTCGCCCTGTTAGCGATACTTTATCATCTGCTTTCATACCTTTAAAGTAGACGGTTCGGAATGAAGTAATGATCGTATCACTAATTAGTTTTTGATTATTAATTATTTCATTAATAGTTTCAGAATTGATGGATTTATCAATGAATGGCTTATATATATTTTCCATTGAATCATGAAAGAGGGTTCCAAATATCATCGCATCGACTTCTTCGGAAATCTCGTCAGGTTCGTCTAGTCCGGCCGAATATCTGAAATAGAATTGCAAAGGACATGTAAGATATTTATCAATCGCGCTTGGTGATAATGGCTTTATCCCGTTCAGATAATTATTTAACCGGATCATAACTTTTTCATCTTTTACGATGCTTATCGGCTGAACTGCAATATTTTCCACACCAAATACCATATTGGTCTCCGATATTTCAAAGGGTGATTCGAGCTGCAATTGATACAGGTAACGACTTTTTTCACCTGTGAATAAACCACCCGCACCTGAATCGTACACAAACGTTACATTTTCTGCGCGCTGCAGCAATCGATAGAAATAATAAGCATACATTGCATTCTGCTCCTCAATAGTTGGCAAACCAAATACGCGTCTTAGATTATACGGGATGAATGATCCTGATGAGGAAATTTTGGGCATAATTCCATCATTCATAGAAAGGAGAATGACGTTTTTAAAATCAAGGGTTCGTGTCTCAAGAATTCCCATAACCTGCAAACCTTCGAGCGGTTCGCCATCGAACGGAATGGCAAGACCACTAAGATATTGCAATAAAAAGCGGAAAAATGCCTCCTTCGAGATAAAATTATCCGATTCAAATACTTTGATTCCATCGTTAACAAGTATATCCTTAAGTCGGTTAACGGCAAGCCATGATTGGTAAAGGTATTCCCTATACATACCTGAATTTTCATCAGGGGTTTTCCCTTTTGAGGAAAATAAATCTATAGCTGTTTCATCTTCATTTTTTCTTTCCCAATGAAGAAATATAGTTTTTAAAATTCCAAGAAAATAATCCGAAAGTCCGATAATATTCTGCGGGGCAACAAATAGCTGTCGGAATAGGGCGTTTCCACTCAGCTCTTTCTCCGTTAAATAGATTGCATTGTTTTTTAGGAACAGGTCAATGAGTTCTTTGCTTTTTAATGGTTCAAAATCAACAACTAGCTGATGACTTAAAACCCTTATAACGTCTTTATTATAAAAAGAAACCTCACCAACCGAATTTCGGGCATTTTTTTGCAAATCAATTAATTGGGAAGTCAGACTAAAAACAGGCGTCATTTTTAGCGGATAACCCATTGTAACATTCACTTTTTCAATATTCTCAGGTAAAGAGTTGATAACAGGCAAAAGTAACTCTTCATCGCACAATACTACTGCCGTTTCATCAAAGTTCAGTTCTCCGGTAAATTGAGTTAAAAGTTCTGCTCCGGCAACCTGAGCCTGTCCAACCTGCGAAGCGATATTAATAATCTTCATAGTTTTGGGAGAAGAAGCAAGCGATTCACATTCCGGAATATACCCCACATGAGGAAAACGGACAAGGTTTTTTCGTAAGAAATAACCTGCCTCCTGAGTCTGATCTTTCAAATAGTAATTGTCGAAATCCCAAAAAAACGACGCTTTCCCCTTATTTTGCAGGTAATCGAAAAGCACCTCTTCGCATTTGTTCAATGCATTAAATCCTATAAATACGAAGTGTTTCCCATCAAAAGACAACGTTTCACTTTTGATCATCTGTTCAACAACCTCGCGGTACAACATTCCTTCGTACGCTAATCCCTCACTCATTAATAAGGCTCTCAATTTTTCGTAAACGCCATTTAAATCCTCCCAAAGCCTTATAAACTCCTGTTGGTTAGGTGTTTTCTCTTTATCAGAAAGTGTTTTCCAAAAATTCCCAAGGCGCTCTCTTTCGTCTTCATGCAAAGAGTCAAATCGGGCATCAATCTCTTTTAGGTCAGTAACATTTGTAAACAAGTCGCGTGCATTAACAAGATATTTGTCAACCTGGTCAAAATCGCTGATCAACATCTCACCCCAAAAATAGAAATCATCAAACAACTCATTGGACTTTGTTGATTCCCTGTAAACCTTATAAAGTCTGAATATCAAACTTAAACGATCCGGAACATGCAAAGGAGAAAGTGACGAAAACAATTCATTAATCGTAATAATTTCAGGTGAAATCAAAGGTACTGTTACCAGCCTATTCAGGTAGTTTGTAAAAAAAACACCTCCCCGCCTGTTCGGAAAAACCAATGTCAGTTGACTTATGTTATCATGGTGAATTTCAAACAAATGTTTTGCAACCTGTTTCAGGAATACTTTCATAAACGCTTTATAATAAACAATTATAGAGAACAAAAATAACCGATTAATTCATTTGCTGATGAAGTTTATTAGTAATGATTTATTTTAGCGGATAATGCCGATCAACTAAATACAAATCAAACTATTAACAGCAGATTTTAAATGGCATAGCTGAGTTATTAATCTGCATGCCTAAAATTCAGAACTAAATGTAAATATATTTTGGAAAAGCCTGTTAGGTGCTATATTCTTAAATCTAAAGGCAGATATCAATCGTTAGGTAGGTGGTTTATCTAATAGGAAATAAGAACAAACCCTTTAATAATACGATCTGCTCCACCTAATTTAAGCAAATAATAATAAATCCCACTCAAAATCATACTCTGATTCTGCAATTTATTACTAAGAATTCTTCCATCCCAATCATTCTGATAATCATCGCTTTGATAGACAACATTTCCCATTTTTGAATATACAAACAGTTTTGAACCAGGGTAATAACTCAAATGTCTGAATTGCATTAAATCATTGAGACCATCTCCATTGGGTGAAAAAGCCTCAATAGCTTTTATTGGAGGCAAATCCACAAATACATTCTTTACAGTTGCGACTTCGGCTGAACAACCATTGGAATTGACATAGTTGACAGAAACTGTTTGAGAACCTGCAGAATTCCATTTCACTGTAATAGCGTCTGTTCCATCTCCTGCCATAATGGTTCCTCCTGGAGAAACAATCCACTTATAGTTTGTCATAGAGGATTCTGAATAATAAATAGCCATGTTAGTTCCCTGAGAAAGAGTGGTCAAATTGATTGTCGGAACTGGTAATTGGTTAAAAACAACATTTACTGTATCACTATTTGTACAATAATTCCTATCTGATACCGTAATTGAGTAACGCCCCGTTTGTGTTGGCATAATAGATTGGTTACTTGCACCATTCGACCATAAATAATTATCAAGACCATTACCTGCATTTAGGACAATGTGTTGACCCAAGCAGACCGAAAGATCGCTGCCTAAATCGACAGATGGTAAGGGTTTGACTTGAACATTGATGAAGTCACTTGTAGAACATCCAAAATTATTAGTGACAATCACTTTGTATACTCCAGACGTATTAGCTGTAATTGAAGATGTTGTTTGTCCATTTGACCAAAGATAAGAACTGAATTCGTTACCTGCATTTAAATTAACAGGTTTATTGCAAGTTGCAGTGTCTGCACCTAAATAAACGGTGGGTAATGAATTAATTTTGACCTGTTGAAACACCGTATCCATACCACATTCATAAGAGAAAATTGCACGCACGTTATAGGTTCCCACCTTACTAAAAACGTGCATTGGTTGGTGGGAGGCGGATGTATTTTGATCGCTCGCAGGATCATTAAAATTCCAACGGACTGAATCAAGAACAGAGGCATCAGATAATTGAAATTTCGTTGTATCATTTAAACATAGAGATTGGCACAGTATTTTGGGTGAATATTTGCTAAATGCTGAAAAAAAGGCATATCTACAGCCAGACGTTGAACCACCATTAATCAGACCTAAATGAAACACACCACTTGTATTTCTTATTACATTAGCCGCCCCTGATTTAATTTGAGAGGGACTAAAAGTTAATTGAGCGGCAACCCATTCATTATTTGTCCCAGGTACTGGTTTAAATGAATTTGTATTTATAACAAACTGATTATCATTCAACAGAAAATTTCCTTGGTTTCCATTTTTTGTCATAATATTTAAGCCTAAAAACTCATCTGTTGATCGGACAAAACTGATTTGCCCGGACCCGCTGCACTTTATCGAAGGCAAAAGTGTAACACCTAACTCACAACCAAACCCTGACATGTGCAAAAAATAAACGGGCTTTGAACTCTTGAAATAGGTGACATTCTGAGTGATATCACATGAGTAGGTTTCTTTCAGATTAATCGTAGCGTTAGGAGTGGAACTTCCATTAATAAATAGCTGAGTATCATCATTGACAGCCAAAATAAATATTTTCTCAATATTGTAATTCAAAAAGCCTTTCATCACAATATATTCTGTTCCGATTTTATTTACAGGAACAATCTGATCTCCGGCTAAGTCCATGCACCCACCCCACCTTGCACCAGAAAGACTATCATCTTTTATTGTAACAGCTATTGGCTTGTTTGATATTATATGTGAACCGCTTAAATGCAAACTGGCCAGTTGACTTCTTGCTGTTGCGGAATAGGTCTGCCCTTTATTCAAATTTACAGTAAATGTTGTATTTGCGGAATAGCCAACAATATTGTTAGTCGGAGTTATTGTTAATATTGTATTGTCTTCAGTTGCAACTATATCGAAAGAGGAAAAACCAGCTCCATTGTTTGTGAAATTTTGAAATGGGGTATAAAACTCAGTACCCAAAGCATTTTTTCCTTTTAATGCAAATATTTCGGGATTGTATAAAATCCCAACTTCATAATATGCAGTTATTTCAGTTGTTGCCTTAATCAAAAGACCATAATTTAGTATAGTATTTGCGGGTTTATTTTCGATCATTTCAATATAAGGAGTCAAATTAACAGATTGAGTACTGTAGGGTTGTATTTGCACAGAAATGGGCGTAAAATTTGGATTAGCTGGCTGTGAAATAGTAACATTGCTTTGTTTTTCTGCAGAGGACAACCGGACATAGATAGGCTTATCTTCATGAGAAGATGAAACTTCTGGTGCCGCAAACCAAAAAACAGTATCAGTTTGTGCAAAAATCGAATTTGTAAACATCATCAAAAATATAAGACTGGAAATCAGAATTACATTTCTGTTTCGAAATTTGATTTTCATAGATTTGTCCACTCCAAAAAGTGTCGCATTTTAAAATGTTTGAAATTGAAACTGAAGAACATTTTCACTAAGTCCTAAATTCATTTTAATAACCTAGAATTCAAGAATATAATTTTATACGTATTTTAAAGCCGAAAGTTTATTTTGCTGTAAGAATACTACAGCGAAGAAAATTCTTTACTGAAAAAATAGCTATGCAATCTCAATCCCATCTGAAGATGAATATTGGTAAATACTCAACCAAAATATCTTATGACATTATGACTATATAACTAGCAGTAAATATCCCGATGAATTATGGACTTGTTTGTAGTATATATGCTAAATATTTGTAAGGTAAATGCTGAATCTTTTGTAGGCATGATAAAAAGTATAGAATTTTAAATATGAGGATTTTAACAAATACTAATTAAATCTTGTGAAGGATTTACAGACAAGTTGCCAATCCTACCTTTTCATGAATAAAATGAATAGTTTGTTTTGCGCATCGCAGGTGGATAAACAGCCTTAATTCTTAAGATAAAAAAAGTAAAGGATAAGTTCTAAAAACAAGTCTACCACGAATTATGAAATACTGAAAGCTAATTGGCGAGGTATTGACAATCAAAGAGCTTAAAGAGGACCATCCTGACCAGGCATAAATAACATATGAAATTCTTAAAATCCCGGAGAAAGTACAAGCGGGATTAGAATTATTTGCTCTAAGTGACTCATAAACTTTTTGAAGAAGGCCATCATGGTTAAACCAATAAACAGTCAAGCTGTTCGGAAAATTGTCTGAAAAAACAACCTATATTTATGAAAAAAATAACTTTACACAATAAGACTCTTTTAAAATTGCAAAAAAGGCAATTCATTAACGGTTTTATTGAACTTATTCTATTACTTATTTGTAATATTTGAAACTAAATTTTAAACATGGACAGGTTCTCTCTTGTTGGAAATCATGAAATCGGAGCGATAGAAGACTTATACAAAAGTTATCTTCAGAACCCTCAGGAGATTGACGAGAGTTGGCGTAATTTTTTCGAAGGATTCGAACTGGCGCGTAAATCATACGATGCTAAATCGATGGAGTTGGTCGATAAAAATCATTTGCAAAAGGAATTTAACATTCTTAATTTGATCAATGGATACCGTCAACGTGGTCATCTTTTTACCCGAACGAATCCAGTTAGGCGTCGCCGGCAATACTCCCCCACACTTGAATATCGCAACTTTGGTCTTGAGGAGAGTGATCTTAGTATTGTATTTGAAGCCGGAAAAGAGATTGGAATCGGGCCATCAACTTTGAATCTGATTATTTCGCATCTCGAACAAACTTATTGTGAATCAATTGGTGTAGAGTATCTTTACATGCGTAACCCAGAACTCATTGATTGGTTAAAGGTGCGCATGGAGCGTTCACAAAATACGGAAGAGCTTCAGAATGAATACAAAAAGGAAATTTTCAGTCATCTTAAAGAAGCTGCTGGCTTTGAAAGTTTTATTCATAAAAAATTTGTAGGTGCCAAAAGGTTCTCACTCGAAGGAACTGAAGGACTGATTCCCGCTTTAAATGCGATCATTGAACATGGCGTTGAACTCGGACTAGAAGAATATGTAATTGGGATCTCGCACCGTGGAAGATTAAATGTTCTTGCAAATATCTTAAAAAAACCATATGAGAATATTTTTAAAGAATTTTACGCTACTGAATATGAAGAGGGTATCGTATTAGGTGATGTAAAATATCATTTAGGATTCGATCAGGAAATCATTGTAAAAAATGGTTCAAAAATTAAATTGAGCCTTCTTCCGAATCCATCACACCTAGAAACTGTTGCACCACTTGTTGAAGGTATGGTGCGCGCAAAAATTGATTACTCTTACGATGGAGACTTTAATAAAATAGCCCCTATTGTGATACATGGAGATGCTGCAATAGCAGGTCAGGGAGTTGTATATGAAGTTGTTCAAATGTCTCAACTTCCAGGTTATAAAACAGGGGGAACTATTCATATTGTCGTTAATAATCAAATAGGATTTACAACCGATTACCTCGAAGCACGATCAAGTACCTACTGCACCGACGTTGCAAAAATCACACGCTCACCTGTTTTCCATGTCAATGGGGATGATGCAGAAGCCATTATCTTTACAGTTAAACTGGCACTTGAATTCAGGCAACATTTCCATGCCGATATTTTTATTGATATCTTATCATATCGTAAATATGGACATAACGAAGGCGATGAACCCCGGTTCACTCAACCTATACTTTATAAAGCAATTGCTGCTCATCCTAATCCTAGGGATGTCTATGCGACCAAATTGATTGAAGCTGGTGTAATGACTTCTGAAGAGGTTCAATTAGAAATTGCTGTTTTTGATCATCATCTTGAAGAAAAATTTGAAATCAGTAAGAGCATCCAAAAGGTTAAGATTAAAAGTTTTCTGGTAGAAGAATACAAACCGTATCGCTTCCCTGAACCTACTGAGATAAATACTACACCGACAGCTGTTTCCGAAATAAAACTAAAGGAGCTTGCAGGAAAAGTAAATACATTACCGACTGATAAAAAATTCTTTGGTAAGATTGTTAAAGTATTGGACGAACGCCGGCAACTTATTGCAGACGACAAGGTTGATTGGGCGCTGGCCGAACAGCTTGCTTTTGGGACACTTCTCTCCGAAGGCTTTCCAGTTCGGTTAAGCGGACAAGATAGTCAGCGCGGTACTTTCTCGCACCGACATGCAGCGATCATTACGGAAGAAGGTGATGAAAAGTACTTCCCGTTGAAAAATATCGCTGAAGATCAGGCAACATTCACAGTTCTTAATTCTCCGCTAAACGAATATGGTGTGATGGGATTTGAATATGGATATTCCTTATCTTTTCCAAAGGGATTAACTATTTGGGAAGCTCAGTTCGGTGATTTCAGCAATGTTGCGCAAGTCATTATAGATCAATATATAAGTTCAGCTGGTGAAAAATGGGGTTTAATGAATGGTCTTGTATTGTTCCTGCCTCACGGTTACGAAGGACAAGGTCCGGAACACTCAAGCGGACGTGTGGAACGAATGTTATCTCTTTGCGCAAATTACAATATGCAGGTAATGATGCCAACTACACCTGCAAATCTTTTTCATCTGTTGCGGCGACAAGTTTTATGGGACATCAGAATTCCCACAGTAGTTTTTACGCCCAAAAGTCTTCTAAGACATCCATTGGTAATATCGCCAATTAAGCACCTTACTTCACATAAATTCATGGAAGTAATCAATGATGACAAAGTTCCGGCAGGAAAAGCTGAGGTACTCATTTTCACATCAGGCAAAATTTACTATGAACTGTTTGAACGACGAGAGAAATTAGATCGGTCAAATTTTGCAATTATCCGCATTGAACAATTATTTCCTTTTCCGTCCGAAGAGGTTAGAATGATAAAATATGAGAATCCTCATGCAAAGCGGATACTCTGGGTTCAGGACGAACCCTCAAATATGGGAGCGTGGCCCTATATTTCACGAAAATATCCAGAGCTTCAAATGGAGCTTATAAGCCGGGCAGAAAGTGCAAGTCCTGCAGCAGGACTTTTGGAGAAACACAAAAGAAGTCTTGAGCGAATTCTGAATGCTGTTTTTAACTAGTTTTATGCAATTAAATTATCTGACATGATTTTTGAAATCAAAATACCATCTCCCGGAGAGTCGATTACTGAAGTTGAAATTGGGAAATGGCTTGTTGAAAATGGCTCGATTGTAAAGAAAGATCAGGAAATTGCTGAAATTGAATCTGATAAGGCAACATTGTCTTTGACTGCTTCAGCATCTGGAAAATTAAAAATCTTAATAAGGGAGGGAGAGCGGGTTGCTGTCGGAACAGTTGTCTGTACATTGGATTCAGATGAAACTATTAAGCCCACAGAGATCGATTCTATACTGTTAAACAAAATTTCTGTTCAAAAACCTGAAGTTGCAAAAGTGTCTGCTCAACCTGTTTCCGATTTTAAACCAGCTGAAATTAAATTAAACTCGCTCGAGGACGATAATCATCCGATTAAACTGACTCCTGCAGCTAAAGCAGTGATGGAAGAAGAAGGGTTAAGCATTGAGGATCTTCTGAAGGGTCTTCGGAGAATCAATCGCAAAGATGTGGAATTGGTTTTGACCTTGCAAAAGGATGAATCCTCAAAACCAGCCGTAGAAAAAACCCGAAATGAAGAACGTGTAGCGATGTCGCCTTTACGACGAAAACTAAGTCAAAGGCTTGTCGCCGTCAAGAATGAAACAGCTATGCTCACAACATTCAATGAGATCGACATGAGTCGGGTCATGGAACTAAGAAAAACTTATCAACAGTCCTTTGTCGAAAAATATAAAATCAAACTGGGTTTTATGTCGTTTTTCACAAAAGCCGTTAGTGTTGTGCTGTCTAAACATCCCACCATCAATTCGATGATTGATAGTGATAGCATTGTTACTCCACGATATCACGACATTGGAATCGCTGTTCAGACTCCCAAAGGGTTAATGGTTCCAATTATTCGTAACGCAGAGACCAAAAGTATTGAGGGCATAGAGCGAGAGATTAAAGAACTGGCAGAGAAAGCAAGGGATAGAAAACTAACGATACAAGAGATGACTGGCGGTACATTTACGATTACCAATGGCGGAGTATTCGGTTCACTTATGTCGACACCTATTCTTAATCCTCCCCAAAGTGCTATACTGGGAATGCATTCGATTAAAGATCGTCCGGTAGCAGTCAATGGCAAAGTTGAAATTAGGCCAATGATGTATGTAGCACTCTCCTATGATCACAGGATAATTGATGGCAAAGATTCTGTCGGATTTCTGGTAAATCTAAAGGAACTAATTGAAGATCCCGCAAAGCTACTTTTCAATGGTAAAAGCTCCGAAGAACAGTTACTTGGTTTATAAAAAGAGTCAAAACAACAACAAAGGCACCCCTTTTGAGGATGCCTATAGTTAACCTAACCAAAATCTATGAAAAAAAGTGCTTTACTCTTACCCTACAAATATGCATATGAATTTAGTTAAGCCGACAAAACAGACCTTAAATTTTGTTAAAAATCTCAACATTTGATAACATAAAAACCCGGTTTTACAGATTTTTTCGTTAACAGCAACTCTAATTTACTGAATAGCAGAGTTGATCAGGAATACGCCCGCCAATGAGATAATTGCATACAATTCAGGGAATGCAGCCAAAATCAAAGTGTTACCAAAGACTTCATAACCTGCACCTATCGCAGCAATACCCGATGCTCCGATTTGCCCTTGTCGAATAGCAGAGAAAAGACAAACAAGACCACAAGCCAGGCTTCCCCCAAAAACCGCAGAAGCCTGCGTCCATGTGATGCTCGCTGTAAGTACAGTACCCGAAGCAAAAATAAAATATCCGGCAAATCCATATAATCCCTGAGTTCCTGGTAGTCCTGACAAGACCATGTAACTACCAAAAGCATCAGGATTTTTTTTCATAGCACCAATTGTAGCATTCCCCCCAATTGTAGTTCCATACGAACTCCCGATGCCTGCCAGTCCGATCATTAATCCAATTCCAATGTAAGCCAATGTAATAGGTTCCATCTGTTAATTTATTTACAAGTTTATAATCTGATTTCTATTCAATTCTGCGTTTAAACGGAGCATATTTTTTACCTCCGCCCGAAAATCCGGCATTTTTATAAAATTCAACAAATGTGAGTCGCATCGGATGCACAAATGACCCAAGGATACCCATCAAAAAATTGATAGTGTGGCCGGCAACCAAAATAAGGACGATCACAATATACTTCACAACAGGAATATCTGGAGCCATCGAAATTGCCAGACTATTAAATACATAACCTAATATTCCACTCGAAACAGCTAATGCGAAAAGACGAATATAGGAAAGCAAATCGCCCATCAAACCGGTCGCCATATTGTAAGTATCCCATAGTCCGAAAGCCATATTGGTAAAAATATTCCGGTTAGGATTATTGAATATAAACGCTCCCAAAAATCCAATCCCCATGATTGATGAAAAAACAATCGTAATTGTGAATGGCTCAACTGCAAATTTTTTCATCGCGTAATTTATCGCAAATCCAAAAATGATAATAATCCAGCCAAATGTACTAATTGAACTCCTCCAACCATTTTGATAGATTTCGTTGGCAGCTTTCACAAACATTCCATATATGATTTGAATAGCACCAAGTACCAACGAAAGGTTGAACAGTAATTTATTCACAGATGTCTCCTTCGATTTCAACAGATCGTCCAGATTGGCATAAAAGCCAAGACGCATCTCATAAAGGTTCATTCCAAAACAAGTACCCGATAAAACCCCAAACAGAATTGTTGATAATCCTAAAAAACTGATCAATCTCATCGTTCCTTTCATTGAAGGTTTAACCCTTCCTGACATTATAAATCCACCAATTGAAAGGATTAACCCATACCCCAAATCACCTAAACAAAATCCAAAAAACAGCCAATAAAATGGTGCGTATAAAGCGGTTAGATCCAATTCGTGATAATTAGGCAAGGTGTATAAAGCGCCGATGGGCTCGAAAAGTTTGGCAAACCAGTTATTTTTCAATAAAACCGGTACTTTGTCTGTCATTTCTGGTTTGCTTACCTCGTAAAAGACACCTTCATTATTCAGAAACTCCTGGAATGCAACCTCCTTATCAACAGGTAAGAATCCTTCCAAAAGCGAAATCTTTCCTTCGGCTGCTTTATCGGAGTATAATACAACCTTATCAAAATCAAATTCTTGCTGTACCTGATTTTTATAAAGAATTAAGGATAACAGATTTGATGATGCGAAACTGCGTAATTCATTATCAATGTTAATCTTCTCCTTTTGTAAACCTTCAATTTCTTCGCGAACATCTTTAAATACTTTTCGAGGCAGTTTAATATTATCTGCTTCAATATCGAAAGGTTCGTTTTTTCTCGTGATTGTCACAAACAAAATATTTGTCCCATTTTGGGCAATTTGAAAAGCATTGTATTTTGCTTCCCATTCAGAATTCCAATTTCTTGCAGATGTTGAGTAGAAAGAGGTAACCCAACCATTGTCGTTCAATAGATCGATTTCAGGCCAGTCAAAACTGCCCCAGGGTTCTAAAATAGAAGCTTCTTTTTCCGCGATTGAAATTGATTGTGTCAATAATTCATCATCATGTCTGAAATTATCGTATTCATTCAAAAGCTCGGGTCCTTTAGCAATCGGAACCAAATCAGAAATAGTCTTCTTATTAAGCTTTCTTTCAAGAAATTTGATTGCCTCCTGAATACGATTCAACAACAATAGTTTATCACGCTGCGGACCACCTTCAACATCAATGGCGCCCCTGTCTTTCACATGCAATACCCCTTTTTCCTGCAACGATTCAAGAAAATGCTCGTAATCTTTGTAATAAACGAGGAAGGCATATTTCTTCATTTTTACAATCATTCTTCAGCCTCCTTCCCTGTTTGTTGACGAGATTTCACAATTTTCTGAGCTGATTTTGAAAGGTTTTCCTCATCTTCCAAAAACCGTTTTATCTTGCGAATGGCATCATCATATCCTGGAATCTGCACCTTTTCGAAAAGGTTAACCTTTTGGGTCGTCTTTTTGCGGGCATAATCAAGCAATATCACTTTCTGGTGAAAAAATTCACGCTCGATGCCGACTGAAGCCAATTCTTTTACCAATGTCATTCCATCAAGGAACCACTTTGGCTTACTAAAGATGCTGAAATTGACTATTTCAAATTCAACGCCTTCAAATACAGGCGTTTTAACTCCGGCTATTTTCTTCAATGCCAACTTCACATCTTTCACTTTAATCAGCGAAGTATCGAACTCACCCCATAACGATGCCATTGAATTATAATCTTCCATTTTTTTCTGAAGAATTATATCCAGCCGGGTGACCTCGTCCTTGGCCTTTTTTACTTCAATACGAAGGGCAGATTCTTTATTTTTGATGGTCGGTAAAGCCCTAACCCTCATTTTAAACTGCTTTTCGAGGCCCTGAAGAGAGGTTTTATTATATTGAAATTTTATCGTCATAATGCATTGATATAATCAGATTACTAATTATCAAGCAATTAAATTAATTTGAAATTGGCCAGTATTTATCAACCAATACCTGCCGGATGCCTACTTCTTCCTTTTTGAAGTTCTTAGCTAACAGACTCCAGCCCAGATCAAGCATTTCATCAATACTGATATTGACATCGATGGCCAAAAGATTTCGGGAATATTCTTTCGCAAAGGTTAACGTTCGCTGATCGTATTCCGAAAGATCAAAACCATTTTCCATCTTCGTTTTGGCATTGGCTGCATCGGCAAACAAACGGATAAGTGCATTCATTACCTGCGGATGATCTTCACGTGTTTTGATACCGATTACCAACTGCTTAAGGCGCGACAAGGACCGGAAAGGATCGACAATCACTTTACTGATATCGGTATCACGACGCAAAAACAATTGTCCTTCAGTAATATAACCTGTATTGTCAGGAATTGAGTGAGTAATATCGCCACCAGAAAGTGTTGTGACAGCAATAATCGTTATTGATCCGCCCGACGGAAATTGAACTGCCTTTTCGTAGATCTTTGCCAAATCGGAATAGAGCGAACCCGGCATCGAATCTTTTGAAGGTATCTGGTCCATTCGGTTCGAAACAATCGACAATGCATCAGCAAAAAGGGTCATATCAGTAAGAAGTACAAGGACGCTTTGATTTTTATCGACCGCAAAATATTCTGCTGCGGTAAGCGCCATATCGGGTACCAGAAGCCTTTCAACGGGTGGATTTTCAGTCGTATTAACGAAAGAAATAATCCGGTCCAATGCTCCTGCATTTTCAAACACATTACGGTAGAAAAGATAATCGTCGTTGGTAAGTCCCATGCCACCAAGGATAATCTTATCGGCTTTTGCCCGAAGCGCAACCATAGCCATTACCTGATTGAAAGGCTGATCGGGATCAGCAAAAAAAGGAATTTTTTGTCCGGAGACAATTGTATTATTCAGGTCGATCCCTGCAATTCCGGTTGCGATCAATTCCGAAGGTTGCTTCCTGCGAACCGGATTCACTGATGGTCCACCGATTTCACGTTCTTCACCTTCAATGGGCGGACCACCATCAATCGGATCGCCATAGGCATTAAAAAACCGCCCGGCCAATTGTTCTCCAACTTTCAATGTTGGCGATTTTCCAAGAAAAGTAACTTCGGCATTGGTGGGAATTCCTTCGGTTCCGCCAAATATCTGTAGGGTAACCTCATTGCCGATAATTTTCACAACCTGTGCCAGTCGACCATTTACCTCGGCAAGTTCCTCATTTCCAACTCCAGTTGCTTTCAGCGAACAGGTCGCTTTTGTAATCTGGGTAATTTGAGTGTATATCTTCTGAAAAGCTTTTGTTGCCATTATGCTACTTCCCTCTCTTTTATGATCGTCTTCAATTCATTTTCGTACCCAACAAATCTTTCCGATTCGAAATCAGAATAATTCATCTGACGTAAAGTATTGATAATCCGTTTAAAATAACCTGATATCTCGCCAAAGGTTTCGAATGTAAAATCTGTATTACAAATATCCATTACTTTCTCAAGCATGTACTGTTGTCTTTCGAGCGGTGTTAGCATATCAATCTTATCGAAAGCATCCTGTTGCAGAATCACAAAGTCAATAATTTCCGATTTCCATAACTTTATGTGATAATCGATTGGGACACCATCATCGCCCAAAATATCAATTTGTTCACTTACTTCCATCCCTCGTTGAAGAATCGTTTTTGCTTCATTAACCATCGGTATCCATTTAGTTCCGATCCGCTTTTCGATATATTCTTCAAATTCAGGATATTCGAGGTATTTTGAATAAGAATCAATTGGATTGATGGCGGGATAACGCTTACTGTCGGCTCGGCTCTGCTGAAGGGCATAGAAACAGCGGGCCACTTTCTTGGTCGATTCCGTTACCGGTTCTTTCAGATTACCACCTGCAGGCGAAACTGTTCCGATAAAAGTGACAGAACCCGTCTTTCCGTTATTCAGAAAAACGTACCCGGCCCTTGAATAAAAGTTGGCAATAATTGCAGAAAGATCCATCGGAAATGCATCCTGCCCAGGAAGTTCTTCCAGTCGATTCGACATTTCGCGTAAGGCCTGCGCCCAGCGGGAGGTAGAATCAGCCATCATTAAAACCTTCAATCCCATCGAACGATAGTATTCCGAAATCGTCATCGCAGTATAAACAGAGGCTTCACGCGAAGCAACCGGCATGTTGGAGGTATTGGCAATAATCACAGTGCGTTCCATCAGCTTACGTCCTGTATGCGGATCTTCGAGTTCCGGAAATTCGGTAAATATCTCTACCACCTCGTTAGCACGTTCACCACAGGCAGCAATTACCACAATATCGGCTTCTGCTTGCTTTGAAATAGCATGCTGCAAAACAGTTTTCCCCGTTCCAAAAGGTCCAGGAATAAAACCCGTACCTCCTTCCACGATCGGATTGATGGTGTCGATTGTCCGGACACCGGTTTCGAGCAATTTGAATGGACGAGGCTTTTCGCGGTATGCCTTAATAGCCTTTTTTACAGGCCATTTCTGGATCATCGTTAATTGATGCTCGGTTCCATCCTCGTCAATCAAAACAGCGATTTGCTCATTTATATTGTATTGGCCAGCTGTGACAATAGATTTTACAGTATACTTTCCTTCAAAAATAAAGGGAACCATAATTTTGTGAGGCTGACCGTTCTCGGGAACTTCGGCAAGCCATGAACCAGCGAACACTTCATCTCCGGGAACCGCTAACGGGGCAAAATCCCAAAGTCGTTCTACGTCAAGCGGATAGGTATAGTCACCTCGTTTCAGAAAAATGCCCTCCATTTTATCCAAATCGTTCTGCAATCCATCGTAGTTTCGCGATAATATGCCAGGACCTAAGACGACCTCCAGCATGTGTCCGGAAAACTCCACTTCATCGCCAATTCTTAGTCCCCTGGTACTCTCAAATACCTGAACATAGGCATTCACACCAATCACTTTTATAATTTCGGCCATCAGTTTCGTACCCCGCGTCTCCAGAAAGCAGATCTCATTCTGGGAAACCGGACCGTCAGCTTCAACTATTACCAGGTTGGCTATTATACCTTTAACTTTTCCTTTAGTTGACATATGCTTAGATTACTTGTTTAGTTTATATTCTTCAGGGAATTGGAAAGAACCCCTTAACTGATCGACAAAATCTTTGAATACCTTGCTGCCTGTTTCGTGATTGAGATTAATCCAACGCTCAAGAATCTCTGTTTGCAGCAAATAAGCGAATACATTTTCAATACTAAAATTGTGATGAAAAGTCTTTTCCTCAATCCACGACCATTTTAGGAGATCGGTTTTTTTCTCACGTTCAAGCAAATTTGACTCATCCGCTATGCGCATTACTTCGTCGAGGTAGGAAAATATGGATTTAATTCCAAAATCTTTTGCATTACTACTACGGATCGTCTCGGCCAATTCGCCTGTTCCGACAATGGTTCCAGACAAATCGATCGTGAAATTCCGGCTATTGATGGCTGTGAAAATATTGGTAATGGCAAGGTTAAACTCAAACCATTCGGATATAAATTGATTCCGGCATTGTATGGCTGAATTGAAATAGAGTGTTGTCAACTGGTCCTCCCAGCTAAGACCGGGGAAAATGGGTTTATCGTCCAAAAAAGCAGGAATAAATTCCCTGAAATAATCGGGAAAACGTTCATCTATAAATATTTCCTGCTCCTTCAACTGTTTTGCAAGTTCCGCAAACATATCAGAAGTAATACTTCCCCGTGAATCTGGTTGAGAATCAGATTTATTTAGAAACGCCAGCAGGTTAATATTGTCGAACTTCCGGTAAAACAGCAGAACAAGATCGAAATCTCTTGAGTCCAGGTTTTCCTTCAGAATTTCTTTAAACTCCTCCATATTATAGAGAAGCTTATACTCCTCTGCCCGAATTTCAGGCAGGCCTGCGATAAGACAATAGTACTTACTCACGTGAATAGGTTTTAATTATTTCTTATCGAACAAGAGCTCAACAACATTTGGACGAAGGTATTCCTGGAAAAAGGCGATGAAATCCTGATCCGTAAAACTGATTTTATAGCCACCTTTTTCCGGCGCTACCTGGAAACCAGTCTTCAATCCATTTACCATTTCAATCGAAAATCCTTTGTCTAATAACCCTTTAGCCACTGAACTAAAGTATTCGACAATTGCCTTTTCATCTTTCTGCGGAACAAGTATTTTCATATCAGGTGCAACATCTGAATTGGATGCCCAGTTTTTAACCATCATTTCGATGGCTTTTTGTATAAATTTGACATCGCCCACTCCTGCCTTGATATCTGCAGCTGTAATAGCTCCATTAATCAAATTAACAACCTCGAGTTTTAAAGCTTCAATAACCTGCCGGGCGGCTAGTTTAATTTCTGAATCTGTATTCTCTTTAATATCAGTCGCTTTTTTGTTAGCGACCATTAAAATCTGATCGGCCTCAAGTTTGGCATCGGCCAATATTTTTGCAGCTTCAGCATTGGCTTTTGTTTTTATTAAATCGGCCTCCTCCTGCCCTTTTGATATTCCTTCCTGATAAATTTTATCGGTAAGTTCCTGAAGTCGGTTATTCATAATCGTTTGGTATAAAAGAAGTTTTATTTCTGAACAGGTAGCTTGCAAACAAAGAATCTTAGCAAACTAATTCTTTTGCAACTGAATATTCAGTGGGCTAATTTATAAAACTTTTTTTACAAAAAACGACGATGTAAAATATAGAATATAGTATAAAGTTGGTTGAAAAATATACTCCGGATAAATCATTAACAATGATCAAAATATTTTGGCAATAACAAGTAATAACCTAAATATCTATGCGATGCATCTGTTAAATCATTATCCGGAAATATAAATTTCTGAATAAAAGTATTAGGCAAAAAACGTAATGTATAATCCGGCAATAATTGCAGTTGTAATAACACCACTAATATTTGCACCCAAAGCCTCGGGCAAAATCATTGACTGTGGATTAACCTTGTGAACTTCCTTTTGAGCCACTTTTGCAGTTGTAGGCACGCAACTCACTGCTGCAATACCGATCACAGGATTGTAGTTTCCCTTTTTCAGGAAATACAACGCATAGCCTCCCATAATTCCTCCAATTCCAGATAAAAGCAATGCAATTATTCCTAATACTAGTAGCATTAATATCTTTGGATTGAGGATCAAATGAGCATCACACAAGATTCCAAGAAGAAGGCCGAGAAAGAAAGTTGAACCATACAATAATGGTCCTTCAATAAATTCCTTGACGTGTGTAAGACCCGATTCCCTGATGGCGATTCCGATAAACAACGAAAAGAAAAGCGGACCAGCAACCGGAAACATCAAACAGAGAATAACACAAAGAACAGAGGCAAACATAAGTTTAACACCTGATGATATTGGTTTTGATTTTGTTTGCGGTCTTACCATTTTAATACCACGCAATCTCTTGGGAATCAACAATCGGATTAAATAAGGATATCCGCCATAAGTCAATCCGAGATAGAGATAAGCAACAACGGTGATCGGAACGAAGAGATCTTTAGAAAGATTTAATGCAGTGAACAACACCATCGGTCCATCAGCACCGCCAACCATTGCAGCAGATGCAGCATCTTTAACAGAGAGTCCAAAAAACATTGCAATAGGAACTGTTAGGAAGGTTCCCAGTTCACCACATACAGCAAGGAACATACTTGTAAATGGATTTTTAAGGATATAGGTAATATCCAGCATAGTACCAATCCCCATAAAGATAAAACACGCGATAAGTCCGTTGCTAAAGGTGAAGGTATAAATAGGTTGCAGAAAATCTATTTGCAATAAATACATTAGTTGATCTATATCAACAGCCAGCGGATCGACAAAAAGATTGCCGTGGGCTCCATCGGGCATGATCATCGTTGATGCATTGATTGTGGCCATTCCCAAACCCATTGGAATCATTAATAAAGGTTCAAGAACCCCTTTCTTACCTAAATAAACCAATAATAATCCAAGAAGCATCAGTAAAATACGCGAATACATGATAATAGGATCAGAGGTAAGCAGCGTATATACTCCCTGAAACATCTTGCCAAACTCAGGCGCGTTCATGATGATAATTGATAAGATCTTCACTTCCTTCAACCTGTGTCTCGTGGAATTCCTTTAAAAATTGCTTTCTTTCCTCTTTACCGGCAACTATATTCTGTCGGATTTTGTTTAAAAGACCAGAGAATGAAAAAGATTCCTCGGGTAAAGCGTCAACCAATTTTGCCAATGCCCAGATTATGAAGGCAACAAACATGGATACTAAAAACGTTATGCCATAAATAGACATAATTTCAACATAAATATTCATAATAAATATATGATAGATTAAAAAAATAATGAATTGTCTGGATTAAGATGGGAAGAGGCTAAAAATATCAAATAAGAAGGGCACCTGTGAAGATCAAGTTGCATTGATAGTTAGTCACTAATTTACAGGTAAGAGATATACGTTTTGGATTTTGAAAACTTTTATGAGATAAATAACTTCGAATAAACTTATTACAGTTTAAGTTTTCGGAAAAAACGGTGATTTTCTCTTTATGAATCCGAATTTGAACTTCAGAATTACCAGCCAGAAATTCCGAAACATCAAGATCATGCGAAACAGAATTATCCTGAGAAATTGTCGAAATCTGCTCAACCTTCACCACTGTTCGTTCCAACTCCTGCATTACAGTTGATACAATCGAAAAGAACAAAATAAAAAGCCCAATAATTAAATAGTATAGTTTTTTCTCCTTCATAAATCGAACAAAAGCAGCGTAAAAGTAGGCTACCAAAGCATACAATATTCGTCAGTTATTAAATTTAACAATTAATTTATATTCAAAATAAATCTCAATTAGATGTACACCACAACCATTTCAAAGCACTATTTTAGTATCCTTCAAATTAAGTGCAATTCACACATTCTTGATTTGAACTTTATATATTTAAGTTACTATAAATAAACTATTTATGCCAGAAGTAAAAATGGTTGTCACCGATCTTGATGGGACCCTTTTACAATCAGATCAGTCGATAAGCCCAACAGATACAGAGACGCTTGAAAGATTAGGAAATTTAGGTGTATGCAGAGTGGCAGCAACAGGACGCAATCTTTTTAAAGTCAGACAGGTTTTAAACGAAAATTCTCCGTTTGATTTTGTGATTGTATCTTCCGGTGCTGGAATAATAGATTGGAAAACGCAACAATTAATCCGTGCAATATCTATTCCCGCTTCGACAACCGGGGAGATCATTAATTATCTGATCAGTGAAAACCAAAATTTTAAAGTTTCGCGTGAATTGCCTGATAACCATAATTTTGCATGGTGGGAAAGCTACGAATGTCCGGAACTGACAAGGTATGTTGAGCATCACAAGAAATTTGGCAGCGCTGTTAAATTAGAACCAGAAAATCCTTTTATATCTTCACAACTCCTCATGTTCTTTCCACGCGAAAGCAATCAATTTGAGCTTTTTAAAGATAAAATATTACTAACATTCCCAGAATTAAGTGTAATCCGTACCACCTCTCCTCTTAATCCAGATTACACCTGGATGGAGATATTTCCTAACGGTGTTTCAAAAGCACACGGAATTGAGGAGATTTGCCGAATAACCGGTATTGACCAGAAAAGCACTCTGGGTATTGGAAATGATTTCAACGATCTTGAAATGCTTGATTTCACCCAACATTCCTATGTTGTTGGCAATGCACCGGAAGAACTCAAAATTAAATACCTGATAAGCCTTGCCCACGACAAAAATGGATTTAGCCATGCTGTGAACAAGCATTTTTAAAAGAGAAATATGAGAAAGCTATTCCTGATCTCATTATTAATTTCAACCATCGTTCATCTTTTCGCTCAGCCTTTCCGTCTATCCGAGCAGATTCCATTTGATCCGACAACCAGCAAAGGGGTCCTTGGAAATGGGTTGACCTATTACGTTAAATCGAATTCAACGCCTAAAAACCGGGCGGAAATGATGCTTGTTGTATCAGCAGGTTCGGTACTCGAAGATGCTGATCAAATGGGGATAGCCCATTTTTGTGAACACATGAGCTTTAATGGAACCACAAATTTCCCTAAGAATGAACTCGTAAAATACTTTGAGTCCATAGGTATGGAATTTGGTCCTGAGATAAATGCTTATACAAGTTTCGACGAAACCGTTTACATGGTAAAAGTTCCGCTTGATAAAGAGGAATATACTCAAAAAGGTCTTCAGGTTCTTTACGATTGGGCCTCACAAGTTACTGATTCTGATGATGAAATCAATAAAGAACGTGGTGTTATTCATGAGGAATGGCGCGGTGGCCAAGGTGCGCAACAACGAATGATGAATCAATGGTTACCAATATTTCTTAAAAATTCGAAATATGCGACGCGATTACCGATAGGAGAAATGGAGATCATTGATAAATGCAAACCTGAAGTTTTAAGACGTTTCAGAAACGACTGGTATCGTCCTGATTTGCAAGCCATAATTGTCGTTGGCGATTTTGATCAGGCTAAAATGGTTAAAATGATCGAAGATAAGTTTTCTGCCATTCCTGCAAAACTTAATGCAAGGAAGAAAGTTAATTTTCCGGTTCCAGGTCATGCAGAAACACTCGTAAAAATCATAACAGATAAAGAAGCCACGTATTCTGCGGCATCGCTTTACATCAAGCATCCTATGAATATCGACCTGACCGTGAAGGGTTACCGGACTTCAATTGTTTACAACCTTTACAATCAAATGATTAATTTGCGGCTTGCAGAATTGACTCAAAAAGAAAACCCACCGTTTGTGATGGGACAATCCGGTTATGGTGGTTTAATAGGTCCTTCAGATGTTTATACTTCGACTGCCATCGCCCATCCAGGTAAGATTCCTTTAGGACTAAAAACTGTACTTATAGAAAATGAGCGCATCAGAAAATTTGGTTTTACCCAGAGTGAACTAGCCAGGAATAAAGACGCCATGCTAAAATCTATGGCGACCTATTATAATGAGCGCGATAAAAGAGAATCAATGAGTATTGCCGAAGAATATAGCCGCAATTTTTTGTTGCGAAAGGAACCAGTACCCGGAATAGAATTGGAATTCGCCTATTATAAAGCCTTTTTGCCTACCATTACATTGGAGGAAGTTAACGAACTTGCCAGAAAATGGATTACAGAAGATAATCGCGTAGTTGTAGTTACAACACCTGAAATAGTGGGCGTACCTGCTCCTTCAGAAGCAGAAATCCAGAACTTATTGGCTGAAGTTAAGCAGGAAAATATTTTGGCTTATTCCGATGAAACATCAAGTGAGCCATTGATGAAAACAATACCGGTTGCAGGCAAAGTGATCAGCGAAAAGAAAATTCCGGAAGTTGATGCGGTTGAATGGACACTCTCCAACGGATCGAAAGTAGTTTTAAAACAGACTGATTTTAAAGATGATGAAATACTTTTCACCAGCTTCTCGTGGGGCGGATCATCACTCTATCCGCAAACTGACAATATTTCGGCATCGTTTGCAGCAACTATCATGGATTTGAGTGGGATTGCGGATTATAAGCTGACCACACTACAAAAAATGCTTGCGGGAAAAGAAGTCTCTGTAACACCAACAATTAAAATGCTTACCCAAGGTTTAGAAGGATCTTCAAATGTTTCGGACATGGAGACACTTTTTCAGCTGATCAATCTCTATTTTACCCAGTCTCGTTTCGACGAATCAGCATTTTCATCGTTCATTTCACGTACAAGAAGCGAATTGGATAATAAAGATGTCTCCCCTGAGAGTGCTTTTGCCGACACGTTTAGTGTTGTTGCTTCAAATTATCACCCGCGAATGAAACCTTTATCAAAGGAAATGCTTAACGAAGCCAATTTCGCAAGAATTGAACAAATTGGTAAAGAGCGCTTTGCCAATCCTGGAGCCTTTACATACTTTTTTGTTGGAAAGATCGACACAATCAAAATTAAACCACTTATTGAAAAATACCTTGCTTCGCTGCCAACTGCAAAAAAGGCAGAAAATTGGGTGGATCTTGGTATCCGGAAACCGACCGGTGTTGTTGAAAAAGTCGTAAATAAAGGAAAAGAATCCAAATCAATTCAATATATCCTGTTTCACGGAAAACTGAATTACACGACAAAAGATATCATTGAACTTGATGTTTTGAGCAAAATACTAACTACAAGACTACTGGAAAGTATTCGCGAAGACAAATCGAGTGTTTATTACATCGGAGCGCAACCCGGATATAATAAATTTCCAGTCACAGATTACGAAATGACCATTTATTACGGAACTTCTCCGGAAAAACTCAGGGAACTGAAAGAATCGGTCTTTTCTACAATTCGAGACCTGATTGAGAAAGGACCTACACAAGATGAGGTAGATAAAGCCAGTGAAAAAATTAAACGTGAGCATGAAACAAATTTACGTGAAAATGGCTACTGGGAAGGTGTACTCAAAACCTATTATTTAAACAAAGAGGGTAATTTTAAAACCTTTGGCGAGTTTGATGGAGTTGTGGAAGAACTAACCTTAAAATCCTTAAAATATGCAGCTTACCGAACATTTGACTTTAAAAATTATATCAGTGTAGCATTGATACCTGAGAAAGTGACAAAAGCTCAATAACGTTTATCTGCTCTTAGGGAAATAAAAGACAGGAATTGTGAAAAGGAAAACCTTTTTGCATTTCCTGTCTTTCTTCGGTTAAATATCCTTAAAATCATTTACTTTTAAGCCCAGATTAACTCCAAACCTGAAAGTCATGAGAACGCTAAATACCTTAGCCCTGACAATTATTCTTTTGTTTTTAAATATCAATGTATCAGCCAGTAAACTGAAAATATTGATTGTTACAGGTGGCCATGACTTTGATCGTGAGTCGTTTTTTCAAATGTTCGATTCATTCAATAATATGACCTATACAGAACTCATTCATCCGGAAGCGAAAATTCAGTTAGGCACAGTCGATCTGGCTTCATTTGATGCCGTGGTATTTTACGATATGCCTAAAACGATTACTGATGGAGAGAAAAAGTCCTATTACAAATTATTAAGTGCAGGTAAGGGTCTTCTTTTCCTGCACCATGCTATATGTGCCTATCAGGACTGGCCCGAATTTAAAAGTATTGTTGGAGGAAAATATTACGAAAAGAAAAAGGACGATAAATTTGGAGCCTCATCATACCAGCACGACGTTGATTTCAATGTTCAAATTGTGAATAAGTCGCATCCGGTAACCAGGAGAATGAAGGAATTTGTGTTAAAAGATGAAGTATATGGCAATCTGGAAGTTCTTTCAGAAATCGATCCACTCCTTTCAACCGATCATCCCAAAAGCAACATCCTGATTGGATGGACATTGAAAAAAGAGAACTCAAAAATTGTTTATATCCAGCCCGGACATGATAAGTATAGTTATAACGATCCCAATTACCGTCAATTAATTAGGCAGGCTGTCAGTTATGTCATCTCAAAATAACCATCAATGCTTTGTTGGCAGGAGAATTTCGATAAGTGCACCTTTGGGGTTACGGTTGCCGGCTGAGATAAATCCGGCGTGCGCATCAACTATCAATTTTGCCAGGTGCAGGCCCATACCCGTATTCTGATCAAAATGTGCCTCAAGATTACTTAGAGGTTTATATATATTGTCCATTGCAATTTTCGAAAAACCCTTTCCACTATCTGCAATGCTGACTTTCATAAAACCATTGGCATCGTTACTTATTTTGATCTCAACCTTCCCCTCTTTTGGCGTGAATTTAAAGGAGTTATCCAAAACAGCTGAAAAACTTTTCAATAGTAATTTAGGATCACCTTTGAGAAATGAATTGATCGCATCGTTTTGAACAACAACATCAATGTTTTTCTCCAGAAATTTTTTGGAACTCTCATCAATTGCCAGCTGAATTAGCTTAACAAGATCAAAATCAATCTTTTTCAAAGCTTTTTCACCTTTTAACCGCAATGTTGAAGCCTCCAAAATTGTGTTTGAGAATTTTTCAAGACGCTTAACCGATGTATCCAAAAGAGAGAAGTAGCGGTTCACTTCATCGGTGTATTGGTAGCGACCGATTAGTGCCAGACTTCCCATAATACCATTAAGCGGAGTTCTGATCTCGTGACTGATAAGATTTAAAAATTCAGATTTAGCAATATTTAATAATTCAAGTTCCTTCTTTGCTTCTCCCAGTTTTGTTATCGAATCCTCAAGTTCAACCGTCCGTTGAGCGACTTTTGCTTCAAGTATTTGATTCATGTTCCTCGACATCTCCCGACTATACTTTAACTCGAGGTGAATTCTTACTTTCATCAATAATTCACTCCATACAAATGGTTTTGTAATATAATCATCACCGCCGGATTCAAAAATTTCTTTAACAAAGATAAAATCATTGTTGCCAACAATAAATATCACAGGAGTTCCCTTTAAATCAGGATTTAATTTAATCATCTTACAAGTCTGATAACCGGACTTCCCAGCCATATCAGCACCGATGAGAACAAGATCGGTTGGTCCTTCTTCCAAAATCTTCAGTCCCACATTACCTCTTGTAGTAGTTTTCACCACAAAATCATTGGCAACCAGAATCTCCTGAAGAGATACCATATCCCTGACATTATCATCAATTACTAAAATGTTGAATTTCTTCATATTGGTAGGAACTTTGGTCGACTAAAGGTACGTCTTTCAAATATACAATAATTTTCCTAAAGATAGAACCAATTGAAATATTTATGTGCTTCAATTGATTTGAAATCCTGTTGATAAAAAAGCTGAAGCTTATGAATTCGTTGTATATCTTTGGCCTGTCAAATTATACAACGTTTTTTTATCTTACTGATTATGCAAATTCTTATTGCTGAAGAATTTCTGACCTTGAAAAAATCGCTTCCCGTAGTGGATGTGAGGTCGCCTGGAGAGTTTGCCGAAGGTCATATTTCGGGCGCCATCAATATCCCGATTTTTGAAGATGATGAACGCGCAATCGTCGGGACAATTTATAAAAAGAAAGGACGCCAACCAGCTATTGAAAAAGGGCTGGAAATTGTCGGACCCAAAATGGCACTATTTGCTCGCAAAGCTATCGAAATTGCGTCGTCGGGAAAATTGCTTGTACATTGCTGGCGTGGCGGAATGCGTTCAGAGAGCATGGCATGGCTATTTGAACGAGTTGGAATTGAATGTTTTATTTTGCAAGGCGGATATAAATCGTACCGGAATTATTTGCTTGAAAAATTAGGAAATATTCCACATTTAATTGTTATCGAAGGACATACAGGCAGTGGAAAAACGGAAATTCTTTATCACCTGAAAGCAATTGGGGAACAAATAATTGATCTTGAAGGATTTGCAAACCATAGAGGCTCTGCCTTTGGAGGAATTGGACAGGAACCACAACCCACAACCCAACAATTTCAGAATAATATTTTCGATGAATTCTTTAAATTTGACGTCGCAAAAAGGGTTTGGATTGAAGGAGAAAGTCAAACAGTCGGCCGTGTTTTTCTGCCCGATCCATTGTGGAATAAAATGAATGAAGCGCAATGTATTGAGATTCTTGTACCTCACACTGATCGAATCAGCCGACTGGTTACTGAATATGGTCAGCTTCCGGAAGAATTAATGGAAAACGCAATTATCAATCTTGTTAAAAGACTTGGAATTGAAAAAATGAATGAAATTCTTCAATGCTATCGTGAAAAAAAACTGGTTAGTGTAGCAGAACAATTGCTCGGGTATTACGATCAAACCTATCAGTACAGCCGCGATAAATTCAAAAGAAAGCTTACTGAAATTGTACTGCCCAATGGAGATGCAACCACCAATGCCGCTTTAATTCTTCAAAAAGCAGCGGATCCATTTAAAATAAACAATTAATTGACATAAATACTTATCACCAGTAGCATGAATAATATCAACGATTTACCAGATAACAATCTTGTTAAACTTACCCAATACTCACACGGAGCCGGTTGCGGATGCAAAATATCACCCAAGGTTTTGAATTCAATTTTAGCGCAATGTAAAACTGAGTTTCCAGATCCTTTTTTGCTTGTTGGTAACAGTACCCTGGACGATGCAGCTGTTTACGACATTGGCAATAATCAGGTAATCATCTCAACTACTGACTTCTTTATGCCAATTGTTGACGACCCCTACGATTTTGGAGGCATTGCCTCGGTTAATGCAATCAGCGATATTTTTGCAATGGGTGGAACACCATTGATGGCGGTGGCTATCCTTTGCTGGCCCGTCAATAAACTCTCAGCAGAAATTGCAGGCCAGGTTATCGAAGGAGCCAAGCAAGCTTGTGCAAGAGCAGGTATTGCAATTGCCGGAGGTCACAGTATCGATGGTCCGGAACCAATTTTTGGATTGGCTGTTACAGGAATTGCGCAAAAAGATCAAATCAGACTTAATTGCTCGGCAACTGAAGGATGCGAACTTTTTTTAACGAAACCGCTAGGCATCGGAATTTTATCAACGGCCCAAAAACAAGGAATTCTGAAAGAGGAAGATCGGCAGACTGCCCGTAATTTAATGCTTACTATCAATTCAATAGGGAAAGATCTTGGAAAATTGGCTGCTGTCAAATCGATGACAGACGTTACCGGATTTGGATTGCTGGGTCACCTGATCGAAATGTGTGAAGGTAGTGGACTGAGTGCTGAAATAGATTCAAACAAAGTTCCCAAAATCGATTCTATCGGCTTTTATATGGATCATAAAACCTTTCCGGGAGGTACATTCCGGAATTTCGACTCCTACGGCCACAAAGTATCGCCAATGAGCGATGAGCAGAAGCACTTGTTTTGTGATCCTCAGACAAGTGGAGGTCTTTTAGTTGCCGTTACACCCGAAGGAAAAGCATCCTTTCTGGAAATTGCCTCCCAGTATGGATTGCAACCCGAATCATTCGGGGTAATGAAGCGTAAAGGAGAATTTGTGGTGGAGGTAAAAGATTAATATTAAAATGATTATCAGCAACGGGAGACTCCAGATGCAATGATATCAATTCATTTATCAAATCCAATAGAAAGTATGAATGTCAGCTAATTTCTGTTACTGAAGTCTGATGCAACTATGCTAATGCCAATGGTAATTTTTCATCCCTTGGTAGTAACTCAGTTAAAGATATATAGATGCCTCTTTATCAAGCAGTAAAAATGCATTCTTATGCGATTTCAATACCGAAGCAGGAAAATCGGTTGATATTTCACTTTCAATTAACTGCTGGGCAATAGGGGCTTTCTTTTCTCCATTCAATTGCAAGATTACAGTTTTAGTTTCCATGATATGTTTAATTCCCAAAGAGATTCCGCCAGTCAGACTTACTTCACTGGTAAAGTATTTTTGTCCTACTATTTTCGTAACATCATCCAATTCAACAATATGCGAATAAAGATCAAATGATGTTCCAGGCTCGTTTAATCCCAGATGGCCATTCATTCCAGCGCCTAAAAGCATCATATCAATAGGGCCATTTTTCTGAATGAATTCATCAGTTTTTCGACATTCTCTTTCTAAATCAGCAGATTCACCATCGAAAAAGCAAAGATTTTCAGGAGAAAAATCGATGTGGTCAAACAGGTGTTTTTTCAAAAATGAGTAGCAATTTTCACTTCTCATCTTCCCCAGATTGGTCCATTCGTCCAGCCCAACAATTTTACAATGCTTAAAACTAATTTTTCCAGCTTTATTGAGCCTGATCAATTGGTTAAAAGTATCGACCGAGGTATCACCAGCAGGAAAACATAGCAATGCATCTGGTTTTTCCGAAATGATGGCTGCAATTCTCTCCGCAGTTTTCAATGACAATTCGGAATAGCTATCATAAATAATTTGTTCCACTTATTTTAAAGTTAATTGCAAGATTAAAGCAATCTTAATTGCAGGGAGTAACAAAAAAGTTACTCCCTTTATAATAATTTAATACAACTCGCATTACATTTTTTATTCTCCCCAGCCTTTTCTGTATTCTCTCTTAACAAACTGGTTGGCTTGCTCGAAATTTGTTATTCTCATATTTGGTCCGTCCCATTTATAGTTGATGTAACGGCCAGGAAAAACGAATCCTTCCATATCTCCATAAACAGGATCTTTTCTTTTTACTTTTTCCCGGATATTAAAACTGCGTAATAACAGATTTCCCATAAGTACAGTTTCTGTAAGCGGTCCGGCATATCCTTCAAAAGGAGAGCTCACTTCAGCGTTTCCATATCCTGCAATACAAGCATCAATCCATTGCCAGTAATGACCTTCCATATCTCCTTCTACTCTTGGATATTTTTTGGGAACCTTGATGTCCTTATTCAAAGATAGTGGCAACAATATTGGATTACGTCCTCCCCAACCACATGCAGCTTTTCCTTTGGTACCAACAAATAGGGTACTACCTTCATAATCATTCAATCCCGGCCAGTCACCAAGAATCTCATTCATATTTGCATCAGGATCTAATTCATTAGGACGTTCTGGTGTAATCCCGCCATCCATCCAGTAAAGGTCAAGGTTTTTCCCATTTTTCAAATCGTATTTAAACCTGATAGAGCTTGAAACTGGCCCACTTTCAGGGTATTGTGCCTCTGAGAAAATACCATTATACACAGTGCTTGCACTTCCTGACACTTCTGTGGGATATCCAAGTTTAAGTAATTTGAATGGTGGCCCCATGATATGGCAGCCCATATCACCTAAAGCACCGGTACCAAACTGCCACCACCCTCGCCAGTTAAAGGGGATCAGATTTTCAACATATCCGGTTTCCTTAGCGGTGCCAAGCCATAAATCCCAATTCAGTTCTTTCGGAACCGGGGGGTGAATCGTTGGCCAGGCGATTCCCTGTGGCCATACCGGACGGTCGGTCCAGCAATAAACCTTTTCAATTTCACCTAGCAGCCCAGCTTCCAGCCATTCGCGTAATGTTTGCATCCCTTCGCATGATGCACCCTGGTCGCCCATTTGGGTTACAACTTTATACTTTGATGCTGCCTGGGTTAAAATCCGGGCTTCATAAATATCATGCGACAAAGGTTTCTGAAGGTATAAATGTTTATTCAACTGCATTGCGCTCAACCCAACAACAGCGTGATTGTGATCGGGAATAGCAACCGTTACTGCATCGAAATTTTTACTTTCCTTATCGAACATCTCACGCCAGTCGTGGTAAAATGGTGCTTTCGGGTATTCTTTCCTCCTTGGAGCTGCCATACGGTCATCAACATCGCAAAGGCATGAAATTATAGCGTTCTTTTTAGGCGCTTTCATAAAGGTCTGGATATCAGCTGCACCTTCACCTCCGCATCCGATTGCTGCAATATGCAACTTGTCGCTTGGAGGTACATGACCCAGGCCGCCAATTGTAAAACTTGGAAGGATGGTAAACGCAGCCGCACCAGAAGTTGTTATTTTTACGAAATTCCGCCGGGTAACATTGTCTGGATTGGTTGTTTCCTGAGTAATTTTTTTCATCTGAAAACTAGTATAAGTTTCAATTAAAAATTATCCTGCTATAATAGATTCTACTTTTTCAAAGGTTTAACTGAAACCTCCTTAAAGAATACAACATCCTTATCACCATGATTTTGCACGCCAATATATCCGAATTCAGGACGAGGTCCGTGATAAGGTTCAAAGTCAAATTTGCGAGGTGGTACAGGATCCCCTTCCTTGAAATCAGTCACTTTTACACCATTTAGGACGACTATGGTTCTTAATCCGTCCAAAGTGATTTCCATCGTATTCCATTCCGGACCTGGTTTCCCTGTTTTGGCCAAAGGTTTGGTCAATGAATACAACATACCTGTGTAATGATAATCATCCTCATCAGAGAGCTCAGGTTTATTATCAATTTGAACCTCATAGCCGTAAAATACTGGCATCCATTCTTCGTATGGCTCAATAGGAATCCTGATAAAAACACCAGCATTACTGTTTGTGTCACGCATTCTAAAAACAACGCGGATTGTGCAATTTCCAAACTTTTCTCCGGTCCAGTAGAGCAAACCCATTCCACCTTTCGACTTAATCAGACCTTCTTCAACATATTGAGATCCAGGGCCAACATGTTTCCATCCTGTCAGGTCTTTTCCATTGAATAACTGCCTCCACTGATTCTTATCGGTTTGCTGCAGTGATGTTCCACTTGACTTCTTCGTTTGTTCACCGCTCGCGGAAACCAGGGTAATAGCCTGACTTTGAGAAAAGAATAAAATTAATACTAATCCAAAAATAAAGAATGATCTTGATGCTTTTTCCATTTTAATGAAATTTTGAGATTCATACTTAACGAACTATAATAGAACTTTACTATTTTGTTAAAGTGTTACAATTGCCGGATACTGCCTACAACAATAACTTCAATACCCAGATGTTTAATCTTATCGACCATTTCTGCTGATACACCACTATCTGTAATTAATACATCAATATCCGAGAGTGGCGCAATTGTCATAATTCCTTTTTGCTGGAATTTCGAGGAATCGATAAGAACAATCACCTTTTTCGAATTCTTTATATTTAGCTTTGAAAGCGAAGCTTCTTCAATATTCATGGTCATAATTCCACCTTGAATATCAATTCCATCTGCACTAAGAAAATATTTATCACAATAATAGTTCCTTAACGATTCCGCAGCCTGCTCTCCCACCAGTGCCAAAGAATTCCGTCTCAAAATGCCTCCGGGCATAATAACCCGTATGTTGGGATATTCAGCTAACCGGAATGTTATGTCCACAGAATTGGTGATCACAGTAATATCAATCCTTTTGGGTAAATGTTTGGCCAATTCCATAATGGTAGTACCGGTGTCCAGCAAAATTGTTTCGCCATCCCTTATTAAAACAGCCGCAGCCTTCCCAATATCTTCTTTAAGTTTAATATTTTGTTTGCGGCGATCGTAAATTGACAGATCAGTATTGATCAAACTTTGCTTCATTGCACCACCACGAGATCTGATCAGGATATTTTTCTTTTCCAAATGCCTTAAGTCCTTTCGTATTGTGACTTCACTGACCAGAAACCGCTGGCTAAGTTCTGAAACATTTACCTGTTCCTCCTTCTCAATTTTTTTCAGGATAAACATCCGACGATCGACACATGAACTCATATACGGAAATATTAGTTTCATTTTATTTCACATCAAATATATAAATATATAATTTGAAATAATACGGAACATTCTATTTTTTATAAAAAAACGTCTCAAAGGTCATGATAACCTTTGAGACGAACTCATAAAGAAATATTTCGGTAAAACTTACAGATCAATTCTCTTTCCTGCCCATTCAATGGCATAAAAAAGGTGTTGCTGAACTTTCTCATTTTCGAATGAAGTATCGCCATGACCAAAAACAGTATAGAATGAACGTGCTCCTTCAAATTCGTGGTACCAGATGATCGGGTGATCACCCATTTTCCAGGTGTCGTCTTTGGGTAGTTTTTTAATTGTCGATTCGTCAAGAGTAGCTAAAACAGTTACTTTGCCACGAGGGTTCTCTTTGTAGGAATACCACTCGTCCTCTATAGTAAAAGTCTTCATTCCAACAAATGGTTTCATTGCAGGATGATTGGTATTCTCGATATTAATTGTAGCTAACTGATACGGTGGATGAGTCTTGAAGAATGCGCCATTCAGTTCACCATACCATTTCCAGTCGTATTCGCAATCAGCAGATGCATGAATTCCGACAAAGCCTTTTCCACTTTTAATAAAAGTTTCGAATGCTTTTTCCTGAGATGCATCAAATACCTTCATAGTTGGATTCAAAAATACGCAGACGTCAAACCGGGCAAGAAATACATCAGTAAATAAGGTTGCATCTTCGGTAGCTGTTACTACCCATCCTTTTTGCTGGGCTAATGTTGTGATTGCTTTAATTCCAGCAGGAATTGAAGTGTGACGATAGCCGGTTGTTTTCGAAAAGACAAGTACATTTAATTTCTTCTGGTCCGCTGCTTTTGGATCCGATTGGGCCATAACACCCATTGAAACAGCAAATGCCAGAAATAGCATCAAAACATTTTTCATTTCAGGTAATTTTAAGTGATTTAATTGTGTCGAAAGTATAAAAAAAAGCGACCCTTTTTCAAGGATCGCCTTTTTTTTATCGATCAATTATTTTAACTAGAATAAGAAACTTAGCAATACACCAGCTGCGACCGCACTACCGATCACACCGGCAACGTTTGGCCCCATGGCATGCATGAGTAAATGGTTGGTCTTATCGTACGACAAACCAACTACCTGCGAAACACGGGCACTTGCGGGTACAGCAGAAACACCTGCATTACCAATCAGCGGATTGATCTTATTTCCTTCTTTCAAAAATAGATTGAGAATTTTCACAAAACCAACTCCCCCAATGGTTGCAATAGCAAACGCTAAAGCTCCAAGGAAGAAGATTCCCAAAGATTTCATTGTAAGGAAATTTGAAGCTTGTGTAGAAGCTCCGACTGTAAGTCCTATTAAAATAGTCACGATATCGATCATCGGTCCCTTGGCAGTATCTGCCAAACGCTTTGTAACCGTACTTTCTTTCAATAAATTACCAAGGAACAACATGGCAAGAAGAGGAAGACCTGATGGTACTAGGAAGCAGGTTAACAAGAGACCTGCAATTGGGAAGATGATTTTTTCCTGTTTTGAAACAGGACGTGGTGGTTTCATTCTGATCAGACGTTCTTTGCTGTTCGTTAACAACTTCATAAACGGAGGTTGAATAACAGGTACCAATGCCATGTATGAGTACGCAGAAACGGCAATAGCTCCCATTAATTCAGGAGCAAGTCTTGATGAAACGAAAATAGCGGTTGGTCCGTCAGCACCACCAATGATTGCAATTGCACCCGCTTCTGACGGTGAATAGCCAAGGGCTAATGCAATGCCATAGGCTCCAAAAATACCTAACTGGGCAGCAGCACCTACCAACATCAATTTCGGATTTGAAATCAACGCCGAGAAATCGGTCATTGCGCCAATTCCAAGAAAGATCAAAGGTGGATAAACCCCTTTAAGCACTCCGAAATAAAGGTAATTCAAAACACTCCCTGATTCGTAAACCCCAATTTCCGATCCAGGCTGAAATGCGATATTTCCTACTAAAATTCCGAAACCAATCGGAACCAGCAGCATTGGCTCATATTCCCTGGAAATTGCCAGGTATATAAATGCCAAACCAATCAGGATCATGATTATATGGCCAATTGTCATATTTGCAAAAGCCGTAAATTCAAGAAACTGTCCGAGATGGTCAATTATAAAGGTAAAAAAACTTGTATTTTCCATGTTTATTCTCCAATCACAATTAGTACATCACCTTCCATTACCGCATCACCTTTTTGTTTGGCAATAGAAATAATCTTTCCGGCTTTATCAGCCTCAATGTTATTTTCCATTTTCATGGCTTCAAGAATAAGCACGCGCTGTCCAATTTTAACCATATCCCCTTCCTTTACGAAAAGTTCAAGAACAACTCCAGGAAGTGGTGATTTAATGGTTCCCGCACCTTTGGGACCAGATGGACTGGAAGTTTTGGCAACTGACGGATGGCTATCCGTAGATGGAACCGAAACACTACGAACCAACTTAGGAGTTTTAACAGGTTGCATGGTCTTATCGACTTCAACGTTGTATTTCGTACCATTGATTTCGATTTCGGCAATATTGTCCTCGATACTTAAAACTTCCGCATCGTATTGATTGCCATTTATTTTAAATTTAAACTTTTTCATTTTCAGTCCGATTTATCTTGGTGATTTTCTTAATCCATAAATTTTTGAACTCCAGGGCGAATAGGTACGCGAAACCTTTGTCATTGTAATGACAGGATCCTCCTGGTCGTGCATCTCATTTCCATACAGATATAGAGCCATTACTATTGCAGCATTGACCTCACCTGATAATCCGGGTTTTACCACTCCGGGAGACGTAGTTTTCAATAATTTTTCAGCTTTTCTGGCATCTTTAGTCATAAAAAGTCCGAGGCCTTTGAAGAATAAATACAATAAAGCGAGGCCTGAAAAAACGACCGACATGGCAATCAATGCCATTCCTATGCCGCTGGGATCAAATTTTACAAATTTATCTGCTTCTGAAACCTTTGGTTTTGTATCATTATTGGCACCAGGGGTTGATTTTTCAAGAAATCCCCACTTAGCTCCGCCATCCTCCAGTCGACCGTAAGTAATATCGGTTTTTTGGGGCGACTTGATTGTAACACTATCAATTAAAGTCTTCCCATTGGAATCGAACAAACAAATTGTTTTAGATTCCTCCAGTTTGAAATCCAAGTGTCGTATACCTCTATCTGGCTCGTTATCAGCCCAAAAAACAATATAACTTTCCTGCGGGATCAATGTTATCGGTTGTCCCTTTGGAATTAGATATTTCGTTGGATTTGTGATATCATCCGTCAGATATAACCCTCCGACATTTACGGAATTAAAAGCTGAATTGTAAATTTCAATCCAGGCGCTGTGCTGCCCGAAATCATCTACGTAATTGGAATCATTATGAACTAGGATTTCGTTGATGCGCAAATCCATAGAACTTTGAGCATTCACATTCCTGACCCCCACGCAGAGAAAAACGAGCACAATCAGCTTTAAAATACTTAATTTATTTTTTAGCATATTCACTCGAAATTATAACGGAAGGTTTGAATGTTTTTTAGCCGGCATTGAATCTTTTTTCGTTGCAAGCGATTGTAAAGCTCTGATAATTCGGAACCTTGTATTTCGAGGTTCAATCACATCATCGATATAACCGTACCTGGCAGCATTGTAAGGATTGGCAAATTCTTTTTTATACTCAGCCTCTGCCTGAACAATATATTCTGCACGGGCAGCGTCGTCAGGTAATGTTTTGATATGCTTACTCCTTAATACTTCAATTGCGCCTTTAGGACCCATTACTGCGATTTCAGCCTGTGGCCACGCGTAGTTAATATCACCACGTAAATGTTTGGAACTCATTACGCAATATGCACCACCATAAGCCTTACGAAGAATTACCGTAATTTTAGGTACGGTTGCCTCACCATAAGCAAACAGCAATTTTGCACCGTGAATAATGATACCACCATACTCCTGAGCTGTTCCAGGTAAGAAACCAGGAACATCTTCGAGTGTAACCAACGGCACATTAAATGCATCACAGAAGCGAATAAAGCGGGCAGCTTTTCTTGAAGCATTTATATCTAAAACACCAGCAAGGTAAGCTGGCTGATTGGCGACAATTCCAACGGGCATACCGTTAAAACGGGCAAATCCAACAACAATATTCTGAGCATAATTTCTGTGAACTTCCAAAAACTCAGAATTATCGACGATTGAATGGATCACATCCTTAACATCGTAAGGTTTATTTGGATTTTCGGGAATGATATCGTTTAGTGCATCATCAAGACGATCAATCGGATCGTCGCAACGAGATATTGGTGGATCTTCGAGGTTGTTCTGTGGCAAATAAGAGAGTAATTTGCGGATCAGCAACAAGCCTTCTTCCTCAGAGTCAGAGACAAAATGTGTAACTCCTGATTTTGTGCCATGTACAACAGCACCACCTAGTTGTTCGTCGGTTACAACTTCACCTGTAACAGTTTTAACAACTTTAGGTCCGGTGACAAACATGTAACTGGTGTCCTTGCTCATCACAATAAAGTCAGTCAATGCAGGCGAATAAACTGCTCCACCGGCACAAGGACCAAAAATAGCAGAGATTTGCGGGATGACACCTGAGGCCATAATGTTACGCTGGAAAATCTCAGCATAACCAGCCAAAGCAGTAACGCCTTCCTGAATACGGGCACCACCTGAATCGTTAATACCAATGCATGGAGCGCCAACTTTCATGGCCATGTCCATTACTTTGCAAATCTTGATGGCATAGGTTTCAGAAAGCGATCCACCAAATACGGTGAAATCCTGTGAAAAGATAAAAACTGTGCGACCATCAATTGTTCCGCGTCCGGTAACCACACCGTCGCTCAAAAATTTGGTTTTCTCCATACCAAAATTGGTACAGCGATGGGTGACGAACATGTCGAACTCTTCGAAACTACCTTCGTCAAGAAATAAGTCGATACGTTCGCGTGCGGTTAATTTACCTTTGGCATGTTGCGCTTCAATTCTTTTCGCTCCACCACCAAGTTTGGCCTCCGCACGAAGGTCAATCAATTGTTTGATTTTGTCCTGATTGCTCATCGTACTAAAAATTATTTTTAACTGAAAATTATTCGCTGCAAAGTTCTGTAAGTACTCCCAAAGTTGATTTTGGATGTAGAAAGCCAATATTCAATCCTTCTGCACCTTTTCTTGATTGTTTATCAATCAACTGAATGCCTGCATCATTTGCCTGTTGAAGGGCTTTATTTACATCATCAACCGCAAAGGCAATATGATGAATTCCGGGACCTTTTTTCTCAAGAAATTTACCAATTGGACCTTCGGGATCTGTTGATTCCAATAGTTCAATCTTGGTTTGACCAACTTTAAAAAAAGCAGTTTTAACTTTTTGATCTACAACATCTTCAGTTGCATAACATTTAGTCCCTAAAAGTGTTTCATAGTAAGGAATGGCAGTTTCAAGGCTGGCTACCGCAATGCCAATGTGCTCAATATGTGATACATTCATATTTATATGGATTAATGAAATGGTTTGATTTTTAATGTTTAAAGGCAGGAAGAACCTGCCTTTAATGATTTAACTAATATGATTTTGGTACAAAGTGGTAATGAGAACCAAATCTTTCGAAAGCAGCTTTATCAAGCGCTTCGCGATGGTTTGGATGTGAAATCGAGATGAGTAATTTGGCGCGTTCCTGTAATGTTTTTCCATAAAGATTTACAGCACCATACTCTGTTACAACCCAGTGTATATTGGCGCGGGTCGATACGACTCCAGATCCTTCAATGAGGGTTGGGCTGATTTTAGATAACCCTTTCTCGGTCACAGATGGCATCGCAATAATTGGTCGGCCACGGAAAGAATGCCCTGCTCCCCGAATAAAATCGATTTGACCGCCTACTCCTGAATAGTGTTTGATTCCGATTGAATCGGCACAAACCTGCCCGGTTAAATCAATTGCCAGTGCCGAATTAATGGCTGTGACACGGTCGAGTTTACGAATAACTGCAACGTTATTGGTATGACCAACATCCATCATGGCCACCAAAGGGTTATCGTCAACAAAATCATATAAGGCTTTTGATCCCATTAGAAATGTTGCAACCATCTTGCCTTTATCAATATTTTTCATGCTACCGGTTATCACCCCTTTTTCAACAAGCGGAAGAATACCATCAGCAAACATTTCGGTATGAACACCAAGATTTTTATGATTTCCAAGTTGAGAAAGAACTGCGTTGGGTATACCACCAATTCCCATCTGCAAACATGCGCCATCTTCAATCAGGGCAGCAGCATTCTTACCTATCGCAATATCCATATCGGACAAGGGAGCAAGATCGTGTGCATATAGCGGAGAATCATCTTCGACAAAAATATCTATCTGATCAAGTCTGATCATCGCATCACCCCAGGCACGTGGAACATTTGGATTTACTAATGCAATCACCGTATCGGCACATTCAACAGCCGCAAGTGTTGCATCAACCGAAGTTCCCAGAGAAACATAACCGTGTTTGTCAGGAGTGGAAACCATAATTAAAGCAACATTCACTTTCAGGTATCCGTCGCGTATTAATTTTTGGGTCTCGCTCAAAAAGACCGGAATGTAATCAGCATAACCTGCCTGAGTTTGTTTGCGAAGATTGGCACCAACAAAAAACTGTTGTGCATTGAAAATTCCTTCAAATTCAGGATTAGCATAATCAACAACACCCTCGATATGAAGATGCTGAATTTTAATATCATAAAGTTCTCCGGCGCGTCCACGCTCGACCATTGCTTCGATTAATTTATGCGGTGTAACAGCCACGCAACTTAAATGAACCCGATCGCCCGATTTGATGACTTTGACCGCATCCTCAGCAGTAACATATCTAACTTGCTTCATATGAAAATATAACTGATTTAAAAATTGCCGCAAAGGTAAAGATTTTAACATTGGAGAAAAAGAAATCCGCACTAAAAAATTGTTAATTTAAAAAAATCGAACAATGAGTTTGAAACGTTCGAATATTAGATTAAAGGATCCTAATTTCATCGCTCTTCATTTGAACTTAACCAAACATTCGTATGTTTACGTTATCAAATAAGCTTAAGAAATGATGAAATTTGATTTGGCCGTAATTGGAAGCGGTCCCGGGGGATTTGCGGCCACAATGAGAGCTGTTGATTTTGGAAAAAATGTCTGTCTGATCGAAGCCGGACATATTGGAGGGACAGGAATCATGAATGGCCCGCTAACTTCAAAAACAATGTGGGAACTCTCCGTTGACTATTCAATAGCAGCTGCCGTTGACCGTGGTTACCGTGCTTCTGGCCTTCAGGTCGATTACAATCTGGTGAAAAAGACCGTGATCACTGCAGCGAAAACCAAACAGTATCAGATGCTTTCGCAAATCGAATCATTTTCAACAAAAAGCAGTGACGCAGGAACAATATCTTATAAACGTGGATTTGCTAAATTTCTGGATCGGAATACACTTCAGATAGAAGGTGAAAATGGAACAGAAATCATTGAAGCTGAATATATTATTATCGCGACCGGATCAAAACCCCGCGAACTTCCCGAGCTACCCGTCGATCAAAAACTAATTTTCGATTCAGACGGATTGCTTAACCTCGATCGATTCCCCGAACGAATGATGATTCTGGGATCAGGAATCATTGGCTGTGAATTTGCGACTATCTTTTCAAACTTTCGTCAGACCGAAGTCCATTTACTCGACAGAACACACCGGGTTATCCCTTTCGAAGATGATGATGTAAGTGATTTTGTTTCCGACAATCTTGAAAAAAACGGGGTCATTATTCACCATACTGCCACGATGCGGACTGTAAGAAAGGAGAAAGATCACCTTGAAGTTGTACTCGATTACGATGACGGCCATAGTCAGGTCGTTGAAGTTGACATTCTTCTCGTTTCGATTGGCCGGGATGCAAATACGAAAGGTCTTGGACTGGAAAATGTAGCAATTAAGCCCAACGTGAAAGGATATCTCCATATCAACGAGGAATGTGCAATAGGCGATTTTCAGAAATGCAATATCTTCGCTGCAGGTGATGTTACCGGACAAAAAGCGCTCTACGGCGTGGCAGAAGAGCAGGGTCGGTTTATCGTCGAAGCAATATTCGGAGCTTCAAACTACCGGCTTGATTATTCTTATATGCCTACCCTGATGTTTTTTAAGCCCGAACTGGCTTCAGTAGGAGCTAATGAAAAATCATTACGCGACAAGAAAATACCCTATAAAGCGGTCTATTATTCAAACGAGCTGGTTAATCGAGCTATCGCAATGCGCAGTACAAAAGGGTTTGTCAAAATAATTGTGAGTAACGACGGGTCGGAAAAAATTCTTGGAATGCGCGCAGCAGGTCCCCAGGCATCCGCATTTATTGTATCAATCGCTTACCTGATTAATTCAGACATCCGGTTGCACGAAGTATTGCAAAGTATACATCCGCATCCAAGTGTGACAGAGGGCATACAGGAATGTATCCGCATCTTTTACAACCAGTCTATTTATAAACCAAAAGCCTTTCCATCGCTGATCAAAGTTACTGAATGGAAACCGGAGTGATCACTTCGTTTGAGCTGGAGCCAACCCGACGATTCGGCTATAAAGCAAGCTGTTAATGTGCTTATTTTGGGGCCTTATAACTACTAATCTTTAAACTATTCACCTTGTCTTTCGCCTTTTGACGATTTCATCTGGTATCACCAGCAACCTGTAGCAAATTGCCAGCAGCTTTTTTTCGTTATCTTTGCGAAGAATGATAACCCTGACACTGTCAATTAAAATACACTTCAATGATCCTATTTTTTAAAGGAAAATCCAATCTCATAGCTGTTGATACTCAAAAGGAAATGTGCAATTTTAACCTCGGAAAGTTAGTCTGGTTATTTGATCAGGCATCCTTGGTTAAACAGGAATCGATCACCGGGATTTTTGTCGGTCCACGAAAAGAGATGATCACGCCATGGAGTACCAATGCAGTCGAGATCACTCAGAATATGGGTATTAGCGGCATCGTCCGGATTGAAGAGTTTTTTCAGGTCGATTCAGAACAACCCAGGTTTGACCCAATGCTCCAGGTTGTTTATAAGGGACTTAATCAGCAAATATTTACCATATATCACCAGCCGGAACCCATTCTTTATATTGAAGATATTGCCACTTACAGCAGTCAGGAAGGTTTGGCGTTAAGCGAAGATGAAACCAACTACCTGAACGAAGTCTCGAAAAAACTAGGTCGTAAATTAACTGACAGTGAAGTTTTTGGATTTTCACAGGTCAACTCGGAACATTGCCGGCACAAAATATTTAACGGAAATTTCATAATCGATGGCGTTGAAAAACCATCAACCCTTTTTCAACTAATTAAGGAAACTACAAAGGTTAATCCGAATACAATTCTTTCAGCCTATAAAGATAATTGTTCCTTCAGTAAGGGACCTGATTCCGAACAGTTTGCACCTATTACGCAAGATAAACCAGATTACTTTCAGGTAACTGATATTCAAACTGTTCTTTCTCTTAAAGCAGAAACCCATAATTTCCCTACGACTGTTGAACCATTTAATGGTGCAGCAACCGGAAGCGGCGGTGAAATCCGCGACAGGATGGCCGGTGGCAAAGGAAGCTTTCCAATCGCCGGAACGGCTGTTTATATGACCGCTTATTCAAGAAATGACGAAGAGGGACGGTCATGGGAGGATGCAACAGATCCACGTCCATGGTTGTATCAGACACCCGAGGAGATTTTAATCAAAGCTTCAAACGGCGCTTCCGATTTTGGAAATAAATTCGGCCAACCGCTTATTAATGGCTCCGTTTTAACCTTCGAGCATTTCGAAAACCAGAAGAAATTTGGCTACGACAAAGTCATCATGCAAGCTGGAGGCATCGGTTATGCCCGTGGCGAAGATTGCCTGAAGAGTGTTCCGGGAGTTGGCGATAAAGTCGTTTTATTAGGCGGTGATAATTACCGGATCGGAATGGGCGGCGGAGCAGTATCATCAGTTGATACCGGTGAATTTGAGAGTCATATCGAACTCAATGCAGTTCAGCGTGCAAATCCTGAGATGCAGAAAAGAGCTTACAATACGATCAGGGCACTCGCAGAATCGGGTAATAATCCAATTATATCGATCCATGACCACGGTGCCGGCGGACATTTAAACTGTTTGTCGGAGCTTGTTGAAGAGACTGGCGGAGAAATTTATATTGACCAATTACCCGTTGGGGACCCTACCCTATCTGCCAAAGAGATAGTTGGAAATGAATCGCAGGAACGGATGGGTTTTATTACGAGTGGCGAAAATATTGAACTGATCACACGCATTGCAGAACGTGAACGCTCACCGGTTTATGTGATCGGCGAAACCACAGGCAACCATAAATTCACGTTCGTAAACCGAAAAACAGGAGATAAACCCATCAACTGGGAACTTGCCTACATGTTTGGCAAACCACCGAAAACAATTTTAGAAGATGATTCTAAAGTAGCAACCTTTGCGGAAGTAAAATACGATCAGTCACTAATAAACAAATACATAGAGCAAGTTTTGCAACTTGAATCGGTGGGCTGTAAAGACTGGCTAACGAACAAAGTTGACCGGTCTGTAACCGGCAAGGTTGCCAAACAGCAATGTGCCGGTAAGTTGCAACTACCGCTTAATAATCTTGGGGTTGTTGCAATTGATTATCAGGGACTAAAAGGCATTGCAACCTCGCTTGGCCATGCACCGGTCGCAGGTTTGATTGATGCAGCGAACGGATCTTTACTTTCGATCGCAGAGTCACTGACTAATATTATCTGGGCACCACTCACACACGGATTAAAAGGGATTTCGCTTTCAGCCAACTGGATGTGGCCTGCCAAAAACCAGGGTGAGAATTTCCGCCTTTACAGTGGTGTTGAAGCATGCTCTATCTTTGCCTGCGCCTTGGGAGTCAACATTCCTACCGGAAAAGACTCGCTTTCAATGACCCAAAAGTATAAAAATGACGTCGTTTATGCTCCCGGAACGGTCATCATTTCTGCCTCTGGTGAAGTTTCGGATATTCGCAAAGTAGTTGAACCGGTTCTGGTAGTTGACCCATCAAAATCATTGTATTATATTGACTTCTCAAAAGCGCCCAAATCACTAGGCGGTAGCTCTTTTGCTCAAACGTTAAGTCAATTGGGTGAAAACACACCAACTGTAACCGATGCAGCTTATTTTGCAAAAGCATTCAATACCATTCAGAATTTAATTGAAAATCAATCAATTCTTGCAGGTCATGATATCTCTTCAGGAGGGATTTTAACCGCACTTCTCGAAATGTGCTTTGCCCAAAATGAAGGTGGAATTGATGTGAACTTAACCGGGTTGAAAGAAGCAGACAGCGCGAAAGCATTGTTCAGCGAAAACCCGGGTATTGTGGTTCAACCAAATGATTTCTTTGAATTTGAAAAAACTTTAAATAGCAACGGCATAGCATTTGTCAAAATTGGTAATCCAACAACCAGTCGTGAAATATCAGTTGTCAATGGCAATGACGAATTTAAATTTGATATTGATTCGTTAAGGGATAAATGGTTTAAACCGTCCTACTTGTTAGATCGCAGGCAAAGTGGTGAAAAACTGGCACTGGAACGATTTGATAATT
>Ga0209724_1000268_pt1 | contig 52746 bp, 49 predicted proteins | sample grotaG_FD_184143 | JGI IMG/M metagenome (GOLD analysis project Ga0209724, IMG submission 184143) | Glacier valley bacterial and archeal communities from Borup Fiord, Nunavut, Canada, to study Microbial Dark Matter (Phase II) -... | ecosystem: Environmental > Aquatic > Freshwater > Ice > Glacier ... | reverse complement strand
ACGGGTTCTCGAAACCGTGTGCGCCGTGCAGAGCGCGCGCGCTCTGCGCCAGGTAGGCCGACAGCGTGACGTACAGCACCCGGCCTTCGGCCTCACGCAGCCGCGCCAGGGTGACGGCCGTCTTGCCCGAGCCTGCGGCGCCGATCACCACCAGCGGCGCCGGGTGGCGGTAGGCCTCGTCCTGCGCGTCGTCGAACACGATGGGCTTGTCCAGCAGTTCGAACTGCGTGCGGCCCGCGCCGAGCCAGCGCAGCGGCGCGGCGTCGGCGGACAGCGCCGGCGCTTTCGCATCGGCGAGCGGCTCGCGTTCGATGCGCGACTCGTCCACCACGGCGCCGCGCAAGAACCGCGACCGCTCGTAGGCGTGGTTCTCGATCACCTCCAGCGCCAGGCACACCGTCTCGCTTCCGCTTCCGCTTCCGATTTCGCCTTCGGCATCAGCGCGGTCGATGCGCGCGAACTGCAGCAGCAGCCGGTTGGCGTAGTCCAGCTTCGCGCGGTAGTACGGCCCGGTGTGCATCTTCTTCACGTCCGCCGATCGGAAATCGCCCGACTCGATGGCCGCCTTGACTTTGTCGAACGCGGCCTTGACGCGGCGCAGGTTCAGGTCTTTGTACTGCAGCAGGCGCATGCCGGCGACCGGTTCGGGTTCAGCTGCGAGAGATGAAGGCAGGCGGTGATGTCGCTCGATCACGCCTTGCGTTCGACCGCACGGTCCCTATGGACTTCGCGTCCCGTGACTGCAACTGCTTGTTCGTCGACCAGCGTGGCGTGCGCCCTGTCGCTGCCTGCCAGGTCACGCACTTCTTCGGCGCTTTGTGGATGGCCGGAAGCAGGATGTTGGTCGGGCGGCGCATGGAAGCCTCACGGCAGGTGGTTGTGAGCAGCACGATAGCGCACCATCTGACGCCCCCGACTTCATCCACTCCTGCCCATTCTGCAGACGCAGAGACAGCAAGCCTCGTCTGTACTCGGTGAGCTTGAGGAGCCGGACGCAGCGGCTACATCAGAACAATGTCGTATTGCTCCGGCGACCCCGAAGCCTCGGCCTGCAGCGAGATCGGCTTGCCGATGAAGTCGGACAGGCCCGCCAGGTGCTGGCTCTCTTCGTCGAGCAGCATCTCAACCACCGCCGCCGCCGCGATGACGCGGAACTCTTTCGGGTTGAACTGGCGCGCCTCGCGCAGGATCTCGCGCAGGATCTCGTAGCACACGCTGCGCGGCGTCTTCACCTGGCCGCGGCCCTGGCAGGTCGGGCACGGCTCGCACAGCATGTGGGCCAGTGACTCGCGGGTGCGCTTGCGGGTCATCTCCACCAAACCGAGCTGCGTGAAACCGCTGACCGTGATCTTGGTGCGGTCGCGAGTCAGTTGCTTGCGCAGCTCGGCGAGCACCGCGTTCTGGTGGTCCTCGCGCGTCATGTCGATGAAGTCGATGATGATGATGCCGCCCAGGTTGCGCAGGCGCAGCTGGCGTGCGATGGCCTGGCCGGCTTCGAGGTTGGTCTTGAAGATCGTGTCGTCGAAGTTGCGCGCGCCGACGAAGCCGCCGGTGTTCACATCCACCGTGGTCAGCGCCTCGGTCTGGTCGATGATCAGGTAGCCGCCCGACTTCAAGTCGACCCGCCGTGTGAGCGCGCGGGCGATCTCTTCGTCGATGTTGAACAGGTCGAAGATCGGCCGCTCGCCGGTGTAGTGGGCGAGCTTGCCGACGGCCGTGGGCGTGAAGTCAGTGCCGAAGCGCGTGAGCAAATCGAACTGCATGCGCGAATCGACGCGGATGGTCTGCGTGCCGTCGTGCGCCAGGTCGCGCAGCACGCGCTCCATCAGGCTCAGATCCTGGTGCAGCAGCGTACCGGGAGGCGACTTGAAGCTCTGTTCGCGCACCGCGCCCCAGGTCTTGCGAAGGTAGCGAATGTCGTCCGACAGTTCCTCGTCGCTCGCCTCTTCGGCGTTGGTGCGCAAGATGAATCCACCCGCTTGATGGACACCCGCGCCCGCCCCCTCGGGCAGTTGCACCAGCGCGTTCATGCGCGTGCGCAGCTGCTCGCGCAGCTCGTGCGAGCCGATCTTCTGCGAGATGCCGATGTGGTTGTCTTGCGGCAGGAACACCAGCATGCGCCCGGCAATGCTGATCTGTGTCGTTAACCTGGCGCCCTTGGTGCCGATCGAGTCCTTGATGACCTGCACCGTCAGGGTCTGGCCCTCGAACACCAGGCGCTCGATGGGCGTTTGCGCCACGCCGCCGCCATGCTCACCCTTCGGCCCGGACGCGGCGCCTCGGGGCACCACGCCGTTCACTTGCACATCGGCCACGTGCAGGAACGCCGCGCGCTCCAGGCCAATGTCGATGAACGCCGACTGCATGCCCGGCAGCACGCGAGCCACGCGGCCCGCATAGATGTTGCCGACCAGCCCGCGTTCGAGCGTGCGTTCGAAGTGCAGCTCCTGGACGGCGCCGTTCTCGACGACCGCCACACGCGTTTCCTGGGGAGCCCAGTTGATGAGGATGTCTTGCACCGGTTGCGGCCTCTTGTTCTTGTGGCGCCCGGGTCGGCTGCGCGAGGCGAATCAGGCCGTGATGCCCAGCGTGCGCAGCAGTTGCGCCGTCTCGTAGAGGGGCAAACCCATGATACCGGAGTAGCTCCCGTCGACGTGCGCGATCCAGCCCGCGAACGCGCTCTGGATGGCATACGCGCCGGCCTTGCCGAAGGGCTCGCCGCTTGCCACATAGGCGTCGATCACGTCGGTGGGCAGCACCGCGACGCGCACGTGCGACACGCTCAGCGCCAGCCGCTCGCGCCGCCCGCTGGCGACCGCCACGGCGGTGAGCACGCGGTGGGTGCGGCCCGACAGCCGCTGCAACGTGGCTGCTGCGTCAGCCCCATCGCGCGGCTTGCCGAGGATGCGCCGGCCCAGCGCCACGGTGGTGTCGGCGCAGAGAATGGGTGCAGCGGGCAGGCCGCTCGCCTTCAAGCGCCGCCGCGCGGCGTGCAGCTTGGCGCGTGTGACGCGCTGCACGTAGTCGGCGGGCGCCTCGCCCGGCCGCTCGGCTTCCAGCGCTTCGGCATCTTCATCGGCTCGCGGCAGCAAGAGCTCGTGGCGCACGCCCATCTGATCGAGCAGTTGCGCCCGGCGCGGGCTCTGCGACGCGAGGTAGATGAACTCATGCAAGGCAAACCGAGCGCCCCCTCGGGGGGCAGGAGCGAAGCGACGTGGGGCAGACATCACTCGCGGTGGTACGGGTGGTTCACCATCACGGTCCAAGCCCGGTACAGCGCCTCGGCGACCAGCACACGCACGAACGCATGCGGGAGCGTCAAGTCGGACAGCCGCAGGGTCTCGTCGGCGCCAGCCTTCAACGACGCGTCCAGCCCGTCGGGGCCCCCGATCAGCAGGGCAACGTCGCGACCGTCGTTCAGCCAGGCGGTCATGCGGGACGCGAGTTGGTGCGTGGTGACGCGCGTGCCGTGCTCGTCGAACACCACGCGGCGCACCCCCTTGGGCACGGCCGCCTCGATGCGCATGGCTTCATTCGCCATCAACTGCTCGGCGCTCTTGCCACTGCGTGGCTCGGCCTTCACGGCCTTCAGTTCGAGCCGCGCTTCGGGCGGGAAGCGCTTCGCGAACTCGGCATAAGCCGCGTCGGCCCAGGCCGGCTGGCGCTGGCCGACTGCGACCAGCCACAGCTTCATTTGCGGCCAGGGGGTCTCTTCGCGGCCTTCTTGGCGGGGGCGCGGGTGGCCGGGGCCGCAGCGCGGCGCACCGGCGCCTTGCCCGCAGCCGCCTTCTTCGCAGGCGCCTTCTTCACACCGACCACGCGCGTGACCATGCGCGGCGCTGCGGCCTTCTTGGCGGGTGTCTTGGCAGCTGACTTGGCCGGTGCCTTGACCGCTGTTTTGGCCGCTGGCTTGCCTGCCGACTTGGCGGCCACCTTGCCCGCTGACTTGACCGGTGCCTTGGCCACCACCTTCTTGACCGGCGCAGCTTTGGCACCGCCCTTCTTTGCCGGCGCCCGGGTCGCGACCTCGGCTGCCGAAGACTTTGCGGGCGACCTTGCAGTGCGCTTCTTCGCCACCGGTGCCTCCGGCTCACTTGCTTTCACGAGAGAAATGCGCGCGTCCTCCAGCTTGACCTTCACCGGCTTGCCGCCCCAGATCTCTTCGAGGTGGTAGTACTCGCGAATGACCGGCTGCATCACGTGGACGACGGCCGCGCCGCAGTCGACGATGATCCATTCGCCATTCGACTCGCCTTCGGTGCGAGGTACCGGGAAGCCTGCGGACTTGACTGATTCGCGCACGCTGGTGGCCAGCGATTTGGTCTGCCTGTTGCTGGTGCCCGAGGCAATGATCACGCGCTCGAACAGGGACGACAGGTGCTCGGTGTTGAACACGAGGATGTTCTGGGCCTTCACGTCTTCCAGACCATCGACGATGACGCGTTGCAGTTTTCGAATGTCCATTCAACTCCTGGTGGGGTGGTGGTCTCGGTCGAGACGGTGGGGGGTGTTCCGGTACAGGCCGTGCAACTCAATATAGCGCGCAACGGTTTCGGGCACCAGATCGTCAATGCGCTCGCCGCTGGCGATGCGCAAGCGGATGTCGGTGGACGACACGTCCATCATCGGCAGCGCCACCGCTTCGTGCGGCGCGCGCAGCACCTGCGGGTCGGCGGCGAGTGGCGCGTCGGGGCGGTTCGCCACGGCAACGGTCACCAGGCCGAGCAAGTCTTGCCAGCCATGCCAGGTGTGCAGCGTGGCGTACTGGTCCTGCCCGATGACGAGGTACCAGCGCACACCGGGCCGCGCGGCCTGCAGCAGCCGCACGGTGTCGACCGTGAAGCTCGGGCCGTCGCGCTCGAGTTCGCAGCGGGCCAGCGTGAAGCGCGGCTCACCGGCGATGGCCAGCCGCACCATGGCCTCCCGGTGCACCGCCGGCGTGAGTTCGCGCGCCTTCTGCCAGGGCTGGCCGGCCGGCACCCAGCACAGTTCGTCGAGTGCGAGTTCGCGCAGCGCGAGCCGGGCCAGCGCCACATGCGCGCGGTGCACAGGATCGAAGCTGCCGCCGAAGATGGCAACGCGCGGCGTGCGCGGCGTGTGCGGCCTGTGCGGGCCGGCGCCAGTCAGGCCGGCCGTCAATCGGGTGCCCAATCGGCCCACTTGCGCGGGCGCAGGAAGTCGGTGTACAGCCGCGCCTCGGGCGTGAGCGCTTCGGGCTTCCAGTCGTAGCGCCACTTCACGATCGGCGGCATCGACATCAGGATGCTCTCGGTGCGCCCGCCCGACTGCAAGCCGAACAGCGTGCCCCGATCGAACACCAGGTTGAACTCGACATAGCGGCCACGCCGATAGGCCTGGAAGTCGCGCTCGCGCTCACCGAACGGCAGCCCCACGCGGCGCTGCAGGATGGGCAGGTACGCGGGCAGCAAGGCATCGCCCACCGCACGCATCATCTCGAAGCTGCGCTCGAAGCCGAACTCCGCGAAGTCGTCGAAGAACACGCCGCCCACGCCGCGGGGTTCGTTGCGGTGCTTGAGGAAGAAGTACTCGTCGCACCACTGCTTGAAGCGCGGGTACTTGTCGGCGCCGAAGGGCGCGAGCGCATCGCGGTTGATGCGGTGGAAGTGCGCCGCGTCTTCCTCGAAGCCGTAGTACGGCGTCAGGTCCATGCCGCCGCCGAACCACACCACCGGCTCGGCGTTCGCCGGTGTGGCGGCGAGCATGCGCACGTTCATGTGCACGGTCGGCACATACGGGTTGCGTGGGTGGAAGACGAGCGACACACCCATGGCCTCGAACGGCGCGCCGGCCAGTTCGGGCCGGTGCTGCGTGGCCGAGGGCGGCAGCACCTTGCCCTTGACGTGCGAGAAGCTGCAACCGGCGCGCTCGAACACATGGCCCTCTTCGAGCAGTTGCGAGCGGCCTTCGCCCTCGATCTTGCCGCCGGGCTCGCGCTGCCAGGCATCGACGAGGAAGTCCTGCCCGTCTTCGGCTTCCATCGCCGTGATGATTCGCCCTTGCAGGCCCAGCAGGTAGTCGCGAACCGCTTGTGTGGAACTCATCGCTTGATGGCCCGGTGGCCGATGTCGCGCCGGTACAGCGCGCCGTCGAAGTGAATGCCGCGCAATACCTCGTAGGCGCGGGCCTGCGCGAGCTTCACCGAGTCGGCCAGCGCCGTCACGCACAGCACCCGCCCGCCCGACGTGACGGGGCCAGCAGCGCCGGGCACCGTACCGGCATGGAATACCACCGCATCGGGCGCTGCCGCCGGCAGGCCCGTGACCACATCGCCCTTGCGCGGGCTCTGCGGGTAGCCGTGCGCCGCCATGACGACACCGAGCGCGACACGGCGGTCCCATTCCAGTTCGACCTTGTCGAGGGAAGCGTCGGTTGCGTGCATCAACACGTCGAACAGGTCGCTCTTGAGCCGCATCATGATGGGCTGGGTTTCGGGGTCGCCCATGCGGCAGTTGAACTCGACGGTGCGCGGGTCGCCGTTCGCGTCGATCATCAGGCCGGCGTAGAGAAAACCGGTGAAGGTGATGCCGTCCTTCGCCATGCCGGCGATCGTGGGCAGGATGATCTGGTGCATCACCTTGGCATGCACGTTCGGCGTGACCACCGGCGCCGGCGAGTACGCGCCCATGCCGCCGGTGTTCGGCCCCTGGTCGTGGTCGAGCAGGCGTTTGTGGTCCTGGCTGGTCGCGAGCGGAACGACGTTCTTGCCGTCGCACAGCACGATGAAGCTGGCCTCTTCGCCTTCGAGGAACTGCTCGATGACGACGCGCGACTGTTGACGGCCGTCCTCGCCATCGTTGTGCTGCACGCCCAGACGGTTGTCGTCGAGCGCCAGCATCCAATCGATCGCCTCGTGTGCCTCGGCCAGTGTCATGGCCACGACCACGCCCTTGCCTGCGGCCAGGCCGTCGGCCTTGATGACGATGGGCGCGCCCTGGGAATCAACGTACCCATGCGCTGCCGTGGCATCGGTGAAGGTCGCGAATGCGGCGGTCGGAATGCCGTGACGCTGCATGAAAGTCTTCGCGAACGCCTTGGAACTTTCCAGCTGCGCGGCCGCCTGCGTCGGCCCGAACACGCGCAGGCCGCGCGCGCGAAACACATCGACCACGCCGCCCGCGAGCGGGCCTTCGGGACCGACCACCGTGAGCGCGATCTTTTCAGCCACGACGAAGTCGGCGAGCGCGTGGAAGTCGGTGATGGCGATGTTCTGCAGCTTGGCATCGGCGGCTGTGCCAGCGTTGCCGGGCGCCACGAAAACCATCTGCACCTTGGGCGAGTCGCTGAGCTTCCACGCGAGCGCGTGCTCGCGGCCGCCGCCGCCGATGACAAGAACCTTCATTCGGCGATCTCGGCGTTGTGGAAAACCTCTTGCGTGTCGTCCAGTTCTTCGATCACGTCGAGCAGCTTCTGCATACGCAGCGCGTCGTCGCCGTGCAACGCCACCGTGTTCTCGGCCCGCATGGTCACCTCGGCCACGGCGGGCTTGAAGCCTGCCGCGTCGAGCGCGGCTTTCACGGCTTCGAACAAGGGCGGCGGGCACAGCACCTCGACGGCGCCGTCGGCATCGGTCAGCACGTCGTCGGCGCCGGCGTCGAGGGCCACTTCCATGACCTTGTCTTCGCTGGTGCCGGGCGCGAACACGAACTGCCCGCAGTGCTTGAACTGAAACGACACCGAGCCGTCGGTGCCCAGGTTGCCGCCGTACTTGCTGAACGCATGGCGCACCTCGGCCACGGTGCGCACGCGGTTGTCGGTCATGCAGTCGACGATCACCGCCGCGCCGCCGATGCCGTAGCCCTCGTAGCGAATCTCTTCGTAGTGCACGCCTTCGAGGTTGCCCGTCGCCTTGTCGATGTTCTTCTTGACCGTGTCGGCCGGCAAGTTCGAGGCCTTGGCCTTCTCGACCGCCAGGCGCAGACGCGGGTTCATGGCCAGGTCGCCGCCGCCGAGGCGCGCCGCAACGGTGATCTCACGGATGATTCGGGTCCAGACCTTGCCGCGCTTTTCGTCTTGCCGGCCTTTGCGGTGCTGGATGTTGGCCCACTTGGAATGACCGGCCATGAGGCTCCTCTTGCGCGGGGCGGGCTGCCATGCTCGGCAACCACGCGGACCCGCTGGGTTTGTTCGATAGACTCGAATTTTACTTGCCCCCCGGAGCACACGATGGCCGAGCCGATCCTCATCGCCAAGCACGACATCATCGAGTGCGTGCTGCTGCCGGCGCTGGCGAACCGCCACGGCCTCATCACCGGCGCCACCGGCACCGGCAAGACAATCACCTTGCAGACCTTGGCCGAGAACTTCAGCCGCCTCGGTGTGCCCGTGTTCATGGCCGATGTGAAGGGCGACCTGACCGGCATCACGCAGCCCGGCACGTTGAGTGCCAAGCTCGCGGCGCTCCTGAAGGAGCGCGGCATCGAGCCCTCGCCCAGCCTCGCCTGCCCCGCCACGTTGTGGGACGTGTTCGCCGACGCCAAGAAGGCCCAGGGCCACCCGGTGCGCGCCACCGTCAGCGACATGGGGCCGCTGCTGCTGTCACGCATGCTGGCGCTGAACGAAACCCAGCAGGGCGTGCTGCAACTCGTCTTCAGACACGCCGACGACAACGGCATGCTGCTGCTCGACCTGAAAGACCTGCGCGCGATGCTGCAGCACGTGGGCGACAACGCATCGCAGTTCACCACCGAATACGGCAACGTCAGCGCGGCCAGCATCGGCGCCATCCAGCGCGGCGTGCTGCAGATCGACAGCCAAGGCGGCGAGCGCTTCTTCGGCGAGCCGATGCTGAACATCGACGACTTCATGCAGACGGTCGACGTCGACGGGAAGCCGCGCGGCGTGGTCAACATCCTCGCCGCCGACCAACTGATGAACAGCCCGCGCCTGTATGCCACCTTCCTGCTGTGGATGCTCAGCGAGTTGTTCGAGCGCTTGCCCGAAGTGGGCGACCTCGATCAGCCGAAGCTCGTGTTCTTCTTCGACGAAGCGCATCTCCTGTTCAACGAGGCACCGAAGGCGCTGGTCGAGCGCATCGAGCTGGTCGTGCGGCTGGTGCGCAGCAAGGGCGTGGGCGTGTATTTCGTGACGCAGAACCCGCTCGACATTCCCGACACCGTGCTCGCGCAGCTCGGCAACCGCGTGCAGCACGCGCTGCGCGCGTTCACGCCGCGCGACCAGAAGGCCGTGAAGGCGGCGGCCAGCACCATGCGCGCGAATCCGGGCCTGGACATCGAGACTGCGATCACCGAACTGGCGGTCGGCGAAGCGCTCGTCAGCCTGCTCGACGAGAAGGGGCGCCCGAGCGTCACGCAGCGCGTGTTCGTCATCCCGCCCGGCAGCCAGATCGGCCCGATCACGCCCGAGCAGCGCGCTGCGCTGATCAAAGGTTCACTGGTGGCCGGCGTGTACGAGAAGGCGGTCGACCGCGACTCGGCCTACGAGAAGCTGAAGGGCCGTGCGGTGGCCAGTGGCGATGTGAGTGCAGCGCCCGGCGCGGCCACCGCAGCGCCAGCGCCGAGCGGCACGATGCCGATGCCGATGCCGATGCCGACCGGCACCGCCACAGCGCCATCCGATCCCGGCGGCGGCCTTTTCGGCGGCTTGAAAGACGTGCTCTTCGGCAGCACTGGCCCGCGCGGTGGCAAGCATGAGGGGCTCGCGGAAGCCGCGGCCCGCTCTGCCGTGCGCACGATCGGCTCGAGCGTCGGCCGCGAGATCATTCGCGGGGTGCTGGGCAGCATCCTCGGTGGCGGGCGGCGCCGCTGAGGCGCCGGCGAGTTGCCCGGGTCACGGGCGCGGGCGCGGCCGCACCCGCAGTCGAGTCACTGCAGCTCAGATCCCCGCGTACCACTCGTATCCGTTGTCTTCCCAATACCCGCCATTGCCGCCACGCAGCGGCGCGAAGCTCTCGACGAGATCGATGCGCATCAGGTACTTCGCGTGCTTGTAGCCGAGCTGGCGCTCGATGCGCACGCGCAGCGGTGCGCCGTTGCTGACCGGCAGCGGCTGGCCGTTCAGCTCGTAGGCGAGCACGGTCTGCACGTGGTTCGCGTCGTCGAGGTCCACGCTTTCGTAGTAGCGTGAATCGCGCCCGTCGAGCGACGGCCCGTCCATCGAATCGGCGCAGCGGAACACCACGTACTTCGCGTTCGCCAGCGGCTTCACTTGCGCCAGCACGTGGCTGAGTTGCACGCCTTTCCATTGGCCGATGCTGCTCCAGCCTTCCACACAGTCGTGGCGCGTGATCTGGGTGCGCGACGGCATCGCGCGCAGTTCGGCCAGCGTGAAGGCGGCCGGCGTTTCGACGAGCCCGCCGACCTGCAGCTTCCATTCGCTGAAGCCGCCCTTCTGCAAAGCCTGGTAGTCGGCGTCGGCCGGCATCAAGGTGCCATTGCTGCGGAAATGCGCCGCCACATCAGCGGGTGCGAACTCTTGCGCCATGGCCTTGCGGCCGGGCACGATCTTGTGTACCGCGCGGCTCAGGTGCTGCGCGCTTTTGAGCACATCGACAAAGGCTTCGTTGTTCGACAGCCTGTCGCAGCCCGCGAGCGCCACCGTGCCGACACCGCCGAGTGCAGCGCGCAGCAAGTGGCGGCGCTTCGTGCCTGCACCTTGGCCGCCGTTCGTGTGGCCGGCATTCGCATGGCCGCTGCGGATCGTTCTCTTCGTCATGCTCACTCTCCCACCTTGTCGGCCGGCACCGCGTACCAGCCGGTGACCATCGAGCGCAGCTGGTTCCACACGCCGCTCACGATGACCTCGAACACGTGCACCAGCACGAACAGCAGCAGCCCCATGGCGGCCAGGAAGTGCAGCGTGCGCGCCGACTGCCGGCCGCCCAGCAGCTCGACCCAGCCCGTGACCACCGAGTCGAGCATCGGCGACATCGCCATGCCTGCCACGATGACCAGCGGCAGCAGGCCGAAGATGACAACCAGGTAGGCGAGGTTCTGCAGCACGTTATAGCGCTTGGCTGCCGCACCCGTGGGGTGCTTGAACATCAGGTGCTCCTTGATCGAGCGGCCGATGTTTCGCAGCTCGGCGCCGGTCGGGAGCAGGTCGCGCTTCAGGTGGCCGCTGAAGACGGCGTAAAGCACGTAGGCGATGCCGTTCAGCACGAACAGCCAGGCGAAGAAGAAGTGCCAGTGCCGCCCCATCGACAACCACTGCGGCCCGGGGATCGTGGCCCACGACGGGAAGGCGCGCGCGGTCTTGGTGGTGGCATCGCCGACCTTCGACGCGCCGAGCACGCCGTCGGTGTCAAAGGTGCGCCCCGCGATGCGCGTGACGCCGGCGAAGCCGCCCGGCACATCGACCGCCATGATCGACACCCACGGTGCGCTGAAGGTCGAATCGCGCCCCCAATAGAGCGCGGGATGGGCGTTGAAGATGGTCAGGCCGCTCATCAGCAGGATGGTCAGGCAGACCACGTTGATCCAGTGCATCAGCCGCACCGGCAGGCGGTGGCGGTAGATGCGTTCGGGCGGTGCAAGGGCCGGCGCGACCGTGGCATCGACAGGTACAGCGGATGGGTTCATGCGGGAGGGCCTGGAAACGTGGGTTGCAAGTCCGTCGAGGGCGGGCACCAGACCTTACATCGCGGCCCGCGGCGGCGCTTGCACGTCGCCGCGGGCAACGCGGTCAGGGCAACGCCGTCATCCGCACGTCGGGCCGGCCGAGCACGCGCGCCTGCACATCGACGCTTCCGACAATGCGGTTGGCGAGATAGCTGTTCTGCGTATCGGGCTCGAGCGCGGCCACCACCAGGTTCGCCAGCGGCTGATCGAGCGGCACGTAGTAGCTGCCCGCGCTCACCTCGATCAACAGCGGCTGCAGGGCCACCCTGACGCGCAGCGCGGTGCCTTGTGCATCGGCGATCGTGCCGCGCACATCGGCGCGGGCGCCGGTTTCGCGCGCGGTCTCGGTGTAGGCCTCGGCGCGGAGCAGGCCTGAAGCGTCGAGCCGCATCACGCGCACGCCCAGGCCGCGCAGGCGCAGCACCGCGTCGAGCTGGTCGGCGCCGAGCCAGTAGCCGCAAGGGCGCGCGCGCTGCCGCTGCTGGGCCAGTTGCAGCGCCGAATCCCAGGCCACGTTGACGGTCTTGTCGGCACCGCTCACCGGGTCGAGCATCAGCAGCGCGTATTCGCTCGGCGTGGCCACTGCCTCGACCACGAGCTGGCCCTTGCAGGCCTGCGCGGCCACGTCGGCGTCGATGAAGCGGCGCAGCTTGGCCAGGTCGGTGGCGCGCGCCGCCGCGCTGTTGAGCACGCTCGTGACCGCCACCACGTGGGTGTGCACGCGGCGCGCCAGGTGCACGCGGCCCAGGCCGACGCCGCGCGTTTCGACCAGCAGGCTGATGGCATTGCGCAGGCCGTTCACGTTGCGCCCGGTGTCGGCCTGCACGCCGCCCATCGAGACCTTCTTGTCGGCCACGTCGGTCGAGGTGGTGTAGTACCACTCGGCGCTCAGCCCGGCGGCCTGCAGGCTTTGCAACAAGGGCTGGCGGAACCACTCTTCCGACGCCTTGGTGACGAAGCCCGGCAGGTTGGCCACGGTCGCGTACTGGAACAGCGCATCGAAGCGCTGCACCGCATTGAACTTGTCGAGGTAGCGGCCGATCACGGTGTACTCGTGCGAGTCGACCACGACGACCGGCTGGTACTCGCGCATGAGCTGGGCCTGGGCTTGTGCCTCGGGCGTGCGCAGCAGCAGGTGGTCGCGGTTCAGGTCGATGGCGCTGGCCGTGAGGCGCTGCTCAGTGGCCGCCCCGTCGGGGTTGGCGCGCGGCAACACGATAACGTTGATGCGCTCGAGCAAAGGCCGCAGGCTCCCCTGCGCGAGTGCCTGCGAAACGGCGAGCAGGGCCTCGGCGCCGGCCGGTTCGTCACCGTGCTGCTGTGCGATCAGCAGCACCGTCGGGCGCGCCGACAAGTCAGCGCCGCGCGGCTCGTGCGTGAGCAGCAGTGCGGGGATCGGCACGCCGGTCTGCGAGCTGCCGGCCTGAAGCAGTTTGACGCCTGGCGCGTTGGGGGCGTCTTCGGCGTCGCGCACCAGGCCTTGCAGGAACATGCGCAGTTCGGCGTTGCTGGTGTAGCCGGGGTGTTGGGGCGCGAACGCCGGTGTGGCGTAGCGAACGGCGGGGTCGGGAAAGCGGGCTGCGACGCCGGGGCTTTCGGTGGCCCAGGCGCGCGGCAGGGTGGCGATGGCCGCATCGGTGCTGGCCGTGCTCGCGATGGCTGTTGCGGGGGCGGCCGTTCCGGCGCTAGCCGATGAAGGCGCGGTCGCCACCACCGGCGCCGGACGTGGCACCGTCGGCAATGCCGGCGGTGCAGCGCTGCGTGTCGGCGCGGCGCAACCCGCCAGCAGGGCCAGCGCAGCCACGCCCAGCCTCATGCGCTGGGTCGCCGCCGAGGCAGGTGAAGGTTGCGTCGTCATGGCCATGGCAGCATCGTTGGTTGGGTTGCGAGCCATTCTGCAGCAGCCGGTGGCGCCGCCTGCACACCGTTTCGCACCTCGGCGTGGCGTTGTATCGCACGGTGTGGGCCCTGCGCCATGGGCCTGCGCCAGAATCGACGCCATGCTCGCGAAAGCTGCCACATCCACCCCGACAACCGCGCCGGCGCCCGCCCTGGTGACGCCTTCGCAGATGGCGCACGCCTTCGCCGTGCGCGGGCTGCGCAGCCTGGTGTTCGGGGTGGTGATTGCGGTGTGCCTGACGCTCGCGTTCGGCTTCCCGTTCTACCCGACGCTGGTGCAGTCGGTGTGCACGGCGGCGTGCTGCTGGGCCAGCATCGACAGCGGGCGCCTCCTTGCCGCACGCTGGGTGCACCGCCACGCCACGAGCAGCACACCCGATTCGCAAAAGCGCTGGCCCGGGTGGCCGTGGATGGTGCCGATCCTGATCGTCGGCAGCATCATCGGCTTCAGCGTCGGAGGCGCACTTGCCGATTGGGTGGGCGGCACTGCAACGCGCGGCTACTTGCGCGGCTCCTGGCGGCAGGGCGTGTCGCTGCTGGTCTTGTCGTTGATCCCCGGCGTGGTCATCACCTACTGGTTCTATTCGCGCGAAACCATTGCCGCCAAAGAGGCCGCCGTGCAGACGGCCCAGCGCCAGGCCGCCGAGCACCAGCTCAAGCTGCTCGAATCGCAGCTGGAGCCCCACATGCTGTTCAACACGCTCGCGAACCTGCGGGTGCTGATCGGCCTGGACCCTCCACGCGCCCAGGCCATGCTCGACCAGTTGATCTCGTTCCTGCGCGCCACGCTTGCGGCGTCGCGTGCCGGGCAGCACCCGCTCGCGGCCGAGTTCGCGCGGCTCGGCGACTACCTGGCGCTGATGCAGGTGCGCATGGGCGATCGCCTGCAGACCCGGCTCGACCTGCCCCCCGAACTGGCCGGCGTGCCCGTGCCTCCGCTGCTGCTGCAGCCGCTGGTCGAGAACTGCATCAAGCACGGGCTGGAGCCGAAGGTGGCGGGCGGCCGCATCGAGGTGAGTGCCCGGCTCGAAGCCGGCCCGTCCGCAGTTGGCCGGCAGTTGGTGCTGCGGGTGCGCGACAGCGGCGGGGGCCTTGCGGGCACGGCAAGCGGCGGCACGCATTTCGGCATGGCCCAGGTGCGCGATCGGCTCGCCGCGTTGTACGGTGGCAGCGCGTCGTTGACGCTCGTTGACCTCGACCCCGCAGCTGACACCGGCGCCGACCCCACTGCCCTTGGCGCAGGGGGCACGCTGGCCACGATCCGCCTGCCTTGGGCCACTGCGACATGACTGCACCATGACCACAACCGCGCTCCGCGCCACGGCCGTGATCGCGGAGGACGAACCCCTGCTTGCCGCGAACCTCGAGGCCGAATTGGCGCGGCTGTGGCCGGCCCTGCGCACCGTGGCCAACGTGCGCCACGGTGCATCAGCCGTCGAACACGCGCTGCGGCTGCGGCCCGACGTGGTGTTCCTCGACATCCGCATGCCCGGCATGACCGGTCTGGAGGCCGCGCAGGCGCTCACCGAAGACTGGCCCGGCGACGCGCCGCTGCCGTTGATCGTGTTCGTAACCGCCTACGACCAGTACGCGTTGCAGGCCTTCGAACGCGCTGCAGTCGACTATGTGCTCAAGCCGGTGCAGCCCGAGCGGCTGATGCAGACCTGCGCGCGCGTCCAGGCAGCGTTGCGCCTGCGGGCCGAGCGGATGACCCCGTCAGCCCCTTCCAGCGAAGCGTCGCCAAGGCTCGACAGCGCCCTCGACCGCACGCTCGACCAGCTGCGCCAGCTGCTTGCCGCTCCCGGCATCGCGCCACCGGCAGCCCCGCTGTTGAGCGTGATCCAGGCCAGCGTCGGCGCGGCGATTCACATGGTGCCGGTGGCCGACGTGCTGTACTTCGAGGCGGCGGACAAGTATGTGCGCGTCATCACGTTGGAGCGCGAATACCTGATCCGCACGTCGCTGCGCGAGTTGCTCCCGCAACTCGACGCGCAGCGCTTCTGGCAGGTGCATCGCGGCACCGTGGTGCGCGCCGATGCCATCGCCACGGCCGTGCGCGATGACACCGGCAAGGTGGCGCTGACGCTGCGCGGCAACAAAGACAAGCTGGTTGCGAGCCGGCTCTACGCGCACCTGTTCAAGGCGATGTAGGAGCGGCCTGTACCGTGCGCTCAGGTCAGATGCGATGCAACTGCCCGCCCTCGAACTTCACCCGGTCACCGACACGCAGGTCGTCGACGCGCTGGAAGTCGATGTCACGCACGCTGCCGTTGTCGAAGCGCACGGTCACGCGGTACACCTCGTCGTCATTGCGGTTGCGGTTCTGGATGGCATTGCCGGCTACCGCCCCGCCGATCACGCCAGCGCCTGTCGCCAGTGCCTTGCCGGTGCCGGCACCGATCTGGTTGCCGATCACGCCGCCGATCACCGCGCCGAGAATGGCGCCGGCGGCGTTGTTGCGCGCCTTCGTCTGTACCACGCCGATGTTCTCGACGCGGCCGTATTCGGTGTAGGCCGGCACCGGGCGCACCGGCATGTTGGCGTCGTAGATCGCGCGGTCGTCACGCATCGGCGCTGACGAACACGCGGCGACGAGCGCCAGCGTGGTAACGCAGAAAGCCGTGGTCAAGGTCTGGGTTCTCATGGCGAATCTCCTTCGGTGTGGAAGCCGCAAATGCGCTTCGCGCAAGTTTGCAAGCTTGAAAGTGTTTACCCGCCGCCAGGCGACGCGCATCGGACCCCCGCGCGCGCGGGGGTCGGCGGTGGCAGGCGCGGCGCGTAGTCATTGCCCTACGACAGCCGTCGGGGCGCACTCACGGAGGTTGCACTCCTAGAATGGCGCTCGCTTTGTACAGCCGCACCCGAGCGCAACGCCTGCTCCATCACAACCGCCCCATGACCCCTGCTTCCGACCCTGCTGCCATCGCCGCCCCTTCCGCACCCCTGGGCAGCAACTTCCTGCGTCAGACGATCGAGCGCGACCTGGCTGCAGGCACCTATGCCGGCCGGCACTTCGCCGGGTCGCCGGGCGACGCGGCGCACCACGCGGCCGGGCCGTTGGATGCCGCGCGCATCCGCACGCGCTTCCCGCCCGAGCCGAACGGCTACCTGCACATCGGCCACGCCAAGAGCATCACGCTGAACTTCGGCCTTGCCGCTGAATACGGCGGCATCTGCCACCTGCGTTTCGACGACACCAACCCCGAGAAGGAAGAGCAGGAGTACGTCGACAGCATCCTCGACGCGGTCACGTGGCTGGGCTTCGACTGGCACGCCGACCTGACCGGCACACGCACGTCGCACCTGTACTACGCCAGCAACTACTTCGACTTCATGTTCCGCGCGGCCGAGGCGCTGATCCGCGCCGGCCTCGCCTACGTCGACGAACAGAGCGCCGAAGAGATGCGCGCCCACCGCGGCGACTTCGGCCACGCCGGCACCGACAGCCCGTTCCGCAGCCGCACCCCGGCCGAGAACCTGGCCCGCTTTCACGCCATGCGCGCCGGCGAGCTGCCCGACGGTGCGGCCGTGCTGCGCGCCAAGCTCGACATGGCCAGCCCCAACATCAACCTGCGCGACCCGGCGCTTTACCGCATCAAGCACGCCGAACACCACAACACCGGCAACGCCTGGTGCATCTACCCGATGTACGCCTATGCGCACCCGATCGAAGACGCGCTCGAAGGCATCACGCACAGCATCTGCACGCTCGAGTTCGAAGACCAGCGGCCGTGGTACGACTGGCTGCTCGACACGTTGTGCACGCTGGGCATGCTGGCACAGCCCCGGCCGCATCAATACGAGTTCGCGCGGCTCAACCTGACCTATGTGATCACCAGCAAGCGCAAGCTCAGGCAGCTGGTGGACGAGCACATCGTAGACGGCTGGGACGACCCGCGCATGCCCACCATCGCCGGCCTGCGCCGGCGCGGCTACACGCCCGAAGCGGTGCGCCTGATGTGCGAGCGCGCCGGCACCAGCAAGGCCGGCGGCTGGACCGACTATGCGAGCCTGGACATCGCGCTGCGCGAAGACCTGGAGGCCAAGGCACCGCGAGCGATGGCCGTGCTCGACCCGGTCGCGCTGAAGCTCGTCAACTGGGCCGATGTGTTCGGCAGCAGCGCGCACATCGAGCCCTGCCATGCACCCTTCCACCCGCACCAGCCCGAGCTGGGCCAGCGCGAGTTCAGCCTCGGGCCCACCGTGTGGATCGAGTGCGACGACTTCGCCGAGGTGCCCGCGAAGGGCTTCTTCCGCCTGTTCCCGGGCAACAGGGTGAGGCTCAAGTACGGCATGGTCATCGAATGCACCGGCTGCGAGAAAGACTCCGAAGGCCGCATCACCGCCGTGCTCGCGAACGTGGTGCCCGACACGAAGAGCGGCACGCCCGGCGCCGACGCCGTGAAGGTCAAGGGCACCATCACCTGGCTCGGCGTGCACGACGCCCTGCCCGCAGAGCTGCGCCTGTACGACCGCCTGTTCACCGAGCCGCAACCCGACGCCGGCGGCCGCGACTTCAAGGCCAGTCTGAACCCGAACAGCAAGCGCGTGTTGATGGGCTACATCGAGCCGTCTCTCGCCAACGCACGACCCGACGAAAAGTTCCAGTTCGAGCGGCACGGCTACTTCGTCGCCGACCGCGTGGACCATGTGGCGGGCATGCCGGTGATCAACCGGGTGGCGGGGTTGAAGGACTCGTGGGGAAAGTAGCGGCGAGGGCGAGCGGCGGTCATGCCCACGCGCCCGGCTCGACGCGCCGGGGCACTGTATTATTTGATGTAATACAGAGCGAAACCACCATGCGAACCATCTCGATCCGCCTCGACGACCACACCGACGGTGTCCTCACCGCCTACTGCACTCGCCACGACCTGACGCAAACGGCTGCGCTCAAGGCCGCCATCGAGCATCTCGCCGATGCAAGCCGGCCGTCGCCGGCCGAACTGGCTGTGCAACTCGGCCTGATCGGCTCGTTCCGCAGTGCAACGGGGGACCTGGCCGCAAACCATTCACAGCGTGTGAAAGAGAAGCTGCGCGCCAAACGTGCGGCTGAATCCACGCCGGCCCGTACACGTTGACTGCGCGCTGACCGTGGCGGCCGCACCGCAGCGCGTCATCATCGACGCGGGCCCGCTGATCGCCTGGTTCGATGCGGCCGACGCACACCATGCGGCCGTCAAGGCGTTGTTGAACTCTTACCGAGGTGAATTGCTCAGCACTTGGCCGGTGCTGACCGAGGTGTGCCATCTGCTGCCCGACTCGGTCGTGCCGGGCTTCCTGCGTTGGGTCGGGCACGGCGGGCTCACCCTCGTCGACGTGCCCGCACCCACCAGCCTGGTGCTCGCCGACCGCATGGACAAGTACGCCGACCTGCCGATGGACCTGGCCGACGCGTCGCTGATCTGGCTCGCTGAAACTACCGGCGTGCTGGATGTGCTGACCATCGACCGCCGCGATTTCGGCATCTACCGCACTGCGCGCGGCAAGGCCCTGCGCAACTTGCTCGACAGCCTCCCTCGACCCAGTTCTTCCAAACCACCCAAACCACGGACACCACGGCCCGCGCGGCCCACACGATGACCCCCGCTTCCCAAACCACCCCTTTTGTGCCAGAACCCGACACCACGGTCGCCACGCTGGCCAACGGCGTGCGAGTCGTCACCCTGCGGCTGCCGCATTCGGCCAGCGCCAGCGTCAGCGTGTTCGTGCGCACCGGCAGCCGCAACGAGAGCGCCAAGCTGAACGGCATCAGCCACGTTGTCGAGCACATGGCGTTCAAGGGCACGCACGGGCGCGACGCCCACCGCATCAACCTGGATGCCGAGCGCCTGGGCGCGCAGGTCAATGCGCACACCGACAAGGACCACACGGCGTACCACATCACCGGCCTGGCACAGCACGCGGGCGTGTTCGTGCGCATGCTCGGCGACATCGTGCGCGGCAGCACCTTCCCCGCCGACGAGCTGGAGCGCGAGCGCCAGGTGATCGTGCAGGAGTTCGCCGAGGTCGAGGACGACCCGCTGAACACAGCCTTCACCCTGTTCGACAAGCTGTGCTTCGGCGCGCACCCGCTGGCACAGCCGGTCATCGGCACGCGGCGCAACATCGAGCGCTTCACGCGCGACGACCTGCTCGGCTACGTGCAGCAGCAGTACACCGGCGCGAACGTGGTGGTCGGCATTGCCGGTGACGTGAACCCGGCCGCGATGCGCGACGCGGTAGAAGCCGCTATCGGCAGCCTGCCGCGCGGCCGCGCCAACACGATCACGGTGCCCGCCTACACCGGCGGCGCGAAGGCTCGGCGCCAAGGCGGCAGCAGCCAGAGCCATGTGGTGATGGGCTGGCCGGTGCCGGCGCTGCAAGCCGACGAGCCGGCCGCGCTGATGGCGGCGGCACTGTTCGGCGAAGGCATGAGCTCGCCGCTGATGCATGAGATCCGGGAGAAGCGGGGCCTGGCGTACTACACCTCATGCACGGCCGACGTGGCCGATGGCTGGGGCCTGTTCGTGGTCGAGGCCTCTCTGCTGCCGGCGCACCTGGGCGAGTTCTTCGGCGAGGTGCAGAAGCTGCTCCAGCGCCAAGCGGGCAGCACCGCACGCATCGACATGGAACGCGCGCGCAACCAGCTTCTGGTGCGCCAGTGGCAGGCCGGCGAGCGGCCGGCGCGCCAGCTCGAAGACGCCGCGCAAGACCTGTTCGTGTTCGGCCGCGTGCGCCCGCGCGCCGAGCTGGCAGCGCGCATCGCGGGCGTGACGGCCGCGCAGGTGCGCCGCGTGTTCGAGCGCATGCTCGCGGCCGGCGCGGCCGTGGCAGTGGCGGGCAAGGTCGGCACCGGTGCGATGGAACGGCTGCACGAGGCGGGGGTGGTGCACCGCGCCTGAAGGGCGCGTGATCGGTGCTTGGTCGGTGCTTGATCGGCGCTTGCCGGTTCAACTGCGCCGACGGTGGCCGACCTCGAAGTCGTTGCGGCCGCTGCGGTCCACGCCGCGCAGCAGCCACAGCGGGCGCTGCGCGAAGTTCACCGCTACGCCGGTCTGCCCGTCGGCGGGGCGCAGGTCACGCTCGAACACCGACGTCGCGGGCATGTAGCGCAGGGCGACACCGGTGCGGCGCCTGGCCGAGGTGTTGGCGGCGGCGCCGTGGACCATGTACACGTCGTGCAACGACATCTGGCCGGGTTGCAGCTCCAGGTCGACCGCATCGGCCTCATCGAAGCTGCCGTCGGCCATGCGCTGGTTCAGCGTGAGGTCCGTTCGGTCTTCGTGCAGGTGGGGGTGCAGTTGCTGCGCGAGGTGCGACTTCGGGATCACGCGCAGGCAGCCGTTCTCGACCACCGACTCCTCGATCGCGACCCACACGGTGCAGTTGGCCAGCGGGCGGATCGGCCAGTAGTGGCCGTCCTGGTGCCACGGCGTCTCGAAGCCCCCGCCGGCCGGCTTGCAGAACACATGGCAGCCCCACAGCACCACGTCGTCGCCGATCACGCCCGAAACCAGCTCCACGAGTTCGGGGTCACGCGCCAGGGCGAGGAACTGCGCGCTGCCGCGCACACCCTCGCCGTTGTCGCCCTCGATGTGCGCCGACACCAGCTTTTCGGGGCGCACGCCGGGGTTGTTGCGGATCAATTCGTCGAGCGCCTCGCGCATCGACGCGACCCGCGCCTCGGGCAGCCGGAATGACGGGATGACCCAGCCCTCGGCGTGGTAGCGGGCGACCTCGGCGGAGAGCAAGCGGGCCATGATGGAGAGAAGTATCGGCGATGCCGTTACTCGAACGGCACGTCCAGCACCACCGACTGCGGCGTGACCCACAGCCGTGCACCGGGGCTGCGGTCGGCGGCGGTGCGGCTGCGGCGGTAGGCGTAGTCGCCCACCGCATAACCGAACACGGCGCCGGCCACGGTGTCCGACAACCAGTGGCGGCGCCCGCCCACGCGCGCGGCGTTGGTGAGTGCCGCCACGCCGTAGAGCCAGGGCGCGTCGAAGTGTTCAGCGTAGGGCGTGACCACGGCCCAGGCCAGCGTGGCGTGCAGCGACGGAAACGCGCTTTGCTGGCGCCGCGTCTGGCCGAAGCTGGCGGTGCCCAGGCCGTCGGTCGGGCGCGCACGGTCGACTGCCACCTTGATGCCCTCGGCCATGGCCACCGCGCCCAGCCCCGCAGTGACCGCCGCGAAGCCCACGTCGCCCTGCGGGCTGCCGTGCTGCGTGGCCCACGACAGGCCCGCGAGGCCCAGGCCGGCCACCGGCAGCCAGTCGCCGGTTCGGCGCAGCACTTTGGCAGAGGGGCCGTTGCCGTGCCGCGCGGCGTAGTCGTCGGCGCGCTTGTCGAAGAGGGCCGAGCCGGCGATCAGGCCCAGGCCCAGCAACACCGGCTTGAGTGCTGCGCCGCTGCCGCCCGACAGCGATGCGCCCAGCCACTCGCTGCCGCGGTCGATTTCGGCGTCGAGGTTCATGCTGAGCGTGGCACCCATGCTGGCCTGCGTGCGCGCACCGTCCTTGGTTGCGACTCGCTGCCAGCTCACCTGGGGCGTTAGCGTGGCGCGGCCGAGTGCGAAGCCATGTTGCGCCGACACGCCGATGAGCCGGCCGGCGCTGGCAGGGTCGTCCGGCGTCGGGCTGAACGAGCCGATGCGCCAGCCCACACGCCCGACGTGCAGCTTCAGCGCGCTGTCGTTCGCGGCGTCGAGCCAGCCCAGGGTCAGCACGCGCGAATCGGGGCCGAGGCTGGCGCCGAGCCAGCGCCCGGCGCTCGCGTAGCCCTGCAGGTAGGCGTAGTTGTAGTACGCGCACTGCAGGATGGCGGGCCGGAAGAACGCGGCGTGGCAACCAGTCTCGGCGTATTCGGTGAAGAAGCGCTGGCTGGCGTCGGCGGGCCAGAACGCCAGGCCCATGACGCCCAGGTACTTGGTCGGGATGTAGTTCGCCTTGTCCTCGCCGATCAGCTGCGCGTAGCCGGCGCAACCCCAGCTTGAGGGGCAGCGCACGCGAAGGTCGAAGCCGGCCAGGCTGTTGCCCGGGTCGAGCCGCTGCTCGGTGGGGTTGTCGGGGTTCGAATGCAGGCTCGTCAACGCATAGAAGAACGAACGCAGCGAGTTGTCGCGCCCGCCGCCGCCCCACTGCACCATGCGCGTCAGCCCGATCTCGACCTGCGGGAACGGCCGCAGCGTGACCCGGTTGCCGATCAACAAGGGGTGCGGTGGCGAGTTCACGCCTTCGGTCTGCGCGACGAACAGCTCGGCGTTCCACGGCCCCAGCCACGCGAGCCATTTCGAGTCGGACTGCGATGCCGACGCACGCTGCAGCCCCACACCCATCAGCGCCGGTGCGTTGTTGCTGAGCGCGAGCGCGCTCTGCCAGCCCGGGCCCCACCACGCGCGGTGCGCCCACGCCTGCAACTGCACACCGAAGGCCTCGGTGGCGACCGCGCTGTCGTCGAGCCGCAAACGGGTGCCGGATGCGGCGGCGTTCGCGCGAACGTCGACCCGCGCGCCGAACTGCATCGCCAGGTTCGGTGCGGCATACGTGGGGCTGCGCAAGGCGAGGGCCGAGCCGGGCGTAGCATCGTCGCCGAAGCCGGCCAGCACCTCGGCGCGCGAGCGAATCGTGACCGTGCCGAGGCTGCCCTCTTGCGCGCGCAACTCGCGCTTGACACGTGCCCGGGCGGCGTCGAGCGCGGGGGGCAGCTCGCTCGGCAGCGCATCGATGGCGCGCGCCACGGCGGAGCGCGGCAGCGGCCATTGCGTGGTGGTCAGGTCGAGGCCGGCGTCGTCGACGAGCAACTCGATGGCGTGTCGCCCCGCGGCACTGGGCGCCCACGGTACCGAGGGTTCGGCGTGTGCTGCCACGCCGTGCAGTGCGCAGGCCACCAGCGAAGCGGCCGACCGCCACCGATGGGATGCACTGCGGCGCCGCTGGCGCGGGCGGGGCGGGGCTGAGGCGTGTGGCTCGGTCTGCATCCGTGGGGCCGCGAGGAGTACGTGGTAAACGAAGTCGAATCTACCGTCGCTCGGCTGAGCGGGTGTGACGAAGTGCAAGAGCCGAGAATGCAATCGATGTGCCATCGCCCGCCCTTTCATTGGTTCTTCATGCGCGCCCGGCCGGCCGCCTTCGCTGTGACCATCGCCCTCGGGCTGGCGCTGGCGGGGTGCGCGGCCTGCTCGTCGGCAGTCGCGACCGAACTGCCCGAGGCGCGTAGCGTGCCGGGCGGCGTGGCCGTGCTGGCACTGGGCGCTTCCATCGACAAGCCTGCCGCCACCTACAACGGCACGCCGGTGCTCGTGGTCGGTGACGCAGCAGGCTGGTCGGCCGTGGTCGGCATCGGCCTCGGGACAGCACCCGGCACCGGCCAGTTGCTGGTGCGGCGTGGTGGCACAGAAGAAGCAACGTCTTTCGTGATCGCCCCGGCGCGCTACGCCGAGCAGCGATTGACTGTGGCGCCGGGCAAGGTCGATCTGTCGAAAAGCGACCTCGCACGCTACGAGCGCGAGCGCGTGCACCTGGCCGAGGTGGCCGCCACCTTCAGCGACACCGCCCCCGCCACGCTGCGCATGCGCCAGCCGACGCCGGGGCCGCGCTCCAGCTCATTCGGCCTGCGCCGGGTGTTCAACGGCCAGGCCCGCAACCCGCACAGCGGCATGGACATCGCAGCGTCAACCGGCACGCCCGTGGTCGCACCGGCCGGCGGCCGTGTGCTCGACACCGGCGACTACTTCTTCAACGGCAACACGGTGTGGCTGGACCATGGCGGCGGCCTGCTGACGATGGTGTGCCACCTGAGCGCCATTGCGGTGAAGCCCGGCGATGTGGTGGCCGCCGGCGAACGCGTGGGCAGCGTCGGTGCCACCGGCCGCGTGACGGGCGCGCACCTGCACTGGTCGGTGAGCCTGAACCGGGCGATGGTGGACCCGGCGCTGTTCCTGCCACCCGCCCCGACCGCAACCGCGCCTGCAACCGCGCCCGCAACCGGGCCAGCGAAGTAACCACGCCGCCCCGAGGGCCGGCGGCGCTACTGCCAAGTAGGTTCCACTTGGATGGTAATAAGATGGCGCTATGCCAGCCCGCCGCGCCCTCGCCCCCACTGCCACGCCGAGCGCCAAGGCGCTCGACGAAAAGATCACCATCAACGTCGGCGTGGTCGACCTCGGGCAGATCGACCTGCTCGTCGCCGAAGGCTTCTACGCCAACCGCACCGACCTGATCCGTACCGCCCTTCGCACCCACCTGGCCGGCCACGCCGAGGTGGTGCGCGAGGTGGTGGCGCGCAAGCTGCTGGTGCTGGGCATTCACCACTTCGATGCGCAGGCACTGCGCGCGGTGAAGGCCTCGGGCCAGCGGCTGCAGATCCGTGTGCTCGGCCTGGCCACCATCGCGGCCGACGTGACCCCGGCGCTGGCGCTGGCCAGCATCGAATCGCTCACCGTGCTCGGCGCCCTGCACGCCAGCCCGGCCGTCAAGGCGGCACTCGCCGAACGCATCCGCTGACGCGGCTTCTTGCTCCGACTCCGACTCCGATTCCGACTCGATTCCGACCCGACCCTCATGAACGCACTCCTCGAACGCCTGCTCGGCAAAGCCACCCAACTGACCCGCTCGGGCCGCCTGGCCGAGGCCACCGCCGCCATCCAGGCCACCTTGCGCGGCGGCACGGCGGTGCCGGCGAGCCCACCTCGCGCGCCGATGCCGGCAGCTGATCGGGCGGCCGAATTCTCGGCTGCGGATTCGCAGGTCATCGACGTCGAAGCCCGCGAAGTCCCTGACGCGGCGAACGACGCGCCGGCCCCGACACGGCCTGCACATACGACCGATGAAGCACCCCGCGCCGCACCTCGCGCCGCGCCCATCGGCGAAGGTGAGTTCACTGCAGCCACCTACCAGGACGCGCACGGCCAGCGCGACTACAAGCTCTACCTGCCGCCGCTGATCGGCGACGCACCGCGCCCGCTGCTCGTGATGCTGCACGGCTGCACCCAGAACCCGGACGACTTCGCCGCCGGCACCCGCGCCAACGAACTGGCACGCGAGCAGGGCTTCGTGGTGCTGTACCCGGCCCAGCCCGGCAGCGCCAACGCGTCGGGCTGCTGGAACTGGTTCAAGCACAACCACCAGCGACGCGGAGCAGGCGAGCCGGCGCTGATCGCAGGCATGGTGCAGGTGGTGGTCGCGCAGCACCACATCGACCCGGCCCGCGTGTTCGTGGCCGGGCTGTCGGCCGGCGGTGCCATGGCGGCCATCCTCGGTGACGCCTACCCCGACCTGTTTGCTGCGGTCGGCGTGCACTCCGGCCTGCCGACCGGCGCGGCGACCGACGTGATGACCGCCTTCAACGCCATGCGCAGCGGCAACGCGGACGCCGGCAGCCTGCCGCTGCGCGGCATGCGCGCCGATGCGCGGCCGGCGCCCGGCCCGCACCGTACGCCGCCGACCATCGTGTTCCACGGCGACGCCGACGCGACCGTGAACGTCGTCAACGGCGAGCAGGTGGTGAACGCCTGCATTGCGGCGGCCGAAGTCAACGCCAGCGTGTCGGCGCCCGTTGAAGAGCGCATGTCGACCCACGGCCGCACCACCACCCGCCGCACCTGGCATGACGCGAATGGCCGCGTCCTGGCCGAGCATTGGCTGCTGTCCGGGGCGGGCCATGCCTGGTCGGGCGGCAGCGCGAACGGCACCTACGCCGACGAGCGCGGCCCCGACGCCACGCGCGAGATGCTGCGCTTCTTCAATGCAGCGGGCGCTGCGCCGCCCGCCTGATGAGCCCGCAGTCAAAACGCACTTTCGTGGAAAATCCCGCCACACGGGCCACCACTGCTCGTGATGGGGTTGAACTTTCAACACCGCATGGCACTCCGCCCTGACTCTGCCGAACCAAGGACACGCACGTGAACCGTCGAGACTTCTCAACCCGCCTGATCGGCGTGGGCATCGCATCTGCCGGGGCCTGCGCGGCGTTGCCCGCAGCCGCCCAGAGTGACGCTCCGCAAGAGGGCACACAGTTCACCCGCGTCGAGCCACCGGTGCCGCCTGCGGCGAACGGCAAGATCGAAGTGCTCGAGTTCTTCTCGTACGCCTGCCCGCACTGCAACGCGTTCGAGCCTTCGGTCGAAGCATGGGCCAAGAAGCTGCCGGCCGATGTGTCGTTCAAACGCGTGCCGGTGCACTTCCTAATGAACGCCGAGAACTTTGCGCGCACCTACTACGCGCTCGAGACCATCGGCCAGGTCGACGCGCTGAACCGCAAGATCTTCGCTGCCGTGCACGTGGACCGCCTGCGCCTTGAAAAGCCCGAAGAGATCGCCGCACTGGTGGCGAAGAACGGCGTCGACGGTGCCAAGTTCCTGAACGCGTTCAACTCGTTCTCGGTGGCCACCAGCGTGACGCGCGCGAAGAAGCTGGCCGAGGCCTACCGGCTCGACGGTGTGCCGACCATGGCGGTGCAAGGCCGCTACGTCACGTCGCCCGGGCTGGCCGGCAATGCCGAGCGCGCGCTGGCAGTCGTCGACTTTCTGGTGGCGCGGGCGCGCAAGGCCTGAAACTGACAGCGCCCCCAGGCCGACGGATACGTCGTCCGCCCCCCGAGGGGGTATGAGCAAAGTGGCAGAGCCACATTTGCTCATGTCACATCAGCGCCGGCTCTTCGCCTTGCGCGAATCGAGCTCGGCAAGCTGGGTCTTGAGCAGCAGCAGCAGTACCCGCGCGGTCTGCTCGCTGAAGTTCAGCACCGTGGTCGGCGCACCGTCGTCGGCCGCCGCCGCCGGCATCACCAGCGCATCGACCTGCGCGCGGATCAGCCCGGTGCTGTAGGCCATGGCCTTCACGCGCTGCACCTCGATGTTGTAGGTCTTCACAGGGCTTCCTCCAGCTGATCATTGATGGCGCGCGCGGCATGCACCTCGCAAGCGGGTGCGGTGGCGGGTTCGGGTGCCGGTGGGTGCGCGCTTGTGTGAGGTGCCCAGGTTGCGCGCAACACCTTCAGCACCTCATCCGGATCATTGAGGGTTCGCACCTCGGCGTACACGGCTTCGGCCTGCGGGTGGCCGCGGCGCAGGTAGTTCAACCACTGCTTCAGGCGGCCGGCGCGCGCACGCGGCTCGATGTGGCGTGAGACGAGGCGCCAGAACTCGGCCACGAGCGGCTGCAAGGCAGACCACTCCAACCCGATCTCCAGCGTATCCGGTACTCCCGGTGCAACTGGCCCGCCGCCGGCGCGAATGGCCAGCGCCAGGCCGGGGTCGCACACCATGCCGCGCCCCAGCATCAATGCGTCGCAACCCGAGATGTCGAGACAGCGCCGCGCGTCAGTCACCGACCAGATCTCGCCGTTGGCCACGACCGGGATCACCAGGGCCGCGCGGATCGGCGCGATGCGCTCCCAGTACGCCGGCGGCGTGTAGCCATCGGCTCGCGTGCGCGCATGCACAACCAACTCACCGGCGCCGCCTGCGGCGATGGCCTGCGCACATTCGAGCGCGCGGCTCGCGTCGTTGAACCCGAGCCGCATCTTGGCTGACACCGGCATGGCGGCCGGCACCGCGCGCCGCACCGCGCCGACGATGCGCTCGAGCAGTGCCGGGTCGTCGAGCAGCGCCGCACCGCCGCCGTGGCGGTTCACCACCTTGGCCGGGCAGCCGAAGTTCAGGTCGATGCCGTGCGGCCCGAGGCTGGCCAGGCGCTGCGCGTTCTCGGCCAGGCAATGCGGGTCGGAACCCATCAGCTGCGCGCGCACCGGCACGCCGGCGGGGGTGCGGCCACCGTGCATCAGCTCGGGCACCACGCGCGTGAACACACGCTCGGGCAGCAGCGTGCCGGTGACGCGAATGAACTCCGACACGCAGCGGTCCACGCCGCCGGCGCGGGTGAGGACGTCGCGCAACGTGAAGTCGAGCAGCCCTTCCATCGGGGCGAGCAGCAGGGTCGGGGGCGTTCGGGACAAGGTCATGGCACTGGCAATGGAGGCCGCTAGTGTAAGAAGCACTGCCGATTTGCCCGGGTGCGCTTTCCGCTAGAGTCGCGGCGACCCAAACCACGGACTCGGCCATGAACCTGATCTATGTCGGCGACCCCATGTGCTCATGGTGCTACGGCTTCGCTGCACCGCTGGACCAGTTGCTGGCCGACCCGCAGGCGGCGGCGCCCGTCGGCATGCTGATCGTGCTGGGCGGCCTGCGGCCCTTCACGAAGGAGCCGATGACAACCGAACGCGCCGACGAACTGGCCGGCCACTGGCGCCAGGTCGAGCAGGCCAGCGGCCAGTACTTCATGCAAGCGCCCGATACGGCCATGCACCAGCCCGGCTTCACCTACGACACCGAGCCCGCCAGCCGCGCGGTGGTGACCGTTCGCAGCCATTGGCCCGACGTGACCTGGGAGTACTTCAAGGCCGTGCAGCACGCGTTCTATGCCGACGGCCGCAACGTGACCGAGGCGGTGGTGCTGGCCGATGTGGCCGAATCGCTCGGTGTACCGGGCGGCGCGTTCATGGAGGCGTTCGAATCCCAGGCCATGCGCGATGCCACGCTGCGCGACTTCCAGCGCTCGCAGGGCTGGGGCATTCAAGGCTTCCCGACCGTGCTGGCCGAACACGGCGACCACCTGCACCTGGTCGGCAGCGGCTTCATGCCGATCGACGTGCTGCGGCAGAAGCTGATCGGCGCAACGCAGCCCCATGGGCATTGACGGTTGGCCGCGCAACGCAACGCCGGCAACACTTGCTCACGCTGGCGCCGGCTCGTGCTGTGATCATTCGTATCTCAGCGAACGCCTTTCAAAACCCAAGAACCGAGACCTGCCCATGACCTTGAACCGCCTTCACCGCAACGCCCTCTTGCTGCTGTGCCTCGCTGCAGCCACACCTGCCTTCGCGCAAGCCGACCTGGCAGCGACCGCCGCCAAGGAAAAGGGGGCTGTCGTCACGCCCAGCGGGTTGGTGTACCTATCGCTCAAGGACGGTGCGGGCGCCACCCCGACTGCCGCCGACACGGTAAAGGTGCATTACAAGGGCACGCTAGCCAACGGCACGGAGTTCGACAGCTCCTACAAGCGCGGCGAGCCTGCACAGTTCCCGCTCGGCGGCGTGATCCCGTGCTGGACGGAGGGCGTGCAACGCATGAAGGCGGGCGGCAAAGCCAGGCTGACGTGCCCGGCAGCCATCGCCTATGGCTCGCGGGGCGCGGGTGGGGTCATTCCGCCGAACGCGACCTTGCAGTTCGAGGTCGAGCTGATCGAGATTGCGAAACGCTGATCGTTGACATCGCGTTGTCAGTGCGGCTCTTGCGCCAGCACGGCCGGGTAGGCGTAGTCGCGGCCGACCACGGCGCGGGCGTAGAGGTAGTTCTCGCGTGCCCGGTCGCTCAGCGCATCGAGTTCGACACGGCCCTGCGCATCGCAGGGGAAGCTCAGCGCACGGCCCTCGTGGAACAACGACTGGAAGCGGATTTCGTACGAAACATTCATGGTCTTGGCCTTGGCGCTCTGTGCGCGGTCGATATGACCCGCGCTTGACAACAGCATCGGCAACGTTGCGGCCCGGCGGTGTCGGCAAGCGGTGGCTTGGCGTGTCAGTGAAGCGCTATGCGGGCCGTCAGGTACACACTCAACGCAGTCCCGATAATCGGGGATGACCGAGACCTTCAATCACTTCAAGCAACCTGACGCTTCCAGCGCGTTCGCCACCCTCGCGCTGCCCGCCTCACAGCTCGCGAACCTCACTCAGCTCGGCTACCACACGATGACGCCGGTGCAGGCCGCGAGCCTGCCGCTGGCTCTGGCCGGGCACGACCTGATCGTGCAGGCCAAGACCGGCAGCGGCAAGACCGCCGCGTTCGCGCTCGTGCTGCTGAACAACCTAGAGCGCGCGGCCAAGCCGTCGCAAAACGCCGAACCCGAAGCGCAGCCGACCGGCCCGCGTTTCGCGGTGCAGGCGCTGGTCCTGTGCCCGACCCGCGAACTGGCGGATCAGGTGACGATGGAGATACGCCGCCTGGCGCGCAGCGAAGACAACATCAAGACGCTGACGCTGTGCGGCGGCGCACCCATGCACGGCCAGAAGGCGAGCTTGGCGCATGGCGCGCACATCGTGGTGGGCACGCCGGGCCGCATCATCGACCACCTGACGCGCGGCCACCTCACGCTCGACGCGCTGAACACGCTGGTGCTCGACGAAGCCGACCGCATGCTCGACATGGGCTTCATCGACGACATCGCCCAGGTCGTGAAGCACTGCCCGGAGCAGCGCCAGACGCTGCTGTTCTCGGCGACCTACCCCGAGGGCATTGCCGAACTCGGCGCGCGCTTCCTGCGCACGCCGAAAGAGGTGAAGCTGAAGGAGCTGCACGCCCAGAGCAAGATCGAGCAGCGCTGCTACGAGGTCATCGAAGTGGACCGGCTCGACGCCGTGGGCAAACTGCTGAACCACTTCCGCCCGGCGAGCACGCTGGCGTTCTGCAACACGCGCCAGCAGTGCCGCGACCTCGTCGACGTGCTGCGCGCGCAAGGTTTCGAGGCGCTGGCACTGCACGGCGAACTGGAGCAGCGCGACCGCGACCAGGTGCTCGTGCAGTTCGCGAACCGAAGCTGCTCGGTGCTCGTCGCGACCGACGTGGCCTCGCGCGGGCTCGACATCGCGCAACTCGCTGCGGTGATCAACGTCGACGTATCGCCCGACCCGCAGGTGCACATCCACCGCATCGGCCGCACCGGCCGCGCCGACGAGCAGGGCCTGGTGCTCACCCTCGTGAGCCTGGACGAGATGGGCAGCATCGGCAAGATCGAGGCGGCCCAAGGCACCGAGAGCGAGTGGCACCCGCTCGGCGAGCTCACCGCGCAACCCGGTGGCCGCCTGCTGCCGCCGATGCGCACGCTGCACATCACCGGCGGGCGCAAGGACAAGATCCGCCCCGGCGACGTGCTGGGCGCGCTGACCGGCGAGGCCGGCTTCACGGCGGCGCAGGTCGGCAAGATCAACGTCAACGAGTTCTCGACCTACGTGGCGGTGGACCGCGCCATTGCTGCCGAGGCCGTCAAGCGCCTGTCGGCGGCCAAGGTCAAGGGCAAGAAGGTCAAGGTGCGTTTGTTGACAGAATAGTTGAACCTATTCGCTTGAAAGATGCGCACTTGAACCTGCACGGCAAATCGCCCCGCGTCATGCGCGCAGTGGCACTGATGGAAGCAGTCAAAGGCGGGGTCGTGCTGGGCGCCGGCTTCGGCCTGCTGTCACTGCTGCACCACGATGTTCGGCAGGCAGCGATGGCCTTCGTCACGCGCCTGCATCTGGACCCGGACAAGCACTACGCCGGCATCTTTCTCGACGCTGCCGGCAAGCTCAACGACACCCGCCTGTGGGCGCTGGCGGCGTTTGCATTGGCCTACGCCGGGTTGCGCTTCAGCGAAGGCTACGGCCTGTGGTTCGGCCGGCGCTGGGGCCTGTGGCTGGGCGCGGTGAGCGGTGCGATCTACGTGCCGGTGGAGGCTTACGAACTGTGGCATCGGCCGGGGTTCATCAAGGCCGGCACGCTGACGTTGAACGTTGCGGTCGTGGCCTATCTGCTGTGGTCACTCCGGCGCAAGGAAGATGGCGTGCAGCCGCTGCCTTGACAGCCTGAGTCGGCAACCCAGGCCGGCAACCCGAGCCGCATGCGCCATCAGGCGGTGGCCTGTTCCGGCACCCGCACCACGTCATCCGCCTCTTCCCCAAGGAACCCGCCGCTCTGGTGCTCCCACAGCCGCGCGTACAGGCCGCCGCTGGCCAGCAGGCTCGCATGGCTGCCCTGCTCGACGATGCGGCCCTTGTCGAGCACGATGAGCCGGTCCATCGCCGCAATGGTGGACAGGCGGTGCGCGATGGCCACCACCGTCTTGCCCTCCATCAGCTTGTACAGGCTCGCCTGGATGGCGGCCTCGACCTCCGAGTCGAGCGCGCTGGTGGCTTCGTCGAGCAACAGGATCGGCGCGTCTTTCAGCATCACGCGGGCGATGGCGATGCGCTGGCGCTGGCCGCCGCTGAGCTTCACGCCGCGCTCGCCCACGTGGGCGTCGTAGGCGCGGCGGTCCTTCGGGTCGGTCAGGTTCTGGATGAAGGCATGCGCCTCGGCGCGCTCGGCGGCGCGCACCATGTCGGCGTCACCCGCGTCGGGTCGACCGTACATGATGTTGTCGCGCACCGAACGGTGCAGCAGCGAGGTGTCCTGCGTGACCATGCCGACCTGCGCGCGCAGGCTGTCCTGCGTGACGGTCGCGATGTCCTGCCCGTCGATCAGCACCTTGCCCGAGCGCAGGTCGTAGAAGCGCAGCAGCAGGTTGGTGATGGTCGATTTGCCGGCGCCCGAGCGGCCGACGAGGCCGATCTTCTCGCCCGGGCGGATGTGCAGCGAAAGCCGGTCGATCACGTCCACCGCCAGCGGGCCGGTCGCACCGTATGCGAACGACACGTTGTCGAAGCGCACCTCGCCGCGCGTCACCTTCAGTGCCACCGCGCCGGGCGCGTCGAGCACGGCGCGCGCCCGCGACAAGGTGTTGATGCCGTCCTGCACCGTGCCGATGTGCTCGAACAGGCCCGACATCTCCCACATGATCCAGTGCGAAATGCCGTTCAGCCGCAGCGCCATCGCGGTAGCCGCCGCCACCGCGCCGACACCGAGTTCGCCCTGTGTCCACAGCCACAGGCTGGTGCCGGTGGTGGCCAGCAGCAGCAGCATGCTCAAGGTGTGGTTGACGACCTCGAAGCCGCTCACGAGGCGCATCTGCGCATACGCCGTGACCATGAACTCCTGCATCGCCGAGCGTGCGAAGCCGGCCTCGCGCTGTGCGTGCGAGAACAGCTTGACCGTGGCCATGTTGGTGTAGGCATCGGTGATGCGGCCCGTCATCAGCGAGCGCGCGTCGGCCTGGTCTTTCGAGACACGCGCCATGCGCGGCACGAAGTACCACACCGCGCCGATGTAGAGCAGCACCCAACCCGTGAACGGCAGCAGCATGCGCGCATCGAAGCGGCCGACCACTGCCGCCATCGTCACGAAGTAGATCACCACGAACACCATGATGTCGCCAAGGATCATGATCACGTCGCGCGTGGCCAGGGCCGTCTGCATCACCTTGGCGGCCACGCGGCCGGCGAACTCGTCCTGGTAAAAGCTCATGCTCTGGCCGAGCATCAGGCGGTGGAAGTTCCAGCGCAGCCGCATCGGCAGGTTGCCGGCGAGGGTCTGGTGCTTGAAGATCGTCTGCAGGCCAACGACCAGCGGGCTCACGAGCAGCACGCCGGCCAGCAGCAGCAGGTGGCTGCGCTGCTGCGCCCACAGTTGCGCGGGCGGAACCGTGGCGAGCCAGTCGACCACGCCGCCCATCATCGCGAACAGCAGCGCCTCGAACACGCCGGTCAGCGCGGTCAGCAAGGTCATGGCGGCGATGTAGGGGCGCGCGCCTTCGGTGCCGGCCCAGAGGAAAGCGAAAAAGCCCTGCGGCGCAGCCGGCGGCGGGCCTTCGGGGTAGGGGTAGAGCAGTCTCTCGAAGAATCCGAACAAGGGGGTCTCCATGGGTCGGGTGCCTGGGGTTGCGGCGGTGGCCGCGTAAGGCAACCGGAGAGCGTAGCCGATGCGCTCCGGCGCGTGACGAGGCGAGGAAAGAACCATGATGGTGCTTCGCGCACCAGCGAAGTTCATGCGGTGATGGCAAAACGGTTTCGGACCGCGAAAAGGCCCCACTAGAGAGCAGGTACTAGGGTTTTCCCGTATCCTTCAGGCCTTCACTCCACAACCCGACAGGGTTAGCCATGAACTCCCTCCTCAAGTCGATCAAGAACCTGTTCAGCGCCGCGGCATCCCCCGAACAGGACCGCGACCAGCAATACCTTGCCGAATCCGCCGACATCTACGACCTGGAGCGCCGCATGCGCCAGATCGATTCGGGGCGCCAAAACCTGTATGCCGTCGGAGCCTACGGCATCTTCATGCGCTGACGCGCCCCGCGCGCCCGGCGCCTTGAGATAAAACGAAACACGCCGATACGGCGGCGCAACCACGGCGCTGCCCGGCGGCGGCACGATGACGTCCATGCCTGAATCGCAGGCATTCACCAAGGACGTCACCATGAACCGCTGGATCAAACGAACCCTCTACGGTGCCTTCGGCGCCACCATCCTGCTCGGCGGCTTGGCCGCGTGCGGCCATCACACGCATGGCAGCTGGCAGATGAGCGAAGCCGACTCGGCCAAGATGCGCGACCGCGTGATCGAGCGCGCCACCAAAGAGCTCAAGCTCGACGATGCACAGAAGCAGCGCCTCGAGGTGCTCGCCGACAAGGTGCGCCAGCAGCGGATGGCACTGACCGCCGGCGCCACCGACCCGCGCGACGAGATGCGTGCACTGGTGGCCGGCACCAGGTTCGACCGCGAACGCGCGCAGGCTTTCATCGAAGGCAAGACCGCCGCGGTGCGGACCCAGAGCCCGGAGGTCGTTGCGGCTGCGGCCGACTTCTACGACAGCCTGCGCCCCGAGCAGCAGGCGCAAGTCCGTGAGTTCATGGACAAGCGCCGCGGATGGATGCGCGGCTGACCCGAGAGGTGCCGGCCACGGTGTCGGCAGGCGTGCGGCGCAGCCACAATCTCTTGATGCGCCGCATCCTGCTGATCGACGACGACGCGCTGCTTGCCGCGCCGCTGGCCACGTTCTTCGCGCGTTTCGACGTGGCGCTGGCCAGTGCGCTGACGCCCAGCAGCGGCCTGGCCCTGCTGCGCGCGCATGCCTACGACGCTGCCATCCTCGACGTGATGCTGCCCGAGATGGACGGCTTCGAGCTGTGCCGCACGATCCGCCGCGAGAGCGACATCCCGATCATCATGCTGACCGCGCGCGGCGACGTGATGGACCGGGTGATCGGCCTCGAACTGGGCGCCGACGACTACCTGCCCAAGCCCTTCGAGCCGCGCGAATTGCTGGCCCGTTTGCAGACCGTTCTGCGCCGCGCGCGGGCGCCCACGCACGCCGCCGCCGCCACGCCGAAGCGCCTGGTCTTCGATGGCCTGCACATCGACCTGGAGCGGCGCTCGGTGCAGTGCGCGGGCACGACTGTCGAGCTCACCAGCACCGAGTTCGACCTGCTCGTGCTGCTGGCGAGCGAGCCGAACAAGGTGTGGAGCCGCGACGAGATCCTGAACCGGCTGCGCGGCGTCGAGGCCGAGCTGGTCACGCGCGCGGTCGACATCGTCATCAGCCGGCTGCGCAAGAAGCTGGAGCCGCTCGACTGCATCAAGACGCTGCGCAACGCCGGCTACACCTTCGCCGGGGCGCGGGCGTGACGGTCTCGGGCGTGAAAGCGCCGGGCGCGATTGCGCGGCACCACGCGCTGCGCCAGCGCTGGCGCCATGCACGCCACTCGCTGCGCGCGCGGCTGATCGGCCTGTTCCTGCTGCTCGCGCTTCTGATGACGCTGATCTTCCTGGCCGGCACGCAGGCCGCGCTGCGCTACGGCTGGCAGGACTATGCGCAGCCGCTGATGGCCAACTACGTCGACAACCTCACCGCCGAGATCGGCACGCCGCCGAACACCGAGCGCGCGCAGGCGCTGGCGCAGCGGCTGCCACTGCGCATCCAGATCGAAGGGCCGGTCGTCAACTGGTCGTCGCAGCCCGGCTTCGCAGCCGGCCGCTGGCACGACGCGCGCACTGCGAGCCACGCGGAAGCCAGCAACCCCTGGCGCCCGCAACGCGTACTGGCCGACGGCCACCGCATCACCTTTGGCCTGGCCACCGTGCCGCGCGACGATTCGCCCGAAGACCGGCCGCGCCTGATCGGCTGGGCCACGCTGGCTGCCCTGCTCGTGCTGACTGCGCTGGCCTATGCCGCCGTGCACGGGCTGCTGCGCCCGCTGGCCGACATCAGGACCGGCGCCATCCGTTACAGCGCGGGCGATTTTTCGCAACCCATTGCCACGCGCCGGCACGATGAGCTGGGCGATCTGGCACGCCAGATCAACCACATGGCCGAGGCCCTGCACGGCATGCTCGACGCCAAGCGCGGGCTGCTGCTCGCGATCAGCCACGAGCTGCGCTCACCCTTGACGCGGGCGCGGCTGAACGCCGAACTGGTGGACGACAGTGCACCGCGCACCGCGTTGCTGCACGACCTGGCCGAGATGCGCGACCTCATCACCGACTTGCTGGAAAGCGAGCGCCTGGCCACCGGCCACGCCACGTTGCAACGCGAGCCGACCGACCTGAACGAGCTGGTGCGCGGGCTGCTTGCAGCGAGCTTCGGCGAGCACGGCGTCCAGACCGATCTGGCTCCCCACGTGCCGACGTTGATGCTCGACCGCACCCGAACGCGCATGCTCGTGCGCAACCTGCTCGACAACGCGCTGCGCCACGGCACGGCGACCAGCGTGCCGCCACGCGTGAGCACCTGCAGCGATGCCGAAGCGCTGTACCTCGTGGTGCGCGACCACGGCCCCGGCGTGCCTGACGACGTGTTGCCGCAACTCGCCGAGGCCTTCTACCGGCCCGACGCCGCGCGCCAGCGCACCACCGGCGGCGTGGGCCTGGGCCTGCACCTGTGCCGCCTGGTGGCGCAGGCGCACGGCGGTCGCCTGCTGCTGCGCAACGCGCAACCGGGGCTGGAGGTCACGCTGCGGCTGCCCTTGCCTCTGCCCATTCCCGGCTGAGCTTGCAATGACGCCGGCCGAACGCCCGCCTCATTCGGCAACTTCGGCCGGTGGTCATGGCAACACCCACGTCGGCCTGCGCCACCGCCTGCGCGGCACCCTTGTCACCGCCGACGAGCGCGGTGCGGATGCCCAGCGGGTCTGGGCTCGCCGGCGCTCGGGTGTCTGTCCGCCAGCGCACACACCGGCCGCTGACCTGGCCCCGCTGTCAGCGGCCACACCGCCTGTCAGGCCGCCGCGCCCTGATCGGAACCATTCTTGACCTGGCGCAATCACATTAGGGTGCGCGCGTGCCACGCTCGCGTCAACCGCTGCCGCCCGTCGGCCCAGCGCCCATCAGTCAGCCGAGCGCTCAAACCTTGGATTCCCCGGCCACTTCACCGCATCGAATTCTGGTTGCCGCCCACGACAGGCCGGCAGCCGACGCGCTGGTGCGGCTGCTGGTCGGGCGCGGCCATGACGCGCGCGCAGCGTGTGGCATGGCCGACGTGCTGGCGCTCGCAGCGGAGTTCCAGCCGCAACTGGTGATCCTGAGCGTCGACTCGCCCACGCCCGACGGCATCGACACCGCGCGCGTGCTGCGCCACTCGAAGCACCGCGACGAACGGCTCACGCTCGTTGCCTTGACCGAGCGCACCGACAGCCACGCGCTGGCGCATGCGCACGCAGCCGGCTTCGACATCGTTGTGCCGGCGCCGGTGGACGACCCGCTGATCTGCGATCTGGTCCAGGGCGCCATCGACACGCATTCGGCCGACGCGCGTGCCGGCGACGCGCTCGACCGGGTGCTTCGCGGCGCCCCGGCCCTTCCCTGACCCGGTTACGCCTGCTTGCACCGGGTGCCCTTGTCCGCCGGACAATCAGTCGCTTCCATCCGGGCCGGGTTCCCCAGGCTCGATCCTCACCATGGACAGGCGCGAGCCTGCCAGCCACACGAAGGTGCCGGTGCAAACTGACACGATCATCGGCGTGCCTTTCGAGGAAGAGCACCCGCTGCGGTCGATGCTGTGCGACGACGGTCTGGCCGACGGCCAGACCGGCTCGCAGATCAGCCGCAGGCTGTTCCAGATCCGCATGGCAGACTCTTTGGGCCGCCGCTCGGACGCGAGCATTCTCATCAACCGCATGTATGCGACGCGCGGCTACCGCAGTGCCGGCCTTCCCGAGCGCGCCGCGCCGAGCCGCATCACACTGGTAGCGAGCGAGCACGACGCCACCATCGGCACCATCACCATCGGCTTCGACTCGCCCGCCGGTCTGCTGGTCGAAGACCTGTTCCCCGCCGAGGCCGAAGACTTGCGCCGCGCCGGGCGCACGGTGTGCGAGTTCACCAAGCTGGCGATGGACAGCGTGGTGCGCTCCGCCCGGGTGCTGGCCACGCTGTTTCACGTGGCATTCATCTACTCGCACCGCATCATGGGGGCGAGCGACCTGCTGATCGAGGTGAACCCGCGCCACACGGCCTATTACAAGCGGATGCTGGGCTTCGAAGTGATCGCGCCGGCACGGCTGAACCACCGCGTCAACGCACCGGCGGTGTTGATGCGGCTGGACTTCGCGCATGCGCATGCGCAGATCGCGCAGTTCGGCGGCACGCTCAAGCCGGTCGGTCCGGCGCGGTCGCTGTACCCGTACTTCTTTTCACCGGCTGACGAGGCCGGCATCGCGGGCCGGCTGCACGGCACCAACACCCCGCACGGCTTCGTGCCGGCGCAGGCGCACGCGGCGGCGCAAGGCAGCCCTTACCGCATGTAGGCCGCGTTCGGGCCGCCATCACCGCAGGTAGTGGTGCAACGGCAGGCGTGTCGCGGTCACGCTCGGCGGGTCGGCTTGTCCCAGGCGGAACAAGAGGTACGGCCGCTCGCCGGCGCTGCGGCAAAACGGTTGTACCAGCCGCGCCAACTGTGCCTGCACCCCCGCATCGACCCAGCCCCCACCCGGGGTCTGGCGCAGCAGCGCGGTCACGGCCGCCATCGGCTGCAGCGCCAGGCCCTCGGCCGTGGCCGCCAGCCACACGCGCTGGAACGCGCTGCCGGCCTGCAGGTTCGCGAGGGTCTCGTGCGAACTCTCGGCCAGCACCAACCCGAGGTGCGGCGCCAGCGCGCACGGCAGGTAGCCTGCGCGCAGACCGAGCGCGTGGTGCAAGCCGAGCCAGCTGGCTGCGCGCATGGCCCGCCAGTGGCGCAGCAGGGCGAAGCCGGCTCGCATCGGCGGCTCGACCTCGAGCGCGCCGGGGGGCAGCCACTCGTCGGCCGTCTGCTTCCAGCCGAGATCGAACCGGACCGCACCGAACAGCTCGTCGTGCAGCGCGCGACGCCGAAAACGCTCGGTCTCGGCCAGCCGGATCGCCCGCAGCGCAGCCCGGCGGTCGGCCGCATCGGCAAGCCACAGCAGCCGGGCGCCAGGCACCGCGTGAGCGGCAGCGGACAGGCGTGTCAGCGTTGACACTGGCAACGCGCCGCGCCGGTAGAAGCCGCGGTAAAAGCGGCGGTTGGTGTGGCGGCCCTCGATGGCGTGGCCGAGCGGGTCGGCGGTGGCAGCCGACACGCACCAGCGCAGGCGCGCGACGCGGCCCGAGGCGAGCAGATCGCCAGCCCACTCGACGCTCAGCGCATAGCCCAGCTCGGCCGACCGCAATGCGAGGTTCTCCACCACAGCGCCATACGAGAGCAGCGCCAGCATTTGACGGTGCGGCTGCGCAGCCCACGAAGCCCGGTCGGTCGCCATCAGGTCGACCGAATCGCCGTCGCACTTGAACTCGAGGTAGTGCTTGTTCTCGGCCGACGGCGCGAGCAGCCCGGCTTCGAGAATGCGCCGCAGGGCGTCGAGCGGGGGCCGCATGCGCGCGGGTGCCCAGGGCGTGTTCACACGACGGACGGCAGTGCCGGCCGCAGGCGCCGTGCCGCCAGCGCCAACAGGGCGCGTTGCAACGGGTTGCGGTTGCCGCCGGGCCGCCAGGTGCGCTTGAGCCGGTTGCGAAACGCATCGAAGTGCAGGCCGCTGGGCGCCGCCACCACCCTGCCCCGCCGAAGCAGCAGCTTCAGTACCTGCGCGGCGGCAATGCCGCTGCACAGTTGCGCGCCGATCACCGTCGACGGGCCGCGTCGTGCGGCCAGGTCCACGCGCGAGGGGTCGACGAGGTAGGCCATCTGCAGCATCGCCGGCGACAAGCCGACCAGAAAGCGCAGCGCCTGCTCGTGCGCGCTGTGGCCGTCGAGTCGAAAGTACTCTTCGAAGCTCATGCCACCGGGCACGAAGTTGAGCAGCGCCGCACCCATGCCGAGCGGTGCCACGGTGGTGGCGGGCATGCCCTTGGCGCCGCACTGGGCGAACACGTCGCGCCGGATGTCGAGGGCGAAGAAGTCGAGCCCGTCGAGGTAGACGTCGCCATCGGCGAGGAAGGGCGCGATGTTCGCGGCGTCGAGCCCGTCTTTGAAAACGCGCACGTCGAGCTCGGGGTTGATGTCGCGCGCCATGGCTAGCATCACGTCGATCTTCGGGCGGCCGAGCGACGACACCGTCGCGCCGACCTGCCGGTTGAAATTGGCCAGCGCGTAGGTGTCGAAGTCGGCAATGGAAAACGCGCCGATACCGAGACGGGCCAGCGTCAGCAGGTACACGCCGCCCACGCCGCCCAGGCCGGCGATGCACACGCGCGATTGCCTCAAGCGCTGCTGCTCCGCCGCTGTCACCCAGCCGAGGTTGCGTGAAAAAGCCTCGTCGTACGAGAACGCCTGAGTTGCCACTGCTGCTACCTCTCCTTGGTGACTCGACAAGTCCCGCACCGGGCAGTCTCGTCGCTTGTTGCCCGCCGCAGCGTAGGAGAGTCCCTCATTCGGGGGGTGGATGCAATTAGATGCTTGCGCTGCGCGATCGCGCGGCTACATTTGTCTGGGAGCGGCAGCGCACAGACGGCGCTTCATGCGGGTGGTCAACTCTGTTGTCCGTCCTGTCACATTCACCACCCTGGGAGTTCACTCATGAAACAAGTTAGGTTGCTTCAATCGCGCGCCCTGCGGCGCACTTCGCTAGCCATCGCAATGGCCGTCGTGTGCGCCAGTGCCTCGGCCGCATTGCCGCAGTTCACGCTCGACCCTGCCGGAGCCAACCCGGCGTTGCTCGGAAGCATCTTCGCCGCTGACAACATCGTGATCTCCGACTACTCGCATGTGGTCATCAACGGGAGCACCGGCGCGTTCACCGACACGGGCTACCTTGCGGTACAGGGGTTCCAGCTTGCCAGCGCCGCCATCACCGCGCCTGGCCTGAACTCGACCTACGGCCTGTACTTCCAGTTCAGCGGCACCGGCACCCAAACCCTCGGCAACCCCTTCACGAGTTCGAGTTCGGGCACGTTCTCGACCCTGAACTACACGCTGTACGGCTACAACGGCCCTGCGGCGACCTTCGGCTTCGACGGCAGCAACAACCCGACGACCACAGCCGCGGGCGCGTTCGCGCTGGCCACTGGCAGCTTGGTGTTCGGCACCGTGAACACCCAGCCCACCGGCACCGGGTTCACGCCTGGCGCCTTCGCGCAGCTCAACTTCAACCCGGTCCCCTCCGAGGCCGGCTTCTTCTCGGCGCCGGGGTCGTTCTACACCACGGCCTTCGCCGCGTTCACGAACACGCCGAACCAAGTGCGAATCGTTTCGCCGACCGAGTTCGTCATCAGCCAAGGCGGTGGAGTGATCAACTTTGCGACCCCGGTACCGGAGCCGCAGACCTATGCCCTGTTGCTCGGTGGCCTGCTGGCGGTGGGGTTCGTGAAGTTGCGCCGAAGCTGAGGTTCTAGCAGCCCGGGCGTTGGTCAGGGCTGCGGCCGGCACTGGTCAGGCCGGCCGGTCGACGCCGTTCGCGGCCCACATCGCGACGATGTCGCGATGCTCGGGAATGTTGCCCAGGAATCCTTCTCGGAGTTCCCCTTTGGGGACAAGCGCGGCGCGTTGCTGAAGCGCCGCGTGCAGCGCCTCTAAAGCATCGGCGCCACGCGAGTCTCCGGTGCGCAGCAGTACCTCGCAGCACACGAGGTGTGCCAGTCGCGGCCCGTCGATGCCTTCGAAATGGCCCGCGCGCTGAAGGTGGTCAAGCAGTGGCTGCGCCGCCTGACATGCGCACGGCAGGTCGCCTTGTTGCAGAGCTACCCGCGTCAGGCCCGCAGCGGCGTCGAGTTGGCTGGGCTCTTGATCGGCCGCCATGGCCACCGCCCGCGCCCGTTCGAAGGCGCTAAACGCAGCAGCGTGCCGGCCCTGCGCAAGCTCGGCGTGGCCGATGGCCCACTCGGCACGTGCCTCGTATTCCGGGCTTTGCACCACGCGCCCGATGGCCAGCGCTTCGCGCGCATGCAATTCTGCCGTGAAGGCGTCCCCGGCGCGCAGCATGAGCTGGCTCAGGTTCAGCAACACGACGCCCTGCATGGCGCGGTTGCCCACCGCGCCGGTGAGGCGCAGCCCCTCGCGGAGGAAGTGCAAGGCCTGCGCATGGTCGCCAAGCTGCAGCCACGACTCGCCGTGGTTCGCAACCGTGGTGGCGTAGGTCAGCGGGTTGCCCAGCGCCTGGTCCAGCACCAGCTTCTGCTGATCGATGTGCAGCGCCTGCATCGGGTCGTCCTGCACCGAGGCGATGATCGACAGCACGTTCAGGCACAGGCTTTCGATGTGGAGCAAACCGGCTGCGCGCGCTGCGATCAGCGTCTCTTCGATCAGCGCCTTGCCGGCTTTGATGCTGCCGGTCTCGCTGAGTGCGATGCCCAGGCGCTGCTGCGCGCGCAGGCGCAGCGCTTCATCGCCGACGCGCTCGCCGAGCAACATGGCATGGCGCGCGGCCAGTTCCAGGCCACGGTAGTCGGCCACGCGCAACGCCAGGTCGGCGCGGCGCCAGGTCGCCTCGAAGCGCAGGCGGTCGTCGGCCAGCGCATCGGCCAGTTGTTCGAGTGCGGTGATGTCGGCGCGCTGTTCGACTCGCATGCCCTGCAACCCGAACGATGCCTCCCGGCTGGCGAGCAGGCGCCAGCGCAGAAGCCGCGTTGCGGGCTCGTCGGCCAGCAGCGCGAGGCCGCGCGTTGCCTGGTCGACGGCCTCCTGGTGCGAGTAGCGGGCTTCGGCATGCTCGGCCGCACGCGCCAGGTATTCGCACGCGCGCGCCGGCTCACCCGCCTTCTCGAAGTGCTCGGCGGTCATCGCCAGGAAGTCGTTCGCACGGGCGCCGGTCTGGCTGGCCAGCCACGCGCCGGCCTTGGCGTGGTAGCTGCGGCGCAGACGTTTGAGCACCGTGTCGTAGGTCACCTGGTGCAGCACCTGGTGGCTGAACGCGAATTCGCGCGTGCCGCTGAATCCGGCATCGGCATGCCGCACCACGAGCGCGCGTTGCGTCACGCCGTCCAAGGTAGCTGCCGCCTGCGTGTCGATGGCGGCGAGTGCCAGGTCCCAGAACACGAAGCCGATCACCGCCGCCTGCTGCAGCGCCAGCTTCTCGGCAGGCTCAGTGGCGTCGAGCCGGGCCTGCAACACGCCGGTCAGGGTTTGCGGCACGTGAGCGACCAGCAGCTTGTCGGGGTTCAGCGTCCAGCCCTCGCCTTGCACCGTGATAGCGCCTTCGTCGACCATCATCTTGATCAGCTCTTCCATATAGAACGGGTTGCCTTCGGCCGCGCCGGTGACGAGCTCGCGCAGCGCGTCGGGCACCTCGGGCAGCATCCGAAGCAACTCGCCGACGAGGCGGTGGCTCATCGACTGAGCCAGCGGCTGCAGGTCGATGCGCTGCGCGTCGGCAAGGCCGGGCCAGCCAGGCCGGCGCTCGTACAACGAAGGGCGCGTGAGGCCCACCACCAGCATCGGCACATCGCGGTTGGCACCGAGCAGGTGCGCCAGGAATTCCAGTGAGCCATCGTCGGCCCAATGCAGGTCGTCGAGCAGCATCAGCAGCGGTTTGCCACTGCGCAGCGCCACCTCGCGGACCGCCTGGGCCGCCGCGTGAAAGGCGCGGGCGCGCAGTTGCCTGCCGTCGCCCTGGATACGGGTGACGTGCGGGCTCGCGGCATAGTCCAGCCCGATCAGGTGACCGAGCAGGTGCGCTGGCGCATCGGGCGCGACATCGGACGCGCCGTCGAAGTTCGCCAGCACGGACATGCCAGCCTCGAAGTGCAGCTTCGCGGCCGCCATGTTGTCGCCGTCGGCGATTCGGAAGCGCCAGGCCAGCACGTCGCGCAGCAGGCCGTAGGGCTGGTGCCGCGTCTGCGGGTGGGCGCGCCCCTGGAACAGCTCGAAGCCGCCCGGCTGGCGCTCGGCCCACACCTGAAACTCGTGCAGCAGGCGGCTCTTGCCCATGCCGGCCTCGGCAGCAACCGTCATGCACACGAGGCGTGATTCGTGCTGCGCCTGCGCAAACGCGAGTTGCAGCCGTTCGAGTTCGGCTTCGCGGCCGATCATCAAAGTCGTCACGCCCTCGATGCCACGCGCAGCGGTTCGAAACGCTCGCGGCCGGGCCTGCAGCACCAGGTAGGTGGTGATGGGCGTGTCGACGCCTTTCACTTCCATCGGTGGTTGGGGCTCCACGTCGAACACGCCGCGCACGTGGGCGAAGGTGTCATGGCTGATGCGCAGCGCGCCGGCCGGGGCCGTTTGCTCCATGCGCGCCGCAATGTTCACGGTGATGCCGCGAATGCTGTTCTCGGCATCGACACCGCCGCCGAGCAGCACGCCGCCGGTGTGCAGGCCTACGCGCACGTTGAAGCCGCTGTGGCCGTAGCGCTCCTGAACCGTCTGGCCGTGGCGCGCGCCCTCGGCCAGCAGCGCCAGCCCGGCGCGCACCGCACGTTCGGCATCGTTCTCCTGCGCCAGCTCGGCGCCGAACACGGCCAGCAGGCTGTCGCCGGCGTACTGCAGCACCTTGCCCTGGTGCGCCGCGACGATGCCGGTGCAGGCCGCGAGCAGCGCGTCCATCACCGCACCGGTGTCTTCAGGGTCGAGGTGCTGCGAGAACTGCGTGGAGCCGGCGACGTCGAGGAACAACACCGTTACGAGCTTGAGCGCCTGGTCGGCGGCTTCGGCCGGCGTGCCTGCCGCGAGCGCTGCACGCCGCGCCAGCAGGCCACCGAGCGCGAGGTCGACGACGGCGCTACCGAGCAGGTTGCGCTGCGACTCGAGCGCGGCAATGGCAGCGTCGAGTTGTTGCTGCTCGGTCGTCATCCGGGCATGTTACGGCCGCCCGCGTCCACCGCGCCGAGGCGCCGCGGACCTTGGCCGCAGGGCGGCTCCAACATGAACCGGGCGACCCGACTTGCAACGCCCTTGGCCGGCTCGTCTGCGGTCGTCTGGCAGCGGCTCGGCCCCGGTACGCGTGCGAAGATCAGCCGCCATGCCGATCCCGCCGCTGCACCGGTTTCACCCGCGCCTGCTCGATGCGCTGAAGCACTATGACCGGGCCCGCTTGACCAGCGATGTGGGCGCGGGCATCACCGTCGGCGTGGTGGCGCTGCCGCTGGCCATGGCCTTTGCCATCGCCTCCGGTGTGAAGCCGGAACAAGGGCTCTTCACGGCCATGATCGCGGGGTTTTTGATCTCGCTGCTGGGCGGCTCGTCGGTACAGATCGGCGGGCCGGCGGGGGCGTTCATCGTCATCGTCTACGGCATCAACCAGCGCTATGGTCTGGCGAACCTGCTCATCGCCACGTCGCTGGCCGGGATGCTGCTGTTCCTGCTCGGCCTGTTCCGCCTCGGCGCGGTGGTGCGCTACGTGCCGCTGCCCATCGTCATCGGGTTCACGAACGGCATTGCGGTGCTGATCGGCGTGTCGCAACTGCGCGACCTGCTCGGGCTGCGGGTGCCGGGCCAGTTGCCGGCCGACTTCTTCACCCTTCTCGAAGTGCTGGGCCAGCACCTGGACAGCTTCAACCCCTGGGCACTGGCACTCGGTGTGACGTGCGTGGCGGGGCTCGCCGTCTGGCCCCATGTGTTCAAGCCCGGCGGGCTGCTGCGCGCGGCGTGGCCCGCAAGCGCCGTGCTCGAAGGCCGGCCGGCCCGCATGGCGGCGCGGCTGCCGGCGCCGATCGTGGCACTGGTCTCGCTCACGCTGCTGAGCAGCTGGCTGCAACTGCCGGTCGAGACCATCGGCACGCGCTTCGGCGGCATCCCGGCCGCGCTGCCCGCGTTTGCACTGCCGGCCTTCACGTGGGAGACGGCCAAGCAGTTGCTGATACCGACCGTCACGATTGCGTTGCTCGGGGCCGTCGAGTCGCTGTTGTGCGCCCGCGTCGCCGACAACCTGCTCGAGCCGGTGTACCCCGACATGACCCGCCACGACCCGAACCAGGAGCTGATGGCGCAGGGCGCGGCCAACTTCGTCGCTCCGTTCTTCGGCGGCATCCCGGCCACCGGCACCATTGCGCGCACCGTGACCAACCTGCGCGCCGGCGCCACCAGCCCGGTGGCCGGCGTCGTGCACGCACTGACGGTGGTGGCCGTGGTGCTGGTGGCTGCGCCGCTGGCCACCCACGTGCCGTTGGCGGTGCTGGCGGGCATCCTGCTGTTCGTGGCCTGGAACATGGGCGAGTGGCACGAGTTCGCGCGGCTGCGTCAGTTCAGCACGGCCTACCGCACCATCCTGCTCGGAACCTTTGCGCTCACGGTGGTGTTCGACCTGACCGTCGCCGTCGAGGTGGGCCTGCTGCTGGCCTGCGGGTTCTTCATCTACCGCACGGGCACGCTGTTCAAGGTGTTGCCTTACGCGGTGGCCGACGGCGCCGTGTTGCCACCCGGCGTGCAGGTGCTGGCGCTCTACGGCTCGCTGTTCTTCGGCGCGGTCGGCAAGATGGAGGCGCTGCCGGCACTGCTGCGCCCAGGCACCCGCACCCTGGTTCTCGACATGCACCGCCTGCTGCTCATCGACACGTCGGGGCTGGACGCACTGCAACAGCTGCTGCGGCTGCTGCAGCGCCGAAACGTGGCGCTCGTGCTGGCCGACGTGAACGAGCAGCCGCTGTCGCTGATGCGGCGCTCGGGTTTCGAGGCCGTGATCGGCGCCGGGCACATCTTGCCAACCCTCGCCGAAGCCCTGGCGCGCTCGGCTGCATGAGTGGGTCTGTGCGCTGCCACACACAACGAACCGGGCCACCGGGCCATCTTCACGCGCTGCCTTCGCATAGCACCTATTGCGCTGCAACGGCCGGCGCGGTATCACTGCACCTGTGGCGCACGTGTGACGCATGGAACGCGCAGCAACCTCATTCCAGCCCATGACAAACAGCGCGCACAAGCCGATCTACAAGTCCCTTTACGCCCAGGTGATCACCGCCATCGTCATCGGCGTGTTGCTCGGGCATTTCTACCCGAGCACCGGCGAGGCCATGAAGCCGCTCGGCGACGGGTTCATCAAGCTGATCAAGATGATCATCGCGCCGATCATCTTCTGCACCGTGGTGGTGGGCATCGCCGGCATGGAAGACATGAAGAAGGTCGGCAAGACCGGCGGCCTGGCGCTGCTGTACTTCGAGGTCGTGAGCAGCATCGCGCTCGTCGTCGGCCTCGTCATCGTCAACCTGGTGCAGCCGGGCACCGGCATGAACGTGGATGCGAACGCGCTCGACACCAAGGGCATTGCCGCCTACACCGGCCCGGGCAAGATGGGGGGCACGGTCGACTTCATCCTGAACGTGATCCCGAGCACCGTGGTCGATGCCTTCGCCAAGGGCGAGATCCTGCAGGTGCTGCTGTTCGCGGTGATGTTCGGCTTCGCGCTACACCGCTTCGGCGGGCGCGGCACGCTGGTGTTCGACATGATCGAGAAAACCTCACACGTGCTGTTCGCCATCGTCGGCTTCATCATGAAGGTGGCCCCCATTGGGGCGTTCGGTGCCATGGCCTTCACCATCGGCAAGTACGGCGTGGGCTCGCTGGTGTCGCTCGGCCAGCTGATGGCCACGTTCTACCTGACCTGCCTGATCTTCATTTTCGTGGTGCTGGGCACCATCGCCCGCATCCACGGTTTCTCGATCTGGAAATTTATCAAGTACATCAAGGAAGAGCTGCTGATCGTGCTGGGCACGTCGTCGAGCGAATCGGTGCTGCCGCGCATGATGGCCAAGATGGAAAACCTAGGCGCGCGCAAGTCGGTCGTCGGCCTCGTGATCCCGACCGGCTACTCGTTCAACCTCGACGGCACCTCGATCTACCTGACGATGGCGGCGGTCTTCATCGCCCAGGCCACCAACACGCCGATGTCGCTCACGCAGCAGATCACGCTGCTGCTGGTGCTGCTGCTCACATCGAAGGGCGCGGCCGGCGTGACCGGCAGCGGCTTCATCGTGCTGGCGGCCACCTTGTCGGCCGTGGGCCACGTGCCGGTGGCCGGCCTGGCGCTCATACTGGGCATCGACCGCTTCATGTCGGAAGCACGGGCGCTGACCAACCTCATCGGCAACGGCGTGGCGACCATCGTCGTCGCGAAGTGGACGAACGACCTCGACGAGGGCCGGCTGACCCGCCAGCTCGACGGCGAAACCGAAACCGATGCCGAAGCCGATGATCCGGAAGCAGTGCTCGACAGTGCAGAGGCGCGCATGCCGCCAGCGACGATGCGCTGAAGTGCGCTGAAGTGCGCTGAGGTGCGCTGAAATGTGCTGACAGACGGCTGCAAGCCAAGACCCCAACGATTCACACAACAACCCGAGGAGAAACGAGATGTCAAACAGTCAACGCGTGGTTCTGGTCACCGGCGGCATGGGCGGCCTGGGCGAAACGATCTCGACCAAGATGGCCGACGCCGGCTACAAGGTGGTGGTGACGTATTCGCCCGGCAACAAGAACCACGCCGAGTGGGTGGCCGACATGAAGACGCGCGGCTACGAGATCACCGCCGTGGCCTGCGACGTGGCCGACTACGACTCCTGCGGCCGTGCGGTGGCCGAAGTGCTGGCCAAGGTCGGGCCGGTCGACGTGCTCGTCAACAACGCCGGCATCACCCGCGACATGACGTTCAAGAAGATGGACAAGGTCAACTGGGACGCCGTGATGCGCACCAACCTCGACAGCCTGTTCAACATGACGAAGCAAGTGGCCGACGGCATGGTCGAGCGGGCGTGGGGCCGCATCATCAACGTGTCGTCGGTGAACGGCTCGAAGGGCGCATTCGGCCAGACCAATTACTCGGCCGCCAAGGCCGGCGTGCACGGCTTCACGAAGGCGCTGGCGCTGGAAGTGGCGCGGAAGAACGTGACCGTGAACACGATCTCGCCGGGCTACATCGGCACCAAGATGGTCATGGCGATTCCGAAGGAAGTGCTCGACACGAAGATCCTGCCGCACATCCCGGTCGGCCGCCTGGGCAAGCCGGAAGAAGTGGCGGGGCTCATCATCTACCTTGCCTCCGAGGAGGCGGCCTTCCTGACCGGTGCGAACATCGCCATCAACGGCGGCCAGCACATGCAATAGGCTGCCCCTGGCTCGCCACCCCACACCCCACTCAGACAGGAGTTCACCCATGATCAAGTCCGGTATCGATCACGACGCCATCGTCAAGATGTTTTCCGAAGCCAGCACCAAGCAGGGCGAAGCCTTGCGAACCGCAGTCAGCGACGCCACGCTGAAGGCCTTGCAGGGCCGCGAACTGACGATGGAGAACATCAAGAAGGTGGTGAAGAGCATGACGCAGGCCGCCAGCACAGGCGCGGCGCAGAACGTTGCCAGCCCGGTGGATGTGGAAGCGATGCTCGGCAAGGCGTTCGCCGGCATGGACGCGGCGCTGCTGCAGGCGGTCGAGGCGAACCACAAGGCCCTGCAGCAGTTCGTGGGCCAGGGCGCGGCGCTGCAAGACAAGCAGATCAAGAGCGCCATCGGGAACATCGAGAAGATGGAAGACATGTTCTTCGCCGCCGTCACGAAGGCCGCTCAGGGCGTGAGCGAGCCGATGCAAGGGCCGTGGTCGAACGTGCTCGACGCAATGAAGCTCAAGGGCACGGGCACGGGCGCGCAGGCCACGCAGTCGGTCGAGCAACTGGTGGCGCAGGCCCAGACCGCCCTGCGAGACGGGCGCGCCGCCGCCGCCAAGACGGCGCAGGCCATGATGGACAGCTACGCCGCGCTGGTCAGCGGCGTGCTGATCGGCATGTCGCAAGGGCTGCAGTCGGGCAGCGGCGCCACGGCGGCGGTCAAGACGAAGAAGAAGTGATTCGCGGGGGCCCCTGCCGATTCACCGCTGCGCGGTGGCCCGCCAGATCACGTTGCCCACGTCGTCGGCCACCAGCAGCGCGCCGGTCTTGTCGAGCGCCACGCCCACCGGGCGGCCGAACGCATTGCCGTCATCGCTGAGAAAGCCGGTCAGCACGTCGACCGCATCGCCCGCTGGCTTGCCGCCGGCAAACGGCACGAAGATCACCTTGTAGCCGCTGTGCGGCGAGCGGTTCCACGAGCCATGCTGGCCGATGAACATGCCGTGCGCGAACGGCGCAGGCAGCGACGTGCCTTCCGATGACACGAGCCCGAGCGACGCGGTGTGCGGGCCGAGCGCGTAGTCGGGCATGAGCGCGCGCGCCACCAGGTCGGGCTGTTGCGGCTTGACCCGGTCGTCCACATGCTGGCCGTAGTAGCTGTAGGGCCAGCCGTAGAAGCCGCCGTCGCGCACCGAGGTCAGGTAGTCGGGAACCAGGTCGCTGCCGATCTCGTCGCGCTCGTTGACCACCGTGAACAGCGTCGCGCCGCCGGCCCACGCCATGCCGTTCGGGTTGCGCAAGCCCGAGGCGAACACGCGGTGCGCGCCGGTCTTGATGTCGACTTCCCAGATGGCGGCGCGCTCGGCTTCGACCGCCATGCCGCGCTCGGCAACGTTGCTGTTCGAGCCGACCGTCACGTAGAGCTTGCTGCCATCGGCACTCGCGATCAGGTTCTTGGTCCAGTGGTGATTGATGCGCCCGGCCGGCAGGTCGACCACCTTCACACCCGGCTGCGTGATGCTCGTGTCGCCCACCTTGTAAGGGAAGCGAACCACGGCGTCGGAGTTGGCCACGAACAGGTCGTCGCCCACCAGCGCCATGCCGAACGGCGAGTTCAGGCCTTCCAGCAGCACGGCTCGAACGTCGGCCACGCCGTCACCGTCGGTGTCGCGCAGCAGCGTGATGCGGTTGGCGCTGGGCACGCCGGCACCCGCGCGCTTCATCACCAGGCCCATCACCCAACCCCTGATGCCGTTGCCGTCGTCGGGCTTGGGCGGTGCGTTGGTTTCGGCGACGAGCACGTCGCCGTTGGGCAGCGTGAGCAGCCAGCGCGGGTGATCCAAGCCGCTGGCGAACGCGGCTACCCGCAGGCCACCGGCGGCCTTCGGCGCGGCACCCTGCGGCCAGCCCTTCGCGGGCGCGATGTTCACGGTGGGCAGCAGCGACGGGCGTGGCGCGGGCAAGCTGGGGTTCGGCCCCATGCCGGCCGAAACGGGCAGCTCTGCCTGTTCGGCCACGGCCGACAGCGCGACGACTAGCGTGGCAGCGGCCACCGCGACGGAGGTGAGTTTCAACGGGTTCAGGTGCATGTGCGGGGTTCAGCTCTCTGTGGTTCGACAGTGAAGGTGCTCACTGGATCAGGAATGCCATGACGTCGGCGATCAAGCGGTCCTTGTGTGTCGCGAACAAGCCGTGCGGTGCACCCTCGTATTCGATGAGACGGGCACCTGCGATGCCTTGCACCGCCTTGCGTGCCGAGGCGTCGATCGGCACCGTCTTGTCGTCGGTGCCGTGGATGATGAGCGTGGGCACCTTGAAGGCAGTCAGGTCGGGGCGGAAGTCGGTTGTCGCGAACGCCTTGGCGCAGGCGAGCGTGGGCTTCAGGCCGGCCTGCATCGAGGTCGTGCGCGCCCAGTCGATCACTTCCGAGCTGACCGGGTGCGACACCAGGCCGACGCCGAAAAAGTCCTTGAAGAACCCGGACCAGAACTTGGCACGGTCGGCCGTCATGCCTTTGGTCATCTCGTCGAACACCGAGGCATCGACGCCGTCGGGGTTGTCTGCCGTCTTCAGCATGTACGGCACGACCGACGCAATCAGCACCGCCTGCCTGACGCTGCGCCCACCATGGCGCGACATGTAGCGCGCCACCTCGCCGCCGCCCATCGAGAAGCCGACGAGCGTGGCGTCTTGTGCACCCGTCTGCTCGATGACACTGGCCATGTCGTCGGCAAGCGTGTTGTAGTCGTAGCCGGTCCACGGCTGGTCGGAGCGGCCGAAACCGCGGCGGTCATAGCTGATCGCGCGCATGCCGGCATCGGCGATGGCCATCGACAAGTCGTCGAAGCTGTCTGCCGACAAGGGCCAGCCGTGCGCCATGACGACGGGCCGGCCTTGGCCCCAGTCCTTCACGTAGAGCTTGACGCCGTCTTTGGTGGTGACCTGGTTCATGTGAGTTCTCTTTTCGGGGGGTTGGTTGGGTTTGGGAGCCAGGCGGGTCAGCCCGGTCGGTTGCAGGTGCCCCGGGCCTGGGCCTGCGCCTGGGCCTGGGGCTGGGCCTGGGCCTGGGCCTTCAACAGCTACCCGACAGCGCGCAGGCGCTGTCTCGGTGCGGCCTCAGTCCCAGTAGCCCTGACGCCCATAGGCGTCGTGCAGGCGCTTCTCGTAGTCGCGGTTCAATTCG
>Ga0209724_1000267_pt1 | contig 53103 bp, 46 predicted proteins | sample grotaG_FD_184143 | JGI IMG/M metagenome (GOLD analysis project Ga0209724, IMG submission 184143) | Glacier valley bacterial and archeal communities from Borup Fiord, Nunavut, Canada, to study Microbial Dark Matter (Phase II) -... | ecosystem: Environmental > Aquatic > Freshwater > Ice > Glacier ... | reverse complement strand
CTGTGCTCACTTTCTCGACTGGACGCTCTTTCATTTTCACTGGGTCGAAAAATTCGCCCCATTGATATTATGCCACCTTTAACTGCCTTTACCATTAGTACCAATTTGAGTCTCTTTCGGAGTAGCAGCTTCTAGCCTTCGTTGTGATTTATGAGGTGGTTCGAGCTTTTCCGCCAGGTCTGCCGGGTCGCCATATTCAGCGCAATCGACGGTAAACTGCGCCAATATGTCGCGCAGTTCCGCTTTTCGTCCACTGCTGCGCGCCCCGTTGACCTCATGCTCAAGTTCGGCGTAAACCGCCTCGCATTGGGCGGTATGCTCGGCTGCTGCCTGGGCACGCTGTTGTTCTGCGAGAATAGTTTCACAGTCCGCGATCAACGTTTCCAGGCGTCCTACAGTTGGCTTGAAACCCTCCGCTTGTAAGGCTTGAAACCGATCGAGCGCAGCGGAGTAGTTCTCATTGTCGAATAAAGTGCGTGCCTCGCGATACTGCACCGCGTAGTCGGGTTTGGCATCTTGAATCGGTTCGGGCGGCGTCACAACTTTAGACGGCGGTGGATCACGATGAATGACGAGCGGTACAGGCGGAACACCATCCGGTTTGAACAACACGCCGTCCGAGCGCATCGTCAGGACGGGCGTTCCCCATTCCAGGCTGGCCGTATTTTCGCTGATGATCGCCACCCGCGCACGACTGACCGCTGCATCGACGGGCAGCCCTTCCGCTAGCGACTCGTAAAAGCGGCGCGAAAACACTTTAGCCGCTTCATCGGTGATTTCATACTGCATCGCCAGTACCGCCGGAATGCCTTTCCGTACCAAGGTGGCCGCCGTGCTGGAAAATACGTCGTGGTTATCGGCTTTCGCGCCCTCGCACGCGTTCAGGAAGGCCAGCCGCAGCAGGGGCGCATCGTCCAACAAGAGCGCCAAATTCGAGGCGGGCATCAGGTGTCTGCGTCCATCTTGCTCGCGCACAAATGCAACCAATCCTTCGCGCCTGTTCGTATCGAAACCACCATGGCCGATGAAGTGGAACACGTGATAAGGATCACGGCCAAGCGCCGTTTGTAATGCGCTCCAAGTCCCGTTCGGCAGCCAATCCAGCGTGACGCGCCCGGCTTGAATCAAATCATGCAGTGCCGTTTCCATACGCTCGCGCTCAACCTCGACATCGAGATGGGGCAGATCAGTTGGCGCTGCGATCATGCCCAGGATGCGCAGCGGCAGCGAAATGGGAAGCGGTTCAGCGCCTTGCTGCACATCCAGGTAACGCACCACCGGCGTGTTGATCGACAAGCACACGTAATCGCGGCTGTTCGGATCGTACAAAAACTCCCAGGGCAACGTGGCAAGTTCCGGCGGACTAATCCGCAAGCGCAAACGCAACCCTTTCCTATCGATGTGTGCCTGATGCAAGCTGGATCGGTACAAGGCCAGCACATCGTCGTTGAAAGCCGCGCCGAATAGCTCCCCACCGAACGCTTGCACTTCCTTTTCTTCGTCGGTGTCAGGCACTCTACGTACCAACCCGGCGTTGCGCAGTGCGAGTTTCAGTCTCAGCAAGCGTGTTTCCAGCCCTCGCGCACCGAATGGTAAACGTAATGGTGTGGGCGCAGAGGTTTCGCCAGCAGGCGAATGCGCAACTGAAACCAGGTATTCGCCACTGATGTTATCTTTGTCGATACGTAAATCGAAATTGTGATAGGTACGATCGGGGTTGGGCATGGCGTCCTTACTTGCTGCTGTCGATTTTACGGCGATAGGTCATCTTGACAGACAGGCTCGCTTCACCGCTGATTTTGGCGATGATCGCTTTCCCTTCAGCGTTGAACTTCAGGTTGAATTGCAACTCGAACTCATCCGGCGCGAGGTTCGGCTCATCCGCGCGGATCGCAGTGACCATTTTATGAGCGACGTTGAGGATCGTGGCTTTGGCGCTATCCAGCGCGTCCGTCATGCTGCCGAGCGCTTTAGTGGTAGTGCCCTGACGCGTCGAAGCCGCGTGCAGCGCCTGACCCCTCAAGGCTGCGTGTAGGGTTGTACGCCGACTCGATTTCAATCAACACGGGCTGACCATCAACATAAGAAGTGAGGATATCGGTCATGAGTCACAGCTTCCTTCTATGGCAGTTACGAAAATGCTGTGACCCATTGTAAACGATCTTGTCCATTAGTCCTAAAGATGAGTGCCCTATATCAAGTTGGTTATGACTTATCCTCTATCACATGGTTGATCCGCAAAACCCTGTCATTACAGCGTTCAGGCGCTCTGTTATAGCAACAAAGCGCCTTATTTGTCAAAAATAGTGTTCTGTGATCCTGCATCTGATCGGCTGATAAAGCATACTCAGATTCGGTAGACGTCCCCATTAACCATCGAACTGCTGCTCGCCTTGTTTGGTGGGCACAGGTGCTCGCAATGGTGTGTCGGTTGGGGTTACCGCTGGCGCAACGATCAGCGAAGGTAGGTTGGCGGAGGGTATCGTAACGCGCTGTGGGGTGACCGCTGATCCGCTTGCCCAATGTCCGGCCACTGGCACATCATTCGGGATACCGTAGACCAGATTGGCATTGGCATAGCCCGATACGAGTTGATCTTTCAAGTAGATCAAGCCATTGCTCGGGCGAAAAACGCCGACTCCATCATGCCCTTGGCCCACCCAATCGCCAACCAACGGCACATCGCTGGCAACGCCAAGCTGAACACTGTAATCGCCAATAACGTTACAGTTGCATACTTGATTGCTCATGTAAAAATGCTGCGTATCAGGTCGGTAGACGCCGGGGCTATCAATGCTGCCACCGCTCCAATTGCCTGCAACGCCAATATCACCGGGCACACCCAAAACCATCGTGTAATCCGCAAAGCCTGTGCTCAGGTCATTTCTCAAATAGATCAGACCGTTCGATGGACGAAAAACGCCGATCCCGTCGTGAGCAGCGCCCGCTTGCCAGCGCCCGGAGAGCGGTTGATCGTTGGCGATGCCGAGTACCGGCGTTGCATCAGGCGTTCCCGGCGTGTTGCTGTAACGTAGTGCAAATGAGCCGTTCGTCTGATCATAAACGCCGATCGTATCGATGCCTGTTCCTTGCCAATCGCCGACAATTGGATAGCTGTTTGCACTTCCAAAGGGTACGATGGTGTCCGCGTTACCAGTCGTGTTGCTATTGCGCAGGTAAAAAACGCCGTTGCGATAAACGCCGATCGTGTCGGTGCGCAGCGTTTGCGCGCGTGGGATCGTGACCAATGTGATCGAATTAGCCGGGAAGGTTGCGCTGAAGCCACTTGCGCTAACGGCTTGATCCGGCTGCCGAACAATGGCGTTAAGGTTCGCACTGCTATACGTGTAGACCTGTGCGGCACTGGCTGGATTGAAACCTGCCAACGCAACACTGCTGCTCAGGTCGCTGCCCGTCTTATTAATGATCATCAGGGTAAGCGTATCAGACCCGCGCATTGCCCCATAGATTGCCAATTGATCTTGTGCGCTGCTGTTGGCTGAAACGCTGGTAGTGCCGAAAGTTGCTCCGCTGCCATCATAGTTAAGATACATGCGAAACGCGTAAGCACCCGACTGCGTACTGTCCGGCGGTGACCACATCGTTGCCAGATCGAGTCCTTCGCGTCCGAAAATGCCGAGCACGTCGGCTTGCGTCAAAGCGCCATTGATGCTTTCCAGACCACCCCAGTTATATTCGCTGATCGCCAGTTTTGTTCCTGGATAATCGGCGGCAACCCAATCGTGCATTCGTGGGATTAAGCGTACCTGATCGTTGATCCAGCTTTCAGCCGTATAGGTGGGATCCCACAGTGAGCGCGTCGAGCGCAGGCGTAAGGCTTGTGTGGCGGCATCCCCTGCTGGACTCAGCGCGACATTGGCTTCTTCAGGGTAATAGTGCAGATCGAGATAATCCAGGATGCGCGTGCCATGCTGGACTTCGTAGGTGTGCATTTGTTGGAGATACCACTCTACGAATGGCGTGCCACCATGCGCGTTGCGATCAAGCGGGTTTTGCCACCATTGGTCGCCTGCCGATGCGTCAAGTCCTGAATAGAAATAGTACGTCCAACAGCAATCGGTCGGGCCAGTGACCTGCGCAGTCGGATCGGCTTGTTTGATCGCCGCTGCGTATTGATAAGCATCGTCGCGTAACTCGTCATAACTTGCGCCGTTCGGATGAACATCGCGGTGTGTCGAATTCCAAATACCCGGCTCATTGTCCAGCGCATAAAAAGCAACGCCGCCTTGCGCTGCTGTGCCGTAGCGCCCCACCAAATGACTGACCCAGGCTTGATCGAATGCTGGATTAATCGCAATGCTGGTATCCGTCGGATTGTTGCCTGTGATCGGCGTACCGTCTGGCTTCAAGCCATTTCCGCAATCCACCTGGGGAGCGGTTTGCTGCTGAGCGCCATATTTTGCCACGCTGAAGCCGCACGCCAGATCGCGTGATTTGGGCACCCACCCCAGAATCGGCACCGTGATCAGGCTGCGCGTGCCCGTCCGCCGATCCTGTTCAACGAACAGATCGGCGGTCGAGCCGTTCGGGAGCGTAGCCGGATCCGGCGTATCTTCGGGTAAATTCTCAAAAAAATAATCGCTTGCATGGTTTGACGTATCATTTTGCCAGTTGTAGCGAGTGGTCGTGTTGCCACCCCAACGACGAACAGGCAATTTCAATTCCTTAGCAAACGCTTCAGAGGCAAAGTTCATCCCGTAAATGTACGGGCTAATCGGGTGCTGACTCGCCGCAGCATCAACGCTGAGTGCCGGGCCAGCTGCTGCTATCGCGAGATGATTGGCACTGATCAGCAGCACAATCAAGAATATGCTCGCAGCAGCGCGTAAACATTTCAAAAAGTAGACAGGCATTGGATTAAGACTCCTTGTTTACTTTTATAACATCTTTGCTGGAATCGCGCTCGGTGATAGTAAAAGCAGCACACCTAGAATTGCGCCTTATTTCGCAGTTTGCTGTATTTGTTGTGATTCAGCAATATATTGGATGAACAACAAAAAACGCCGATCAAGATGATCGGCGCTTAATGAAAACCAGTGCGGGGTTGACGGGATTCGAACCCGCGATCTTCGCCGTGACAGGGCGATATGCTAAACCGCTGCACCACAACCCCTAACACCGCAAAGTATATCATGTGCCTCAAAACGCGTCAATGGCGAATTTACAGCGAATTTTGCTGGCGTTAAGTTTGGAGCATTGGCAGATTAGCGCGCAGCACGGCACAATCGGCAGCGGGTCGATAGCAGGGGTCAAATTATTCATGCTGACATTCGTTAAGCTCGGCGGTTCGCTGATCACGGATAAGCGCTCGGCGGAACATTTCAACGCTGAAACGATGCGCCGCGCCGCGCACGAGATCGCGCAAGCGTGTGCTGCGCGGCCTGCTTTGCAGGTGTTGATCGGGCATGGCAGCGGATCGTTCGGGCATGTGGCAGCGCAAAAATATGGCACTGCACAGGGCGTATCCACAGCAGCCGATTGGCGCGGCTTTGGCGAAGTGGCAACTGTGGCGCGCCGCCTCAACGCGCTGGTAGCCGATGCACTGCATGAAGCCGCGCTGCCTATCTTTGGCATTCAGCCGTCAGCGTCGGCGCTTTGTCTGGATGGAGAGCTTACCACGCTGGTGATCGAACCGCTCCGCAGCGCATTGGCACACGGCTTGATCCCGCTGGTGTATGGCGATGTAGCGCTGGATGAAGTGCGCGGCGGCACGATCATTTCCACTGAAACGATCTTTTTCTATCTGGCAAAGCGCTTACAACCGACGCAAATCTTTTTGCTTGGCGAGGTGGAAGGCGTCTACGATGCAAACGGCGTAGTCATTCCACACATCACACCCACGAACTTTGAGCAAATCGCAGACGCGTTGGGCGGATCGCATGGTACGGATGTGACGGGCGGCATGGCTTCCAAAGTGCGCGCCATGCTGACGCTGGCACAACAGGTTGCGGGCTTGCAAATTCGTATTTTTGGCGGCACGCAGCCCGGCCAATTGCAATCCGCGCTGATGGATGAAAACACCTTTGGCACCCTGATCAGCGACCAATAATTGACCCATTGCCGCACAGCCATTAAAATAGAGCGTATCTCAGCAGTGCAAGGGTCAAAAACAATGACAAATTCACTGGTTACTACTCGTTCAGTGCACGAGGACGCCGACCACCCATTAGCCGCGCTTAAAAAAGAACTGCAAATTCGCAAACAGCAGCGCGAAGATGTCGAACGGTTGCTGCGCGAATTCAGTGGCAAATTGTTCGATTCGTTTGAAAGCAGCATCCGCAAAACAACCGAGCAAGGCATTCCAGGCTTTGGCAAGCCGCGCCGCATTCCACATCCGGCGGGTGATTGGCGGCAAGCACTCCAGATTTACATTGAAGATTGGAGCGTGATCTTTGTGCCGCTCGTTGGGGTGGCATGGCCGAATCCACGGGATGAAGCGCGCATCAACTCGGCCAAGTTCAAAGAGCCGTGCGGACGTATTGCAGCATTTTGGGCGGATGAACCGAATGAAACCTCGTTCTACGATTTCCTGATCTTCCCTGATGGTTCGTGGTTTGCCTGGGGTTATGGCTGGCCGCGTAACCAGGATGCGATCGAGCAAACGGATTTCGATTTCATGACATTTGAAATATTGACCAGTTTCGTCAAGGATATTCACACCACCTGGCGACCACGCGGCGAAACATCGCTGAGTAATTCACTTGATGCTAAAAAGCGCGCCTACCGCTTCGGGCGGCCCGGCGAGGAATGAAATAAACCATTGATGACCACTTATGAACCCGTGATCGGCTTGGAAGTCCACGCCGAATTAGAGACGCACAGCAAAATGTTTTGCGGCTGCGCAGTCGTGGACAGCACTACCGCCGCCCCAAATACGGTGGTATGTCCGGTATGTTTGGGAATGCCGGGAATGCTGCCCGTGATCAACAAACAGGCGATCGAATTTGCGATGCGCGTTGGCTTAGCGCTCAATTGTGAGATTACGCCGATCAATCAGTTCGCGCGCAAAAGTTATTTCTACCCTGATCTGCCAAAAGGCTACCAGATCAGCCAGTACGCGCTGCCATTAGCGATCAAAGGTTGGCTTGAGATTGATTTGCCCGGTGGCACTACTAAACGCATCGGCATTCGGCGTGCTCACCTTGAGGAAGACACTGGAAAATCCACGCACATCGGCTCAACCAGTTTGATGGACTTCAACCGATCGGGCGTGCCGCTGTTGGAGATCGTCTCAGAGCCGGAACTGCGCTCACCGGAAGAAGCGGAAGCGTATGCCCGTAAGCTGCGCGCAATTTTGCAATATCTCGGCGTCAACAGCGGCGATATGTCCAAAGGCGTGCTGCGCTTTGAGGCGAATATCAGCGTTCGGCCAACCGGCAGCACAGAATTCCGCACGCGCACCGAAGTCAAAAACCTGAACAGCATCCGCAGCATGGCGCGCGCTTCGGAATTCGAGATCAAGCGGCAAGGCGTGGCCTACGATCGCGGCGAGTCGATCAAACAGGCGACAATGGGCTGGGATGAGGTGCGACAGTCAACCGTTGTGCAGCGTATCAAAGAGAATGAAGACGACTATCGCTATTTTCCCGAACCGGATTTGCCGATCGTCGAGATCAAGCGCGAATGGGTGGAACAGGTTCGCGTGCATTTGCCCGAACTGCCGGATGCCAAACGCGATCGGCTGATGGCGATCGGCCTCAGTCGCTACGATGCGTCCGTACTAGTTGCAGAAAGCGCGATCAGCCACTACTTTGAGGCGACTGTCGCGCACGGCGTCGATCCGAAACAGGTGGCGAACTGGATCATCAACAACCTGTTCAAGCTGATGAATAAATCCGGTTTGGAGCGTGAAGACGTATCACTGACACGGGTTACGCCCGAAGCCTTTGCAGACCTGATCAAATTGGTGGACAGCGGCACGATCAATAGCAACACCGCCAAGACCGTCTTTGAAGCGCTCTATAACGAAGGCGGCAATCCGGCGGCAATTGTTGCGGCGCGTGGGTTGGCGCAAGTGAGCGATGAAGGGCTGATTCGCGAGAAAGTGCAGGCCATTTTAGACGCTAACCCTACGGAAGTCGCGCGCTTCGCCGCCGGAGAGGAAAAAGTCGCTAAACTCTTAATGGGGCAAGTGATGCGTGAGGTCGGCAAAGGCGGCAACCCGCAAGTGATCCAGAAGGTGCTGACTGAGGCGCTCAATGCGCGCAAAACGTAGTGCGTAAACACAGGCGCGTAAACACACAATAAGTCGCAAAGGGAAATAAGGAGGCTGCTTTGGCTCGTATATTGGTTATTGAAGATGCGGAAGATGTTCGTCAGTTGATGGTCGATCTGTTGGAAGCGATGAATCACAGTGTGGTCGAGGTTGCTGACGGGCTATCCGGGGTCAAGGCGGCGCTCACTGAACATCCCGATCTGATCATGCTCGATCTGATGATGCCTGTTGCGTCGGGTGAGTCGGCCTTACAATTTTTGCGCGGGACGCCAGAGCTTGCACAAATTCCGGTGCTGATCGTGTCGGCGCACTCGGATATTCAGCGCATCGCGGTTCGCCTGGGCGCGGACGCGTGGCTCAGCAAGCCGGTTGAAATGCGCGATTTGCGCAATAAAATTGAACAACTGCTCGCCAAGAAAAAGACGACCAATCCGTAGCGTATATTCGCAGGATCAATCCTTGCAAAATCTGAACGATTGTTCTATAATTAGCGATTACCGTCAGGGTTTTTGGGGTATTGGAGATCAAACGTGACGTATCAAATGATTACCATTGTGGGCAACGTTGGGCGCGACGCTGAACTGAGGTATCTGAAAGATGGTACCGCAGTGACAGACTTCAGTGTGGCCGTCAGTAAGTATACCGGGCGCGGTGAAGATCGCAAAGAAAAGACCACCTGGTTCAAGGTGACTATTTGGCGCGAGCGGGCGGAAACTGCTGCCCAACTGATCAGGAAAGGCACTAAAATCCTGGTCACTGGTGAAGTGGATGTTGACGCTTATATGGACAAGACGAGCAACCAACCGCGTGCTTCACTGACAATTACGGCTGGTACCTTTCAACTGCTCAGCCCTAAAGCCGAAGCGCAAGGTGGCGATGGACAGCAGCAAGAAGAAAGTTATGGCTCACCTGCACCGGCATCGACAGGCCGCAGCGCTCCCGCGCGTGGGGGCAGCGGTGGTGGTAATAATGGCGGCAGCTACCGTGGCGGCAGTGGTGGTGGCAGACCACAAGCCGAGGATCCAGACGACATCCCGTTTTAAGGCAGGGCACGCGTGATTAATTAATAACGGTCATGCTCTATAAGGCATTATGGCCGTTTTTATTTCAGGATTGCGACAAACCATTTTAATTCCCGAAATATTCAGCCCTGCAAAACAGCCAAAGCACGCGCCGATTGAATAATTCCGCAGCCTTGCCGTTCGGCTTCAATACCGGGCAATGGCTCAGCCGTCGCCATGAGCAGCGCGCGAACTTCATGCGGCGTCAGGTTTGGGCGCACTTCCAACAGTTGAGCGACAATCGATGAAACAATCGCCACTGAAACCGAAGTGCCGTCAACATGCTGATGCTCGGCGTCGATCAATTTGTCAGTATTGATACGATGCTGCAACAGGGTGTACAGCGCTTCAGTCGGGCGCAAGGCTTGCACGCGCGGAATATTGAGCGCATCGTACCCTTCGCGCAGCACGCGCCGAATTTGCATGTCGTCTGCGCCGAATAGCTGCACCAGCCAGTGCGCTTCACGTGCCATACGCGAACCAGGCAAGATCGGCGCGGCGATCCACTGTGCGGGCGCGATCAGTTCAGGCTTGCGCGTGCCGTCGTAGGCAGTGCCCCAATTGGAATGATACATTTGTCGCCACTGAGGATCAAGCGTGTTCTGATCGTTGACGCCACCGACCGTGATCGCGCTGGGCGCACTGGCGGGCGGCACCAAATGCGGGTGGCGACTGTTTCCGGCAGCCACGCATACGACCATACCAGCAGCGACAGCCTGTTCGACCACGTGATGCAGCGGATGATCGGGATCGAAACTTTCCACATCGCCGCCCACTGATACGTTCACGACGCGCACGCCGAAACGCTGATAATTTGCCAGCAGCCAGCGAAAGCCGCGCAGAATATCACGCTCTTTAATGCGTCCGCGCGCGGTGCTCACTTTGATCAAGACCAGTTTGGCGGCGCTGGCAATCCCTGGAAAATCAGCGCCAGCGCCTGCCGCGACCACGCTGGTCATCTGACCGTGCCAGCTGTACCACGCCGCTTTATTGAAACGCCGCCCCTCGACAATATTGCTGGAAGTGGCATCTACGTGACACAATATGCGCCCTTCCAGATCGGGGTGCGGATAAAATCCAGAATCAATAAAGGCCATGACCACGCCGCGCCCGGTAATCTCAGGTGGTGCATCACAACGCAGCGGCGTTGAGAGTACGCTGTAGCCTGCATGGGTTGGGTAATTCGGGTAAAACGTGCTCACAGGTCAGGCGGTTTGTGAAACGAATGCCTCGAACAACGCTTTCATTTTGGTATCAGCGTCGATCAGGCTTTCCGGGTGCCATTGTACGCCGACCGCGAACGTGCCGTTTACGTGTTCAATTGCTTCGATCACACCGTCAGGCGCGTAGGCACTCACGCGAAATTCCGGCCCGATCGATTTGACCGCCTGATGATGGAAGCTGTTGACGCGCGCGCTGCTGCCCAGAATTCCGGCGAGACGCGTATCGGTGACCACATCAATATCATGGGCGACATAATTACGCGGTTTATCCGGGAAATATTGGTGGCGAATGGCGTGCGGCACCATATCGGTCACATCCTGAATCAGTGTGCCACCTGAGGCAATATTCAGCGCCTGAACACCACGGCAAACCCCCAAAATGGGCATATGATCGGCCAACGCCCAACGCGCCAACGTTAATTCTGCCTGATCGCGCAAGAGGTCAAGCCCCTCAGTTTTCGGGTAAATAGCTTCGCAGTAGCTGGCCGGGTTCATATCGCCGCCACCTGCCATGAAAAGCCCATCCAACCGATCGTAAATACTGCGCATAATGTCATCGCCCAGATCGAGCGGAATAATGATGGGCGCTGCGCCAACAGCAGCCAAGGCATTGATATACGGGCGACTCATCGCAAAACGCGGCGGCATTTTATCCGGCAGTGAATTATCAAAAAAACTGGGGATGCCGATCAAAGGTGTACGCATATGAATCCAGTCCTTCGCCCGTAACCTGTACAGAAGCAGACAGGGGCACTTACAACAAAAAACGTTCCATCAGCATAGCTTACTGCGCTTGTAGAGTCAATTGGCTGAGCACAACAATTGTGTTCAGGTTGTGCAAAGTCTACACCGCTAATTTCAATCAAGACGCGCTGACAAGCTGAAACCTGACCTGATCGCGCAAATCTAGGTAGCAAGTTTATTATGACCCCTAACACCCACCCTTCCCCCATGTACAGGGGAAGGAGTCAGTCAGCATACAAAAGAGGCGAGCTTGAAAATATTCAGGCGTGCGTTTGATGCTGCGCTTCAAACAGCCCGTTGAGGCTCTCGACCCACACTTCAGCGGCTTCAGTCTGCACCGCTTCCAATATTTTGTCAGCGACTTGCTCGGCGGTGTCTGCATCTGACATAGGCATGGCGGGTGCCCCTGCTGGCGGGCTGCCTGCTCCCGATCGTATATGGCCGACACCAATGCTGTTTTTGCCGAAATCAGTCGCCGTGCGGCTCGGATAAACAATACCAACGTGGATGTTATCACGCTCAAGCTCAGCACGTGCGGTGAGCGAAATACCGTTCAGCGCGTACTTGGTCGAGGCGTATGCACCGAGCGCCGGAATCGCCATTTTTGATACTCCCGAACTGATATTCAAAATGACGCCGCCGCCTTGCTGACGCATGAACGGGATCACGGTTTGCATCGCGACTACCACACTGAACAGATTGAGCTGCATCACCGCGCGATATTGCTCCAGATCGATCCGCTCAACCGGCGCACCCATGCCCTGCCCGGCATTGTTGACCAGAATATCAATGCGCCCATAATGCTTGTGAACGGCCTCGACCATCTGCCGAACCGCCAGTTCATCGCGCATATCGGCGGTGAAAACGAACGAGTCGGCCAGCCCTTGCGCGGCTTGATTCAATTTATCAGTCGAACGCGCCACCAATGCCACTTTTGCGCCATGTTGAGTGAACAGGCGTGCTGCCGCCAATCCAATTCCTTCAGATGCGCCCGTGATCAGCGCTACTTTTCCTTGAATATCCACAAAGAACCTCACTTATTGGTTATGCTGCATCATATGCTGATCTGATAGATAGCGTTGGGCGCGCAAATTCTTACCACAGGGCGCGTTATTTATGATCAGATGGTGTATTATCGCAAGCGCTATATGCTTGCCTATTTGCGCTTCATATAATGACAAGCGCTTTAGATCATAACAAGAGGAGATTTTGATGCTTTCAAATAACCCGAACCCGCTGCTTTTATTGCCAGCGCCACGCTCCATCACTTATCATGGCGGCAGAACCAGTCTCGCGGATCATCAGTTGATCGTAATCCCTGGCCCTGCACAGCTTTTTGCCGCGCAATGGCTTCAGAAAGCACTTGCACAGCATGGTTTGCGATGGGACATCGTGACCAATAGCAACGTGCTGCCTGCGGCGTCAGTCGGCATCTTTTTGGCCTTACAGTCACATGCAAGCGATATTACTTCCGATAAGATCGCTTATCAGGATGTATCACGGCGAGCAGCCAGTTTGCCAGCCGATCAACACTATACGCTGACAATCGCCACTGCTCAGATCGCGCTGAGCGGCAGCACCTCCGAAGCGTTGTGGTACGGCGTCTGTACACTGGCGCAGATCATCGCGCAAGGCGGCGGCACGCTTCCACTGCTGACGATCGATGATATGCCGGATTTTGCGCGGCGCGGTGTGATGCTGGACATCAGCCGTGATAAAGTACCCACCATGGACACACTCTTTATGCTGATCGACAAACTGGCAAGCTGGAAGATCAACGAAGTGCAGCTCTATACCGAACACACTTTCGCCTACCAGCAGCATCGCGTTGTCTGGCAGGATGCGTCGCCCATGACCGCGCAAGAGATTATGGAACTCGATCGCTTTTGTAACGAGCGCTTCATCGATCTGGTGCCCAACCAAAACAGCTTCGGCCATATGCACCACTGGCTGATGCACGACGAATACCGCGATTTGGCTGAGTACCCGGAAGGTTTCGATTGGCCGATGTTCCTGACAGCGCGCCCATTCAGCCTGGCCGCCGCCGATCCGCGCAGTTTGCAGTTGATCGGCGGACTGTATGAAGAACTGCTGCCAAATTTCAGCAGCCGCTATTTCAACATTGGTTGTGATGAAACGTTCGATCTAGGGCGTGGGCGCAGTGCCGAATTAGTCGAACAAATAGGCAAAGGGCAAGTGTATCTGGATTATGTGACACACGCAGCAGCGTTAGCCGAACAGCATGGCCGGACGCCCATGTTCTGGGGGGACATTATCATCGACTATCCCGATCTGATCCCGAAGCTGCCCAAAGATATGATCGCGCTGGAATGGGGTTACGATGCTGCACACCCATTCGATCGGGACGGCGAACGTTTTGCGGCGTCGAACATTCCGTTTTACGTATGTCCCGGCACTTCATCCTGGCTAAGTCTTGTTGGGCGCACCACCAACGCAATCGGTAACTTGCAGAATGCCGCCGAAAATGGCAAAAAGTATGGCGCACGCGGTTACCTGATCACCGATTGGGGCGATTACGGGCATTGGCAGCCGCTGTCTGCGAGCTATATGGGTTTCGCTTATGGCGCGGCACTGTCATGGGCACATGATGCAAATCGCGAGCTGGATATTCCCGCCGCGCTGAGTCATTTTGCTTTTGCGGACTCAACTGGTACGATGGGACGCATCGCGTATCAGGCAGGTGACGTGTACCGCATCGTCAATGATTACCCGCAGTTTAACGGTGCAGTCATGGTGCGCGCGCTGTTCACGCCGCTTGAAAAGATATGGGGGGACGGAGGTTGGCTAGCCAGCGAAAAAGGACCTACCTCATTCGACCACAGCAAGATTCGAGCGGCAATGGACGAAATGGAGAAGTTGATGAGCGAACTGGACACCGTACAGACTGCTGATCCCGCGATCGTGCCAGAATATCGGCTGGCAATGCGCTTGTGGCTGCATGGCTGCAAGCGGCTGTTGATCGCTGATCCTGACCCGTCAAAGCGCGACTCATCGATCACGCTGCCTGCGTTGGCAACCGAAATACGCGGCTTGCTGGCTGATTATCGCGAACGCTGGCTCGCGCGCAATCGTCCCGGCGGCCTGAACGACAGTGCAAAGCGCATGGAACGCTTGCTCGCGGAATACGAAGCATGAGCGCGGCTTCTCGGCTTAACGCATTGGATCTGTCACTCAATGAGCTTTTGAGCAGTGCCATCGGATCGGTTTATTCGGCGGCGGCGGTCGAAGTTCGGCAAGGCGGCCAGGTGATGTACGTAAGGGAATTTGGGCGGCTTGATCCTGAAGGGTCGCCCGATCAAGGGACGCCGACGACTCGCGCGACGCTATTTGATCTGGCATCGCTCACTAAATTGTTCACAACGACCGCCTTCTTCAAACTGGTAGAAGCCGGGCACGTCAAAATCGATACGCCGCTGATCGACGTACTGCCGGAATTCAACGGCTTGCGATCGATCCGTCCGTACCCGCATCCGCTCAACACTGGCGAACAGGTCGCGATTGTGCCGCCCACCGACGATCAATTCGACGCCAGCACCGTCAGCTTTCGCCACCTGCTGACGCATTCCAGCGGACTCCCGGCATGGCTCAACTTGCGAGATGCGCCCGATAAAGCATCACGGCTGGCAATGTGTCTGGATACGCCGTTCGCCTATCCGCCCGGAACACGCGTCGTATACAGCGATGTTGGCTTTATTTTGCTCGGCCTGGCGCTGGAACGGCTGACGGGTGCGCCACTGGATGAGGTGATGCGCACACAGGTGATCGGGCCGCTGGATCTGGACGCGCGTTATGGCGTGATCGTGGAGAACGTCGCGCCCACTGAGTTTTGCCAGTGGCGACAGCGGCGCGTCATTGGCGAAGTACACGATGAGAACTCGGCAGCACTCGGCGGCGTGGCCGGTCATGCCGGGTTGTTCGGGACGGCGCGCGATGTCGCAATTTTGGGGCAAGTCTATCTTGACTCGGCAGCGGAAGTTGCTTCGGCGGAAATTGTGCGAAGGCCAGCCTTTATCGATCCGCCGATTGCGCAAGAAGCCACCCATCGCCAGATCGAAGATCGCGGGTTGGGTTGGATGCTGCGCTCATTGAGCGGGCCAACCTCCAGCGGGCACTATTTCAGCGCGAACAGTTATGGGCACACTGGCTTTGTCGGCACGTCGCTATGGGTCGATCCAGCGCGTGAACTGGTCTGCACCCTGCTGACGAACAACGTGTTTTACGGGCGTGATAAAGACGCGATTATCAAGTTTCGTCCGCTGTTCCATGATACGGTAATTGAGGCTTTGGAGAGGGGATAGAAGTCGCACGGCAAAATTTGCGTATTGTATAAGTTTTAAGGTAGAGTTAATGTGCTTGTAAGAAATGCCCCTGCGCCGTTCAAACCAGCCAGGGGCGTGATGTACCTTCAAAGGAGGCTACACAATGGACGATTCTACCTCAAACTCAGTTTCTTTTCCAGTCAATTCTCAAGACAAGCGCCCGCTGCCAGAAATCATTGCTGATTTGTAGGTTTCAAACTAGCATTTGTCGATCACACCGATGGTAATCGCTACTATGCCGTTCAAGATTGGATCATCGGCGTTGCTCAAACAACTCAAGCGCGCAGCTATTGGGTAAAATTGCAAAAACGTTTGGCGAAAGCCAATGTACAACTGTTACCTGCGATCCACCAGTTGCCATATCGGGCAACAAGTGGCCGCGTTTACCAGATGGATCACGTGCAAGCCGAGACGCTTTATCAAATCATACAGCGTATGGATGCACAAAGCGGACTCCGTGACAATATACTCAAGTACCTGGCGGCGGCGGGCGTCAAGCTCGACCAACTGCGCATTGAGCCTGAGCAAATCCTCGAAGATGCTGGCCTAGACGCTGATAAAGCGCTTGAAGCCATCATTCGGTCGTACCAACGGCAAGGCAAAGCGCCTCATTGGATCTCCACGCGTTTGCAAAGCACCGTCCAGCGCGTCAAGTTTACGGATGCTTTCCGCGCTGCACTCCGCACACAACCGTCACAATACCAATATGCTGCGATCACTGACGAGCTGCGACTTGGCCTATGGAAGCGTTCAACAGTTGCATTGCGCCTGGAAATGGGCTTGAAAGATAATGCGAACCTGCGCGATAATCAGTCCGCGCTCGCACTGACTTATGAAATGTTGGCCGAGCAAATCTCGATGCGTGAACTCGAACTCAAACGAGATATCGAGTATGAGCAATCACGGCAGATTGTGCGTACTAATTCCGCGTCAGTAGGCAAACACGCCGAAGAAACAGGTCGCCGCCTGGGGATCGACATTGCCACGGATAAACCTTTGCTGAAAGCAACCAATTAATTCGGTGGGGCGCACGTAACATGCTGCGCCCTACTTAAATCCACCTATTGCAACAAATCCCACAATACGACAATCGGCCTGATCGCGCTATAATTGGCACATTAACTCTATTCAAGCGTAGGTTAGCTGATGCTAAAACGATCTGTTTACCCATTTACCGCCATTGTCGGCCAGGAACGCATGAAACGCGCCCTGATTTTGAACGCCGTCAACCCTAGCATTGGCGGCGTTTTGATTCGCGGCGAGCGGGGCACTGCCAAATCAACGGCGGCGCGCGCGTTGGCGGCACTGCTGCCAGATATTGAAGTCGTCGCGGATTCGCCGTTCAATGATGATCCGAAACGTCCCGAAACGTGGTCGGACGCTGTGCGCGAACGTGCCAACGCTGGCGAACAACTGCCCGTCGCCACCCGCCAGACGCGCTTAGTCGAGCTTCCCGTCAGCGCCACCGAAGATCGAGTAGTGGGCACGCTGGATATTGAAAAAGCGATCAAGCAAGGCGAACGCCATTTTGATCCGGGCGTGCTGGCAGCGGCCAATCGCGGCATTTTATACGTCGATGAAGTCAATTTGCTGGACGATCACATTGTCGATCTGCTGCTTGACTCGGCGGCGATGGGCATTAACATTGTGGAGCGTGAAGGGATCAGCTTTCAGCATCCGGCGCGTTTTATTTTGGTCGGCACGATGAACCCCGAAGAAGGCGATCTGCGCCCGCAATTGCTCGATCGGTTTGCGCTGTCGGTGGATGTGCGCGGGTTGACCGATTCGCGTGAACGTATGGCGATTTTGCAGCGGCATATTGAGTTCGATACCGATCCCGAAGACTTCCGCACGCGCTGGCAGCCGGCAGAACAAAAGCTCAGCGAAGAGATCATGCGCGCGCGTGATGTGGCGGATAAAGTCGAGTACGGCCAGCGCGATTTGTTCACGATCGCCAGCCTGACCGGTTCGCTGCACATCGACGGCCACCGCGCCGATCTGGTGATCCTCAAAGCGGCGCGCGCTCAGGCTGCTTTTGAAGGACGCGATCGCGTGACCGATCACGACATCATGTTAGCCGCCGAATTAGCGCTGCCGCATCGTTTGAAGCGCGGTCCCTTCCACGATGAACAGGTGACTTCCGCAGAGATTGCCGAACGTATCGAGCAAGTTCAAAATGAGTGGGAATCGCAGGACGGTCAGCCCACGTCCGCAGGCGACAACTCAAATTTGAAAAAAAAAGTGACCAGGTAGCCAATCAGTCCGCTGAAGAAATGCCAGACAGCACACCCGCCGAACCCGGCCCGCAAAGCCAGTTCGATAATCGCAGCGCGTATTGGTGGGAAGGCGGCAAGAAAGCGGAGTCCACCCCCGAATTTTCTACGCGCAAACTGGATACACCGTTGGATAAGCTCACGCGCAAAGCATCCGGGCGACGCAGCCAGACGCGCACCGAACGCAAGCGTGGCCGTTATATTCAGGCGCGACCCGCAGGCAGGCGGCGTGACGACATCGCTTTTGACGCCACCTTCCGAGCGGCGGCACCTTTTCAGCGTGACCGTGCGCAGGAACAAGCCGATAACGACGTGGCGTATGCGATCCATACCAGCGATTTTCAGCGCAAAATCCGTGTGAAACGTGCCGCCAACCTGATCATGTTCGTAGTCGATGCGTCGTGGAGCATGGCGATCTCTGAGCGCATGAACGCCACTAAAGGCGCGATCCTGTCACTTTTGACGGACGCTTATCAACGGCGCGATCGAGTCGGATTGGTCGTCTTTCAAAAAGATCGGGCGCTGCTCGTTCTGCCACCGACAAATTCAGTCACGCTGGCAAAGAAGGCGCTCGCAGATATTCCGGTGGGCGGCAAGACACCCTTGTCAGCGGGTTTATCGCTGGTACATTCGGTTTTTCAGCAGGAAAAACGCACACACCCGGACGTCATGCCGCTGATGATCATCCTCACTGACGGCGCGGGCAACGTCTCGATGACGGATTTACCGCCGCAGGAAGAAGCCCATCGCGTTGCGGACGCCATTCGCGAGGATCACATCCGCACGGTAACGATCAACGTGGAGCACGTCTCCTTTGATCAGGGGCTGGCGCGTCAGCTTGCTGAACGGCTCGGCGGTGAATGTTATACGCTGGCCGATTTACGCGCGCAAACGCTGTACGATACGGTCAAAAAGCAGCTTGAGTAACGCGGGTTGTGGTAGGCAGATTGTGCAAGATCGGCAGTTTGTCCGATAGAACGTTGTGCACTATGCTACTTGACCGTTTTTGCGATCGGCTCTAAACTGTTGGTGCATCAGGTATCGTTTGATGTGCATCTGAAAGTCATATCAAGAGCTATGTTGTTCAAAACGTTTGTCGTTCAGCTTGTAGTCATTCTTATCAGCAATCTCGTAGTCCTTGTCATTGGACGCGAGAAAAGCGGACGAGACGGTGCTGCTTGGCACGGCGAAACCAGTTTGAACATCGCCTGACAGCCAACAAAGTAAATGCAAAAGCCGCCTCATCCCAGGCGGCTTTTTTTATGCCATCAACAAGGAGTTATATCGTGCAACCGTCGTTCAAATCAACCCAACCGACTAGCCCGTGGACAGAAGTGTTCCAGCAATCTGCTCAACAGACAGCGCAGCACGCACCGCGTACCGGGCAGAATCAACAGGCAAGTCAGCCTACCAACGCTAAACAGCCTGGCACGAGCAGTGCGCCTGCCGAACAGCAAGCTGCCGCCGACGCCATGCGCCCCATCCGCGACGCCCTTTCAGTCATTTTTCAACAGGACTGATCGGGCGTTTTTTATTTAGCAATCCGTTCAGGTTATTTCAACAGGAGATTTTTCGATATGCCTTTTAACAATGGCCCCATGATCTGGTTCGATGGTAAGCTCGTTCGGTGGGAAGACGCTACCGTTCATGTGACCGCGCACGTTTTGCACTACGGATCGAGCGTCTTTGAAGGTATCCGCACCTATGAAACGGTCAACGGCTCAGCCATCTTCCGGTTGGAGCCGCATATGCGCCGCCTGATGCGCAGCGCCAAACTTGCGCGGATTGATATGCAGTGGACACAAGATGAATTGATGCAGGCCGCTGTCGATGTGGTCGAACATAACGGGCAGCCGTCGTGCTACATCCGCCCGATCGTGTTTCGCGGTTCGGAACAATTCGGCGTCGATGGGCGCGCGTGCCCCACCCAAGTCGCGATCATGTCGATCGAGTGGGGGCGCTATTTAGGCGCGGACGCGATCGAGCAAGGTGTGGACGTAGGCGTCAGCTCCTGGCGACGGATGGCCCCTGGCGCGAATATGGCGATGGGCAAAATCGGCGGGCAGTACGTCAACAGCCAGTTTATCGCGATGGAAGCGCACGATCAGGGCTTCAATGATGCGATTGCGCTGGATATGAGCGGCTATGTCAGTGAAGGCAGCGGCGAAAACGTGTTCGTGATCATCGACAATGTAGTATATACGCCGCCCGTCTCGTCGTCGATTCTGGCAGGCGTCACGCGCGATTCGGCTATGAAGATTTTGGGTGCGCTCGGCTATGAGGTGCGCGAACAAACCGTCGCACGCGATATGCTGTACATCGCTGACGAGATTTTCTTCACGGGCACGGCGGCGGAAATTACGCCGGTGCGCTCAGTCGATCGGATGACCGTCGGCAGCGGTTCGCGCGGACCGATCACCAAAGCGGTACAAGATCAGTTCTTTGGGATCACATCAGGGCGCTTGCCCGATCAGTTCGGTTGGCTAACGCCTGTCACCATTCGGCAAACAGCAGTAGGCGATTAATCAAGCTGCTCTCACCCCCAACCCCTCTCCCAAAGGCGAGGGGAAGTTCAAGTTTCGCAAAGTTGAGTTATCAGGAGACAAACTATCGTGATGTTAACTGGCGCTGAAATCATCTGGGAATGCCTGATCAAAGAAGGCGTGAAAATTGTGTACGGCTACCCCGGTGGCGCGATCCTGCCGACCTACGACGCCTACAGCAAATATTCCGATCGGATTCACCACGTCCTGACGCGACATGAGCAGGGCGCAACGCACATGGCGGACGGTTACGCGCGCGCTACGGGCAAAGTCGGCGTCGCAATGGCAACCAGCGGCCCCGGTGCAACCAACATGGTCACCGGCATTGCTACCGCCATGATGGACTCGTCACCGATTGTGTGCATCACCGGGCAGGTCGCCACCACCGTGATCGGTTCGGATGCTTTTCAGGAATGCGACATCACCGGGATCACGCTGCCGATCACCAAGCACAACTTTTTAGTGACCGATGTAGCCGATCTCGCCTACACGATCCGCAAGGCGTTTCATATCGCTCGCACAGGTCGCCCCGGCCCGGTGCTGGTCGATGTGCCGAAAGATGTGCAAAACGCTAAAACCGAGTTCATCTATTCGGACACGCCGATCCGCTTAGCGGGTTATCAGCCGCCGTCGTATGCGTCGGAAGAGCAGATCGAACACGCGCTCAACCTGATCCGCAGCAGCAAGCGTCCGCTGATCCTGGCGGGGCATGGCGTTAACATGAGCAATGCCGAACACGAACTGTTACAGTTTGCTGAGCGCGCACAAATCCCGGTGGCGTTGACCTTGCTCGGCAAAGGCGCAATGCCCGAAAGTCACCCGTTGGTGCTCGGCATGATGGGGATGCACGGCGCGGCGGCGGTCAATCACGCCATTCAGCAAGCCGATTTGCTGCTGGCATTCGGGATGCGTTTCGATGATCGCGTGACGGGCAACCTCAAAACGTATTCGCCCAACTCGCGCAAAATCCACGTTGATATTGACTCGTCGGAACTCAACAAAAATGTCGAGGTCGATGTGGGGATCGCGGGTGATTTGAAGACGGTGCTCGGCCAGATTGTGCCCGTGATGGATACGCTCTATCATCGCGAATGGATGGCGCAAATCCGCGAAATGCAGGAAGAAACCGATCAGCGCGACATTATCAATCAAGTGACCCAAGCGGATAAATTGTACGCGGCGGTTGCCATTCGCGAGTTGTGGAAAGAGACCGGCGGCGACGCGATCGTGGTGACCGACGTAGGCCAACATCAGATGTGGGAAGCGCAGTATTACACGCACGATCGCCCGCGCACGCTGATCACGTCCGGCGGGTTGGGCACGATGGGCTTTGGCTTACCCGCAGCGATCGGCGTCAAAATGGCGCGTCCCGATGAAAACGTGTGGGCGATCGTGGGTGACGGCGGTTTCCAGATGACCTTGCCCGAACTGGCAACGGCCATGCAGGAAAAAGTTGGTGTCAAGATCGCGATCATCAATAACTCATATCTGGGCATGGTGCGCCAGTGGCAGGAGTTCTTTTACGAGGAACGCTATAACCAGACGCCTATGCACAGTCCCGATTTTGTCAAGCTGGCCGACGCTTATGGCATTCCAGCACTGCGGGTGACGCGCCGTGAAGATATTGCGGCAGCGGTTGCCACTGCGCAGCGCACGCCGGGGCCGTTTCTGGTGGAGTTCGTGGTCGAGAAGGCGGACATTGTGTACCCGATGGTGCCCGCCGGAGCCGACTTGCACGCGATGATTCGGCGTCCGTTCGAGTCGCCGGACTGGTCAGAGAATCATTAGCAGTCAACTACGTTGAATTTCGAGGGTTGCAGACACGGCAGGCCGTTGTCCCTACAGGCAATCTAGAGCGCTGTAGGGACGTGGCCTGCTGCGTCCGCCGTCCTGCTAGCGATGACGACGCGCTAACTCCGTCGCAATGTCTGCTGGCGTCAGATCGCTTTGTGCCAGCAAGACCAGGCAGTGATACATCAAATCGGACATTTCGGAGATCAGCCGCTCGCGTCCCTGCACATGAGCGGCCAGGATCACTTCGATTGCTTCTTCGCCCACTTTTTTCGTGATCTCGTCTAAGCCTGCGTCGAATAGGCTGTTGGTATACGAACCCGCTTTAGGCGTGGTCTTGCGATCCTGGATCGTCTGAAAAACCATTTCGAGCGTATTCGTCAGTGTGTCAGGTGTATTGTCAGGCATGGTCGTTAAGCACTTCCTCAAGGCTGCGAAAAAAACAAGATGCTGCCCCGGTGTGGCAGGCTGCGCCCGCTGGATCGACGCTCAGCAGCAGCGTATCGCCGTCGCAATCCACGCGAATCTCACGGACGCGCATCACGTTACCGGACGTTGCACCTTTTCGCCACAATTCGCCCCGACTGCGACTCCAAAAAACTGCCTCACCACATTCGCGCGTCATTTGTAATGACTCGGCGTTCATCCAGGCGACCATCAGCACCGCGCCGTTGGATGCGTCCTGCACAACCGCCGTGATCAAGCCGTGCTCATCCCACTTGAGTGCGTCAACTCTGAGGGCATTAATTGAGTTCATAGGGTGATCCTTGACGGACGGGCACGCCGCACTGATGCAGACAGCTTTTTACATCGGCCAATGTGAGTTCGTGATAATGAAACAGCGTGGCCGCCAACGCTGCATCCGCGCCGCCTCGTGTCAGCACGTCGTAGAAATGTTCTGCCTTGCCCGCTCCGCCCGACGCGATCACCGGAATCGATACGGCATCCGCCACGGCGCGCGTTAATTGCAACTGGTAGCCGTCGCGTGTACCGTCGGTATCCATGCACGTCAGCAAGATTTCGCCAGCGCCGAGCTGTTCGGCTTGTGCTGCCCATGCGCTCGCTTCCAAACCAGTAGCGACGCGCCCGCCGTTGATCACGACTTCCCAAAAGCTGTCGTTCCAATGCGCGTCGATTGCGACAACAATACATTGGCTGCCAAATTGTTCCGCCCCTTCGCTGATGATCGTGGGTGTTTTGACGGCGCGACTATTGAGCGATACCTTATCTGCACCTGCCAACAGCGTCGCGCGGATGTCCTCAACGGTGCGGATGCCACCACCCACGCAAAACGGAATGTAGATTGAATCAGCCACGCGGCGCACCACGTCAAGCAGGGTGGCGCGTTCTTCATTGGAGGCGGTGATGTCCAGCAAAGTCAGTTCGTCCGCGCCCGCCTGATCATAGATCGCGGCCTGCTCAACCGGATCGCCCGCATCGCGCAGGTTCACAAAGTTGATCCCTTTGACGACGCGCCCGTCTTTAATATCGAGACACGGAATAATGCGTTTAGCTAACACTGTGATTCTGCCACCTTTTCGATCTATCTCAGCCCGTCGTCTTCATACCTGCCGCAATGCCGTTGATCGTTGCCAACACCGCCGCGATCGTCGGCGCTTGATCGGGTGAATCGGCGGGCAGATTGCGCAGCGTGTGCAGCAGTGCTACCTGAATGAAGTTCAGCGGATCAACATACGGGTTGCGCCGCTCGATCGAGCGCTGCATGACAGGCGCTTTTTCGAGCACTTCGCTTTGCCCGGTAATCAGGCAGACCATTTTGCGCGCGCGCGTATGTTCATCGCGTAACTGCGCGAAAATCGTATCACGAATGGCCGTGTCGCTCACCAATGAGGCGTAGTGTTCGGCAATGCCCATGTCAGCTTTGGCGATGTCCAGTTCGGTATTCTGGATCAAGGCGGTGAAGAACGGCCATTCCGCAAACATCGCTTGCAACATCGCGAGTCCGTCGGCGCGTTGGCTGAACGTTTCAAAGGCTGTGCCGACGCCATACCAGCTTGGGATGATCGCGCGGCTTTGCACCCACGAAAATACCCACGGGATCGCGCGTAAGCCGCCGAAGCCACCTTGCCGCCGTTTGGCCGGACGCGATCCGATCGGCAGTTGGCCGAGTTCATCGATCGGGGTGGCTTGCTGCCAATATTCCAGAAAGCCCGGCGTCTCATACACAAACGAACGATAGGCTTTGCGCCCCACGTCCGCGAGCGTGTCCATCGCTTGCGGCCACGTCGGATCGAGCGGCGTTTCGGGTGGCGCGTCGGTTGCCAGCATCACCGCATTGAGCACTTGATGCACATGACGGCGCGCAATGGCCGGATTGCTGTAGCGGTAGGCGATCACTTCGCCTTGCTCGGTCATTTTGATGCGCCCATGCAGCGACCCTGGCGGCTGCGACAAGATCGCGCGGTTAGTTGGTCCGCCACCACGTCCGATACTGCCACCGCGTCCGTGGAACAATTCCAACCCAATGCCGTACTGCTGGCACAAGTCGTTCAGTTCACGCTGTGCACGGTACAAGCCCCAATTGGAAGCCAGATAACCGCCGTCTTTGTTACTGTCCGAATAGCCGATCATGACCTGCTGCCGATCGCCGCGCGCTTTGAGTTGTTCGCGATAGATCGGCGTCTCGAACAGCGCCGTCAGGACTGCGGGCGCACGCTGCAAATCGTCGATCGTCTCGAATAACGGCACAATATCAAGGTCATGCGCCACGCCGACTTCATGCGCGAACAGCAGCATCGCCAGAATATCGCTCGGTGCTTGACTCATGCTGGCAATGGCTGAATCGATCACCTGCACGCCATAGCGCCGCTGCATCGTCGCGATCATGCGCCAGGTGGCGATCACTTCGTTGGTCACATCGCCAAAATGCGGTTCAACCGGAAATAAGGGGCGCGCACTGCTGATCTCGTGGATCAACAGCGTTTGGCGGTTCGGCTCATCCAGCGCGACGTAATCATCGGTCACGCCATACGCCGCGAACATCTCTTTGAGCGCGATGGTATAGCGGGCAGCATCTTCGCGCACATCCAGCGGCGCGATATGCAGACCGAACAAGCGCACCTTTTCGATCAGACTGTACAGTTCGCCGTCGGCAACGTGGCGGCCATTGTGCTGACGCAAGCTGTCATCGATGATCAGCAGATCGGCCAACAGCGCTGGCCCATCCTGATAGCCATCGGCTTCCAGACGGCGCAGGATTTCGGTCAGCTTCTGACGGTACGGTTCGCCCGGAAAGCGCCCATCAGGATCGCCTACCGCGCGCACTGCATCCGATACGCCGATCTCATTCACCGAATGGGTCAGATGATCGCGCAAGCGTCGCAGTTCCGCTGCATACACCTGGCGAGCAACGGCGCGCTGCGTTTCAAGCGTTTGCTGCGTCACAAGCGCGGTGACATTCGGATTGCCGTCGCGATCGCCCCCGATCCACGAAGCGTAATGCAAAGTATTCGGGATGTCCTGCCAATCGCTGTCCGGGTAATATTTTTGGAGGGCGGCGCGCAGTTCAGCATTGATGTCCACGGCTAAATCCATGATCACGCCGGACAGAAAGTACAGCCCAAAATCGACTTCATCCGCAACGCTGGCACGCGCCGGACGAGTCGGGCGAGTCTGCCAGAGTTCTTCGATCTCCTCGCGCAGCACGGACTCAAGCGCCTTCAGTTCACGCGGCAGCAGCGCTTCCCGATCGCGCCTGGTGAGGATGTCCGCAATACGGCGCAGCTTGACCAGCACTTCTTTCCGTTTGGCTTCCGACGGATGCGCGGTGAGCACCAACCGCACCTGAATCTTATTGAGCAGCGCGCGTACTTGATCTGCTGATGCGCCGCGCGCGTGCAGCGTCTGGATCGCAGCTTCAATCGATTCTTCCATCACGTCGGAACGTTCGCGCTGTTCCAGAACGCGAATACGCTGCTGATCTTCGGCAATGTTGATCAACTGAAAATAGTTGCTGAAAGCCTTGATCAGAATACGCTGCTGCTCAAGACCGAGCGCATTGATCGCCATTTTGAGTTCGGCGTCTGCCCGCGGATCATCGCGCCGCCGGGATTTTGCCAGCGCACGGATATGCTCGACCAGCGCGAGTGCATCCGCCCCATTCTGATCGATGATCGCGTCGCCCAACAGCCCGCCCAACCAATGCACATCGGCGCTGAGTGCTGCCCCGCCTTCGTTTGCGTCAACGGCTTGTAAATCATGCACATTAGCCGGATGTGTTTCGTTTTGCTTTTGCTGCATCTGCATCTAGCCTTTTTATAATCCGCTGCTAATAGTCGTAAAAGTTTTTTCAGGCAAACCCGGCATCCACCAGCCACGTATTCGCCTGTCGAATTTGTGCGCGCACTGCGGCTGATGCAGTGCCACCCGCCGTTGAGCGCTGCGCCGCCGATCGCGAAAAGTCGAGCACCGTGTACACATCGCTATCGAATAACGCCGACTCGGTTTGCAGATCAGGCAGTGCCATCTCCGATAAAGTGACGCCAGCTTTTTCAGCTTGCTGGATCACGCGCGCCACGATCGCTTCGGCTTGTGCGTGGGTAGTGCCGCGCGCCGCCAGATAATCGGCTAAATCGGCAGCCAGGATTGTTTCGTCAAGCGCATCCCACATACGATCCGCGTGCAAGGTCATTGCAGTGATCACTTCGGTGAGCGCAGGCAGCAACTCAGTGAGCGTTTCCGCAGCGGCGTACAGCGTAGCGCGATCCGCCGCTGCCTCAGAATTATAACCAACCGGCGATGCTTTCAACAGCGACATAAATCCGGCAAACTGCCCAAATAAGCTGCCTGCTGTGCTGCGAGCGCCGACGAGTCGCGCGGTCGCTGTGATGGTGTTCGGGAGGAGCGTCACGAAGCCGAACGATGGACTGCTGTACAACAACAAATCCGACGCCAAACGGCTGAGATGAACGCTGATCAGATTGGCGGTGAACAGAAACTCGGCGGCAAAATCCCAATCACTCAGCGCATCCAAACTGTTTTGCGTGATGTCGCTCAGTTCGATCGCCTGTGCCAACGTCAAGCGATCGATCCGATACGGCGTGCCCGCAAGTAAGCCGCTGCCCAACGGAGAAATCGAGGTGCGCCCGATGCTGTTAGTCAGCCGTTCCTGATCACGTGCCAACATCCAGAAATAGCTGAGCAGCCAATGTCCACACGAGACGACTTGCACCGGACGGAACTGATCATAGGCGGGCATAAGTGCGCCGACGTGCCCTTCGGATTGGCTGAGCAGTGCGCGCTGCACATCGACAATCTGCTCGGCCAGCGTTTCCATTTGCTCGATCAACCATAGGCGCAGCGCCGTTAAGAGTTGTTCAGTACGGCTGCGTCCGGCCTGAACTTTGCCAACCAACGGGCCGATCAAGGCTTCCAGGCGCGTGTCGATCAGCGTAAAAATGTCCGGGCTATCGACGCTGCCTAATTTACCGGATGCGTAATCGGCAGCGATTCGGCGATAGGCGGCGCTGATCTGATCGCCTTCCGCCGCCGTGAGTACCCCCGGCGCGACCAATGCTTCGACGTATGCCAGGCTTGCCCGTATCTCCATATCGAAAAGCTGTGCATCGGCCAGTACGCGCATTGCTTCATCCATATTCAACACCTATCGTTACCATATATGATCAAGTTTCCAACAAGGTGTGCGCAACCTGTTTCAGCGCTTTGGTAATGGGGTGATCGGGATAGCGCAGCACGAATACGCCCGAACTTTGCAGAGTCATCATTTCGTCGGAATGAGGCAGAACGGCGGCCACTGTGCAATGGTAAGTTTGTTCGATACTCGCCCGCACCTCCCCAAAATCAAAAGTGGGTGGCACTTTGTTCACGACTAACATCATGTTGGGCACTTCCAACTGGCGCGCAATTTCGACCGTGACGCTCGTACCCTGATAATCCTGCTGATCAGGCCGCAAAATGATCACTAATGCGTCGCAAATCGCCAGCGATAGCAACGTTTCTTCGTTCAAACCAGGATGCGTATCGATCATCAGCACGTCCAATTGCAGCGCTTCAATCAGCCGATGAAAGCCGTCATTGAGCAAGCCCACATCGTAGCCTTCACGCAGCACGCGCGCAATGTCGCCCGCCTTGATGCTGGACGGTACGAGATAGACTCTGCCCTTTGGGATGACCAGCACCTGCCCTTTGAGAGCACTGTCGGTCAGATGTGCCGTCACATCATAGGCGGTGTCTTTAATGTCGCAGCGACCCCAGATGTAATCATTGAGCGAGTATTTCATGGCGTCGTCGTCGAGGCCGAACAACACATGAATCCCCGGTGACTGAATATCCGTGTCGATCACGCCCACCCGATACCCCTCAGCGGCGATCAGGGTCGCAAGATTGGCGGTTGTATTGGATTTTCCTGTGCCACCCCGAAAAGAGTGAACGGAGATGATTTTTGGCATAGTTCTCCAACGAACGGCTGGCGTACGTAAACATCAGCGCAGTATATCAGCACACACAGTATAACAATGGATTGTATCCAACACGCCTTGCCAGCGCGAAATGCGTATGGCCTGGCAAGCCGCGACTACTCTATCCAATAGATCAAATGCGCCTTACGATTAGCGTCTGTACACTTAGTTTTCCAGCGCAGGCGCATAGCTCGGATTTGCGACCAGAATGCGCTGATCAATAGCGGTCGCCTGTGTGCTATTGCCTCGCGCACGTTCGTAACGCGCCAGCTTGACAAATTCCGCCGCCTCGAACGGTGTCAAATCGAGCAGCAGCACGTCCGGCAAATAATCCGATACGTAGCCGAAACGCCCAAACACATTGACCGCATAGGTGATGTCGCCAAGCTGCCCCGGCCCAAATGCACTGTACCGATCGATTCGCGCAAAAGCCGCTGCGTACTGCGCTTGCATCGCGTCCGGTTGACTGCGCACCCCGTACAAATCACCGAGATACAATATCGCGCGCGTTGCATCAGTGCCAGCTAACGCGATCGCCACGTTGAATTCATAACGCGCGTTCACCCATTGTGCGCTGCTGAAAGCGATCATGCCGCGCGCCACTGCCCGACTGGTATCATCGCCAGCTAGCTGTGCCGCACGGGTGTACGCATCGATCGCGGCGCTGGTGTGACCTTCATCGCGCGCTTGATCTCCTTGACTCATTGCCAACAGATAAGGGGCAAGCGTGCCGAGCGGAGTCTCGCGCGCCGCCTGCTGGCGAAGCGGCGTTGATTGCCAGAAAAGCGCCGCCCGCCAACGTTCATTGAGCGCGATCGCGTGTTCGTATTGATCAAGCGCCGCAGCACTCTGTCCGGCGGTTTCCAGCGCAACCCCATAATTGAGGCGCATGACGGTGCTGTTCGGTGCTTGCCAAACGGCGATTGCCAGTTGATCAAGGGCAGCGTCCAACGCCCCGCGCCGTTTGAGCAGCATCGCCAGGTTGAGATGGTGTACGGCATACGTCGGGTCGAGTCGGATCGCGTCCTGATAATGCGCAATGGCCTGATCGAGCGTGCTGGTATCCGTGTTAGCGCCGCGATAAACGAGCTGCGCCCAGGCAACCGCCGCTTGCGCTCGAATCAGCGGATCGTGCGGATCGAGCGCGACTCCGCGATCCAATACCTGCGCCGATCCAGCTTGCGCACCTGTCCACTGATTCACATACAGCGCAACCAACACGACGCCGATCGCACTCACCACGAACGACGCGGTGACCATCCAAAAGCGCAAAATTGGATGTTCACGCAACGGCTTTATGTTTGCCTGTGTGAATGCTGGCAGCGGTGCGCAAAGCAGCGCGCAGTAGGTCACGGCAATGAATAACGGCGCGGCTTGCAATAAGGGCGTATCGAATAGATTGCTCAGCAGAAAAGCGATCAGGCCGCCCATAATGCCACTGTACAAGGTGCGTTGTGCGGAGTCAGCCGTTCGCCAGCTGATCAACGCCGCCCGTATGAGCAATCCGCCGAAGAACAACAGCGCTATCAGCCCAATAATCCCGTTTTCGGCTAACGTATTAAAGAAAATGTTGTGGGCGTGACGCTCAATGACCACGGGCGGAATAGAATTCGTCTGCATCAGCGCGATCGGATAGCTGCCAACGCCAACCCCTAAAATCGGATGTTGTGCCGTCGCGCCGAGTGCCGTTCGCCATAAATCGAGCCGCTTCAACGCTCCGCCGACGCGCTCCGCCGAAGACGATTCGTAAGCGACCACGCCGATCAACAGCAGCGCAATCGCCATGCCGCCGATCGCCACGCCCACCTTGCGGATCAGGCGCGCGCTTAACCATTGGCCGATCGCCGCCGATCGTGATTTGTCGCTGAGCACGATCAAGGCTAAAGCAGCGGCAGTCCCAACGCTGGTCGCAAATTGATTGTTGCGCGAACCCGTCGCGATCAGGCACAGCAGCGCGCCGCCTAACCATATCACCAACGCGCCCCGTTCAAAAGTCGAGCGCGGTTTGTTCAACAGCGTTCCCAAATAGCCGATGACCGCCGGAATGATCAAGGCCAGATAAGCGCCAAACACATTTGGATTATCCAGAACATCGAACAACCGATAATCTGGTGGCAGCAGCGAACCGTCTGGCGGTTGCAAAGCGTGCCAATCGGCAAGCGCCTTGATCAGCACGATCACGACGCGCGCGAACAGCAGCGCCCCAACGATCACGATCACGCGCACATAAGCAGCGGGCGGCCAGCGATTGCGCAATAAAGCGATCGCGCCGTAAAAATAAGGCAGTTGCAGTGCCAGCGGAAAAATCCAAAATTCGATGCTGCGACGTGGATCACCGCTGAACACCGATAAAAAAGTGGCCGCACCCATCGCCAGCCAGCCATAATCAAGCGCCGTGCTGAGTCGTTGGCCTTTTTGCGCAATGAACATGACTTGCATAAGTGCTGCCAGTACCGCTAACCCCACCAGGATCAGCCGTGCGCTCAATGACACAATGCCGACGCTGCCACCCGATAACGTGACGCTGAATAGAACGCCGATCAAGGTAATATGCTGAAGCAGCGAGCGCAGCTGTGCGTGCGTCATAGTGCGTGTATCACAGAATGGCAGCGCCTAGCTTGCTGCTGCCAGATAGACGAATGCTAAAAAGCCAATGAGCGCGTTCAGATAGGGAAACCACCAATAGACGGCTGCTACTGACCAGCGTGCTGATTGATACAACACCAGCGCGATCAGCGGATAAACGAGCGCAGGTAGCCCGATCGCGCCTAATGAGCCGATCGCCAACAACGCGGCTGCTGACCAATTCGCCAACACGAACAACAGCGCTCGCTTTTCGCCTAGTGCAACGGCAGCCGTGCGAATGCCAGCCGCTTGATCGGGTTGAATATCCGGGATCGCGGAATAAGCGTGCATTCCAGCCGCCCATGCGATCGCAGCCAGTACAATCAATATGGGCGGAAACTGATGTGCGGTCAGTACATAGCCGAGCAGACCGGGCAGCACGTACAGCGCATTCGAGTATGAATCCAGGAACGCGCGCGCTTTGAAACGAACGGGCGGCGCACTATATAAGGCGCTGAGCACGATGAACAGCGCAAACAGGGCTAATCCGCCAAACTCGGTTTCGCTGATCAGCACACAGGCAAAGATAAAATCCAGGATACCAACGCCGATCAACAGCCCGATCACGAGGCGGTGTTCGGGGGTGGCTAAACGATGCTCTTGCGCGCCTTTTTTAACGCTAAGTGCGTCGGTGTCAGCATCGAACAGATCGTTGATGCCGTATAAAAACACATTGGCAGGCACTAGAAAATAAAGAAAGGGCAGCCAAAACGCGGGCGTTCGCAGTTCGCGCGGAGCACTCAGCCCGGCCATATAGCCGAGCAAAAACGGACCCGCCGTATAGAACCAAAAGCGCGGGCGTGATAGTTTGATTAACAGCTTCAACGGATAAATGGGGTTGTGCCGTTTCGGGATAGCGAGCGCGTTGCAGCGAAGTTGAGCAGAATCAATGTCAATTATCGATGCGCAGCCATGCCAACGCCGCCGACTCATCTGAAAAACAGCGCACTTGCCAATCGGCGCGTGGACGGCGCTTCATGACCGACGCCAGCAGCTCGGCCAGCGTCGGATTATTCACCAGAATCGCGCCGCGTGCATCGAACACCGGAATATAGCGCATCCGGCGCAGCACTTGCGAAACGCGCTCGGTCGCGTGAAGTGTCGGCAAACCAGCGTGCCGAATATCGTGCAGATAGCGCAGCCGGGGCGAACCCGGCCAGACCGCCATCAGCTTTTTACAATCCTCATACCAGGCATTGATCGTCTCTGGCCGCGCATCCCCAACACGCAAAATAGTAATGCCGCCCGCTGCTCGTTGTCGCGAATAGCCAGCGCTTTCAAAAAGTGTGTGCGGTACATACATTTGCGTGTCGGTCATGCCCTGATCCCTGCGTGTGAGTTCCGCGTGGTCTAGTTCTATCTTACTCTGCTGGCAATTGTAGCATAGCCGCTGCGAATTTGCGCCAGGTGCTCGTTAACGACCGTTTGTGGCGCAGCGCGGATGAACAGCGTCATGCCCAACCCCAAGATTGCCAAATCTTCCATTTGGCCGAGCACAGGGATCAGATTGATCACCCACTCAGGCGGTGAGATCAGGAATAAGACGGTCAACACGGGGATCGCTTTGACCGGAAGCGGTACGCGACCATCGCGAAACAGCGTCCATGACAAGCGTCCCTGTTCAACAAAACCACGGATAAAGCCCACATTGCCGAGCATTTGTCCTATGTTCAAACCATTTAACCCAAGCCCTGAGTTATTCATGCGATTCCTCTTTTGATCGATACAAATCCTATACGTAACATGCTAACAAGAGGTGTGCCATCATCGTGCCGACAAAACTTGTCACCCCGACCTAAAGACCGAACCTGAGTTGTATTGTTCTTCTGTATGAACCCTGCGACTTCACGGCAGGGCACGATTCTACAAAAAATATTCGTCCGCGTCCGCCATGCGATGCAGCCATTGAATATATTTAGGCAAATCACGCGCGGTGAGCCGCTGATATTGTGAAAGCAGCAAAAAGGCAATGCTGCCCACCATGAAGATCACGCCTAACCAAGCTTTTTCGGCGGCCAGCCAGACGATCCCTAACCAGAACAATGTCAGGCTCAACAGTGAGCGGGTGAGCGCTGCCCGAAACGGCGTTTGCATTTGTCCACGCAAGCGCGCACGGCCTGTTTGATCTTGTTCGAGCCATACGAAAAAGCATCGTGGGCTGCGATTATCCGGCAAACGAATGATGAAGTGCTTGGGGCTAATGACTTTAATCGTAGCAGGCTGCGTGTGCAAACGGCGCAGAACCTCGGTGGCAGAATGTGGACTGTGCAGCATAACGACACGTCCGGGCGCAGTGATCAGCAGCCAGAGCCACTTAGCAATATTCGATTCAGTCCGTGCTGGATTGTGTGCGGTCACGGTGCGATCCGGCACTGGCGGTAATTGTTGCCCATTGAAGTGTTGTCGTCCCTTGATTGTGCAAAGTGTACTCCAATTCTGGCAAAACGTAAAAAACGGTGCCACCTGTGAGCGTTTGCGCTATACCGCCAGCATTCAAGCTGACCTCGCCGGAAAACAAAAAGCCACATTCGTTTGTATAAGCCGTACGCGGCAGCATATATCTGTTAAAGTGCGCATCAGGTTGCAACGTATGCATTTCTAAGCATGGTGACGCATCAACAGGGGTACGAACAGTAAGCAAAAGCGTTGGACTATCACAGTTAAAAAAGTAACGCTGCCTTGCTGGAAAATCGAACAGCTTGCCAGCGTCAAAACTCTCGATACGCTGGTCAGATTGATCTTCGTTAAGCGTAACACTTCCGCGTCCGTCTATCACATAGTGCAATACATGCTCATTTATATGGTAATGATCTTGCACGCCGCCGACAGGTAGTTCAGAAATGCCGATCGTCATATGCTCCAGTATAAGCAAACGTTTGTATAGCCAACCACCCCAAAAGCGCAGTGAAATTTCACGCTCATTTTTGGTACTTGTGTACCTTGCAAATTGAACAGCAAGCTGCTCGCTTTGATCTTGCTTCGACATATGACCTCCTATGGATCTAGCTGACCATCTATGTATTAGGATATTGATAAACGTATTATAGACTAAAAATCATCAGAAACAAATCATCAGAATGACTTAGGTTTGTTAGAAGAAAGTTAAAGCATCGTTACAGTTCAGATAGTTTGCTGTACTGGTGTTGGCAAACCACAACAGATTGTGTCCTACCCTGAAGGGACAGGGCTGATACAGAAGACACTCAAAAGGCACTGGCAAGAAGACATATCGCAATTACGCCCCTTGGGTAAAATGTGTTCTATCAGTGAGCTTTGATGTCCTGGGCGACTCGCCCAATTGCTGATATTGGCTACAAGTTTTTTACAAGTCCCGTTATACTTGCAAAATCAGCTCAAAACATTGCACTTCATTAGTGCGTTTGAGTGCTGAATCTTCCGGCTAAAGCGAACCGATACGCCATCAGGAGTTGTGTCATGAGTGTAAAACCCGCGACTCGCGTACGCCTACCAGCGCCAGTCGGGTCGGAATCGTCTGACGCTGAACGTGCCACATCGCTTGTCGTGCTCACTCTGGTGATCGGTGGGGTGATCTTGATCGGCTTGATTGTCGCGCTGACACTCATCCCGGCACAACTTTTATCAAGCACCATTTCTGCGCAAGTTGGCATTCAACAAGAACAACTGGCGGGCTCGTTGACGCATCAAATGGAGACGCTGTTCAACGTCACCGCTAACGATTTGCTGAGCCTGACTGAACGACCCGAAGTGCAGTCTACCGGCTTTGTAATACGCCCGCAAGCGCTCAGCCGACTAGCCGAGTTGGGCAGCAAACGCGCTGGTCAAATCACCTCGATCGTGTTGTTCAAAGGCGACGGCACGCCTATCTACGGTTGGCCGGATGCAGTGAATCAGCGAATCACGGCCAATCAACCGTTGGCCTGGTCAGTAGACAGCGCATGGATACAGCACGTCCGACAAACGAGCGGCGTTCAATTTCTGGAACGATCGACAGGCTCCGCTGTAGTGTACCTGATGGCTGCGCCCGTCACGACAGTGACCGACGACGCCGAAGTGCTGACCTTTGAGTTGGACGTTAAAAACTATTTTACCCAAAACTTCTCGACCCTCAATTTAAGCGCTAACACGCAGTTGTGGGTGTTCGATCTACAGGGCAAAAACCTGTATCAGCGCCATCCTGCGCCCGATTGGACGGGCAGCGTCAGCAGTATTCTGACGGCACACGATGTTTTGCCCTTATCGCAAGTACCCACCGATGATCGAACGTCTGTGATCGCGCCTGTGTATACCGCTTTCACGCAAGATCGGGCGCGTACGCCGACGTTGGTGCTGGTGCTCAGTCGCATCACAGCGGAAGGGCAAGCCGAAGTCCTCAACACACTGACGCTATTGTTCGTCGTCGGTCTGGGCGTGGTGTTATTCGTAGTTGTGTTAATTTTGGGTGTGACGCGTTTTGTGCTGCGTGAGTCGCGCCGCCGCTCGACCGTGCGAACGCTGCTCGAAATGTCACGCGTGCTCAACTCAAGCCTTGAGTTGCCAGTCGTGTTACAGCAAATCCTCAAGGAATTATCCTCACTGCTGCCACACGACAGCGCGTCGGTCATGCTGCTGGATGAGGACGACAGAGACGAACCGGTGATGAACGTAGCGGCGAAAAGCGGGATGATCGAGCTGGAAGGCGAAAAAAATACGTATCTGCTTTCAGAGTTGGTCGCTGCTCAACAAGCGATTCAAACGGGCAAGCCGCTCATCATTGGCGATATTCATCATGACGCACGCTGGAAGGCCAGCGCCAGCAGCGATCCGATCCATGCCTGGCTAGGCGTGCCGCTCACCATACGCGGGACGCCGATCGGGGTGCTCAATATCAATAGTCGACAGATCAATCGCTTCACTGCTGACGACGCCGACCTTGCCAAAGCCTTTGCCGATCAAGCGTGCGTGGCGATCCAGAATGCGCGCGCTTTCGAGATGCAGATTCATCAGTATGAAGCCGAACTAGAAACCGCGCGCGCTATCCAGAACAGCCTGATGCCGAGCGAAGTACCGCCCATGCCACACCTGGAGATCGCGGCACAATCTTTGCCAGCCCGTCAGGTGAGCGGCGATTATTATCAATACTTGCCGCTGCCGGATGGTCGATTGGGAGTTGCAGTAGGCGATGTGAGCGGTAAGGGTATTCCGGCGGCGCTGCTAATGGCCGTGATCACGACTTCTATGCGCGAAGAAATCTTGCGCTATCCGGCAGCGGCGGCTTTGTTGGATCAACTCAACAGCAGTTTGCAAACGCGGATGCAAGCCAACCATATGAACAGCGCGCTGACCATTGCGTTGTTCGAGCCGAATACGCGCCGCGTTGAACTGTCGAATGGCGGCATGATACAGCCCTACCTGCGCACGGCTGACGGGTGGGAGTCAGTCGCCGTCAGTGGCTATCCGGTGGGCGCGGCGCAGCATACCAAATACACCAGCAAGACGCTCATGTTTGCGCCCAATGCAATGCTGGTGTTCATCAGTGACGGCGTGATCGAAGCGCAAAATGCACGGCGCGAATTCTTTGGCTTTGAACGTTTGGAAGCCTTACTCGCCAAGCAGCCCTTAGACGTGAGCTGCCATGGCCTGATCGAAACGATCCTGAGCGCCGTCAGCGATTATCGACAGGGTTATGAAGCGCAAGATGATATTACCGTAGTGGTTGTCAAGTCGTTGGAGATATAGAATGCGTTTTAATCGTTTGTTTTTGCGGTTGAGCAGCCTGACGATCATCATTGGGGTGTTGACAGGCTGCCAACCCGCTGCTGCTCCGCCCACCGTCACGCCGCGCACTGATTATCGAGTCGGGCTGGTGACCGATGCGCTCGGCGGCACGATTCACGATGGAACTTTTAACGAGGCCACTTACAACGGCCTGACGCGATCCGCTGGCAGCTTTGGGTTGGATGTGGCCTACTCCGAGTCGCGCGATCCGATCGATTACGCTCCAGCCATTCAGAAATTCATCGATGAAGGCCGCAACATTATCGTCACGGTCAGCTTCGATATGGTGGATGTCACCAGTAAATTCGCACAGAAATATCCCAAAGTATATTTCATCGGCATTGATCAATCGCTGGACAATCTACCCGCAAACTACATCGCGATTCAGTTCCGCGAAGATGAAGGTGGCTTTCTGGTCGGTGCATTGGCTGGCATGATGACTAAGAGCAATGTGGTAGGCGTGGTGGGCGGCGTCAAAATTCCAGCAGTGGTGCGCTTCGTGAATGGCTTTGTCAATGGCGTCCATTACACCAATCCGACAGCAGCGGCTTTATCGGTCTACACGTCGGCGTTCGATAACGTTGATGAAGGTCGCCAGCAAGCGCAGAACATGCTCGACCAAAAAGCCGACGTGATCTTTGGCGCTGGCGGGCTGACTGGATCGAGTGCCATTTTGCGCGCGAGCGAAGCAGGCGTGTACGTGATCGGCGTGGATCAAGACGAGTATCGTACGACGTTTGGCAGTGGCAAGAACAATCCCAATGCCGCCTTGATCCTGACCAGCGCCGTAAAACGCGTGGATGCAGGCGTATACAACATCATCAACGATTTATTGAAAGGTAATTTCAAAAGTGGTGGGCGTACTTTCGGCGCGTCGGAATGCGGTATTACCTACGCGCCGTTTCATGATGCAGACAGCAAAATCACAGCAGACATGAAGACGAAGCTCGATCGTATATGGAGCGCACTGGCAGCAGGCAGCTTACAAACTGGCGCGCAAACCGATCCACCCGCGACGATTGCACCGCTTGCGGCGGGTCAAATGCCACCCGTCCCAGATAACGCGCCACAAATGAGTAAGTGCGGCTGAGTTTTCTGAATGCCCCGATCTTTGGCCGGAGCAATCCTTATGAGCCGCGCGTGAGCACCGCCAGCCACAGCGGGATCAAACCGACGATCGCCAGGAACGCGATCACGCCGAGCACCAACGTCACTACATCGATCGGCGCGGGCGGTGGTGTCACCTGATAATTCGGGCTGATCGGTGACTGCGATGCGTTCGACGGCGCTTGGCTGTTCGATGATCGTGGGAAAACATCGGCAGGCGTATAACCGCTCTGCATATAAGAAGGTGGCGCATAGTTCGGCGCGGGCGGCTGCATCGTAGGTTGCGGCGCGGGTGGAATCAGCGGGCCGGTGTTGCCCGTCGGGCGGATCGCGGCAGCGGCTTGCTGACTCGGTGTCGAGGCGGGGCGCGGCGGATTATACGTTGGCGCTGCCGGGTTATAAGCGGGCGGCGGTGTGATTTGTGGTTGAACCGCAGGCGGTACAAACTGTCCGGCAGGGCGATTAGTGATGATCGGCGGCGCAGCAACACCAGCCGAAGCCGCCGGTGGAATCGTGGGCGCTATCGGCATGACAGGTGCAGCAGGTGTGTTCACCGCAGGCGAATTGATGGGCTGATTCATCGTCGGCTCGTTGCCTTGCTGTTTGTACGAGATCAGGATGCGGCCAAGCTGATCAGCGGTACGATAACGCGCGTTCGGGTCTTTCGACATCACTTTGTAGATGATTCCGTCGAGTTCTTTAGGCACGCGCGGGTTGTAATCCATGACGTGCGGCACAGGTTCGCGCATGTGCGCCAAGGCTAACTGCTGCTGATCAACGCCCGTATAGGGCAATTTGCCCGTGATCATCTCGAACATCACAATCCCGATCGCGTATACGTCCGAGGCGGTAGTCGGCCCATCGCCGGATGCCTGTTCGGGCGCAAAGTAATGGGGACTGCCCCACACCACGCTTTGCTTTTCGAGCGGCTGCGTTGCTGACAGTGCCTGAGCAATGCCGAAATCCGTCACTTTCACATGATCATCCGGCGTGATCAGCACGTTTTGCGGCTTCACGTCAGCGTGTACCAGTCCGGCACGGTGGGCATAGCCGACGCCCGCACAAATCTGAATGGCAATGTTCAGCGCGCGCTCGATGGGCAGCGGCGCTTCGGCGCGGATCAACTTTTTGAGGTCTTGCCCTTCCACGAACTCCATGACGATATAATACGTGTTGCCGTCCTGCCCAAAGTCGTGAACGGTCACGATGTTCGGATGCGACAGGTTGGCAACGTTGCGCGCTTCCTGCCGAAAACGCGCTAAAAAGGTCGCATCGTTGGTCAGGCTAGGACGCAGCACTTTAATCGCAACGGTGCGCCCCAACGCCAAATCCTGCGCTTTGTAGACGACCGCCATGCCGCCTGACGCTTGCTGCGTGATCAGTTGATAGCGCCCGTTCAGAAGTGAGTCTTGTGCCGCCATTAGTTTGTTCTTTTCTGGTGAATGTGTTGATCAAATAGTACAAAAAACGCGCGCATTGGTCAAATAGTCCCCCTAACCCCCACAACCCCTTTCCTCACTACGGAGGGACTTCCAAGCCGAGTCTTGCTCCCTTGCCCTGTAATCGGGGAAAGGGTTGGGGTTAGGGGTCAACGATTTTGCACGCGCCTTGCTGGGGTGACAGCTTATTGAGGATTTTGCCGTGTGGTGATGTATAGTTAACGGCTCACTTTGGCGCGTAAGTCTGCTTTTGTAGTAGACTGCGTGTTACAATAGTCCGCCGTACATTTGACCTATCCCTGTGTTGCAATTTCTGAACAGAAAGCACGTAGTTATCCATGAAGCGTCTGGCATGAAACAATGGCAAAGCCTGGCCTTAGGGCTGATCGTCAGTGTGGCAACCCTCGCCTACGCACTGCATGGCATCGATTTTGGCAGTTTGCGTGATGATTTTGCGAACGCACGCTATATTTACTTGCTGCCATCGATCCTGTTGGTGATCGTTGGATTGATGCTTCGTGGGCTGCGTTGGCGCGCCTTGCTCAACGGACGGATCACGCTGCCACACGCCTTTCAGATTACGAATGTCGGCTACTTTTTTGGCGGACTGCTGCCCTTCCGTCTCGGCGATGTGGCGCGCATGTTCCTTGCCACCCGCATTGAGCCGCCGGTGCCGGTTTTTACTTCGCTCAGTTCGATCGTTGTCGAACGGCTGACCGATCTGCTGGCGGTCGTCGTGCTGGTGACGATCGCGGTGAGCATGGCACCGGTTGCCCCATCGGTGGTGACGGCGGCACAAGTTAGTGGTATCCTGGCCGTTGTGGGTTTGATTGTGCTGGCGGTATTAGCTGCGCGGCGTGCGTTCGCTACCCGTTTAGTTGGCTTTTTCGTCAAGCGTATCGGGCTGCTGCAACGACTCAATGTTACACAGTGGGTCGATCGGCTGCTGGATGGAATCACGCCGCTGACCACAGTACGCGGTATTTCAGGGGCGCTCGGCTGGACAGCCGCAGCCTGGGCAGTTACTGCGATCGAAGCCTATTTCCTGATGGCGATGTTTTACGACAAGCCAACGTTCTATGCCTGCTTCCTGATGATCGGCATGGGGGCGTTAGCCGTGGCACTTCCCGCCGTCCCTGGCAATGTTGGGCCATTCGAGGCCGCCGTCATTTACGGGGTGCAGCTTGGCGGTATGATCACGCCCGATTCGCCTGCCTTGCGGACGCGCGCGCTGGCTTACGCAGTGACGATCCACATCGTCAATACGGGCATGTACGCCTTCATGGGTTGGATCGGCTTACAACAAGAACGTGTGTCGTTGCGTGAACTGCTGCGCTCCGCACGCGGGCTGGCGAGTCGTAACAAAACGGTTAATCCCGCGATCGATCCGTCCGCTGCGTCAATTGACACCACAGCCACAGCCACCGCAGCAGTCGATCCGCTTATCACATCCGCCAGCCAGAAATAGCCCTGTGCCTAATTCACCTGATCATCAGCAGCCACCGGAACAAACCTAGTGTCGCAAGAGCGTCTCAAAATTTTAATCGCCCTCTCCTATTATGTGCCGCATCGTACTGGCCTGACCGTACACGTTCAACATGTTGCCGAGGCGTTGGCGGCGCGTGGCTACGATGTAACCGTGCTCGCGGCGCGCCACAGCCTCGATCTTCCGCGTGATGAAACGGTGAACGGCGTCCGTATCGTGCGCTTATGGGCGCCCATTCACATCAGCCGTGGGATGATCATGCCGATGTATCCGTTCGCGCTGTATGCCTTCATGCGCCGTTTCGATGTGGTATTCATCAATACGCCGATGCTCGAAACCGCGCTGGTGGCCGTGATCGCACAAATGACGGGTAAGCAGGTGGTAGTTACCCATCACGGCGATCTGGTATTACCGTCCGGCAGCTTGATGAATCGCATGATCGAAACGGTCATGCTCAGCTTCTTTCGGTATATGGCAAAACGATCGGCGCGGCTGATCGCGTATAGCCATGATTACGCCGAAAACAGCTACTATTTGAAGCCGTTTCTGGATAAAGTATCGGTCATTTACCCGCCGATCAAAATGCCGCTGCCTGACCCTGAGCGCGTTCGCGAACTTCATGCGCAGTGGTCGCACAACGGCGGCCCGGTGATCGGCTACTGCGGGCGCTTTGTGGCCGAAAAGCGCCCGGATGTACTGATCCGTTCGCTGGAAGTGATCAACAAGAAATATCCTAACGCACGGATCGTATTTGCCGGACAGTACGAAATTCCTTATGAGCACACCTGGGAAACATTGCAACCGTTGATCCAGCAGTATGCCGATCAACTCACCTTTTTGGGCTTGATCACCAGCAGTGAGGCACTTGCCAACTTTTACGCCGCCTGCGATGTGTTCGTGCTGCCAAGCGATACCGAATGTTTCGCGCTGGTGCAAGTCGAGGCGATGTTGAGCGGTACGCCGGTGATCATGACCGACACGCCCGGCGGACGCATTCCGGTCACGGTGACGGGCATGGGCAAGATCACGCCGCGCGGCGACTCACAGCAGATGGGGCAAGCGATCATCGATGTGCTTGAAACGCCCGATCGCTATAAAAAGTCGCGCGCCGAGATCGACCGCACTTTCAATTTTGACGAGACGATCAACCGTTACGAAGAGCAGTTTCGGAGCGCGGCACAATGGCGGCGTAAAAGGCTTTCCAATGAGCCAGAGTGAGCATGTCTTGGCAATGAATGTTGAGCAAGCCAAGATCGAACTTCAAGCAATGTGTGCCAAGGCCGGACTTGATTTCGACAAACCAAATTTTGCATTGCTTTGGCAAACTTTCAAGGCATTTCTGGCTATCCCAGTTGAATGCTACGCCGAATCATTTATGTTTGACTGCTATCCTGATGCGGACAAATTGCATGTAAACCTACAGCGTATTTTCTGGATTGAGTATGACGCCAAACAAAAAGACGATACCTTTGTGACAAAAATAGGCTGCCGCTTACGCTATATAGGAGATCGAGACCAATTGCTCAGCCTGAAATATGTGATAGGCGGACCGCCTGCTGAGAAAAATGAGATCAAAGACACCCTTTTAGCTGTTGAAAGTTCTGTGCACTTCACCGAGCTTTTACGGATGATGCCCGTTAGCATGATAATCGGCTTATGGTGAGGGGCGAATGGTGATAACGCTGCAAAAACAATCTAGTACGATCGATGAGCAAACGCTCGCACGCCTGACGCGCAATGAAGCGGACATGGCTTTCAAGCGGCGCGTCCGCACTATTTTCGAGTGGCTGGAGCCAACCGACGACAAGTTTATTTTCGATTGCGCGTGTGGGCGGGGCTTTTACCTGAACATGATTCGCGCCGTCAGCAAATGCCGTTTAGTCGGGCTGGAGCTTGATCCCGAAGTGCTCGCTAAAGCCGCGCACAATGTCGGCCATTTGCCGGATGTGACGCTCACACAAGCAAATATCTACGCACAGCCGTACCCCGACAGCACCTTCGACGGCGCGATCCTGTCCGAGATTTTAGAACACGTTGACGAGGATGTGCGCGGTTTGCGGGAAGTCTTTCGCGTGCTCAAGCCTGGTGGCGTGGTCGCAATCACCGTGCCGAACGCCGATTACCCATTCTGGTGGGATCCAATCAATCGGACTCTGGAAGACAGATTTCACACGCACATCGGCAGCGGGCCCTTGGCGGGCATCTGGGCGAATCACGTTCGGCTGTACACGCGCGATCGGCTGCGTTATGCCGTCGAGCAAGCAGGCTTCACCGTGGAAGCGGAGCGCGCGTTCACCCATTACAGCTTCCCATTCATTCATAACGTGGTCTATGGCCTGGGTAAGCCACTGTTGGAAAGTGGCGCGCTGCCTCAGAATATGGCGAACGCCGCCGATCGCACGACGTTCGATAAGAACGATGGCAGCTTGCTCAACCCGATCAACCTGGGCTTAGCCGTGTTCAATTGGTTCGATCGCCCGAATGTGATGGATGAACTGCCAGGCCGCTCAACTGTCAACCTGTGTATCAAAGGACGTAAGCCGCATGTCTGATCTGTATCCTGATCCTGACCTGAATCCCACGCCCGACGCATTCGATCCCGTACCTGGCGATTTGCCACCAGCGGATTTGCCGGAGCAGCCATTTGAGCCAGCGTCCGATCTGCCACAGGCCGAACCTCCGCTTGAGCACATCGATCACCCTGAATCAAGCGTTCAACAGGATCGAACCGATCTGGCTGATCTGTCGCTGGCGCAAGCGCTCGGCGCGCTGCTGATTCGTCCGGCGCAAACGTGGCGAACGCTTGGCGGGCTATGGCAGGCGAATCAAACCGCGCAAGTGGAGTCCGTTCAGGCTGCTGAATCGGAGGTGCGCCCGCCAACCGAATCGCGCTTCCGCACTTCATCAGGGCGCACCGCTGCACGCTCACCAGCACGTCTTACCGTGCGGTCCGTTGATCGACCCGCCGCGCCTCGCACGTCTGTTCAGCGCAATACGCCGCTGCTGCTCTCCGGGATAAACAGCGCCACTTTCAACAACACGACTTTTAACAGTGCCGAAACAGCCGCCGAACCGATCCCCATTTTCAGGATCGATCGGCAAGCGCTGCTCACGGCAAGCATTTTGATCGCGTGTGTACTGTTGGCAGTGGCTGGCGGCGTCTACATGCTGCGCAACGGTCAGGGGCGCGTGCCATCAGATACACCGTTTGGTTTGGCGATGATGTTGATCAGCACGATTGTATTCAGCGTGACCGTGGCGCGCACCGTGACCTTTCCGAAGCTGCCCGCTTTTGCTAAACCGGACGCTGAAAACGGCGAACGGGGCAACAGTTTGGAGCAGTTTTTCGCGCAGAACGGCTTGCGTGTCGCGTTAGCGGGCGTGTCGCTGATCTTCATGGCGGGCGCCTGGCTGTTCAATGGTGATAACAAATTCACGGCAACCGGCGTAGTGTGCTGGCTACTGAGCATCTTCGGTTGGCTGATCGCGCTGGCACCGAACATTTTCCCGACGGATGCGATTCCACGCGCGTTATCCGGGTTGTTTTCGCTGCCGGGGCGCATTATAGCCTTTCGTATCTCGCCCACACTGATTGCTATAGGCTTGATCCTGATCGCGGGCGGCTATTTTCGTTTCAGCAATCTCGATATTTATCTGCCGGACATGACCAGCGATCACGTCGAAAAGGCGCTTGATGCGCAGCGTATCTCGGAAGGGGCGACGCCTGTTTTCCTGCCCAATAACGGCGGGCGCGAAGTTCTGCATTTCTATCTGTTGGCGGCCATGCATAGCTACCTTGGCTTGCCCATTGATTTCGATCTGCTGAAACTGTTGACGGCGATCGAAGGGATGCTCGGCATTATCGCGGTATGGTGGCTTGGCCGTGAGTTGATCGGTGATGAAAATCCACAGCTCGGCAACCTGACCGGGGTAATCATGGCGGGGCTGTTGGCCGTCAGCTATTGGGATACGATGCTGTCGCGGTTAGGGCTGCGTATCGTGCTGACACCGCTCGTGACGGCGGTACTGCTCGTTTATTTCATACGCGCACTGCGTCACAATCAGCGGATCGATTTTGTGCGCGCCGGGTTGGTGCTCGGCATCGGCGTTTATTGCTATCAGGCAATGCGCATGGCACCCGTCTTTGTGGTGATCGGCATTCTGCTGGCATTGATCCTGCGGGCGCGCTCGTGGGCGGTGGCGCGGCGCTATGTCACGAATTTCGCGGCTATGGTGATCATTGCGGTGGTGGTGTTTGTCCCGTTGGGGCGCTTCATGATCCAGTATCCAGACGATTTTTGGTCGCGCGCCAGCGGACGCTTGTTCGGTGACAGCACCGTTGAAGTCAAAGATCCAGCGACCGGATCGGTGGTGAGCCGAGTTGCCAACACGCAAGATCGGCTGGATGCACTGCGGCAAAACCTGGGCTACCTGGGTACTAATATGCAGCACGCCCTGTTAATGTTCAACTGGTCGGGCGATAGTGCCTGGATCACGGGTACGCCAGATGGTGTGCCGCAAATGGATCTGCTGACTGGCGCGCTGTTCTTGATCGGGTTGGGCGTGTGGCTCGTCCGCATGATCCGACGGCGCGATCCGGCAGATTGGTTGATCCCGTTCGGTTTGCTGGTGATGCTGCTGCCGACGGCGCTCTCGCTGGCCTACACGATCGAAGTGCCGAGCGCTACCCGCGCCAGCGGCGAGATTCCGTTTGCTTTCGCGCTGGCAGCGTTTCCGGCGGCACTGCTGTTAACAAAGGCGTGGGCAGCGCTGCAAGGGTTTGCACCGCGCGTCCTGTTGAGTGCTGTGATCGTTGTGGCGCTTATTTTGATCGCGTCAGCGAACTGGTCTACCTATTTTGATGACGCCATGCCGAATTATCGGTTGTCTACGCTGCCACATCGTCAGGCCGGTCAGGTGCTGAAAGGCTTTGAGCAGAGCACGGGCGCACCTGGCAACGCCTTCATGATCGGTTATGATTACTGGTGGGATCACCGTGCGCTGGCGATCGAAGCCGACGATATTCACTGGAACAACGGAGTCGAGCGCAAAGGTTATATGGAGCGCATCATTGCGTTGATCCGGCAAAACGCGCCCACACCGTATGCCTTTCGCCCTGACCGACAAATGATGTTCTTCCTCAATCAGAACGATACCGAAGTGCTCAACGGATTGATGAAGTGGCTGCCGAATGGGTCATTCACGCGTATCAGCTCATTCAAGACCGACAAAGACTTCACGCTGTTGATCATACCGCCGCTCGGTTGTGATTGGCTGAATACGACGGTTGGCACAAATCTATCAACCCAATGCCCACGGCGGTAAACTTCTGCCAAACTCAAGGACGGCATTTTTGCCGTCCCGTTGGAAAACCTGGCAATTGTGATCCTAAAACCGTAAATTTTGCGCTTGACAAGTTGGCTGATTATCAATACACTACAACAACTTAAACGTTTAAGTTGTTTTTACACGCTATACTTGACCCAAGTGCGAACCTGAACAACCAGCATTTTGGTTCGTGGTTTGCTTTGGTGTGTCGTGAAAAACATTTTTCCGAGAACTCAAAAAGTTTTAACCGATTGTTTGAAAGGGGGTGATGTGCAAGCCTGCTCACCGTCTGACTTCCTGTTTCTTAAGCTGATAAATTTTTCACTCACAAAAGGATACGTAAGTTCATGTCTAAAGCGATGCGTTTAGTAAGTTTTGTCATGTTGGCTGCGCTGTTTGTCGGCGCTGCGCCACAAGTTCGCGCTGCCCAAACCACCAACCTGATCGTTGAAGGCTTCACGTCCGGCGACACCGAAACCAACAGCTTACAGGGGATTGTCGATACCTGGAATAAGGCACACGCCGATACGCAGGTCAAGCTGAATTTTGTGCCCGACTATGATACGACCCTGGCAAAAGACCTCGCCAGTGGCAACCCGCCCGATGTGTTGTACGTCGATTCCAGCAAGCTGCTCGACCTGGTACAAGCGGGTGCATTAGCGCCTGTTGGCGACAAGATGGATAACGTCAAGGATTTCTACCCATCTTTGGTCGATGTATTCAGCGCAAATGGTAAGTTCTACTGCCCGCCGAAAGATTTCTCGACGCTGGCACTCGAAGTCAATAGCGACATGCTGGCGAAGGCCAATGTCAAGCCACCGACCACCTGGGACGAATTGGCTGCTGCGGCCAAAGCGTTGACCACCAGCACCGTCGCTGGCTTGATCACCCCGGCTGATCCGGCACGTTGGTTTGCTTTCCTGTATCAGGCGGGTGGCTCGGTCACCGATGCCAACTTCTCGAAAATGACCGTCAATAGTCCAGAAGGCGTCAAGGCGCTTCAGTTCTATAGCGATCTGTACACCAACGGTTATGCCAAGACGCCCGCTGATGTGAGCGCTGGTTGGCCGGGTGAAGCCTTTGAAAAAGGCAAGGCTGCGATGGTCTTTGAAGGTAACTGGATCATCGGTGACATCAAGAAGAACGCCCCGAAGCTGAAGTTCCAGACGGTCGAACTGCCCGCTGGTCCTAAGGGCAAAGCAACAATGGTATTCAGCGTATGCTACGGCGTCGCTGCCAAGGGCAAGAACGTTGATGCGGCTACCAAGTTCGTCAACTATCTGACGGGCGCTGAAGCCATGCAAAAGTTCACGAGCGATGTAGGCGTCATGCCTGCCCGCCAGAGCCTGCGTGATGCGTGGCTCAAGCAGTATCCTGATCTGCAAGCATTCCTGAACGGTACGACCTACGCACACCGTTGGGGCTTCACGCCGGGCTTCACTGCCGTGACCGACGAAACCAACAAACAAATTCAGTTGGTGTTCGGTGGATCGGTAACGCCAGGTGATGCGCTGAAAGATGTCGAGAACGTGGGTAACCAGGTACTCGCAAAGAATGGCGGCACTGCCAACGGTAGTGCAACAATGGCCGCGACCATGGCGAGCACGATGAGCATGACCATGTCCGCGACGATGGCACCAACCGCCGCAAAGTAAGTTTGTAAGTTCGGTACTTAGCTTGCTCCTCTCTTTCGAGAGAGGGGCTTGCTCATCGCCACAGATTCATCATCCCTCTCCATGGGCAGCACCCCTTTAGTTAAGCGAAAGGACTTTTCTCGATGGCGACACAAGCACTTACTCCTGGCAGCGCGACCCCGGTCACCCCGCGCCGCTCGATATTCGGCAGCAAGTCGGCACAAGAATGGATTGCGGGTTACAGCTTCATCGCTCCCGCTGTCATTGTGCTCGGCCTGTTCATCTTCGTCCCCATGATTTTTGCTTTGCTGATCAGCTTCACTAACTGGTCGGGCATTCAACCGCCTCAAGAAGCTGCTGGCGTTGGGCTGAACAACTACGTTCAGTTGCTCACACAAGATGGATTTGTCCGTAACGATTTTTTTGAAGCGATCAAAAATACGCTTTATTACGTGATCGGTGTGGTGCCGCTGCAAACGATCATCGCGCTTTTGCTGGCAATGGTGGTCAATCAAAAGTTTTTGCGCGGCAAAGGCTTTTTCCGCACGACCTTCTATTTTCCGTCGATTACTTCATCGATCGTCATTTCGCTGATCTTCTTGTTCCTGTTTCAGCGAGATGGGATCATTAACAGCTTCATTGGCAGCGCGGCGCATCTGGTCGGTGGCAGCTTTAATGGTGTTACCTGGACGGCTGACGCACACGGCCTGTTTCAGAACCTTGCTGGTCTGCTCGGCATCAAGTTAGCGAATTTGCCGGATTGGGCGCGCGCCAAAACGCTGTTCGGGCAGTCGATATGGGATTGGCTCAGCGGCCCCAGTATCTCGATGCTGGCGATTATGTTCCTGGCGATCTGGACGACTTCCGGCACGCTGATGATCATCTTTCTGGCCGCCTTGCAAGACATTCCCGGCCAGTTATACGAAGCCGCCTCAGTTGATGGCGCTAACATGTGGCAAAAATTTCGCAGCATCACCGTACCCATGCTGCGCCCAACGACCTTTTTCGTGATCACGATCGGTCTAATCGGCACATTGCAGGTGTTCGATCAGGTATACATCATTTCAGCGGGCAAAGGTGATCCGGCAGGCACTACCAAAACAATCGCGTTGATCGTGTATCGCAACGCGTTCAGTGACAGTCAGGCCGGATTAGGCGCAGCAACTGCATTCATCTTGTTTGTGCTGATCATGATCTTCACGATCGTACAGCGTCGTTTTGTCGGCTCAACCGAAAAGTAGGAGGATTTAATAACATGGCAACAACGACAAGTGCCATTGGCGTGCTGAGTCAACCGACCGCCAAACAGCAAGGAACTCCAGCGTCGCCAGTGACACGCAGCATCACGGTAGTGATCGCTTATATACTCTTGATCGGCTTTGCGTTAGCGATGGTTTTGCCGTTCGTGTACGCAATCTCGAACTCGTTCAAAGACCCGGCAGATATTACGGCTCACCCCGAACTGCTGCTCCCAACAATGGGTGTCAGCGTGGCGAGCTACTCGAAGATTTTGCATGGTGATTTCCCGCGCTGGTTGTTCAACAGCGTATTTGTTGCCATTGCGATTACCGTCGGCCACCTTGTGTTCGACAGCATGGCTGCTTATGCGCTGGCACGTATCAATTTCCCAGGACGGCGGTTGGCTTTCGCGGGCGTTGTCGGCACGATGATGGTGCCGAGCATCGTCCTGTTGATCCCACGCTTTCTGGTTTTTCGACAGCTTGGTATGGTCGATCAGTATTCGGGCTTGATCCTACCCGGATTAGCGGATGCGTTCGGCATCTTTTTGATGAAACAGTTTTTTGAGGGTATCCCGATCGACATCGAAGAAGCCGCTGCGATGGATGGTGCCAGCCGTTTCCGCATGTTCTTCGTCGTGATTTTGCCAATGGCGATTCCGGCACTGACCGCGCTCGCGATTTTCGGCTTTCAAGGCTCATGGAACGATTTCACGGGGCCGCTCATTGCGCTGAGCCGCAGCCAGGAGTTGTACACGCTGCCACTTGGTCTTGCCAAATTGCGCGGCGTCAGCGGCGGATCAAGTTTGCCGTGGGATATGCTGCTGTCCGGCTCGGTCATTACGACGCTGCCAATGGCGCTTATCTTCTTCGTATTCCAGCGCTTCTTCATTGAAGGCGTGACCTATACAGGCGTCAAGGGCTAGCTTTGTTAGCAGCACTGCGCGTTTTCTGGCGATCGATCGTACAGTTCGAGCACTACGGCTGGCTGTACGTCCTCGCCAATATTTTGTCGATCGCGCTGTCACTGCCGATCATCACCGCGCCCGCCGCCTTCGCTGGTCTATCCCACATGAGCCACGTATCGCAGACCAGCTCGACAACGACAATCGGGGAATTCTGGATTGGCTTTCGGGCAGCTTTGCCGCGGAGCATTGTTATTGGTCTGATCAATCTGGCAATTGTTGTGATGTTAGCAGTTAACATAATCTACTACAGCGTTCAAACCGGCATTCTGTTCGTATTTTTGCGCGCAATCTGGTTGATCATTTTGATCGGTTGGCTCGGCATTCAGCTTTACTTATGGCCGATTCTGGATGAGATGGAGACGCCCACCCTGCGCGGTGGTCTGCGCAACGCAGGCGTGATGGTTCTTCAAAATCCAGTATTCAGTTTGATGCTGCTCTTGATGGTGGGCGTGTTCGTCGTGCTCAGCACCGTTTTGCTCGCACCGTGGATGCTCGTCACTAACAGCATTCTGGCCTGTATCGCCAACGCCGCCGTCCTTGATCGGTTGGCGTTGGTGCGCGCTAAATAATCAGGCTTGCGACTTTTCAGCTTGTGCAGTGCCCTTTTGATCAGCCTGAGTGCTCGACTCGGCAGGGTTCGTCGTACGCGAACGTTGTCCGCCTTCACGACCGATTTGCGACATGTGTTCGCGGTTGCGGCTAACCGTTTCGCCACCCTTGCGACCCGCTTCACGCGCTTCTTCAGGCGTGAATTCGTGGGCAGTGCCCTTTTGATGGGCTGCCTTACCACCCATGCTTGCGATTTCGCGCTGCTTGGTGGTATCCATTGAAGCAAAACCACGTTGATCTTTACGGTCTTTTTTGACAGTCATAACTTCCTCTTGGTAGCTTTTCGACAGCCGAACATTTCGTTAAAACACATTTGAGTCGGCTGCCAAATGAAATTGCGGTTGTTCTTAATATAAAGCAAACGACGTACCACTAATGGGTTTAAGCCATAGTCAATCAGGCGAAATTGGCGAAATCACTCTATGCGCCTTATGTCGGATCGCGTATAATAATCGATTGCGTTCATAGCGTATTTTTACGGGGCGAGTTGGATGTCGGCAAAAACGAAGCGTCGGGATAACTATTATCTACTAAGTTTGGGGTGCTCAAAAAACACCGTCGATAGCGAAAGCATGGCGCAGTTGCTTGAAAAAGCCGGGATGCGCGGCGTGGATGAAGCACAGCGCGCCGAAGTGTTGATCGTTAATACGTGTGGCTTTATCAATGCGGCCAAAGAAGAAAGCATCAACGCTTTACGCGAATTGGCAGCGATTAAAAAAGGCGATCAACTGCTCATTGCGGCGGGCTGTCTCTCGCAACGCTACGGCGCGGAACTTGTCGAGCGCATTCCGGGGCTGGATGGCGTGATCGGCACACGGCGTTGGATGGATATTGTCGATCTGGTTCAGCGACTGCGGGTGCGAAAGCATCCCGAACCACTGTATCACTTGCCGACCGATGTTCTGACCGTTGGGCGCGACGAAAAAGACGCCATGCGGGTCAGTGTGCAAGGTGCCAGCGCTTATCTCAAGATTGCTGACGGCTGCCGTCGCCCGTGCGCCTTTTGCGCGATTCCTTTGATCAAGGGTACCGCAGTCAGCCGCCCAATCGATTCGATCATCCGTGAAGCGCGCATTCTGCAAGATCGTGGTATTCGGGAGCTGCTCCTGATCGCGCAAGATACGACTGATTACGGGCATGATTTGGGCATGAAAGATGGCTTGTCTGATCTGCTGGATCGACTGGTGACAGACGTTCCCAACATTCCGTGGATTCGTATTATGTACGCTTACCCCGGTTACGTCACTGACCGCCTGATTGACACAATGGCCGCTCACCCACAGCTTTTACATTACCTGGATATGCCGCTGCAACATGGCAGCCGTGATATGCTGCTGCGGATGCGCCGCCCTGCCAATATCGAATGGGTTTATAAAACGGTTGGCAAAATGCGCGCGGCCATGCCAGATCTGGCCATTCGCACTACCTTTATTGTAGGCTACCCTGGCGAGACCGATGCCGAATTTGGCGAGTTGATGAGCTTCGTCAAAGATATGCAGTTCGATCGCGTTGGTGCGTTCACGTACAGCTTTGAAGAAAATACGCCGTCAGCGGAACAGCCAAATCATGTTGCGGATGAAGTCAAAACAGCGCGTCACGAGGCACTCATGGCGCTTCAGCAAGGGATCAGTCTGGCACGCAATCAGGCGCTCGTTGGCAAGACGCTGAATGTGCTGGTTGAGGGGCAAGGCGACGACCTGACGATTGCGCGCAGCTACCGCGATGCGCCGGAAATCGACGGCTACGTGATCGTGGATGGCGATGTGCCCGCCGGTGAGATAGTACCGGTGCGCATCACAGGCGCGATGAACTACGATCTGGTCGCGACGGTCGATGTTCAGCCGGGCATGGTGATCGGCGCAGGCATGATTGCGCTTGACGCGATCGGCTAACAAGGCCACGCTTACTACGTCCGCAAGGGTCAAATGAGCAACTTGAAACGAGATTCAAATTGACCCTTGCGCTGTAAAAAGTGTATGCTATACTACTGCCTACATGAGAAAACGCAGTGCGCAAGCAGTGCGAAGCTCACACCAACTGGAGACGATGACGAACACAGCGTAAATGCGAGCGATGGTTTCAAGAGAAGCCGGATGCTTTGCCAGCTCTGTTCCAACCGATAGCGATACGCTCTCGGTTTTTTGTTCCCCGGTCGGCGCGCACGTTAACAACTGAACAGTGACAGAAAGCACACACTGTAAAATAGGTGCGTGGGCGCGCAAGTGCCCACGCGAGAGTCGCTCTTTTGACAAGGGAGAGCGCACTCGTCAATGTACGGAGAGTTT